>WLWD01000633.1_pt1 | contig 112680 bp, 73 predicted proteins | sample 6712731 | NCBI WGS metagenome assembly WLWD01 (sample SAMN12718690, study PRJNA576275) | sponge metagenome | isolation source: marine sponge | host: Mycale hentscheli | place: New Zealand: South Island, Marlborough, Capsize Point | collected 2014-11-01 | reverse complement strand
GGTTTGCCTACTCCGACCACTCCCACCCCACTCTGCAGTGAATTACCAAGCTCCTCCCCCTCTGGCTACTACTGGGTCACGGCCGCCAACGGTTCGGCCATGAGAGTGTTCTGCGACATGACCAGGACGTGCGGACCCTTTACCGGTGGATGGATGAGAGTGGCCAGCGTCAACGTGAAAGGTGCGTCCGCCAAGTGCCCGGTGAACCTGTGCTTGGATGACACCCCCGTTCGCGGATGCTACCTCTGCTCAAAGTCGTACCATTACCCGTTTTCATTGTTCCGAGTGGGAGTAAAATATTCCAAAGTTTGCGGTAAAGTTATTGGATACGCTATTGGACATCCCGACGCATTCTCCTCCCATTACACACAAATAGTGGACGGAGTTATACTCTCTTACAGCCTTCCTCCCGTACACATATGGACATTCGTGGCTTCCATTCCTGAGCCCAGCAGGGCTGTACATTCCAAGTGCGCATGCTCCCACCCATTTAAAAGGAAGCTCTCCAAAGTGCCGGACATTATCGGTGAAAATTATTTCTGCGATCATTCTTTCAAAAGACCTAACTCATCTGCCCCCGAATTGAGCCCACTATGGGATGGAGTCGGCTGCAGGGGGCTTTATAACAGATGCTGCACTTACAACAATCCGCCATGGTTCTATCGCGAGTTACCATCCCCCACGTACGAGGATATCTGGATGAAGATTAATCTTGATGAAGACAAGTCCAACGAAGATATAGCCGTCGAGCAGGTGGAGATATATGTGCAGTAGAAGACGTCAAGTTATTGCTCTTCATATTTATGTAGCTAGTGGTTAGCAACAGCGATGTGTTCTTGATTTATAGCGAAGCAAAACTTGCTCAATGACATTCTTTGAGATTTGTTCAGTCTCTTTAATTATATATGCCTGTATATGAAGTAGTTATGCATTTGGTAGTATTGGTATAAGGAACAAAATAGTGTTATTTAGTAAAACTCCAGTCTAGGACGCTTATAAGCTGAGCTACAATTAGTAACTTGAGGTAGTTGAAACAACAACAACAACAACAACAACAACAACAATAATAACAACACACCAAACAAAAGTTTAAAAGTGTAGGTCTGCCCCATGGCGAGACAATTTTAGGATTTAAAAGTCTCTCCCTTATGGATGTCAAATTCAATCCTCTTATCACTAATACAGTATCAATGTGATACAGATGTCTACATACATAATAGTTAGGCGCTGCTTCAGAGGGAACTACCGTATTTAGGGTCCCTGAAGGTCCTTGATTGTAGCGTCCCGAGCGCAGCGAGGGCGCTATACTTAGGGCCTGAGGGACCCTAAACAGTAGTTAACGACTGCGTGCAGCGCCTAACTAATTTAGAACCTAGCAACAGTTCCTAACAACACAATTGGAGGTACTCTACATATAGAAGCCCTGCCCTGAAGGCGGGGGCACTACATATAGAATCCCTTCCTGAAGGACCTAAGAGATTTAAAGTCCCTCTGTCACAATACAAAAACTACAGTAGCTATGTTCTAAATAGCTATTGGCTTGAATTCATGCACCTTGACAGTGTCCTACTTGCACCTGCTTGCTAGAAATAACAGCTGTCCATGGTACCCATTTAAAAGCTGCTGCCTCTAAGCTACACTGCATGGTCTAAGCTAATTTAGTGAGATCTGAAGTAGGAAAAAAATAAAAATAAATAAAATAAATAAATAAATAAATAAAATAAGAGAGGAAAAATTCAATTTTTTGGCACATTAAATAAATAGGAAGATGGAAAGACATAATGATTATTAGGGTGTGCTCCAATTGAGAGTGTTACATCCATGCTATAATTTGATGATATTATTGTACCGAACTTAAATCCTAGCAAGTGTTAATATTTGTACATGCACACAGATATATACACTGTACGTAATGTTCCACAATACACATTCTCCTACTCACCAGTAAGAAAGTGTTGATAGTGTTATAGGACTCTATCTCCTCAATAAACCCTACACACACACACACACACACACACATGTGATTGAAACGATCATGTAGCAATTGTTATACAATTATTTACTAAAAAATCCAAGCTACCAACAGTTTAACCAAAAATATCGTATTTGAATATCTAGCAATCAGGATATTGGGTTCAGCTCTAATTTTAGATGCTGGATGGAAAAAAAAAAAAAAAAAAAATAATAATAATAATTCATGCTCATAAATATAAGCAGGGGGAACAGCATCTACAAAGATACATATGGCTTGTGTTATTGACATCCCTTACCTTACACAATCTGATGTACATGACATCCCTTACCTCCTGTTTGGTCTGTTATATTACGCAGACTCGAAATGTCTTCGCGTAAGATGACACGAGGAAACCCGTTCATCACTATGACAACAGTGGCCTGTAAACAATTCACACACATACATATTTTACACAGACCATGACTCTCATTTTAACAATAATATAATTTACACATCTCTGGAATGAACTGTGTACAATTAGCTAATATTGAAAACTCAAGCAGTAGTACTGAACCAACTGGTAGACTCCTTCCAGAGATATAGGTAAAACCAAAGATAGAACTCAAACAATACACTTAAATACGTACATCAAGTGAAAAAAAAAAAAATTAAATATGTAGTAGCTATGTTGTTGTTTTTTATTAATATTTATCAATAATAGCCCTGTGTTGTACTGCTAGGTATATACATGTAATCTGCATCTTTAACTTCACCAGCCTTTAATTAAAATCAATTTATACAGACGAGGGGCACAGCATAGTGTGTCAAAATGCCTATACTCAATCATGGTTGGTGAAGTTAAAAATAAAGATGACATTAAAATAATATTAGCTTCTGTAATTTTTTTGAAAGAGTCTCTGTCTGGGCTATTAAAGACCAGACCATGTAAGTTATGCTTTAAAATAATACCGAATGCATCTCATTGGACATGCAGTAGAACTCCAGCTATCCGAACACGTTGGGACCGAGAGGTGTACGGATAACTGAAATGTTTGGATAACTGAACACCATAGAAAATGTATTATAAACCACTAATAAAAGGGCGTGGTCAAACAATTCTTCATACACGCATGTGCTACTCTTAAATTTCGGGTGTTCGGTTAACTGAAATGTTCAGATAATTGAAGTTCGGATACATAACTGAAGTTCTACTGTATATTATTTCAATGATTCAGTCATTCTCGGCTGAAATAATTATAATAATAGCAAATTTTCTCGTCCTAACAGCCAATACATATATGTTAATTAAAACTTAACCCAACGTTTCAACTTCTTGACCCCTGAAGAGGACTTCGGCAAGAAGTCGAAACGTCGGGTTAAATTATAATTCACACATCGGCTGTCAAAACAAGAAAATAACTATTATGTATATAATTATATTAGCTTGAATAAACCCATCATGTCTACCCCCTCCTGAGTCTCCACCCACATTGTTGATGATATCGCGGCCATATCTCCACAGCACTGCGGCCAGATCCGATATGAGGATGTCCCTGTCACTTAGGAACACCAGCAACTTGTGGCAGGACTCGGGTACCGTGGGGTCGCTGAAATCACCCTGCGCTGACATGACCACACCCTCATAGCTGTCGGTGACATCCCGACTCTCCGAGATGCCGTCTATCACTTCAACCACGGTCTGTAAATTCATAAAGATATAAATACACGCCTGATAAGGCCCTGGGATTTCCCCCCCCCCCCCCCCCCAACCACCCCATCCAGAATTTTCTTGGAAGTAATATAGTACCAGGGATTCTACAGCATTTTTTGTTGGTGTTTTGGGGGTGGGGGGGGGGGGGGGTTTGTAGAGCCAAAAAAAAACGTCAAGGAGGCATCAAAAGCTTCATAATTAGTGTCTTAAGTGAAAGGACTAGAACTAGTAAGAATTGATTTGGAAGGAGTGTTGGACATTTTACACTAACTAACCTTAGAGTAATTGGGTATAATTTTTTTTAATCTTATACTGACAAGCTGGGGTAAAAAAAATTTAGGGGAGGAAACTAATGTTAGGAGGGGGGGGGGGGGGGGGGGGGGACCCCCAGTACTCCCATACTCTATAAGAAACCCTGAGTACATTAGCTAAATTGAATTCTATGAATAGTAAGATTAAAATCATGTATGTGTGAGCAAACACTGATCTGTTGTATACATTCTCATATAGACATGTGCATCAAAGTAGCACGGATCTACAAAATGGGTGTGGCTTAAGCCCACGCAGTGTTTCCCACTCCCAGTGCAAGACCCTGAATGAAACCCACATAGTTAGCACGTGTTCATCTACACTCACCAGTATGTTCTCTGGCGAAGCTCTTCTAGATGTGTTGAAACAATTCTTCAGTGCCACGCCCCCTTCGCTACCTCCACCCACCTGTCATAAATCACACACATTTACTTTCTTCATACAGTACTTGACCTTAGACATCAATCATATGTACTGGGGGATGGTTGCCCTGGTAACACATCAGTCACGCCCATTACCATAGTTCCTCCACCAAATATAGAGTTGCATTAGAACATTTCAACATACACATTCACAAAAAAACAACAAAAAACAAAACAAATAATAATATAACTAGTGATGTGCTCTAATAGCACAAAATAGCGAAGCGAGGGATGCATGTTCCCTGTAATTGCAGCTATTCCATGCATGCTTGGTGTGGCTACAAAATACTGTCAGATTCTTTACTTTACTACCTGTTTCTGTTTCGTTTTAGCTCTCCTCCTCCTTGCCCTGTCTTTTTCATTTCTTATCGCTCTCCTTACTAATTTTTCTTCAGGAGTTTCTAACGCCCTCAAATCTCTTGACCGAGCGTTTCTAACGTTTTGTCTACAGGGCATCGCTACTTCGTACGGCGGGTAAACAAAACAAAATGTTGCTAAGAAGGTTACCCGGCCCGCGCAAGCGCGTAGGAGAAAGGGTACACACGTACGCCCACGCAAGAACAAAAACAATTTCTAGACCTAAATATATATATATATCGCGAACTCATTAGAGAGTCAGCTCCGCTCGCTTCGCTGAATTAAGTTTGCTAGTAATACCTGTTGTCACCTGTGTTCAGAGTTATCAAGTTGGGTAATTACACCCCCCCAGGTTATACAACTGTTTTTGCATAATGTTCGGGATCGAACCCCGAACCGGATAAAGGACGCCGCAGGTAAAGGACGCCACTTCCCGGGAAACATTGAACTCCACCCAGATAAACCCATTCAATCCTGTATCATGTGTGTATGCATATTATAATCATTAAAGTATTTGTCTTGTATGTTCTTGCATTGACCAAACTATTGTTGCAAGGTAGTAGAGTGCGCGCTTTTGGTAGCTTGGCCAAGACTGCAATTGCCGTAGGTGACAGCGGTTGCGGCTAGGTTATCTGCGTCAGAGGCGGTGCGGGAAACTGGTCCTTCAACTCACACCCCTCTTTGTCAGTGGTCTTACAAGCCTTGACACACAAGAAACTCGTTACTATCATGGTATTCACACATGAGTAGTACATAATACATTTATTATTCATTGGATACTACAGAATATCACTCATCTGATTGGCTGTATTTATGCTCATGACTGCAGCACTCGTGTAAATACTAAGCCAACAGACGCGTGATACTCTCCAGTATCTAATGAATAATATATATGTGACAGCTTTAAATCAGTACTTGCAGTACTCAAAGCTAGTAATTAACAGCTAGAAGTGGGAAAGTCAATACTTCTGCAGTACACTGTGTACTTGTATTAAGCCGAGATAACTGAACCACCAATAAAAACAACAACAACAAAACAAACAACAACAACAACAAAAAAAAACCCTTACCCCAAGAACAAAATGGTACACAAGTTAGTTTCACAAAAATTTAAGGGGGGATTGACCCATTAAAAAATGGGTTTACTCTTTTGGTCATAACTTAAGTATACATCAATATATATTTTTACTTTTGGGCTCAAAAGATTGCCCATCTGAAGCTCTTCAAAATGAGCTAAAAAAATGGGAGGAAAACCACACCCTCCAAAATCCTACGATGTCAACGTCAAGAAAACCCTTACCCACTTTAGGATGACTAAACTCCTCCTACTTCTACATTAAGACTTCAAACTTCACACACACATTCCTTGATACATTATCTAGTGCGCAAGTTGAAGAATTTTTCTAAATATTCATTGTTGATTTTATATAATTTTTTTTGTAAAAAAACAGTAGTTTTTTATGAAAATGTGAAAAAATTTATCATAACTTCAATAAAAACTAAAAATAAAAAAATGTCCAACTCTTGCACTAGAGTAGAAAAAGAGCTTTCAGATGATATAAAAACAACACTGTAAAAAAATAGTGAGAGCAAGTTATGATTTTTAGAAGATTGACAGTTCCACTTTTGAGAAAATTGAGGTTAACCACAACACAAGTTATTCCAGCTGATAATGCCTGTAATAGAAGAAAATAAGGCATATAATGGAGTTTCCAATGGAAAATAAGTATTTACTATGTTACCTTGTGAACATGGGTCACTCCACAAGAGTTCCACAGTAACATAGGCCAGCCAGATGTGTCTGTGTGTGTGTGTGTGTGTGTACACGATTACTGTATCGGCTCAGAATTCGAGGGTCTTGATTATCATCATTGCCCAAAAAAGCACCCAGGTTTTTTAGCAAAAACAGCTCTGGCATTGACAGAAAGATGGTCCACGTTGTAAGGATCAGTTGTGTGATGGAACCACCCACACTGGCAACTGAAAGTTACACGAACCAACCCCCGCCTAACACTACTGTTCTCTGAAACTCAAGGGATGCCCATGGCAGTGATGAAGCTGCTCTAAGGCACCACTCAACTGCCCAATAGAGCAAATAATATTTGCTGACTTGGGCCTGTCCATTCTGACAGTTCCAGAACTACTGTTTGGAAGCTCAGGAGAAGATTTACTACCTCTGGGACGCAATACAGTAGTAGAGCACCCAGAAATAAACCCAGCTGAACTGCCACTAAGCTTTTGCTTACTTACTGAAGGTGGGATAGCCTCCGTGTCAACCTGTGGAGACTCTACTGGAGCCATCAATTGTATCCTGGTGCCTTGGAAGACTCTGGGACGCTACTTAGCACTACGTTTGTTCCCCATAACGTGGGTTATGGAAGAAACTATCAACTCGAACAAAATAAGAAACAACGGCAAAGGTTCGATCGAGGAAAAAACGCGCAACGTGCGCAGTCGCCCCCACTTATTCCAATTGGTGTGCAGTTTACGTGGTTACTTAGCTCTTCCTGTGTGCTTTATTTTGAACTATAATAACCTGTACTTTGTAAACAAAGAATGACCGGTACGCGCTATACAAACGGTAACGGTAAGACATGAAAGATTGGATTCTTCCCGAGCGGGTGATTCAGTAAGTCTACAATAAGTAGGGGTGACAAAAAAATCATAAATAAATAAAGAAATGTCCAATTGACTTGAAACTTCGTGCACAGCTTCATAATGCTTCAACCAACTGAATAAAAATATAAAATAAAAAAAGTTAAAAAACAAAAAAACCCATTTTTTTAATGGGTCAATCCCCCCTTAAACAAACAATTCCCTGGGCCACACTAAATTACGCACTAATCACAAGCCCCTATTGATCGGATTCATTACCGTCAAGACATGGAAATAATCGTCGTGACTGAGAGAGAGAAGGAGCTGCTTGGCCGTGAGTTTAGCCAGGAGCAGTCTGAAGCCTGTCATACTCCCAGACCTGTACACATGGGAACAGAAGAAACTCTTTTTAATGCATTTATTAGACAATACTGACAGAATGAATGAGTGAATGAGTGAATGAATGAATGAGAGTATTTCGTAGAACCAAACTTGAGAGGTGCCAAATCAAAATTGTCGAAAATGTCACCATGAAGATTATAATAATTTTCAGGGAGGGGGGCAAAATGCAGCCCTAAGAATCCCTGAATGAACGAATGAATGAATGAATAAAAGATGGCAAGTTTAATGCATATGCACTGAAGGCACTGGATCATTCTAGAGGTTTGTACCTTAAAATGTCAATCCTAATTGTATGCATGCTTAAAACTAAACAAGACACAAACATATGATACTGTAGTATCACTATAACTTACAAGTCCAGAACTATGATGAGGAACTTAGTCCCAGACACTGTGTTAATGTACCTACATATGTGAGTACGTAGAGGGAAAACAACAACAGAGATATTAAAATGTTGTATGGTATATGATAAACTATACGCCAGCACAATAGGATATATCAAAACTCAAAGAATTTTTTCCCCCTCAGCATAAATAGTTCACACTAGAATAGCTTGTGTGTGTGTATGTGTGTGTGTGTGTGTACGTGTGTGTGTATGCATGTGTATGTGTGCTGTGCATACAAATTACACACGTACAGCACGATATAATGGGTTTGGTATACCAGAAAGACTGTGAAAGACCAATAACTTGGTGAACCTTTATAATAATAATAATAAAAAAAGAAAAAAAAAGAAAAAGAAAAAAAGAAAAAAAGAAAAGAAGCTCAAATTGGTAAAGTATCACCAATAACAATAATGCTGGTGGCCAGTACATCCAATTACTTGCTTCAACTGCACCCCCAATTAATCATTTGCAAGGTGGAATGGCAGACATTTGACCAGTTCAGCAGAAATGTACCAGACATCTTGTCTGTGCTAGAATGTCTTACCACACTAGACTCAGTATCAGTCCCACCTCTAGACTGTTGGCCCTTATTTATTCCACTCAAACAAGTAATTAGCACTGACTACCCTTTACCACACCCCAGGGGGTCATTCATTACAAATGGAGTAACCCTTTATATATCAAGTGGTTCCACCCCACACAAGTCAGGCCTGAATCAGCTCACAGTAAGTAACCATTAACCATTAGCATTGATATCCCTTTACCACACAAATGAGGGTCGTTTCCTTTAAAAATGACAACCCCTTACCATATTACCACATACCCACCTGAGTCCACTACCAATCCCTTACCAAGGTCTGAATCGGCTGTCATAAGCATCCACGAACGCCAGTGGGCATCGGTGGCATGTATTCAAGGACGACCATACTGAAGCTACAGATATAACACAGCATAAGCAACACACACAATGAAAACCTTATAGCTGCTGTAGCTAGTCACATGCTATATACTAATTCTATTGGTCAACCGCCAGTAACTTGGGTCTAATATGTGACCTATGTAAATGTCAGCACTATATCTCTATTGATAATACCGTACCGCTTTTTAAGCAAACAAACAAACAAACAAACAACAATAAAGCACATACACACCACCATTTGTGAGTGTGCATGTGCTGTGTGTATCCAATACAAAATGAAGCACCAGAGGTGTGAAACCCCCCCCCCCCCCCCCCAGTGCTACTGTACACTAGCTAGCTATTATCATCTCAGACCAAAAGAATAATTTATTGTCTATTCCTCTCCCTCATGTGCATTGAGGGTTAAAAAGCAAAAACAACAACAAAAAACAAAACAAAAAACAACAACAAAAAACAAAAAAACAACAAAAAAACCCCCAGACATATAGACACCCATCCATCAGTCAGTTATATACTTTTCTATTCCAAAGCCTCTTTTTTTTCTTTCTTTATTATTATTTTTTAGTGAGTTGAGACATCAGAGCCTGGATGCTGCATGAAGTGAAGTTGTCCACATAGCTGGTGAGTGTCCTAATAACTTCTGAAGTGCCAGCACACAAACAACAACTTGTACATAAAGTACGTGAGGGAATGCAAGCTGGAATGAGACCAGTACGTAAATCAAGTGCAAATGAGGCAACACATTCCAGGCCTCATATCCCATTTTGTGGTACGACATAAAATACAAGTAATAATAGCAAAATTTCTCGTTTTAACAGCCAATATTGTTAATAATAACTTAACCCGACATTTCGACTTCTTGCCGAAGTCCTTCAGGGGTCAACTGAGGTCGAACTCTCCGTGGTGATATAATAACACAAAGTAAACAGCAAGATTTCTGGAGGGTATGCTTACTGTTCATATCCTGGAAGGTGATTTGCACACAGCATGGACAGCATCCTGGAAGCTCTAAACCTATGTCTCTATTAAACTTGTTGTTGTCAAGTGTCATCTGTATGTGTAGAGCTTCCTTGATCTTCAACTCATGATTCTTACTGGCTCTGTCTACAACTCTTACCTCTTCCCATTCAATGGGGTGATGCTGCTTTATGTTTTAATTAACAATATTGGCTGTTAAAACGAGAAAATTTGCTATTATTATAATTAGTGCAGCCGAGAATGACTGAATCATTGAAAAAACACATGTAATAAGTCCTTAAAATGATTGCGCTAAGCAAATACTAGTTAAAGACTTATCCACGCCCTGAACCTTACCCATTCATATCAACAACTTGAAAATAAAGCAGGCATTGCGGGTGCATATTGAAATGAAATCCACTACTTAAAAATATGTTGCCATTTTTCAAATTAAATAAAGTTACGCAATGGCATACGGTAGCAATAATTACATCGCCTTAGCTCATAATACACACGCCACACCTCACAGCGGCATCGCTACGGTTTCAACTATATCCCCGAGGTGTAAGACAAACTAGAGGGCAATGTGCGAGAAGGAAGCTGGCAGTAGGAACAGCAGCATCACAACTCAAGTGTGGCATGCAAGCAACAGGGAATTGTGTTTGTTAAGCGATTCCTGAAGTTTAGTTAACACTTTCTGAACTAATAGTCAGTCTTATAGTCTTTGTTATTTCTCCATTTTGTATTATACATACATATATATATATATACATGCACAACATGTTCGTATGTACTCCATGACAACAGAATGGATTGAGTATGACATCAGAATCATGTGTGCACACACATGTATGTAAATACAAAAGAGACAGACCATGTAAAAAAACCCGAACCCCACAAAATACTATAATAATAATAATAATAATAATAACAACAATGATGATGATGATAATAATAATAAATAATATTTAATAACAAAAATAATCCCCATTAACATATCAAAACATGCTACCAGTACCCTCTCCACAATAGGAGCAAGACTGTCTAATTAATGCCCACCATGACCCTCCCACTCGTACATACCCGGATAGAATCGGAGCGCTCCAGACGCGGCTCCGAAGAACTGGAACTGCACAGAGGCGGTGACCGGAGAGATGCTGTTCTCAATGAAGTACTGCGTGAGGTTCACACTCCACTGGGCAAAACACAACACTCGGGAATCTGTAACATGTAGAACACACAGCATTCGCTAGCAATGTCTGGGGATGATATTAACTCATGAATGATGCACCAGAGGACCAGCTCACTGCCTAGCATTTAAGAATTAAAATGTAATACTACTTTCCTTGAAGATCTTGTAAGTAGATATTGTATTGCGGGTAAAGAGTTCAATTTTGTCAAAAATAGATAGAAAGAATAATTGAATCTACATACCTCGAATGAATGAATGAATGAATGAATGAATGAATGAATGAATGAATCTATTTTGAAAGAGAGAAAAAGAATGAATGAGTGAGTGAATATAAGTCATCTATGTATATACTGAGATACGTTACTTGAACAATGCCAGCCAAGTGAAATGAAACTCCCTCAGAGTATGGAACAGACAGCTAGTGCATACACTGTATGTTGTTGTAATACATCTGCTTCCCCCAACCCCAACTCCCTTCCTCCTCAATTTTATCCTTCTATCAGCGAGCGACCTTTAATATCTGAACAGACTGAGAAAAAAAAAAAAATTGACAGAGATTATTTTCACATTCTCTTGTGTGTGTGTGTGTGTGTGTGTGTGTGTGTGTGTGTGTGTGTGTGTGTGTGTGTGTGTGTGCTGCAAGTTAATGCAACACAGTGAGTAACTACATACAAACACACATACACACACTATGAAATGGTAACCACCCTGTAGTAATATCACTTTTTAATTTCATTTTCCTCTCCTCACATCTCTCAACAACACGAGATTACTGCTAAGAAAAAACAAAGTCTGACTTTATCAATTAAGCTCAGAAACTGGATCAACAGAAAATGAACAAACAACTAACATTCAAGTTTTCACACGACCCTATTTTCTCCTGGCCCGTGATCGTGTTTCATTTAGTTCCATTATAGTAATTCAAACAAACTAGTCACAGAGTTACGAATATCTTTGAAGCTATTATAATACCTACAAGTACTATACTATTAATCAATCTGGAAATCAAATAATTAATGTACATGTAAAGGTTAAAAAAATAAAACAACAACAACAAAAAAAACAACAACAACAAAAACAACCAAGCAAAAAAAAGTCTTACCAATACATACAGTACAACAAAAAAAATTGCAATAAACAAATTCCTTCCTTCTCCCCCCCCCCCCCACCTTCTCCCCACCCATTAAACCACCCTTACCTACCTCTGTCATAAATATCCACCGGGTAATGGAGGGCAGTATTGCTCAAATTTACGCTGCGCCCGAGATCTCCGTTCAGTTTGAAATCCAAGCTCTGGAACACGCCCATCTCAACCGACCCTGCGGATAATGGTACAGTTGCCCGGTAAAAGTTGAGTTGGTTGGGTGGTTTCTCCGAGACCCCAGGACAGCGCTCTGAGCTAGCAGACAAGACCCCAGGACAGTGCTCTGAGCAAGAACAGATGTTAAACATGGCATCGTCCTGCGGCAGACATTGCGTTGAGCAGCAGTTCCGAGAGGAGTGGGATGTGTATTCCTGGCCGGCCTCGGACGTTAGGTTCTACAAACAATGACATCATATGTGAGCTATTTTTAGAACAAAACTAGAGAGGGGTCAAATCAATATTTATTGAAATTTCACGAGGGTTTCTCATTTCTATGAAATTGATGAACATTTTGTGGTAAATGTCACCATGAAGGTCATAATTATTTTGGGGGGGGGGGGGGGGGGGGGTAACCATTGTTCTGGTGGGTAGGGGGGGGGGGGATAAAAGGCCAGAAAAAATCCCTACATACATACACATGTTGCCATAAGAGTACATGAACCAGGTTCCAAATACATACATACCAGCTAATCTTACATTGTATTTCCTATAATATAAACAGGACAATAGATATTCCAGTTTGTGCTCTGTGTTCTGTAGTAACTAGAGATGACTCTCAACACCAGCTCCTGTTCGATTTGCTTCTGAAGAGAAAACACCCTATAAAGTAGCTACTACAAAAATCATAGTTGAGCATCTAGGTAAGCGATTCAGACAACTAGAAAGATTAACGAGAGAGAGAATAGGCCTTTTAATATGAGCTGGAAATGCCATAGATGTTCTGGACAGCCTTGGGTTCAATGAAGAGAGAAGTGTGCAATTTGGAATTCTTAAAGCAATTATCTAAATTAGCCTTTCCCTTCCTACCATTATAAGTTAATTAATAGTTGCCGTAAGATGAGTAAGATACCTACGTAGTTTCATCTAGCAAAAGATGTAACTGAATGTTGTTCCGAGGGATCTATCCAATTTAGTCTGTTTTATTATAAACTAACTACACTGACATATAAGAGTGTGTGTAATCGTTCTAAAGTCACATGTCAAACTCACCAAATATGGACATACGTATCTAATTACAAGTAGCCCCACCCATCCTCCCACCCCTTCAATCAGCCTTGTCAACTCACCCTCACAGCGTTCGCCACTTCGTCCAGGTTTGCCGCCAGTTGAGCGGCAAGTTCTGTCACGATAGCCGAGCCATTGACGGGAGCAGGACTCCCAGGCTGAATGTTCACCGATATGGCCTGTACAGACACAAACAAACACAACAACAACAACAACAACAAAACCTGTGTGAAATAAACATCAATCTTTATTGTTTTGTTTGATTACTGCCTTCTGATGTACTTGGTGATATGTAGTCTCCTCAGCTAAATCCACAATATCCCATTACTAGACAAATATACCAGCAAAACCTCTACATGAACTTGAACGTTAAGTACATGTATTTTAAGACCATATACGTATTTCATGAGCTCCACACCTGGTAAAAAACAACAAGAAAGCATTGGTGACCGTGAATAAAAGTAAATACTACACAAGTTGAAGGGCTCAGTCTGGCAGCCACTGTCTCCCAATTTACACCTTCAGTCCTACTTTTGCTAAATTAGAACAAATATAGCTATGTTTTTTTTGCCACTTGTCCAATACATGTATAATTAGTGAAAGAACATGGAAATGGCAACATGTCCTAGATACATCTTTTCTATAGGGCTCATTTAATATCAACTTCCTTGACATAATATTTCAGACTAACAAGTTAAGATTTAATTAAAAAAAAAGTGTCATCTCACCTGTTTCATAGCAATAATCTCGGAAACTCCCAGTAGGGAAGACTGGTTTACAACCAAACAAGAAATGCTGAATAAACCCGAACATAAAGTATAACAAAAAAAAACAAAAAACAAAAACAAAAAATATATATAATTAAAATAATTATTAGAAACAACTCTTGTACAAAAATAGAAATATGGCTCACTTTCCAGCTTGGCAAGGTTGACTTTCACTGCATGCTAGACACAGCACTATTACAACTAGGAACAGAGAGATTTCTAAACATTGTTGCTTAGCCATAAGAATACTAGTCGGCCGAATTTAGTGCGAAAATAGTAGCTCACAAAATGTCTGACTACGGCCCATGACTGGCTTTTTGTAGGTGCCTAACAAAACATTAAGGCCCCCTTTTGTTTTTGTTTCTTTTTCCGCCATAAGCGATACCGTACCATTTTAACTCTTTCTTTCAGGGTGGGTGTAGTCTAGTCTCGCGGGCCAGACCCTTTACCCCAATTTCTTTCTTTTCATATTGGGTAAAGGGTCTGGCCCGCGAGAAGGTGTAGTCTTGTAACGCCAAATCGGGTCCTACCCAAAATCGGTCCCCCGGACTGAAATTGGCTGCTAAAAACAGTCCGGGACCACAATTGGCTGCCGAATTCAGTCCGGGCGGACTAAATATGGCTGCCAGATGTGGTCCGCTTTGCCAAATTTAGTCCCACCTAGCCCCAGAGGAAAAAAATCAATTGTGTGAAACTGGAGGTGGTGAGTTATATCAGTATAGTTATAATAATGTTAAGACTGCTCTTAAGTACTTCTTGTTGATGAGTTTACCTTTCAAATTCCCATTCTCATAAATACCTATAATAGTATATTCAATAAATTATAAGCTTCAAGACTTCATCATAGTGCATATGTTTGACTACCTTGAACAATGCAGCAGCTACAAAATATTTACGTTTCATAGGAATTTCCTCAACAAAATTTGTGAAAGTCAAGATGTATCTGATTCCTTGATGTGATGCAGGAGAGATGGGGCCAATGGAGTCAATACCAATGTGGTGCCATGGTGACACAACTGGTACTGGATGGAGCTCTGGAGTAGATTGGCTTAATTTGCCATGGCATAGATCACAATTACTAACCTGGATATATCACAATTAAAAAATAACAACACTCTTTGTCATCAGTTGACCACACTCACTTCTGTATGAGTTTATTTATTTGCTTACCAATTTATTAACATCATTGACCATTCCCTGCCACATAAACCGCTCACTAACTCTTGATAAAGTATTTTTCGTGCCTAAATGTCCAGAGGTGGGATCACTGTGGCATGATGCTAGAATTCAGATCTCTCATCCAAATCAGTAATGTAACGAACATAAGTTATGACAGTCTTTATGAAGTTTTCTCCTTTTTTAATCACAATTTTTAATAGTAACATTTAACTGGAACAGTAACATTTTTAACTAAAGCTTTTTTTTTTAATGTTCTGAACAGCCCTTTGGTTAATCAGGTCTCAATAATTATAAACTTTAGATGATGTATTTTGGTGTGGAAAAACATATAGCTATATCTCCAACAAACATTCCTGTTAGAAACTCTGGAACCCAGTTATCTAAAAAGCTAGTACATCGCTATCTATTGCAAATTTATACAATTGTAAATATTCTTTGAAACTTGTAAATGCCTTCATGTATATCCAAACTGAAGCATCTCCCTTTTAATTCCGGTATAATCTAAGTCATCATCCAATAATGCTATTAGTGTGGTTTGGTTGAGAGATTCCAGTACTGAAAAGGGGTAGACTATACTTAAAGTATCTTAAATGCTTAGTTTAAGTTTTTTTCCCTTGAAGATTTAGCTAATTTGTCTTCAATATTATGAGTAGTTTTAGTTATACTATCAATTGACTGTAGTTTTGGTTAATTTGTGTTATCTCAAATTTTTAACAATAAGACCCAGTAAAACAACAACAACAACAAAAGTACGTCCTTATCGGCGTCAATATCAACCACAGGATTGGAATCCACCAAGCCTCTATAATTCAAATTTTTATTTAATTCGAGCGCACCCGGGCGGACCGAAATTAGCAGGGCGGACCTATTTTGGCTGCCAATTTCAGTCCGGCCGGACCGTATTTGGCGGGGGACCAAATTTCGCGTGACAGTCTATCTCGCGTCGGGTGCGGTTTATGGAAAGGTCGTCCATTTTATTGTACAAGCAATAGTAACTACCCTTTGCCCAGTAAACGTGTTGGAAATGCCAACCAATATAGAGATAAAAGCGATTTTAAAGAACAGATCTTATGCCCTGGAAGTTGCTAAGAAGCTAAGCCAATCTGGAGGTATTGTTTCGTTTATTATTAGTAAATTTATTATTATTTTAATCTAATTCATAGCAACAGTTTTGAAACAGCAAGATACCTTTTATAATGTACCTAACGGAAGACTGAAGGTATCAACAACATTTAATGTTAGCTATGAATACAAGTCTAATCTTGTACTGTGGCTTGCCATTCCCTTTCTTATTGAAAATTGTATGTATTTAGCTAGCATTCTTTGTATGTTCTTTTACATGGACATACTACTTCAATATATACATAGTTGGTGAGTGAGCGAAGCGAGCGAGACACTCTAGGGATTCATACAGAGGGGGGGGACGCCGTGGAATTTTCACTCCCAGCAATAGTTTTCCCCCTCCAGAGAAAAATATTCCCCCTCCAGAGAAAAATATTCCCCCTCCAGAGAAAAATATTCCCCTTCCAGAGAAAGTATCCCTCATCCCTCTCACACACCAAAACTAGATTCCCCTACCCCACTGCCACTCCATCAACAATTTTAAGTATGATATTTGCCTATTCTCTCAACATTTGCAGTCCCTACTGAAAGTACGAGAGTGATGTTTATATGTGTAAAAGTTTCTAATTATCCCCTTCCAACAAAAAATCCTGTATGAAACCCTGCTCAGGGGTAACACAATTGAAAATCGGGGATATTTGTTTGTTTATATGTGACCGGTTTTGGGAAAATCGGCCTAAACGCGGCATCTAAAGTTTTCTAATTTATTCTACCAGTAGGCTGCACGGGGCCTTGGGATGCCGTCCTCCTAATTTGGAAGCTGTAGCATAAGCCGTCTTCGCCCTACGCACTGCAACACTTCTGTATTTTTGCTAAACTTATTATTGCTGATTTCGAAAAAACGCCGGGTAAGGCGTTGCTAAGGTCAGGGGGCGTGCCTTGTGTCCGTATACTATTGCTGCGTGTCTCCGGGACACTATGGAATAAACCGGTTACAGGCGGATTGAAAGAAGTCTAAACGGCTCAATGCAGGGCTCCTTAAGAAACTATGATGGCGAGAATTTCGTAAGTACGTGAATTATGTAGAATAGTAAGTGAATTAGTTAGCTACAGTTTTTCCCCCGCGGTTAGTGAAAAGCCCGCCAATAATTTCTTAGCAACTTTCCGTACATGAGTCCAAGAGGCTAGTGTTTCTAGCCGCCTAGTGTGAGTTCTAGAGCACGCCAGAGCTTATAACTGCGTCATAAGCTAGAGCTAACTGGTGTCTATCCATTTCTGCCATAAAAAATTTTTCGAAAAAAATCGACCCATAAAGCTTTACCCGGTGATACTGAAAAAAATTGTTTGCCGCGTTTAGGCCGATTTTCCCAAAACTGGTCACATATATGTATGTGGACATACGTATGTTATTTTGTACTTTGACCCTCGCGTTTTTGTGTTTGCTTCGTAGTCTATCCCTTCCCATATCTCCTCTAAACAGAATCTTTCGGTTTGGCGATCCTGTATCATTCAAGGAAATTAAATTATTTATCCCTTCATATTAGGTTGTTTCTGAATGCCACAAGACGCACTTAGGTCTTAAAAACTTACTGTTAGATTCAACACTGTGCAGGAATTCTTTAGAACTTCTTTTTTTTTTTTTTCTAAGTCACCAGATGTTATGGTGAAAGGTTACTATGGTATTGAAACCCTTTACCAGACATAATTTTTAAAAACTCGGCCTTTTTTAGTAGCTGTGAGTGCTTGTTGTCAAAAGATGCTGGTAATTCAGATAGTCAGAATGACATATATTAGACACTACAGAAAATACCTGGAGAAATTGAGGTAAAGCTAAAGTATATAATGGTCACAACGGCTATGTACTTAGATACTTTTAGAAAAGGACTGATAGATTCTTTTGAAGTGTTTCGTTTGTGCACTGGCTGGCTCGCCCTTTGTGCTCAAGCACACTACTGGTATGGTTTAAATAATGGCATTACTTTATTGAGTTTGAATTTTCTGGTATAATTGTAATTATGCTTGTCCATTACATAGTTACGAGTACTAGAAGGAGATAAGACAGCTCAGTTAATATCTTACTCCAGACCTGATGTGAGTGGACCTAAAAGATCAGACTTCAGTGTAGCAAGAACGGAGGTAAGGCTGTACATAGCATCTATGTGCTAAGTACTGGATCTTTCCTTGAGTGTGCTCTCTCTGCTTAAGCATTTATTTACACAGAGTGGACCTGCCTGGATTTAGGAGTCAAAACTATTGGGTATTTTTTTTTCTAGTTCTACTGGACAATTACTAAACACATTTTTCTATACTCAAGACTAGAATAAATAGAATATGGTAGTATTGGTGATCTTTTGGACGTGTATTATAATAAACCAAAGATTCAATGTACATGCATGTATTTTATTTTGGGATTGCATGTATGTAATACCAGAATCCAGAGGATTTCAATAGAGTATTGACTGAATCTCTAGGTGTCCTTGGTGAGCTGATTATAGAAGTCATTATGATTGCATATAGTCATTGTGTATTACTATGTAGTATGTGTACATTTATCAGCCGAATATATTAGTTCATTAGTTATCAGCATGAGATCACATACGTTTCCTTCAATTCGCATTGAAATATATATAATTATTTATGTAGGATATGTGAAGAAAACACGCCTTCTAATCTTAGTGGGACAGACTAGAGTGCACATCGATACTGTAGAGGGTCTGGGAGACTTTCTGGAACTAGAAGTAAGTGATTCTTGTGTTGTATGACATGTAATAGGTAAGCTAGGCATTTGTGAAGGTGTCGCTGGAAGTCGTCTTGATTGTGAGGGCGAAACCCAAGGGATAGGGAAGTTATTTAGTGATTATTCCAAGTGTTGCCAGGGTATAACTATTTTATACCACGGTTATCATTGTGAAATTTCAGAATTTGTGCTGATGATTGTCCGATCCTGCATGCATTACCAGTGGGAAACTTACCGGGGAATGACATGATGGTGGTATAAGTGATAGTTAAATCATGGGTTCGAGGGATTATCGCTGATAACCGTCCCGATCCCGAGGGTGGTTATCTAGCGATAATTCCGAGAGTTGCCATGGTTTAACTATTTTATACCATAGTTAACCTTTTTGAACAGAGTAAAAGACCAAATAAAGAGAGCAGATATTGTTGTTTTGAGATGGGAAATATGTCAAGATTGCAGCGAGGGTTATTCCAGAACACCAACAAGATAGTGCATTTTGTTTTTTTCCCGACACCTTCAAACCAAAATAGTGGTGACTGAGTGATGATATCCAGTGAGGTTCACAAGACAAGACTTTGTAATCCAATAAATAATTCTCCGTGTCAGCTATACTGGGATGGAGTAACCAATACAGAGAAAGCTTCATACAAGTAAATAAAAGCTAGATTTTCATCCGTAGCGAAAAGCAAAACGAAACATGATACATCACTTTATACCATAATTATTTGTGCCTCTCGCTCTATTTTGCCAACAAAGAATCTTCCGTGTGCAGTCTAAACTATTTTTGTGATACTAAATATATTTACCCCCCAGGCAATTGGAGGGGAATAAATAACACAGGGGGATAACATTTTTAGTCCATGGTTGTTACCACAGCAACTATGGTATAAATATATATAAACTAGTGATGTGCTTGAGCACAAAATGGCGAGCGAGCCTAAAGACTATGCTATTTTTTTTATTTTGACTTCTAACACTGAAGCTACTGAAAATAAGGTCGAGTTTTTAAATTATGCATACACGGTAAAGGGATTTCAGCCATAGTAACAACTCGCTGTAACTGTTTGAATTGAAGGGAAAAAACAACGACAAAACAATACACGTTATTTAAACATTTTCTTTGTGATATTCTTTAGATAAGTAGTGGTTGTAACACACAATGCTTTGACACAACTGGACATACACCTACACAGACTTGCCTTCCCGGTTAGTCTAGTGGACAATGCATTTTCAAGTAAATACTATTGCGTAGGGCTTATAACAAAGAGCGCATTGACTTACATGTACCATCCCACTAGCTCAAATAGAAATGGAAGTCCCGTAAGTTTTCACGTTTTAACTGCACCCGCAAAAGAATTCGAAAGGTAATCAATTCAATTTCTAGGGTGATACGGGTACTGATTGATAAACCAGAGGATTCCATTTAGTGAAGTTTGGGACGGGGTCAAACAACAAACTAACACAAAAATACGAGAAGGTCAAAGTACAAAGTGACATACGTACGTCCACACATATATATAAACGTACAAACATCCCCGATTTTAAATTGTGTTACCCCTGTAAGTGTCTCGCTCGCTCGCTCGCCAACAATAGACATTTTAACAAGTGGGGGCTGAATAATTTAGGGAAGAACACTATGCTCTTGAAGTGAATCCTTAATTCAATTAATTCATTTTAAACCCTTAGTGTAGGTTATTAGTGAGCGAGCGAAGCAAGCGAGACACTTGCAGGAGTAACACAATTTGAAAATTGAAGATATTTGTATGAGTAATAGCACGGGTAGCGTGCTATTCGGGATTAATAGCACGAGTAACGTGATTGAAATAGTATGAGGCGAAGCCGAGTGCTATTTCAATTGCTTAACGAGTGCTATTGATCCGTAATAGCACAGGTTACCCGTGCTATCACTCGCTAATAGTAGGCCAGCTTTTAAAAAAGTCATTTGCAATTGTAGCTATATTATATCGTTCACTCACTATCTCCTTATTTCACGATTAGCTTCCGCTGGAACTTCGTTTTCAACGTGCGGCTCCTCCTGATCCATTAAAAAACATTCCGTCTAATACGGGTAGAGCTTCTGTGGTAAAGAATGAAATCGTCTCCAACTAGAAACTACTCAAACTGTACATTTCCAAGGTTCTGCACGCGAGCGCACTTACCCGTGCTATTTCACTTAGCTACGAAGGTATTTCACTTAGTTTCCACTTAGTTACCGAGGTATTTCAATTAGTTACGCGCTATTTCACTTTCCCCATGCTATTTCAATTGAACAGCGATTTTTTTTGAATGGGCAACTTATGCGCGCCGCACTATTAATAAACAAATATCTTCAATTTTCAAATTGCAACAGTAAAGCAATTGAAATAGGACTCGGCTTCACCTCGTACTATTTCAATCGCGCTACGTACTATTAATCCCGAATAGCACGGTTATCCGTGCTATTACTCATACATATATGTGACAGTACTTGGGAAAAGGGACCAATTGCGTTAAAAATTGAAAAATGAGTTATTCATACCACTGTGTAGAGCACTTCTTATGGAGTATTTTGATACCAAGTTTATAGGCAGGCGCTGCTTGGTTCACTAAATATACGAGCGGCAATCTGACCAACTTGAGCACAGTTATTTCGAGAAAACTGCAATTAAAACTTCTTATTCAATTGCTCGCGGAGTTAACGTTGAATTCCGTAATCTAACCGGAAGTCCGGGTTACGTAAGACTGTCTTATGCTTGGAAAATGGTGGCGATCAGCTGAAAGGCAGTAAGTTATAGTTGGGGCCGCTTACTTCATTGATGGGGGAGCCTTACTCAGTTTAGACCCTACATTGTGTAAGAGAACTAGACAGGTATGGCTGTAAATAGCACTACATGCGTATAGACATAATTTTACAGGCCGTTTTGTGCTTCTTTTTTTTCTTCTGTTTCCAACAGTTTGATAGTTACAGTAAGTCATGGTAACTATAATACAGTCACTCTTTTAGAACTGATCAACTAGCTTGGTTTGTTAGTTCACTGGCTAGCTAAGTTTAGGATTATATTTGTCTTGCAGCCAGCTTGTTGCCTGTTTTGGAACAAATGAACAATAGGAATCTCTTTAAATCAATGAACAAAAATGATGGACTTTCAAAATGTATTGCCTTCTCTTGTTGCAGTGTGACAGAAGTCCTCATCATCACTGAAACCTTTGTCCAGTCAGAGACTTGCTGATTCTTCTAGTGTGTTCACAAAAATAGTCCCAGGAGTCTCCAGGTCTGCAGACTCCAACTACAAGACTCCATAAAGCAACATCAACCTATATAGCTTGATTATTCACATTTATTATTTCTATTCTGTTGCCGCAATGCTATAACAAAAACTTGTAAGAATTTACCCGGGATAATTTGTTGCTAGGCAACAAATTGAATTCGCCCACGATTTTCAATTACTCGCGGGTTGGATTTCCGTGCACGCACGGAAGGTCAAAATAGAGAGTAAAAGGTGACTGTGTTTAAACGGGGCGCTCGGACCTTTAACAACGGTTTCAGCCACTCAAATTTGGTGTCAGTGTAGCTAAAGGGTAGGAGATACCTGTGGGCGAATAAAAAGAAAACAACAACAAAAATTTTTTTGTCGGTGTTTGGGCTCTACTGTACATTTTTGATTTTACGTAATTGGTCCCTTTTCCCAAGTACTGTCACATATGTGGACGTACATATGTCATTTTGTACTTTGACCCTCATGTTTTTGTGTTTGCTTCGTGGTCTACCCCTTCCCATTACTCCACTAAACAGAATCTTTCGGTTTAGCGATCCCGTATCATTCAAGGAAAGTAATTGTTTACCCCTTTGTATTAGGCTATTTATGAATGACTAAGAAACGCTTAGGTCTTAAAATTTACTGTTAGACTCAACATTGTAGTTCTTTAGAACTTTTTGTTTTTTCAAGTCGCAAAATGTTATGACGAATGGTTACTATGGTATTGAACCCTTTACCAGATGTCATTTTTAAAAAAACTCGGCTGTTTTAGTAGATATGAGTGTTTGTTGTCAAAAGCTACTGGTTATTCAGATAGTCAGAGACTACAGAAAATACCAGTACTCGGGGAATTGAGGTAAGAAAGTAGTTCCGCATTTGTTAGCTAAAGTATATAATGGTCACAACGGCTACATACTTATACTTTTAGAAATGGACTGATAGATTCTATTGAAGTGTTTCGTTTGTACATAGCCTTGCTCGCCCTTTGTGCTCAAGCACATCACTAGTAGTACTCACTTTGTCAGGCAGTGTGCCAGTCTGTCAGTAAGTCTTTCAGCAACAGATCTTGAAGACGGTGGCCCAAGGAACATTGAATGAAGCATTAAACTTTTGTACTGGGCAATCGAAGTCACGAATTTTTTATTCAACTTATTTTTCCAGAAAAAGCTAATCGTTTATTATAGCTGTATTACGAGATGATAACATTTTTTATATTTGATATCTGTGGTAGAGTTCATGAATACCAAGATAGTTAGGACTATGAACAAGAATGAGTGACCCTGTTGAAAAAGCCCGCTGATGACTTAAGTAGCACAAATATAACCTAGAACTCTTTATTATTTGTTTGTATGCTTAGCTAGCTCACTCCCCACCTCTCTGCGCTATCATTACAATCAATTTTCATAGGTACTAATGAAAGAGGGTCAGTCTATGAGTGATGGAGAAAGGATAGCTCAGGGTCTAATGAATGAACTTCAGGTTTCTTCAGATTGTCTCATAGCTGGAGCCTACATGGACCTCATCTTGGCCAACAGACAGAACGGGGTACAATAAAACTTTACTGGACACAGCTTGGTCTTCTTTTTTTTTCAATTGTAAACTTTCTTGAATTGAAACTTCTATTATTCATCAACAATAATGTTCATAATGATTGTTATAAATTAAAACAATAATATGGAGTGATTATCATTCATTTTTCTGTCAAGCTCTGAATGAACATGGAGCATGCCCCAATAGTGAAGGTCGATGCTTGAATTGAATGTGAAGAATCTGATCTAGTCAGATTTAAGTTGGGTTTGGTATAGCTTATTTTTTGTAGTAATAATTTTTTTTTCTGTCTCTTTTTTTCCAGTTTCTCCTCTTCATCTTCTTCTGTCTCATATTCAGGCACTATAAAAATTAAAAAAAAGTGTGCCAACCCTTCCTCATGTTCAAACTGTCAAGCCCTCCCCTTTCCCCTCTCTATGCACACTCTTAGCCAACCCATACTTTGTATGCAGTCACCATTGCAATAAGCTTAATGTGATACCGTACTTCACCGATCAAGGAGGCTTTTCAGAAGCATTAAGAATTGGGAATGGAAAGGGAACTAAATAGATTTCTAAATCATTGGGGGTGACAGGAATATGTAAAATAAAAATATTTTAGCTGTCATGATGTCAAATTATGGTCACTACATAAGTAAGACTTATGTATAATCGACCTGAAATTAGCAGTACACTCTCTGTGATGACCTTATTCATATACCATTGTACTCAACTGGCATGACATAATTTGATAAGCAATTGGCTATCTGGGATTTAGTAACTATGTGACTGCCTGCAAGGCCCAACACTGTAGAGGTTGCTTTTTTTCCTTCTTCTATGAAATAAATTGGTAGCTAATTGTTACATTAGAAAACTAGAGCTCATGATCAGCGCTGGACCTGCACACTTACAGTGGAACCTCTGAATAATGGACACTTGTGGAGAGGCGTACAGTTCTTATTTAGTTATGGTAAGTCCCATTGGTACATTTATTATTGTCCATTGCATAGAGATTTCTGTTATAGAATGTCTGTTAAGAGAGGTTTCACTGTATAGTGTTATGGCCAAAAAATGTAGAGATAATGGAGTAGGCAAAACTAGGAAAAATCAGAAGATTGCCAAAATCTTCACAGTACAGTAGTAAGTTAGAAAGTATGGCAAGCAAATTCATGAAAAGAAGCAGTGAGATTTTATAACCTTACATACATGCATACATACATACATACATACATACATATTACACATGCGTACCATTTGGAATAAGTGTAATGATTATGGTAGAACTTACAGCACCGAGGTATCTTGCCACTCCAGGTGCCATGGATGGTACATGTCCTCGTGGTGTTCCCCCTCAGGACCATGGGTGACTCACAGGAGTAAGCTGCAGTTGAGCCTGGAATGTTTCCTGTTCGAACCACCTCCCCATTTATTATTGGATAAGGAGGAACACATGTTACTCCTGCAATTAATGAATGAGGAGGTAAAATATGTGGTTATATAAAGTCATACAAGTGAGAAAAATGAAGTTTGTATTAGTTTAATAGCAAAGGACCAGAAATTCTAGTTTCCCAGATTTAAATTATTTGGTACTATACTTGCATAGTTTGTATAATAGCTTTGTCTAATTTAATTCACCTGCACAGACCACACCACATAGCTAGTTGCTAATACATGAATTTGCTGTAGTATACAGTTGTGCAAATCCTTACAAATTAATTCTAGCCCTGTCGATACAGAAGAATTGATCAATGTTCTACATCTAGTAAGATACAAAAATCAACCAATGAAGAAGCTTCTTAAAAAAAGATGCTCGCTAGGACTAGGTGTTTGCATTGGCTTCTGAAGCTGATACTGATTAATTGTTGGCAAATGGCGTGGTTATGCATGTATTTCCTTTTACTAAGGCATCTATGATCATGCTCATCTAGTTTATTGCTATTCTCTCTCTCCATATTGTATTTTCTGTAAATGAATTCCAGTCATATTTGCTCTTCTAAATCGCCCACAGAAAGAGCCAGCTAGTTTATAAAGTAGTGTGAGTAATTGCTTGTCAGGTATTGTTTTAATTGTACATTGCATGTCACATTCTGATTTACTTATAATGGTGTGAGAATCTAGGCTTTATAGAATGCAATGACAGATTCACTGTTTGGAAGTTTGTGCAACACCCTCTTGTTAAGTCAGTAGACTTTTAAAGGGTGCTTACCGCGATAGTAATGGTGCCAACCCATACTATTAATAATTACTACTTACTGTTACACTTTGGTGGTACGTAAGACCATATTCCTTCACTGGAGCACACACTGGATCGAGACCCTTCCATGATGTAGCCCTCGTTACAATAGTAGCTAACCTTTATTCCTGTGTTCCTTTGTTCTGGGTTAAAATACTCCAAAAATACTCCACCGTTATTTAATGTAAGACTTGGTTGAACACATGCTGAAACAAAATAACAGAAACAAAACAAAAACAACAACAATATACATTTATATATATAGCTATAACAACACCAACAAATAATCACTCCTAGTCATTTTGAAGCATGCACAATTCACATCTGCATATGCGGTGAAAGCAAAAACAAAAACATTTAGCTACAGATTTTTTTTTTTCATTTTTGCTTTAAATTGTGTTGCTACAAAGTATTTATTGATGTGTTTAGAAAATCTATATAATAATACACTTGTGTGTCAGTAACAACAACAAAGATGGCGACAGACGATGATGAGTGTGTGTACGAGCTGAGCAGAGTTGGTAAAGTGTGGTCATTACCTGAGTGTTAGGTCGACTTGCTCTATAGTTGACAAGAAAAAAGGCAGACGATACAAAAGCTTATCCATGTTTGTTTTGAACCTGTGACCATCAACCTGTCGGAAACTAATAGCTAAAGAAAATCTTGGGTGTCTTAACCTGCTGTATACTCTTCTTTCTTTTTCTTCTTCTAGGTCTTACCGTGTATATCCCCATTTTATAAAAACTGAACACTGGGTTGCTGAACTGAGTTGGGTTAACCATAAACCACCAAAAAATGATGAGTAGAAGAAAGGCAGAGAAGCAGGAGAATGCAATGGTCAAGAAAAATAGAAGCAGGTAAGAAAAAAATGACCGATGTAACGATTTCAATGATGAAGTGAAAGAAAATACACAAAAAGGACAGAGATACCAGGGAGCAGGAGAGGTAGACAGAGGAGGAGAAGAGAATCCTTGAGTTGAAAAGAGCAATAAGAAAAGACTGATATAGCTAAAGAAGAAAGAGAGCAAGAGAGGGAAACCAAGGATAAAATACCTTATGCTACTGCACTCCTGATTGGCATAAATTAGTACATCAGGCGTCACACAAATGTATGAAATTAGCTACCGAAGATTAGCTGCTACTCATTTTCTAAGGGTTTTATAAGAATATTTTTAGTTTATGACTAACCAAATATATTTAAAGAACTTCAAGTATGCAGCTACATGTATATTTTACACTAATGCTTACTATTCCCATATCTTAAATCAAAGACCAGACATATCAGTAAGGTAATACATACATCTTGTGCATAAAGGAGCTTTATCGGACCATTTTCCATCTTTTGAGCAAGTTCTTTTTTCTTGACCTTTTACTTGAAAGTCATTTTTACAACGATAGGTTGCAATTGATCCTGGTGAATATCCTGCTACTCGGATGTGTCCATTGTCTGGCTTACTTAAGTGCTCACAAGTCACTTCTTTTTCTGTAGAAACAACAAACGAAAACAAGAAATAAAGATGGTTTGCAATAGTTCACAAAACAGCAACAATAACAACAACAGGACCACAACAAAAAATGTATCCATGAAAAATGAGTGTCTAGACAACCCCATGCACTTAATCGGAAAATTAGCTTCCAATTGTAATAGATAACAGCTAGGCAGACATTTTATTTGCTTTTTTCCACCGCGTTTCCCACAGTAGCTAGCTACGTGCACCCATCAGCTGACTTTTTAATTACCAAAACTATTGCGAGACCGAATGGTGCTCCAGTGGAGGAGAAAAATCAACGATCTGGGCGAAAGTAGTGAAATCATCTTTAACTTAACAAATCACGTTTGAAAAGACCCTGCGAGCCCGCGTTGCCGGGCGACATTTACCGCCCCTCGTAAAAAGTAGAGCTCTTTTCTCGCGACACACGTACACAGCGGGAAACGCCTGCGCGTGCGAAACTGGAGCGCGCTCTCTAAGCACAAACAACCTCTGTGTAGCGCGTGCAGCGCTTCCTCCCTAATGTGCGACTGTGCGCTCTGCAAGCTACCCGGAATCTTACATTTACAAAGTTTCGGGAAGACGAGACGCTAATGGTACGATCTTCCACAACTACAGTATAATTGAATCCATGTTTAGTTTGGCTTTAGCAATTTTAACATGGATTTGTTGTACTGATAGAGCACGGGCACAATACCCAAGTAAGAGTAATATTGTTTTTGGTATAATTACCTGGTGGCTGCATTTGTGACAGGCTCTGGGAAAAGGCACAAATTCGCTTAACACAAAGTTTTGCAGTACAGGTAAAAAATGAGTTTAGGTCAAATTATTGACTCTTCTTCTTTTTTTTATTTTTATTACCGTAGCATAATCTGTATCTTTTCTTTCACATCTGGGCAAAGTATGAATGCTGAATTCAGTTGACAAGTGGTTCAAATAACCTCAGCAATTGAATAAAAACAGGAAATGAATGTTTTGAGACACATTTTCTCTAATTAATGGTTAAACAAAGCATTATTTAGGACAACAAATACTTTTGAACAGTAAGTAGGGTATCAGCAGGTAGGTAATTTCCTGTACTATTTTACTGAAATCAATGAAAACACATTTAAGCGAATTTGTACCTTTTCCCAGAGCTTGTCACAGTCGTAGTATTGGATAAGAATGAACAATTAGAACATTACAACTAACTTCATGCTCTGAAAGGCAGAAGGCAGTTTAACTTATAGTAAAGGCACTCAGGTGAGGCACTCCTGAACTTGATTGCTAATGATGAAGCTATGAAGCTTTATACCAGTATACCTCACCTCTGTGCTAGTTCTTGTAATGGGTATGCTGGGAGCATTATGATCAGCACAATATAGACATGCCAAGAGGTAAAACAATAGTATAATAAATGAGGCTCATGCTACATAATGGGATAGTCGCTCATTGATTGTGATACAATCATATCACTAGTATGGTTTATCAGTACTATGCAAGTCTCAATCATCGTTATGTCATACATTTTCGTTACGATATATTGTAGTCATTTTTTTCTTTCTGTTGTAACTGTATACACTACAGCATGCAGTACACAATTCACATCTGAAAATCTAAACATATTGTATAGCTTCAACTTTTCTGGCTTTCTTGCCATCCATGGCTGTGAGGATGGGTATACTCTAGTAGGGAACAGAGTAAGGATCTGCGAAAGTCATGGATGGACTGGTTCAGAACCTACTTGTAACCGTAAGTTAATAATTAAATCAATTTTCTTTCTGTCCTCTCCCATTTCCTCCCCCCACCACATGCGTGGGGGAGGACTTAAAAAAACAAAACAAAACAAAAAAAACAACAAAAAAAAACAAAAAAAAACAACACCCCCTCGCGCATGTGACGACCCCATACCTGGTCAACCAAATACAAAATCAAGTGTGCTAAGTTATGGACATTGAGAAAGCATGGCAATGACTGCCACTCATAATTCAGGGCAACTAAAGGACACACCCAAATAGATATCTATGCATGACTACGCTGCTCCCAAAGCATTACAAGAATTCAAGATTTGTTGACCCAGCTTTCTATAGCAACAACAACAACAACAATGTTTTAAATGAAGACACAGTGTTTGGTGGAAGAATGAATTTCTGCCATTAAAATCCTATGAAATATTTTCCACACTAAAAAACTATTGAGCAATGAGCTATAGCTATAAACCACAGAACCGCCCGTAACCCAACCCCCGCATGCAATCTATTCACGCGAGGCCAGCTCTGAATTTCTACGCGGATCAATTAACTTTGGCGCCAAAAAAATCTACCGGTTACCGCGAAGCAGGAGGACAAACGGGTCCCGAGCTATACCTGTATAACTGTAGTGTACTAGTCTGAAACAGTCACCTCAAATAACATCCTTCTATTATACTTTCAGGGTACGGAATGAGGTTGTACTTGTGAAGCCATTGGAGCAGCTTAAAACTCTGTCTCAACGGTGACCAACTCCATCCTGACTGGTACCAGCTCCTACTATTCCACCAACCTTGTATTCAGACTTGGCTGCGTACAGACTCCGTCATCATCACTTCAGTTCTTTCTGTTGAGATTGCTACCGCTATATTCTTCAGCCCTATCACCTACAAGTCTGAAATTTGTGCTGAACTATCCCGCTCTCACTAATGAGCAACCAACTCCAAGCAACATTGGGAATACGCCCGTCACTTCTGCTCCGGGGACTAACCTTTTCCAAAGTTACAACGGCCATCTCACGGCTCATTATTGTATTTCTTATTTTTGTTTACAAATGGACTCTTTTTAGAATTACCACAAGTCAATTGATTATGCTCTTACCAATAAATTGCGCGTTCGCGGAGCTCAACGTTATGGGGGGCGGGGTAAAATAGCGAATCAGTAGTCAACTTGAAAATATAAATCGTTGTACCATGGTTCGTTCAAACCGTCCAATCAGATTTCTCAATTCGGGGTGAATAAATCACTTATACACCTCCTAGGAGGTGAATATTTTTTGCCCGTGGCCTAGAATTACGATCTGTAGCTAAGCGAAGCGGCGACCAACGAGGAAGGTGCCAGAAGTTTTTTCAGCTCAGAATCTGCCTCTTTACTCTCTTTGCTCTTATTGGATAATTTTGATTATATTACTATTAATCAAACTAATACAGTACAAGTGCAAATTAAACATTCATAGAGCTAGCTAATGGACGATATGACAGTAGAGTTAGTTTATGAAAATAGATTAGCAAGAGTTGTAGTTGATGGTTACAGTAGAGCACCCTTCAATATTGAAGATTGGTGGATTATTATTTGTAGAAACATTGAAAGTAGAGGACTTGTTTTGTACAGATAAAGATTTTGTAGTTGATGCTGGTGCAGTTGTCAGCTTTGGCTTCTTTAAATTCCCTGGCTGGTAATCATCATCAGGTTGGTGTCCATTTGTTGCTGAATTGAGAACATCTGACATGTGCTGTTTTTGCTCTTCGCTTATTCTTTTATAGCACCTAACCCCATCCAAACTCCTATGTCCAGTATTGGACATGATTAGCTGCTCCTCAATGCCATTTTGAAATAACCGTGTGGCATTGGTTACTCTGAGTGAGTGGTTTGTTTTATATCCAGTCACCCCTGCTTCTTTGCAAATTCTATTTACTGTTCCTGCCAAAGTATTATGCCCCACAGGTACTTTGGAATACCAAATATTGTTCTTCAATTTTCGAAGTGGTGACAGGTAAAAACAGGTTGGTCCCGATGGCCGGTGGCTCACATATTTTTGAAACAACTTAACCAGGCATCTACTGGGATTTTCCTTGTTTTCGTAGCAGGTTACTTCTTTTGGCTTTATTTTGCGATGCAGCAATCCCCCTTGGTTATTTTTGGAATAGTTTTCGGTATAAACTAGGCGAGCTGGACCACCGCGGGGAGGACAAATCAGCTCTAATTGTGTGATTTGAAGACTGCGGTGCTCTTCACCACTGCGTAGTGCGAAGTGAATTTCACAGAGAAAGAGCAAAGTGTCTAGTAGCACCTGTGGGGATTTATCTCCTAGTACACCTTTTTCCCAAAGTAGGTTTTCCTCTTCAATAGTGATGGGCTCTGCTTGTTTCCTTTTTGCTCCTAAACCAGTAGAGCGCAGACGCTTCATTTCGCCATCCAAAGTCCTCTGAAAGCCAGCAAAAGTGTGGGACTTGAATATGTTTATTTCAGGCCTATTCTGACGAATATATCGAAGTAACCCACAACAGATGTTGTATAAAGTATCGGGAGGATAGCAATCGCCGTTAGCTTTCCTAGCTTCCAGGACAAACTTGCTCAGCCAGTAGTCAAGTTCTCTAGGTAGCGTTATCATGAGATGTGTGGGCCATTCACTGTGTGATACGCAAGTTTTATGCCTGTGAGCACTCCACTCTTTCCAAATATTTACAGCCCAGCTTGTACTTTTGTCAGTATTTTTGGGGACAGAACTCAATTTTGCTTCTTGGAGCTCACTATCACTGACTGGAGTGGCAAAGCGAGATGTAGGCTGATTAAGGGACTCTAGGAAGATGGAGTCAGGTTTCGGGTAGTTTAACTGGGCTAGAAATTTGTCGCAGTCAAAGTGAGACAAAATAGTGTCTAGCTCGTCCTCTTCCATAGCACTTTTTGGTTGCTACAGAAAAAATGGTTGTTATGCGTTTCTTATAGCCTAGAGCCATGGTACAAGTCGGTTGCACCGCTCGGTGCGCGGTCGGTACGGGATTTACACTATCCTCGGGCCTTCGGCCCTCGGTTGTGTAAATCCCATACCGACCTCCACCTCGTGATGTAACCTATACATATTTCGTGGAATTGTATCATTGAATTGAATCCAAATTTTGCGCACAAGCAGCATACCCCCCTTAGAATAAAGTTACAGAGAGATTTTTTTAGAATAACGCAGGAGTAAAACGGCACGAAAATTTTACTATTTACAAAAAAAGAATATAGATATTAGAAATATGGCTCTGTAATGTTGCGAAGAAGCCCGCTAGCTACCTCTGGAAAAAAAATGAGCACTCTAGTTCCTTCGGCCGCTTCGAAATAACACCAAATAGTAGCAGGTGTGCAGAGCTGTATCGCCGTCCCAGACGGGTCTTCATTCTTCAGATTTGGCTTGCTGGAGTCCTTTATTGGTGCTCATTCCATCTGTAACAACAAAGTAAGCCCACAGTACACAGAAAAAGAAATATAAAGACATAGCAAAAACAGTCAATTTGCGGTTACCGCCTCGGTTTCCGGTGGCAGGGCACCCTTAAATTCAGGTTTCAAAGTCAAAACATCAGTAACTATTATAGTGAGTGTGGTTTTGTCAGCTGTTACCATTTCAAATTTGCTTCCTTGTGTAGATATTTAATACTAGTGTATTGCTCATATGTGCGTGCATTACATATAAATGAATAACAATGACACTTGATACAATACCATGATGTAATGATAAAAGTAAAGGGAGAAAAACCGAAATTAATAACAAGTTTTACTTACACTCAGTCATTTGATTGGTACAGCTACACCTTACATACTCAACACTTCCCTCCCCCTTCCCCCTCCCCAAAAACAAACAGACAAACAAAAAAGAAAAATAACAAATTTTCACTATGAAAAGAAATTTTAATTGTACGTAATAATAACCAATTTAATTAATTTCTCTGCTCTACTTTGGGCAAATATGATTCACTGTTCAAACTGATGAGACATTTTGGTGTCAAAACATTGTATTGAACAAGTTCGTTACAATGAAAGAGGTAGCTAAATAGATGAAAATATAATTATATAAGTTTGTGTCAACATTAATTAAATTTTGTTTCATGTTATATTACTCAATTTGTAATACAAATTTTTTGAAATGCTAATTTTTTATGTTTCAGTCACAACTTGTCCTGTTCTTACCATACCACTTGGCAGTGTTGATTATTCACGAGCTAGCCGAGAGTACAGATCAGTAGCCACATATTCTTGTGACTTGGGTTATGCCTTGCAAGGCAATGAGCGGAGAAGGTGCAATGAGCTTGGCAAGTGGACTGGACATAAGCCATACTGTAACAGTAAGACATGCACTCCAAATGTCTCGATTTAGGTGGGACAGCCACGCATTTTATAAGTGATCCCGCTATCACGATTATGTATCTGTGTCCCATTTTTTTTGGGCGGTCAGCCCTCCATCATCTAGCTCTATAACTCCAAAGTAGTATTAGTTCAAGCCAGACCATCACCAAGTAATGTAGCTATGGTCATAACATCCAAGAATATGGTATTAATCATTATTAAGAACCCAACTGATTTCTCTTGCCCAACAAATAGGTAAAGAGTCTTGCTTTCAAGACTGTAGCCATTCTGACAGAAAAAGAGTCAACATATGCCCCATCTTAGTACAGATGCGTTACCAGTCTCAAATGCTGGCACGGAAATCGTAACTATGTGATGTTGTTACTTGCAAGTGAAACTGTGATGACAAGCGCTATTATCACTGGAGGAAAAGTTAAATCTCTGCTACACTACAAGATCATCAGCAAATACATTTCCTGAGAAACGTCGTATTTCCTGGAGTCAAATTTTCCTGTTCACTTTCATGCAAGTGTCTCTAAGTTGAGCATGACAGGCATATACTGAAAATCCCACTTTTTTTTTTACATTTTTGTCTCTACTTGTTAATACCATTAGTTGGGCTTGGGTTGTAATTTTTTTTTTTTTTTTTTTTTTTTGCACTCTGGATTAGAAATTGAATACATTAATGCATTTTTTTTACTGTCATTGTTTTTGTTAACATGTTTCAGTAACTACATGCTCTTCCCTAAAGGCCACAGAGAAGATGCGAGTAAATTATTCGAGTCCAAATTTAGAATTCAATAGCAGAGCTGTAATTAGTTGCATCCCGGGGTACAATATACAGGGAAATAGTGTCCGGACTTGTGATCATAATGGAATATGGACAGGTTCACAGTCTACCTGTGACAGTAAGGAACTATTAATTAATTATAGTAGAATTAAAATAGAAATATTCCCATGGTATTGCTACTCTAAAACAATAGAGCAGTTAAAAAATGCATTAATTCATTCTAATATCTTTTAAATAGCAAATGGATATTAAAAGAATAGCTACCACATCATGTGAAAGTAATTTTAAATCAATTCATAATATTATCTATAACATTGATACTCAATTTGACTAATTGTCATCAATATCCTATGAAGACTCCATATCGTGCCATTCTGGTCATGCTAGCAAACCCAAGGACATGACACGTATGATGAAACCCCCCACTTCTAAATCTTATCCCTCCTCGGTCATCATTTGCAATATTTTACTAAATTAAAGCCTTCAGGTGAAAACAACAATAACAACAACAACAAAAACGACAAACAAACAACAACAATGCTTGATTGAAAACATATCTGCACAATGACAAAGTCTAACTGTAGATCAATTCCCTTTTTTCGAATTTGCTTTATTCTGAAACTTTAGCCATCATTCATTCATTTATCTTTGCAAACATGTTGTAGATAGCTATAGTAAAAAAAAATTATCCACCAATCAGACTGGAGGTGATCGTAATTGCTCAGAAATATCTAGCAATTTTTGCTTATGCCTTTCAATTTTTTGGTCTAAACTGTGATACAATGTATATATATAATATATATATATAATATTATATATAATATTATATATATATTATATGTTTTATTATATAACAGTAGTAAGATGTTCTTCCTTGAAACTGTCAGAAGGATTGCATATAAATTATAATAATCCAAATTTCGTATACAATACCATGGCTGAGATAACTTGCATTACAGGCTATACTTTGAATGGGAACAGAGTTAGAACATGTGGCATGAATGGAGCTTGGACAGGAACACAACCAACATGTGCCGGTAAGAAACTTTGAATACAGCCCCTTCCCCGCCTCTCCTTAATTAACTAGTTCAAAGTTGAAACAACACTGGGGCATTGCTAAAATGGGGTGTTAGCGACACGCTGTATGTGTGAAGGTACTTACAACATTTTAGACTCTCCTTTCTATCTTCAACTGTTATGGTTTTACAAGGAGTCATGCATTGTTAAAAAAATAAAATATTTCTTGTTGTAGTTGTTAGATGCAATCTATTGATGCCATTGGACAATGGCTTCATATTGTACAGTAAGGAAGACAAATTTGGATCTGTAGCTTTTCTCGGCTGCAATCAAAGTTATACACTGTCCGTTGACAACCCTGAAAGGATGTGTCTGGCGAGTGGGGAGTGGTCTGGAGAACGGGGGTCTTGTGTACGTAAGTTTGTCATTTTAATTTGATTCAATTTGTTAACTGATGATGGTGAGTGATTGAATAAGTTATATTGTCTGTCTGTAGTACTGAAGTTGTGATATTGCTTAGCCAGTATATAATGTCACGGTGCAGAAAATGTCCTTTCCCATCATCAGCTGGTTTTATAGTCATGTGACATCATATGAAATTATACAACATCGCACTACTTTTCTTCAGTGTGCCATTTAAAAGCAGTGATATTAAGGATTATATATTATATATATATATAATATATTATAGAACTTACTACATGAGTCAGAGTGTGATATGGCAAAATATTTCATGAGCAGGCTAATTTATTTTCATGAGCCAGAGGTGAGTGAAAATAAAAGCCTGAGAGTGAAACATCTAGCCATATCACTCTTAGGAGTGTAATAAGTGGTTTATTCCAGACTAGATATCTTTACTACAGTAGTTAGTACTAGAGGAAGGGTAACTCATAGCGTAAAGTTGGTTGTAGGGGCTACCCACACCCCAGCTGATATTTTAGCAGCTGCTCTAACCTGTTGAGCAGGGTACACCAGAGGAAGGTAGCTGTAAAAACCAAGAAAATTGAATAAATAAATTATACTTGAGCTTTAAGTGTAGCAGTGAGAGAAAAGTATGACTTTCCTAATTACTCCATCTGAATACTATTTAATTATCAATCTAGCCATAGTAATTTCTATTGATTAACTCATTACTCATAATTAGCGAGGCTCATTTTGTAAATGAGGATGTAACTATGTTATTTGAAGTCAGTGTGGGCTTTCAAGACAAGCAAGCCCACATAAGAAGCACGAAGATGAGGGAGAAGATGAAGGAACAGTAGAAGATGGAAGATGAAAGAACAATATATATGTTTAGATGTATTCTTGTAATTATTCAATCTTGTAGATGTTTGTGTGTATGCGTGTTTGAGATCAACTTGTGTGTTACCTTATATGGTCATGCATTGTTTTTGTGCTGAGTCATTGTCATCTTGCGGGTGGAGTTTCGAACTCATATAAAAACCACCCACCATCATTTTTGTATTTTAGTCTATCTGTATCAAAGATTCGGTTGCGACTGATTCCTTGTTGCTGCGGCAATAGATTAGACTCTGGTGGCAGCAACTAACAAGCGGTCCACCAGTGTGGCATCGCGAATCACCAAATCTCTGAGGAGAAAGGGAGCCACGGGCCCACAGTCAGCAGCGGCAACAATAACAGTAATAGTAATAATAATCAAATAATAAACAATCAAATAATAAATAAATAAATGAATAAACAAGCAAATAAATAAATAAGAATAAATAAGCAAATAAATAAATAAGAATAAATAAGTAAATAAATAAGTAAGAATAAATAAGTAAATAAATAAATATGAATAAATAAGTAAATAAATAAATAAATGTATATTTTTATATAAATGATTAAAGTTTTTTTTGGTTATATTTTGCAATAGGTGAACAATGCCCTCCAGTAACTAGTCTGCAAAATGGACGAACTATATATTTAAATTCTCGTGATGTGAACTCTTACCTCGCGCATGCATGCAATGTTGGCTACACACTGGATGGGCAAGTCATGAGAAGGTGCCAATTAAACAAGACTTGGAGTGGCTCCTCACCAACGTGTGAAGGTAGGTAGGTAGGTAAGCAGCATGAAGGAACTAGTGACAAATATATCAATTGTCTTTACTGTAATAATTTGATTGAAAGTATAATTGGCACCTACACATAGCATTATCCTTAGTTTTGATTACCCATTCCAGCATTATAAATTTACTTTCCCCCAAATAATAGCAAATGATATAAAGTCACTATATGTTTGATGAACTGAGGACTCATATGCATGTATTACTATTTACACTGACAATTTATTCTAAATCATTAAGAAGATGTTGAAGTAAATGTCAGAAACATTATAAAGGAGGAATTTAAATTTTAAAATAATCTTTTTAATATTGCATCTAATTATAAGCTATTTTTTTTATGTTATACAACATTCAGTGCTGTGAAACCTGTTTTAAAAGCTACCTATAGATTAATTGATTATATTGAATGTAATACTCAAATCATTTTTGACGGACAGTAAATCTTTACTATTGTTCATATTGCAGTGGTGAGATGTAATCCATTGGTACCACTGGAAAATGGTTTCATTGAGTATAGTCAAGGGTTCACATTTGAATCTTTAGCTACTTTTCGTTGCAGTCAAAGTTACATGCTGTCATTCGACAACCCTAAAAGGATGTGTCTGGCAAGTGGGGAGTGGTCTGGAGGACAAGGAACTTGCGTACGTAAGTTTACCTCTCACAGTAACCATTAATTAAAAATACCAAATAGGCACGTATTTGGGCGACTAATCTTATTGTAGGCGAGAAGTGTCCTACTGTGCCTGATTTTGAAAATGGACGAACAGAATATTTGAAATTTCGAGAGATAGACTCATATCTAACTCATTCATGCGTTGTTGGTTACCAATTAGTAGGGACCATGAGGAGAAGGTGTCAACTGGATAAAAGCTGGAGTGGCTCCACACCAGTTTGTGAAGGTAAGGAAACTTCATGTGTGGCATTGGGGAATACAATGTAGTCAGACCAATTCTAGTCATAACTTTATAATATACTAGTGGTGTGCTACAGCACAAATGGCAAGCGAGACAGCTGCCCAGCTATTTCACTCGTATTACATTCTCTAAAATAGAATTCAATTTTCATTCGTAGATTTATAGACTAAACAAATGAAGGCTATAACAAGCTGAGCCTAAAGTGTAATGTTTAGCACCACTCTGAAATAGAAATATAGCAGTACCGTGAAGTTAAATTGCACCTGCCAGTTAGAGGTACAGCAGTAGTCTTGTTTGAGGGACTCTAATCCATTATGCTTGATTAGTGGTAGAAGTTGAAGTAGTCACTCACTGTTACCAGATTGTAGAGGTGCTAGAAAAGTAGTGCAGTCTTATGGTTGTCTCATAGTCAGCTAGCTACTTCACTTATTGAAATAGAGGTGCAGGCCAAAAAGTACCATATAAATGAGCAAAAAAAAGAAAAAAGAAACAAATAAAAAATAAACATTGTAGAATCTCAATTGTGTAACCTATGAGAGTGTCTTGCTTGCTTTGCTCACTCACCAATTAACCTTTTCCAGGTTGTTAGGAACTATGCTTTCCAATTCTCAGCCCCATTTATATGAAATTGTAATTGTGCACAATATATATATGTGTGTGTGTGTGTGTGTGTGTGTGTGTGTAATATTGAATGTACATGTGATGTAATAGTAATAAATATTGATGACCAATAAAACATTTGCTACATAGTTAAAAGCTTACATTAGGATACATAAAAAATGCTTATCAAAAGTGTAACATTCTAGGGGTTCCTCTCCTGAAGAATGAAATAATGAATACACTTTAGTATTAACAAAACTAAAGTAGAAAGGTAGAGGTATGGATAAACTTCTGTACTCTCTGCTAAATGAACTCATTTTTTCTATATGCACTGGCAGCCATTATAAATTCTTTACCCAATGTTAAGGGATTATTGAGATTTGAAATTTTTTTACACTTATACTAAAACATTTAAATTATGGTTGTAGCTATGTGTGTAATCATTTAACTCTGTCTGTAGAATGGGTCATATTAGCTATTACTTTCATCTAGTGAAAGACGAAGCATGCATGTGCATGATTTGAATATTCTGCAATAAATGTGTTATTGTGAGCTTCTATGGTCTTTAAGATCTTTTCTAATTAAAGTATAGTAGAGGCTCATCATCAAGCAGGCCCTTCTTACTGGCTCAGCCTGGTAAATTTATATATAGTTACACACACAACACTCACGCATGCATAGCATGTACACACAAGGCAACACCTACACCTATAAATACACTTTTGCTTGCCAAAATAATAGTATTTAAGAATTAGTATATAAAGTTAGTCATGCCTCACTAATTGGCACTATTAGACCATATTGCTATAAATATTTTGGTAATTTTTGCGAATAATATATTTTTTACTTATAATTAAATAGCAGCTGACGGTTAGAATGTCATAAAAGATCAAACACAATTTCCTCTTTTGCTTTCATTGTTTTTACAAACATTTATTTTGGTATCCATTTTTTTATTACATATCCAGTTGTAAGATGTTCTTTACTGCAACTAGAAGATGGAATGAGTGTACATTATAGTAGAGAATTTTTAGCATACAATACTACAGCTGAATTGAGTTGCTTGCCAGGCTTTGTCTTAAATGGGACTACAGTTCGAAGGTGTGACATGAATGGAGTCTGGACAGGAACACAGCCAACATGTGAGGGTAAGAAATTATGGGCTGACGTAGCCTTTGTTATTTTATAATTTGTGGGTTTAAGAGATACAAAAGCAATTTTTGTCTCTTATTTACGTAATGGAAGTTTTGACAATTTTATTTACTCTTTGTCTAGTTATAATTAAACTACCAACAATGCTTTGTCAGTGTGTCCGTCTGTTTGTCTGTCTGTCTGTCTGTCTGTCTGTCTGTCTGTTTGTCTGGTCTGTTTGTATGTTTGTCTGTCAGTCTATCTGTCTGTCTGTCTGTCTGTCCATCTGTTTGTCTGTCAGTCAGTCAGTCAGTCAGCCAGTCAGTCTGTCTGTCTATTTATGCATCAGTATGTCTGTCTATACGTATGTACACTTGATTCTGTTAAACATGATGACTGGGTATAATTTTATACAAAGTTTAGTGATTTATTTAGTATAATATAGTCACATATAATTATATTCATATAACATACAGTTGTTACATGCCATCCATTAATGCCTTTGGAAAATGGTTTTATAATGTATAGCCAAGGACAACGGATTGGATCTAGAGCTTTTCTTGGGTGTATCCCTAGTTACTCATTGTTCCCAAATAATGCCCAAAGAAGGTGTTTATTGAGTGGGGAGTGGTCTGGGGATGAAGTTACTTGCATACGTAAGTGTATATACAGATGGAAAAAAAACTATGTAAGCTTTACTTTGAATCTTTGATTACCAAAATGTAAAATATCTTAAAAAGAGAAAAATATCCTATTATTATAATTATTTCAGCCGAGAATGACTGAATCATTGAAAGAATACATAATAATAATTACTATCATCGTTGCTATCATCATTTTCAAGGTCACTGTCATCATAATAATCATAATCATCATTGTCATCATCATTCTAATGAAATTGTTTGTGTTATTAAGCTGCTATAATGGCTGTAGGTGACAAGTGCCCTCCTGTACCCGATTTTGAAAATGGACAGACAGTCTATCTGCAATCTCGTGAAGTGTACTCATATCTCACCCATTCATGTGACATTGGTTACCAACTGGTGGGCAGTGTGATGAGGAGGTGCCAACTCAATAAAACTTGGAGTGGCTCTACACCAACCTGTATAGGTAACCAGCGGTGTATGAATGAGGGGGAGGGGGTGGGGGTGGTGGGCTTTTGCGGCTGGAACCATCTCCTCCCCTTAATTTTTAGGTACGATCTAAATATTGATTGCTAACTTGCTGCTGCTATTGCATCAATATCTTATAAAAGTTTAGACAAATTTAGACAAATTTAGGGGATGAATAGAAATCAACTGAGTCCAATAAAAGTTATACTTGCATCAATGGGCTCAATTCCAACATTGTACCGGTTTATTTCCAGGATTTGCTAATTAAGTTACCCCCAGGTTTTAACCTGTAGGATTGTTATAAGCTTTAGTTATCCTTATACTAACTCCAGCATATATTTAGTGACTACTACAACCACAGCAGCCAGTATTAATGCGCCAGGAATGGAAATCACAACAACTGGAAGGCCAGACAAGACAACAAACATGGAAGGCAAGACAACAAAAAGTAGCCAGCCAGAAATGACAACAACAGGTCTTGAAGATGATAGGATACACAAATGTATACCCGATCCTATCCCTAATAGTGACAACACCACCATCAAAACGGAGAGGGGTTATGTAGCTCTTTACTTGTGTGTATTTAACTATGACTTGATAGGACCATCTGAAAGGACTTGTCTTGACAATGGAACCTGGTCAGGCAGCGTTCCAATGTGCCGTGAGTTGTTAATGCTTGTTCTAATAATAATACAGGCACCTGCTACAACAGTAGTTTTTGGCATCATACAATTCCAAATCGATGTTGTCACATTTTGAATGATACCATTCTTTACATTGGGAACACTTGACTACCTTTACTGTATCAGCTTTATCCCAAGGTAGGCGACAAGTAATATTAATATTAAGCAGTGTTGCAGTTGTTAGCAATTAATCGGCATACAGTGTACATTTACAAAATCTTTTTAATTTAGAATTAATTGACTTGGAGTGGTAATTGAATCTCACCCCTTTATGCCCTAAGTTGTGATTCAGCTGGTAATAAGCTTCAGGAAAGTACTTCTAACGATGTAAAATCAATGCCTAACTATTTCTTGTGAGTGTCCTTGAGCTTTCGTAAGACTAACTTATCACAGTACCATTTATGACTATAATAGCAATTTTTTTCTCAGTTTAAAAGTCAATATATTTTTAATTAAAATTAACTTGACATTTCAACTTCTTGCCGAAGTCCTCTTCAGGGGTCAATGAGGTTGAACTCTCCATGGCAATACAATATAAACAGCAAGATAACTGGTGGGCACACTTAACTTTTTACTTTAGTTTATCTTGCAGTATTGTGTTTCTTATATCACCATGGAGAGGTCAACTGCATGAATTGATCCCTGAAGAGGACTTTTGACAAGAAGTTGCAACGTCGGGTTAAGTGTACTAGACATTATATTGGCTGTTAAAACTGAGTGCTATTAGTGCCATTTATATTGTAGAATGAATTTCAGACTCAGTCCTACTAGTTATAAATGACTATTCTATGAATATAATAGTCATAGACTTTGCAATGCCTTCAGAAATCAAATAATCTACACTAGAGCATGCACGTGCGAGATTGTCTAATGAGCTATATGGCCTAGTTTTAATAAAAAAATAAAGGATAAAAATTAACGCCTAAATTATTTGCTTAATTGCAAGTAGATGACCCCAAAAGTAATTTCTTGCTCCAAAACAACAACAAATAAGCATGTAAATAAACACAAAAGGATGGCTAAAAATTATTTTTGAATTACCTTAAAGTCAATGTCTTAGCTAGTTAGTTTTATTCCTGAAAATACAAGTATATAATCATTGAAAAGAGACTCCTATTCCCTCTATTTTCTAAAGTAGCTATAGTTTAGTAGTTCTTACTATGTAAATATCAGTAACTCTTGACAACAAATTCTCAGCTACTAAAATTGGTCATGCTGTAAAAAAACTTTCTCTTCCCTTAGCATTATTGATTTCAGTGTTCTGCTAAACACTATAATTGATATTAAAACTAGAGGTGAGAAGTTGTTACCCTTTTTCCTGTTTTGTCATTAAAACAGTAGCTACACTTCAGTGTGCCATTCAAAGGTGAATATACTTTGACCTCATCAAACACTTTATGTACTCACAGGGTTTCATCTAGTGGGGGTGCAGGGGGGGAAACTTCCCCCCAAAGTCCTCAACTTCCCCCCCAAATTCCTCAACTCCCTCCCCAAATGAAAATATTCAGATAGATGATGTCATCTTAAAATAATTGTGAGTGGAAAAAATTGTGATTGTGTGCAAATGTTTAAATGGCAAGTCTGCACTTTTTCTGGTTCTTCCAGTGTTCTACTATTGTTTCTAGCTCTCTATAACTTAATTTCTCAGGACCTCCAATGCAAACTCGCATAGCTTGATCAAGAGTTTCTTCACTGAGCCTGCTTCTCAACCTTGTCTTTACAAGCTTCATGTCACTAAAGCTTCTTCCCCCCCAAACCAAAAATCCTAGATGAAACTCATAATATTTAATGTAGTTAGGTCAGCCAGCTGTTTTGCCATTTGTGCTGAAATGTACACACCACTAGTAGTTCTATAATTACCAACTTTTTTTTATAATCTTTAGGTCTTCGTTCAAGTGCAATAATTGTCGAAATAAATTTAGTCATACAAGTGATTTCAATTATTGCCTATCATTATAATTCATTCAATTGTTTGTTTTGATAGAAAAAAAAACATTACTCATTTAACCCCGCCATATACTGTGGTACTTGATGTACTATATTTTTAGCAAATTAGGAATGCAGTAGCATAAAGTACTTTTTGTCCACTGTTGTATCACCACTTGGTTTAGTTCCATCAGTCCACTTTTTTCTCACTTACTTTTCTTGACCCATGCATTCCTGAATACACACACCATCATTGTTATAGTCATCATTACTGACAAATAAGCGTATTAAGACACAGACTCTTTTTGGCTAATGAAGATCAAAGTTATTCTGGACATTCCAAAATGTATAAAGTGTTACTGTTAGATTTTCTAACATCTAACTTAAATTGAAACATAATAATTATATGAAGTTCATAGCTATCATGAAATTAGTAACTACACACAGTTCACTGTCTATGCATTGCCCAATAGTCCTCTATTATTGACTTCTGGAAACATTTTCTCTGACTTCTTAGCCTCAGCAGATCGTTTGTGTGGTTCAGCAGCCCCACTGGACGGCGAATCTTGCTTCTCATTATGATGCATAACTTGCAACCACTGCCCCTCTGAGCCGTCCAGAAACTTCTTGTAAATTCGTTTGTTACTGGGATCGAGTTTATTTAGCTTGCCTTTCTTATCTTTGGTTCCATAATGAGCCCGAAATTTGAGTTCTGGTAAAATGGATATTTCAGTGAATGGCTTCCTGAGTCTCCTGGACTTGTACGAAGGATGGTCTTCTGTATTAACTCTTTCTGAGGGTAGTAGTGCTGGAATGGGTACGAAGTGTCCCTTGTGGAAACATTCTGGCATCTGGACATCAGCTGTTGGCTAAAACAGATACAATGGAAACACAAACCAATTGATTTAATTTCAGTTCACAGATTGAAACCAGACCTAATTTTCACTATTATACTCCAAATGTTTTGATATGTATATTTGACAAAGTGAATTATTATTATTATTATTATTATTATTACTATAATTATTATTACTATAATTATTATTACTATAATTATTATTACTATAATTATTATAATAATTAAAATTATTATTATTATTATTATTATTATTGTGCTTCAATTACATACCACTAAAGGTGTGCACTCCAGTTTATCATATATGTTAAATGTGAACTTGTTTCCAAGCTTTGTCAATTTGGGAGGAACAATCGGCTTCCTAAACCTGCGTACTCTTTCATAGCTCCGCCCCAAGATTGGATTGGAGTCATCTTCCGTTGTTTCCTCTACTTTACTCTGTTCCCATTTCAACTTCTTACCTTTTTCTAAAGCTTGCTCAGCTACGCGTTTCTTTCGTCGTGCTTCAACTTGATATTGCTCAAACAATATTTTAGCTTGCCTACACATACACACACAGAAACATCCAAATATAACTTGTCAAGTCAAAGAAAGGGGCAATGTTGCTTGGATTGCATATAGGGGATCGGTCTAGGTTAAGGACTTGAAATAGGGTGAAGTAAAGATAGGTGGGTTAAAAATGCAATTGTTGAAGATATATGATAAACCTGCTAGAAAACCAGCTTAAAACAACAACAACAACAACAACAACAACAACTCTACATGCAAACCAGGGTTACTCGCTACATTTTCACTCACTTCCATTTGGAAGTGGAAGGACCTGACACTGTGGTGAGAGTTTGAACTGAAGCACATCTGTTCAGACCATGAGGGATTTTGTGAGGAAGGTCCACGGAATGCTTTGGAGTGGTCAAGTCCCACAGATTTCTGTCACCAAAAGTACCTGAAACGCAGCCAGAATAATAATGTGAAAATGGTTTTTATGTAAACTCATGGTAGTATTAATTAAGTGACAACTGTACACATATTCAAGAGTTTAATATTATGATAATTGCTTAAACTAGAAGCCATAGCTGGAGTGACAATAGATTTAATGTGCTTTATAACCTAGTGATTTGAGTATTTTTTTAATACTCTTCAAATTTTATACCAACCAGCATTAGAAATACTTCTCACCACCTAATATTGCGTTGTTAAATGATTTCATACTAGCAAATATTGGGTGAGCTGCGGAATATGTGCACTATAGCATGTATTTTTCTGGCTAGAATCAGAGTTGACTACCAAGGGCTCTTGACCAACAATGCTCTCTCTCTCTCTATATATATATATATTGTGAGTCTCCAGCACTCCCTAATATTTATAATGTGTGAGCTACTAACCAATATATCTTCCAGATAGGGTCCACAAGCGAACACAGTGGTCCAGAGAGGCAGAAATGAGCAGGTCTATCTGCTTTCCTTCTGTAATGTCGATGGAAACAATTCCCCTGTCGTGAGCCCTCCAGCAGACTGACAGAGGAGGAGGACTGAGTATGGGCTTCTTTGTCTCTTCTGGGATTTTGAAGCAGTAGCTACCAATCTTCCACACCTAAGAAGAAAAAAAAAGTACTTATCGTCTCTTGCAGGCTGTTTACTAAGCAGGCCCAATAGGGTTATTTGCTATAAGAATCTACTACAAAATGTCTAATAAACCATTAATTTACCATTAATCTCATCAATAGCTCACATAAAATCATGAGATTTGTCTTGCTATGTATGTAATGGACATTTTTTTTTCAGTTAAAAGCTTTACAAATCAACATGTCCTGCTTTACCTGTATGTATCCCACAGAGTTGCCGGTGTACAGGAGAGTGTGCTGAGTGTTGACTCTGAGGGCAGTCACTGTATGCAATAGCCTCTCCACTTCTGGCACGCTGTGTCTCTTGTTGTCCCACACATTGAACTCTCCTGCACAGGTATATGATGAGCTTGAATATTATATATATATATATATATATATAATATATTTATTCCAAGCTAGATATTTCACAATGGTACGTGACCAGTGATCTCATGGTGTTATCTCATGGCTGTACTACCATGCTCCTTACCAGAGTAGTTATAGCAACAGGGCCTGGTGTACAAGTTTTCTGGGTTTTTACTCTACTGGAGCCTAACTAGCCAGGTTAGAGCAGCTGCTATAATATCAGCTGGGGTTGTGGGGAGCCCCTGGTGAGTTTCGCCAACTTTACACCTTGAGTTACCAAAACACTACTTCAGTGAAGATATCTAGTGTGGAATAAACCACTTATTACACTCTTCAGAGTGATATGGCTAGATATTTCACTCTCATGCTTTATTTTCACTCTGCCTTTGGCTCGTGAAAATAAATTAGCCTGCTCATGAAATATTTCACCATATCACACTCTGACTCATGTAATAAGTACTATTATATATATATTATATAAATGTTTTAGCTTACAATTCCATTGAACCAACCACATACGAGCATATCTGTTAACCATTAGTTCTTTAGATGAAGTATAGAATTAAAAAAATGACCAATCTGTTTATTGTTAACTGAACATTTTTGGATTGAAAATAATCGCACATTCCAAAAAACATGTATAATATAGTGGAGTACAAAAATGTCTGAGAGAAATAAATGCTAGCTATAAAGTTGCTAGTACAATTACAGTTCTGTAAGCAAATTTCTACTTCTGACACAATCAAATAACCCTCTGAAAAAAATTAAAATAGTTTTAGAAAGGAACAGGTCAGATAATAGGTAGGCCTGATTCAAGTGGCATACCATCATTGTATTTAATATATGAAAATTTTTAATCATTAGACTAGCTAAAAATATTTTGTTTGCCAATAATTATAAAGTTATCATCTGAGAATTTATTTTGAGCTTAAAAAAGTAGACATTTTACAAAATTGTCATCACCAGTCACTATTGTCTCACCTAGCAACCCTCCACCGTGGATATTCCAAAAGTCAACCCAGCCTCCAACTCCACAAGCTATCAGATTTGCCGAGTTCTTGTCGTACAATCTTCCATCTAGAAACACCATCTAATGACCAAATAAAGTACATAAATGTAAGACCATTTGTCTATAATAAAAAGTAATGAGATAACCAAATTTATAGTTTCTCTCGTTTTCGTTCTCTTTTCTCTCTCCTCTCTCTTCTTTTTGATCAGGTTAATTATCAAAACTGAACTGAGACTGAAGGAATTTAACATCTGTTAGATTTTGTGGCTAATTTTTCTACACAAATAAACCACTTAAAAAGCCAATCTCATTCCTATAGAGGTGAAAAAATCCATAGTTGATATCACATTGAAATACCACCTTAAATCACATACATCATTCAGTAGCCAGCTGCAATCCCCTGAACTTACCTTCTCCACTGCCCTGCTACCAGCTGGATGTTTCTCTTGCATTTCATCATGCCATATCTGAGATGGAGTTTTCTTTTTCAGTCTGAAATTAATGACAAAACCAATAAATAATATATCATTTCTTCTAAATTATCAATCAAAAGGAGACAAGAATAGGGGGGGGGGGGGGGGGAAAGGGAGGGTTACTTTCAAACAGGTTTATATAAAAAAAATCATAATAGTTACTATATTATGAAGGAATTCATTCAGTTTACAAGACAACGACTTGCTGAGTTATGCTCTTCATTTATTAATTAATGTACTCATCATATTGTTTAAACTTTCTGAAGATTGTACCAGAATATATTTGACCACATTGTGTCATGAACGCTGGATCTGTTCACAATCAGAGAGAATCTTTTCCCTAAAACTCATGTTTTTTTTAGTGTTGAAAGTTGCATTATTTAACTAGTAAAATATCAGAGGTTGAATGTAACTGCCACAACTTTCCTGATGTGATTAGAAGCAGCTATCAATATATTTCTTATTCAAATACATTATATCTTCAGATTCATCACTAAACAATTTTATTCATAAAATATCAGAACAATATTTTCTAACTTGCTGAAATTTTTCGGTGTCTTCCGCCCAACCTCTGCTGCATTGAGTTTATTGGTCATTCTGTTGACATCCAAATTCCAAGTGAAGATGTCACCGTTGTAATCCCCCGAAGCAACCATGTTGGGCTCCATGTAGCACATGCATAAGACGTCTTCTCTGTGACAGTTTTGGCCGAAGTATTCCGGGATGGTGTCTCTGTTGCTGTAGTCGAGAGGAAGTCTGGAGTGCGTGTAGTAGTTGAGGACTCTGGACCAGCCGCCGACCACTACCCGTTTTCTCAGGCAGCAGATCCCTGTTATCTAGAGAGAGAGGGAGAGAGAGAGTAGTAATACAAATAAAATGAACACAAACAAACAATTGAGATTAAACGAGAGTATCAACAAAAACAACAACATCAAAAAACAAAACAAGTGAGAGTAATTCATAATATTTATATGCAATTCATTGTCTAAATGTCTAACGTATAAACCTTAATTAATCACAATGATACAATAAGGCAAAACTATAAATGTAATGATGATAATGTGATAATTGAAACAATGACAAATAGAAAGATAATGTATGTAGTATTCCAAGAATTAAAAATTCAGTTAAGTAGCTCATAAATATCACCTACAAAGCTGTATTTAGAAAGTGCTAAATTTATTGTGGAATTACAAATATAATATTATTACTTAACTTGTGATGATAACAACCAACATTAGTTAATAAAAATGGCTATTAGTAAGTGAGATAATTTTACATGGCTGGACTTACATAAGAACCTAACCAGATAAACCAACTGAGGTATTCAAACATAATTTCAACTTACATGAGCATTAAATAAATTTAAACAACAGATGTTTCAATGATGACGATCTTACATTCTTCTGAGCATAACATTATCACTAAAGAAGACTCATCAGAGTTGAAATGTCTGTTTGTGGATTAATACTTAACTATACCTAGTACTAATCTAAGTTAATAATTTTAAATTTATTTATATATTGGAATAGTACAAATGAGATTATATAAATTACATGAGCACTGACTACAAACCTCAGCAATGTAGTCATTCTTCAGCACCATGATACTCTCTCCATTGTTGAAGTTCCATGCCTTGATACTCCCGTCTCTTCCTCCCGTGAACAACTGTCTTCCTGTGCTGTCAAAGGACATGGCCGTGATTTCTACATCGCCATGACACTTGGAGAACTGGATAACCTTCTCTCCTGTGCTGATGTCCCAGACACATACTTCAGATCCGTGACATGCACTCACCACCTGCGAAGTTTAAACACTTCTTAATTTAGTCATTCTCAGCTGAAATAATTATAATAGTAGCAAAATTTTCTCGTTCTAACAGCCAATATTGTTAATTCAAACTGAACTCAACATTTCGACTTCTTGCCGAAGTCCTCTTCAGGGGTCAACTGAGGGGTGACATAATAGCACCCCTCAGTTGACCCCTGAGGAGGACTTCGGCAAGAAGTCGAAATGTTGGGTTAAGTTTGAATTAACAATATTGGCTGTTAGAACGAGATATTACTTTCATAATATAATAGAGCCTTTAATATTGTATTATTCGCTATTCAAGAAACCCACTAACTACTTAAACTCCCATTAAAATCAAATAAGTTGAACTCCTGAACACACAGTGTGTTTTTATCTCAACAAGCATTGGTATACCTGATCAAATATCTCGTTATAGAGAGCTCCACACAGAGGTCTGTTGTGGGAGAAAGCTCTGTTGCAGACATACTTGTCGTGGTAGTTACTGCTTGGCTCCAGGATACCTAGACTTCCAGTGGCCACCATTATTACCTCAGTGTACGGGTGCACATAAAATGCTGTGGGGCATTTGGGGTGGAGGATGTTAAACTTTCTCATCTGAACACATTTGTAGTCTCCAATATTCCACACACGTAATTCCTAGAAATTACGAAAGACACCAATACAAACTTGTATATATGCAATAAAATTATTATGTTGTGTGTCTTTATCAGAAGTGTGTTGATTTTTAACAAGCAAATAGATAAGAAGAAAGGAGAAAGAAAATGAAATATGCTCGTATATGGAGTAATTATTACTGTGATAGGCATAATATATTAACCCTCAGTAAGTCTGAACTGGTAAAAAACAACAACCAATACCCAACAACATAATATATCAGCCGATCGATCTCTTTTAATTCCAAGTATGCCATTCTCATTACTCTAATAGTGTATATGACTCATATGCAATATTTTGGCAGTGTTCTAATTCCTGCCTTACTAATTCAGTGGTGTAGGAAGAAGTTTCAATACAGGGGGGCTCCAAAGGCAAGTTGTTTTTTTTTTAGTTTGAAAGTATTCATGTGAGAAATCACCTCGTTAGATTGTGCGGGGCTTGAGCCCCTGGAGACCCCTTCATGCCACTGTAGTTATGGATTATTCCCCCCAAACTTACCAAATCCTTAGACAGACTAAAAATGTGTCCGTTGTTTGAATTGATGACAATCTGCATAATGGAAGTAATGTGGCCACGGAGGGTCTACAATGAAACACACGATGAAAAGAACATTGAAGACATTGTTGGGATTAAAGTTGTTGATGTTGATGAGCTAACCGTGATGGGCCTGTTGGTGACATAAGGATTCCATATCCTGATATCTCTGTCTAGACCACCAGTTGCTATGGGAATAGATTATATTGATCACTGAGAAAGTCACACCAATAAAAAAAACATTATTCTTCAGAAATCACTGACTATCAGCCAGATTAAATTTCATATTATGTGACTGTCGACGGGAAAACCAGGCACAACGCAACACATGTAAATGTCAAGAAACGATCGATCAATTTCTTAAAAATTAAATAAGTATAGGAAAAGAACAGATAGGTCTAATATATTGGGAACGACTTAAGCTACGGCGATAAAACTTGGAGAGCTCAATATCTGGATGCTGACAACTCTAAGTGCAAAATTTTTTTTTTTTTATGGGGGCCATACAAGCCTTTAACACTACTTTTATATGGCGATTATAACCCTTGTATTTAACCTTGACTATGGAAAAAGCACCACCCGCAGTGGGTATATATAATAATGATTTATACGATTTAAACCACTATTATTAATATTCAGACGTTCGGCGGTGAAATTAAAGTAACCAGGAGAAAACATAATAATGATTGTTCCAGCTAATTATATATACTAAACAAACATTAAATCAGTCAGCCCAATTCAAACATTTCATAGGATTATCTTTTTGAGCCATGAAAAATGGAGCTCTTTCCAGCAATCTCTCTGACTTGTATGCTGAACATTATAAATAATTATTGGGTGTGGCTTGATTCTTACAGTGACTGACAGTTACTCTATTTTTACCTATTATGCCCCACTCCGAGCAGTAATCAAATGTGTTGACCCCTTTCCTCAGTCGAATAACGGAGCCTCTATTCCTGGTGAGATCCAGAAGATGGAGAGACTTCTGAGAGTCATTGCTGCAAGACAGGGCAAAGTGAATGTTCCCCCAGTATCTCACCTTGGTCACCCAGTCCATGTGTAACTATCATATACATTGGAGAGAGAGAGAGATGATAATGACCAGAGAGTATAATTTTCAACCGCAGATTCATGGATAAATATAAAATTATTTCACAATGCAATCGTATCAGATTTCAGGCACTTGTACTTAATAATTCATCACTCTACAGGGAAGATACTTTTAGGTGGGAGTGTACCACTTCATCTAGACTTACCATCCCTATTTCCAAATTGAAGCTGATATGTTTTTCTTTTTACTCAATTATAACATGAAACAATTCTTTTTTGAAATGGAATCTTCAGCTAACTGGTCTAAGTTAATTGTATCAGTTATGCTGTATGAAATAGAGCAAAAAAAAAAAGTTTGTTATTATAATCCTACAGTCAATAAATTGTTACCCGACATTTCAACTTCTAGGTGAACTCCTCTGAGAAATTTGTTATTGTTGTAATTAATTCAAAAGTCATTATGTGTTTTCAAGAACACCCACAAAATATAGGAGTGCATCAGCACCTGATCCCTGCTTGCTACTTTACTAATCAATGTCTTTTTTTTTTGCCAGTGACTGACCTTAGAGTAGTACGTCCAAGTTGTTCCTATTACTCTGCGCTCAAATATATCTTTGAAAGTGAGAATACGGTTGCATCCAATTTGAGGTCCAAAGAGGAACACGAGAGCCTTGTTGAACTCCAAGACACCAACTCCTCCCTGCATGTCCCCCATTACCAAGATGGCAATGTTGGGTTTGGACAAGTTATACCTGAGGAATGGAAGAGACAGTCAACAGTGAAATAATGCATGCTATTATATATTATTTATTAATGTTTACTTGGCTTATACAATAATCTCATAAACTGATGGGATATTTAGAAAGCAACTTTGAGTCATTTCTACTCAGATAAGTAGAGATATACATTATTGGCAATACATTAGACAATTATTCTTTAAAATGAAAACATTTTGTGTGGCACACTGTCCGCAGTAGCTATATGTGACTATCTTGTGTCAATGCTGATGCAAAGTTTATTGTTGGTAAAGTATGGTTGGTAAACAACATTAAATTATGCTCAGATTACCACCCTTCTCCCGTCTTTGAAATATCTCATTAGCTCTGCCACCTCGAGGCAGTCTAGATATACTTAGTGAGACTACCCAAAAGTGGTTGAATAGGAGTATCATGTGACTGGGTCCTGAATTATTCTAGCTAAGTGCATTTGTCTGTACTAGAACAAACATAGAATCACTAAAAATGGGTTTTACATAGAAATATAAATGAACTGGAAACTATGACTATATCCAATGCGTATTTTATACTCATAGGCTTGATCTTTATAAATCTCGGATACTAAGCTAAAATAAGTTTGAGGCTAAGCTCTTAGTCTGAGTTGTATACTTAGAATAATGTATCAAGCAAAAAATCTATATTGGTTGTAGCAAATGAAAGTTGCCAACGAAAACAAACACGAATTTCATTTTCACACAAGTGGTCGACTAAATGTATTTTTACAGTGAAAAGGCATACCAATAGTCCATGCTGATGATGGTGAAGGGGATGTTGATAATGGTGGTGAGGAGATCATACTTGCTCGAGGAGATGTCAAACATCTTGAGCGTGTTATTAGCCAGCGACACAATCACTCTGCTGCAGTTGGGCATGGCCACCATGTCTGTCACCCAGGGAAGCTTACCTACATCCAGCTAGTCAGAAATTGAGTTCACAAGTTTAGCATTTCCATGAATTAGTTTGGAACAAATCAAATATTACATTATTTATGACATTATTTGAGATAACAAATATGAATATAAGCACAGACTACATTTGGTTCAATAGATCATTATGCAAAAGTAAAGAATTTCAAATTTAGTATTAAGACAAAGTTGTAATAAAAATTTTTTGCTACTCAAAATTTTATCATTTCCACACCTAAGGGGCTAACATGACTTAGTTTAAACCTCAACAACTTCACCATACAATCTTATAAGAGAGTTTGGGATGGCAATATTTGAAAGATAGCATTATAAGTATACAAGTAGAATTAGACTGTAAAATCCTTGTATGTGATAACATTCTTGAACAACTCAATTTTGAGCAATTGAGTAGCTAATTCTTGAGTATTATACATTTATATGTCATTTTTTCATGTATTACAAAGCAGCACAGAAACCCCATTAAAACTAATACATTAATGCTCATACTACTCCCAGTCTTTAAAACTACTCCATCATCACAGTCGGCCTCACCCACACGGTCCTGTTAAGTGTGAAGTCCTTTTGCCAGAACTGTAGGTGGCCGTCTCTAGTGAGGGAGAGGAATTGTCCTTGGGCCTTGTCAGCCCCACCCTCTACGATGGCTTCGGAGATGAACTTAACATGTCCGTCCACGAATACTTTGCGATGGATGACCGGCAGGAAGGTTATGCGAACAAAGAAATCTCTTGCAAGGCTATTCACATGTATATACAAAATGGCAAAAATTAAGTGTTGTAATCATGTATTTAATTTGTAGATAGCAAAATCACAAAAGGACCAAAATTTGAAATATTTTCATTGATTAAAAAAAAATGGTGGTTATTTTGTGATTTATACTATCCTTATCATTTGTGTCCATTTTCTAGCAATTAGTAATGTATTTCCCATATTCAATGGCCAAGTGTATCCTGTGGTTGGCTTAAATTCTATGCATAGTGCTCTAATGGCGTGCTTCAGTCAAATTGTGCTCACAACAGTTCCAAATAAAAAAGTGTTTAACTTCAATGGCTATCACAGTTTGGTATAATATTGTCAGGAAGTTGACAAAGTTAATAAAAGTTCATTCAGGTCTGCTCCAATGCTATCCTGAAATTGGCTCAACAGGTATACAACAAAATGGCACACAGACTGAGTGAGAATTATTTTAACTTTACTTGTAAATAACGTTGATGTTTTCTTTGTAAAGGTCTTTGACTAACGAGTCCTGCATTAGTTGCCTCTCTTGATATTCCCTGACAATGTAGTTGCAGAACTTCTCCTGAAATACAAACAATGGTGGACTAAAGTACACAAATAGCTTATTTCGCAAAAAAATAAAATCAGTTTAAGTTGATGCTGATATTATCTATTATGTGTAGTTACATTTTCATGTATATATTTATAGGAATCCGTCCACTAGCCCACTCAGCTTGCCTGCCTGTCTACCTGTATGTCCTTCTATTCATCCAGCAGTCTGCCTTTCTTAGTCAATCTGTATGTCTATGCCTGTTTATATATCTAATAGCCTGTTTGACTAGTGTGTCTGTAGTTCGTTTCTACCCGTTCTTGTCAGTCTGTCATTTAAGAGCATATTCACTGCTATACCACCAGTAATGTGCTGTACCTCCAATAAATACTGCACCATTTGTGCTCCAGCACATAACATATGCTACTTGCCTGTACAAAGCATCCAGCCAATGGACCACACCCACCTATTGTTTGTATTCTGTTGTTAGAGTGTAACTAGCTAGTAATATTTGTTGTGTTCTCAGTTAATTACAAGAATGGACTATCAGTTGTATTCGCATACCCAGTTTACTTTCCCAACTGAGTCGACATCTATCTTCATAAACAATGTCGCGACACGAGGATCTCCTTCTTCTCCCAAAATGTTGGCCATGGTGTGCTGAAAGTCTGTCATGTTCATGCCATTCGATCCTTTTTCCTCAAACTCCTACAAAACAAACAACAACAAACAACAACAACAACAACAACCTTCAGTAGATTTAATGTAAGAACTCCTATTATTAACACAATGGGGATTCTCCAAGGACTTTATCACTCTCTCCTTCCTCAACTAAAATTAAATGTCCTTGCTACTGTTTGTGGGATGATTATAGTCAGCACCCCAAATATCGAAAGAATATTGTTATAATACATGATCATTTTAGTTTTGTTCCCCTTAATTATAGTCCTTACTAACATACTTACATGAAATACTGTCATGAGCTCCACTAAATTGTGGAGCTGGAGGTCATCTTCCAGTTGGGGAGCTCGCCATGAACAGCCTTCTCCTAGATCGCTCTTGGAGAAGGCAGACATACTCTTGGACTTTCCACTTGCTATGGGAGGCATTAAACTTGTGGTCTCTACTTTCCCGGCAACTTTTTTATACCCAGATAATGGGGAATTCTCTGTGTCACTCGTATTTTTACGATCTGAAAGGAACAAAACAGTTTGGAATAATTTCTATTGGTACATAGTATTACAATGTTTAATTAGATATCCTGCTAAAATTAGAATTTTTGTGATGTTATTGAGGTGACTATTTTAGATTTAATCTTTCAATATTTTCTTCCAGAGCAGAAAGTTAACTACAGTGCTCAAAAGCTAGGTTGGATGTCTCAAACCATTAGCTATATTTAACCTAAAACATCAAAAGTCATATAAAAGTAATAAATCTAAATTATATAATAAGTACACTGATATATACAGTGGTGCAGGAAGATGTTTCGGTATAGGGGGGCTCCAAGGGCATGTTTAAAAGTGTTCATGTGAGAAATCACCTCGTTAGATCGTGTCCACTATGGGGGAGCTCCAGCCCCCGGACCCCCCACTCTTTCTACGCCAGTGATATATTTAATATTAATTATTATATAATATATATATATTTATTTATATGTAGCTATATATTATGAATCTTACTAGCTTCATCATATTTCAGGTTTACCCCCTGGGTTAGTTTACGCAGTTCATTGGTTAATGTCCATTTTTTCTTCTCTCTGTTCTTCTCTGACAAATCTTTGTCTTTCCTCATTTTCTCTATCACATCTTGGTGAAACTGTTGCATTATGTCGCTGCCTCCTTCCGAAGAGCTCAGCCCGTGTATTACGTGTTCTTCATTCGATGAACCGACGAGGCGAATTGAAACGGTTTCCCCCGTGTACGGTCGGGCATGGCCTGAAGATGTTTCATCAGATCCAGACATCTTAGTTGGACTGTGATACTATAGTAAGGTATTAGCTATATTTTCAGGGAACGCACGCATATTATTCTACTACATCTAGCTGCGTTTCTGGTGAAAAGCGTTCTCAAAGGCTTTATAGCACCGTCTACCTTAATTACCAATTCCCTTTGCTTTCTCTGACTCTTCCGCCTAACATTCATAGCGGCAGAAGCGTGGGCCGATGACGCCGTGGTACAGTGGGGGAGACGACGCTACGCGTCTTTTATTTGTGTTTATTGTGGGCGGGGCTCAATCGGAAAATTCGACGACCTTTACCATCCCGGGACGAAGCGATGGCAGCTAACTCTTTGTAAGTTTCTGCTGCGAATTTTCCACCCGGGACTGTTTCCACACTCATAATTGTCTTTCTTTGTTTGACAGGAAAACGGGTCTGGTTTACGATGCGTTCATGACGAATCACAGGAACGTCATTAACCCCCTCCACCCGGAGACAGCTGAGCGCGTAACGGAGCCTTGGCGGGCCCTGCAGGAAAGCGGCCTGGCGAACCGGTGCGTGGACGTTCAGGTAAGAATTGTAGGCCCAACGGAGAAACGGTGGAATTGACTGTATTTAGCTGTTATGTGTTGAAGCTCAGACGAGGGCTTGTATAATGTGTAGTGACTGTTAAGCCACACCCTCATTTAGCACAGTGTGAAGTGAGAAGACTTAGTGAGTGTTGTTATTGTGGGTTTCTAAGATTGTAGTGTGGTTAAGTTTACAAGGTGTTTGGTTCTTACCCTTGGGACTTAGTACCTTCAAGCCAGTCAGAAGTGTTCATAGTCCCCACTAGAAATCTTAATGTCTCAGGCCAGTAAAGTAGGTAAAGGGTCTCATTCTCGTGTGAACGGAAAAAATTTGCCGAGAACTTTTTTGTTCACAAGAAGAGCTTTAATTTGTTAATGTTCAAATAACGGAGTTAGTTGTTAATACATGATCTTTTTGTAGGATCAGTAGGATGAGTTAGAAAACCACTTTCGATCATGCATAAAGGAATCTCCATGTGGGCAGGGCACTCCTCTTTAGTTTGTAGTTTGTCTAATGTATTATTTTGTTTTTCCATCAATTCGCCAAAAAAAAAAAAAAAAAAAAAAGACAAAAAGCATCTTATGGTCGTCATATTTTTTTCCCATACACAATGTGTTATTCAACCCTCACTAAATTCACCCCTCACTAAATTCACCCCCATTCATTATTCTAACTTCATGGCAAGAGGTTTGCTGTATTAGTATTTTTCATTTCCTTCTTGACTGTTTCTCTTCTTTCTAGTCTCGTCTAGCAACAGATGAGGAGATACTCCGGGTTCATTCAGACAACCACCTCGCTGTGTTGTCCCTTACCAAACACCTGTCACAGGACGAGATCAACCAGATTGCTATCTGCTACAACTCCATCTTCTTAAACGAAGTAGGTCTTTTGTTTGTTTCATTTTTGTTGTTATCGTTTTTTATGTTGTAGTTTTTGTTGTTGATTTTCTGGAACAATTATCTTAAGTAGGAGAAGGCTTTAGTGGGAGTGGGTCAACACTAGTTTAAATTTGAAGCAACCTGCTTTAAATTGAAGAAATACGACAGTCATACTATAGAATAATAATGATGGTGTGTATTATAATTGATACCTGTGCACGTTTAACTCAACGGGATATACAGTGGTCACACTTCTTAATTGTCTGCATTTTATATGTGTGGCAAAATATTTGGTGAAATTCAGTTTTTAGAATAATACTTACTCCGAACTTATATGAAGTGATTGGTTTAAATTTTTATTTACTTTGCACAGTTCTGGTTATTATGACTTGCCGTGCTTATCGTCATGCCTATTGTTAATTACTGACAATCCCTCAACAGCTAAAGGCAAGAGTCATGGTGTGAACAGACCCTTTACCCAATCACTTTGGTGTGAGACCTATATATTGCTTGTAGCAAGCAACAACGTTCAATGAGCTTGCTGCAAAGACAACCACCAATAATAACAATAATGAATGTAATAATAGGAATTTTTTTCTCTTTTTAACAGCCAATATTTTTATTTTTAATTGTAACTTAAAAAGAGAAAAAAATTCCTATTATAATTATTTCAGCCGAGAATGACTGAATCAATAATAAATGTATGAATAATAGCACGGGTGACTGTGCTATTCCGGAGTAATAGCACAAGTAATGCGATTGGCCGAGGGCTATTAATCCCAAATAACAATAACACCAATGCTAATAGTAGGCCGGCTTTTAAAAATAATCATTTGCACTGTAGCTACACTGTATCGTTCACTCATTATCTCAGTATGTATTTCAAGATTAGCTTCCTCTTTTCAACCTATGGCTCCTCCTAAGCTGTTGAACTTTTTTTGGTCTAATACAGGTAGAACTTCTGTTTTATTGAATGACATAGTCTCCAACTAGAAACTACTCAAACTATATGTTTCCGAGGCTAAAGCTGCACACATGCCCACTTACCTGTGCTATATCACTTGGCTACCGTGGTACTTCACTTAGTTACCGTGGTACTTCACTTAGTTTCCGTGCTATTTCACTTTCCCCGTGCGATTTCAATTTGAAAAGCTATTTTCTCCATGCATTTTTGAATGAGCAACTTACGCGCCATACTATGAAATAATAATAGTTATTATAATGATGATGATGGTGCAAATAATGACATGATATCAGAACACTTCATTTCTTACTACCAATTGACATCGTACCATAGCTGAGCCTTTTTTCAATATAATAAAGTGTGGTATTATTTTGGAGGACCACGGTGGGTGGGAAAACGGTAGTAATGATTTCATTGGCCATGGCAATTTATCCACGACTCTCCATACTTCATCCCCGAGGCAATATTGTGCCGGAATTCCTGGGTAACTCTAACTATGTAATAGTTAGGAAAGAAATGTGTGAATGTGTGATTAATGGCAAAGTTGTGGGACGATTTCTGTGATGAAAATTATATAGTAACTATACAAGATTGTGATTAGTATGAGTAATAGCAGGGGTAGCTTATGATTCGAGATTAATATAGCACGAGGCAAAGCCAAGTGTTATTTCAATTGCTGTACAACTTCTATTGATCCCTAATAGCACAGGTTACCCGTGCTATCACTCACTAATAATAGACCAGCTCCTGAACTTTGCTATCAACCTAGGCTACTCTAAATTTGTTGAACTAATTTTTCCATCTAAGGATTGCTTGAAGTGTACATGCTGCCAGCATGCATAATTTACCTTTACTAGTTTGCTTGGCTACCTTGCTATTTCATTTACCCTGCGCTATTTCACTTTTCTCTCACTATTTCAATTTCCCAGTGTTATTTCTATTTAACAACGATTTTCCCAGTACATTTTTGAATAAGCAATTTATGCGCCACTCTATTATCTGCAGAAATAAAGTATTATCTTTCACCATAAGATTAACATATGATACCATGGAAGACAGGGTCTTTGGAAACGGTAATCGTGCGGCAAGAAATTTCACTTGACCTTCCCTCGTGAAATTGGTTCCAGTCAACCATACTATATGCTGAATATCACACTTGCCATGTATTATATATAGAAAAGGGCTATAGCACCATTGGGTAAGGGGTCATATATATGACTATAACTACCAGCTATTTTAAAGGCTAGATATTATATTATATTTTTTTTGTTTGACCACTCCTATTTCTCTTAAAAATAACCAATCAATCATGCAATCATTCCCCCATGCTATCAATGGTAGCATCATTTGGTAGGGTCAATTTATGACTCTCAGTGCCTCAAGGAATTTATATTTTTAGTCCTTTCAAGTTAACAACCCTTTACTGTACTCATGTGATTGATATTATCAGTGTTTTATATGCTTATGTGTGGAGTAGCACAGCTTTGCAGCTGCCCGGCTAGCTGCCGGCTGTGTGGTGTCTCTCACTGAAGCTGTAGTGGCAGGAGAAGTCAGCAATGGAATGGCCATTGTCAGGTATGTGTGTGGTGCATGTGAGTTTGTGTGTGTATGTGTGTGTGTGAGTGTGTGCATGTGTGTTTGTGTGTGTGAGTGTGTGCATGTGTGTGAGTGTATGGGTGTGTGTTTGTGTGTGCATGTGTGTGAGTATGTGTGCATGTGTGTTTGTGCATGTGTGTTTGTGTGTGCATGTGTTTGTGTGTTGTCACATGTGCTCACATACATGTGTTATACACACATCATAATATTTTGCTAGGAGAGTGACTACAGGCACAGTGTGTATACTGTATTGCTTGTTGTTTTCTTTCTATTGCTTAGTCAAAGAAACACTTATAAATCTGTCCTTCTACATACATGTTTGTGTCAAGTGTGTATTCTCCTCTTCCTGAACTGTAATTAGCTCTTTTGCTTGGAATGTGCTTGTTGGTGGCTAGTCCAGGGGGTTCATAGCTGTTACATATTCATTAATTTGGTGATACTTGACCTGCAAGCTGTGGTGATGGTGAAATGAGTCCGGGACGTTATAAGTAAATAAAATATGATACTTAAAATTTACCCTACACTATCACTGTAGAAATTGGTTTACAGAGTTGTTACCATGCATCCTGTGTTTGATTTTAAGCCATCCAATGCGTAAGCACTTGCTGAGTTATGATTTGTGGGATCACATGAGCTAGTCCTGTTAGTCCTGATTTGAATGATGAATTGAACGAAGAAGTCAGTTTTGCTTATCTTGCTCGACTGCCGCTTTCTTGGCATTTGATTGTGGTATAGGCTAGTTTTAACCCTCCCACCCCCCACCCCCTTTCCCCCCACTAAGGGAGATACCCAAAAAGACGGTACAATTACACAATTACATACGTATAGCTTTCTATCAATAGCATTACAGTTACAACAAATATTTTGTCCAGTGTATTATCTATAGAACTTGCAAGAGCAGTGAGGTTTTATTGGTAGTCTGAACTTGCATAATTAAGCGCTTGCATGAAAAAAGAGCGTCCTACGTTACCATACATGCATATATATTGAAATCTTGACCCTGAGAATGTGTCACTTGATTCTCTTGCTTGCTGTTGAACGGTACAGTATGTATGCTAGTTGTGTGCACCTACTGACCTTTCCCCCTCCCAATCTCTGTTGTTATATCAGTAGATAAACATCACATACTCTTCCATCACCACTTTCTTTATGTTATGTTCTTTAAGTACATGTAGTACATGACCTTATCTCTAACTTAATGTAATGAACATGACACACCTTACCAAACTGCTGTAATGACAAGAAAACCCTTTACCTGATTATACTACATTAGCAGACACACCTTACCAAATACTTACAGGTTCCCAAATTTCACATATGTGACCCGCTCCGTGAAAATCGACCATTTGCAATAAATTATTGAAACACGTAAAGGCCGAAAAAAGCCGAAAAATTTTTTTTTCTGGATTTAAAAAAAAAATTAACAGGGGTAAGTACAAGGGTTTCTCGACTTCTGTGCAAAATTTCAGCGTTAGTAGATAGCGTTTTCATACACTAAACTTACTTTGTCTTTTGAAGCGGTCCGTGAACGAACTTATAAAAAACGTCATCACAGAGTCACCATAACAACTCCCGCGAAATAGCTCCAGCCTAATAGTGTCGACCAATATGGCAGAGAGAATAGCTAACGCTACAAACCTTCTGGGTGCTGACAGCTTGCACTACAGCATATCCAGTTAGTGAACAAGAAGGCCAAAAGGCTAGAAATCTCTAGAGAACGTGGTTTGAGTAAACAAACGGCCATTTTTTCCCCGGCAAATGTGGGCGTAACCGTGACGCGGAGAAATTTACGGACTTCAGGCGTCTCACTGTAAAGTGATTTTTCTCGTACAAACGAACGGTTAATTGGTGAAAACGCGTGTAGTGTTTTTGTTTGTATCTTTGCAGAGAAGCGTCGGAGAAAAACGCTTAAGGGCTCATCGTACTTCCTGATAAATTTTGGGCTTACTGAAGCTAAAAAATGAATTTTCATTTTTTTTTGCAAATGGTCGATTTTCTGGGAGCCGGTCACATATACTAAACAATGCACCTTTGGCTATCTCATTGGATGTACTCCTATTCTACTGCTAATTGTTGAACAACTTGCACATTGGGATAGTTCCTACACGTGAAGCTTGGTAAAAGCTAAATTTTGATTGACTCCATTTTACCGTTTTGACTCAGGCATGCCTTTTACTCCTGAGTTACACACCATCAACAACTCTGCCACATCGTGTGTGAATATACAAACATTGATTGATCTTTCCTTTTGTGTTTCAGAATGTATGACTTCTAAATATGTATTCTCTTTCTCACTTCCCTTTCAGGCCCCCAGGTCATCATGCCGAAAGTACGCTGTGTATGGGATTTTGCCTGCTCAACAGCGTCGCCATAGCAGCGCAGCACGCTGTGGATAAGCTGGGACTCAATAGGTAAGGTGTGTCCGTAGTGAGAGTTGGAGTGTCGGAGGTGTGGAAGGGGCTGGTGAGAGATGAGGATGTGTCATGTGTGAATGCACATCCTGCCACACATGTACACACATTTTTACATACACATGTCAAGGGCTGTATACAGAAATTTCACAAGGGGGGCGTATTTAGGGTATGAAATAAAGGGTGGGGCAAAAGCTCTTGGGGCGGGAGGCAGTAATTTTGTAGTTTGACATTTATTAGTACTTATGTAGTTATGAACTATTCTCAGGTCTTAAAAATATATAGAACTTCAGAAATGCAAGGGGGTGAAGGGGGGGGGGGGGCAGAACTACTCAAGGGAAAGTGAATACCCTCCCCCCGCGCTCCCTTAAATACAGCCCTGCATGTGCTAATATTCACATGTACATGTATATACATGTTGCTAGTTTCTATTGACGTCATCACATGGGTTTCAGATTTGTAACAGGTATTTGCTCTGGTGATCAACTTCAATTTAAAATAAGGAGATACATATGAATGCACACCTACAGGAACTCTAACAATTTGTTTGTTTCTAAATTTTTTTGAATTATAATTTTTGCATTGTAGGGTACTGGTGGTGGACTGGGATATTCACCATGGCAACGGCACACAAAAGCACTTTTATGAAGATGATAGGTAATTAGAATAAAGCACATCAGAATGTATACTTTTAAAATTATTATAGCAGGCGTGCTTGTACAACAATTTAATTATTTATTTGTGAGACTCTTTAGGATAAAGGGGGAGGGGAGAGGGAGGGGAGGGGCGGGGCTTGAGGGGGATACTTTAGTGTAATGTATCTTGTGAATGTAGGTGAAGTTTTTTAAGTGTTATAATTTTTAAATTGACGTCTGAGAATTATTTCGTAATTTATATTTTCTCGTTCTAACGACCAATATTGTTAATTAAAACTTAACCCGACGTTTTGACTTCTTGCCGAAATCCTCTTCAGGGGTCACCTTGCAATTATTATAATTATTTCAGCCGAGAATGACTGAATTTATATTTAGTTATTTGTTGTTGTTTTATGTTTATTATATTGTGTGTGTGTGTGTGTGTATGTGTGTATGTGTATGTGTGTGTGTGTGTGTGTGTGTGTGTGTGTGTGTGTGTGTATGTGTGTGTGTGTGTGTGTGTGTGTTCAGAGTTCTTTACTTCTCGCTGCATCGTTACGACGAAGGTGATTTCTTCCCGGGTAAGGACGATGCCAACTACGACTACATTGGTTCCGGGAATGGAACTGGGTACAATGTGAACGTGGCATGGAACTGGGACAGCATGGGAGACACGGAGTACATGATGGCCTTCCACCACCTCCTGTTGCCCATAGCAACTGAGGTCAGAGTTTATCACTTGCCAAACTATATATTGGCGTATAATATTGTATTATTCAGTATAGAAATTTAAGGACCAATTAGCTGAATGATACAACCAAATGTTAGACCTAATGTTTGATTAAAGAAATTAGTGTTTAATGTCCTACTATGTAGTGCAGAATGATCATCGGGTGTGAGCAGATTGTCCTTTAAATATTAGATTAGGTAATGGTCATCATTGTTACAGATCTTGATTATACAGATTGGTCGGAAAATTGGTCACCTCATGTAATATCAACTTGGGTAGCGGGGGTTTACTGATTAAGTAATGATCATCACACGTACACATTACTTTTAGTGTTGGACTCAGTATAATGACCATCACAAGTATGTAAATATTAGACCATATGAAAATGCTGCTCCATTTTAATGTGTTGCATGTATACGTATGTCATTGGCACATGTCAGTATGTTTGTGTGTGTGACCATCATGTGTGTATGTTTGTGTGTTAGTTTGAGCCAGAGTTGGTACTGGTCTCCTGTGGTTTTGATGCCGGTGAGGGAGACTTCATTGGAGGCTATCAGGTTACTCCCTCCTGCTACGCCCACATGACCAGGCAGCTGATGGGTGTGGCTAATAACAAAGTCATACTTGCATTAGAAGGAGGTATGTACAGTCAGTATGCATATGTGATGTCTCTATTAGTATTACATCATCATCATCATTAATATTCAATTTCTTCATTGAGTTCAATTTCTATTTTAATTAGTGGTTGTGGTAAGTTATCATAATCATCATCATTATTATCTTATATTATTATTATTATTATTATTATTATTATTATTATTGTTGTTGTTGTTATTATTATAGTGGATTTTCAAAGTAGCTGTGCTCTAAGTGATGATTTGCCATAATTTTATGTACTTGATATAAATGGGTGTGGCACAAGATACGTGTTGAATTTGCATGTGACACTCTAGCCTTAGCCCTAGGGCCCATAATGAAAAATGTTTAAAACAGAGTTACATTATTTCAGGATAATACATATGTAGTGTTAAAATATTGACAATGTAATTGTGTGATATTATTAAGCGTCATCAAACCGAATAATTCAGGGTGATTGATAATCCTATACTACCACTGCTCCATCTTGTTTCTGGTATGGGTGCTCTGTATAATATGGAGATTTGAACTATTTGGGAACTAATGCAGTTTTTCTGATTACACAACCAGGACAACTTTAGCCGATAGTTGAAATATAAATGCATTGGCTCCTATTTTTTTTAGCTCAAAAGCTTTGTTTATGAGACTGTAATGGAGCGGCCATATTTTATCAAAATTACCACTTTTCCCCTGTTTTTTTTTTTTAATGTGGGATGGCTGTTCTAAGAAACGGATTTCAAAACTTTTTTTTTTATGGTACCTACTACACTGTAAACACAGAAAGCTGTACTAGGGGACGATTTAGTCTTGTACGTGATTTTATTCCTATAGGTTATTCTATTTCCTGCATCTCCAACTCCACGTGTGCAGCTGTGTCTGCTCTGCTGGGAGACACGCCCCTTCCATCCCTTGAGCTTAGTGACCCTTTACCAAATGCCGTCAACTCCATATTGAGGACAGGAAGAACTCTGGCTGAGCACTGGAAAATACTAGCCATGTTTGGTGAGGGTGTGAACTGTTCGTGTACACATGTATGTGACATGAATACATGTACATGTTAGTCTGCTCATACATGCACATGGATGTGTGAGATATTTGTATATATTAGCAAGTATCCCGCCACATGGTGGAGTAATGACTTACTGTAATTTACATTTTTGTAGCGTAATATCAATCTTATAATTTTTTGGACAAAGCCTCGCTAGAATTAATACTAGTGGTTGTTTACATTTCTAATGGATTCATTTCATAGGTAAAGAAGCTGGTACTGATGACTGTAGCAATGCTGTCCACACAGAGACTCCGGAATCTGGCCGCGTTCCTCCATCGTATGGACGCTCCTTACCAACTGTCAGTGTAGAAAAAATTTGGCTGTGACATTTTCGTGTGTAGCAAATCAAACAACAGCAACAACAACAACCTTAGTAGCTGCACAAATTAATAGCCAAAGGGTTATAATTTTATTAACCGATTTGAAAGAATGTGTACTTTTATATCCATTTTTTGTCATCACTGCCACATGCAATATATAGCACATATTTCAGCAATTAATTGGACTTGAGATACTAGTAAACAATGTTTAGCATTACAGACAATTGATTCAGTGTGCTGAATTCAGCCTTATACATAAGCACGTATTGTTGGAGTTGGTAAAGGGTAATCAATTGTTCCGTACCTGTGCAGATGGACCTTGGCGATGTTATATCCAAGCTAAAGTCCGAGATTGATGCTAAGGAAGAACAAGAAATCCGTTCCTCTGAACTGCCACAGAGAACTCAAGAGAAAACGGCTCGTGAACAGAAGCTAGCAGATAAAGAAGCGCCGCAGGAAGAGAACGCCCCGCCTACAGAGAAGGGAGAAGATATGGAGTGCACCCCTTACTCAGGCAGTGATGGTATTAAGAAACCATCGGCTGGAATGAGTGTCAACACACAGCAGAAGGTCACTCAGAACATGACAAATGAAGGACATGTAAGTTGTGTGTAGATTTTCCAACTGTCTCCAATTGTGACCGTCTACAGGAAAACCGGGCACAACGCGGCACCCTTCGAAAAATTTTTTTTTGCACTTACAGAGTTGTCGGCGTCCAGATATTGAGCTCTCCAAGTTTTATCGTCGTAGCTTAAGTCGTTCCCACTATAATAGACCTAACCATTCCCTTCCGTCAGCTTGAAACAATACTTTTTAAAGAAATCGATTGATCTTTTCTCGATATTAACGCACGCCGCGTTGTGCCCGGTTTTCCTGTAGACGGTCACAATTAGTTATTGTATTATTCCTGCCGATGTCCAAGGCAGCAAGCACTATTGGGGCCCCGAGAGTTGCATGAATTCAATTTACAATAGCAATATGGGATCAGCTCTAAACATGGCATAGTTTCTAATGGCACAGTATATTTGATTTTTTGTTGTTGTTGTTGTTGTTGTAATTCTTCAGGTATTGCATCCTGCAATAAACTCCGCTCACAATAGCAGGTTGGGACATGGCTTTACAAACTGATTGCTCGGGACTTCTTCATTTCTTATCAGTGCACATTATTTTTATTTCATAATATTTAGCACATAAATTTGAATACAGTGGTCTATGGTGTCCATTTTTTTACTTTTATATCCACTTCACAGTTTTACTAATTATGTAAAGACTTAATGTTTAATTTTTAATGCCAATTATATATTGTATATAAAAAATAACAAGAGTTTGTAATAGTATTTCACGAGCTCATAATGTAAAAGCATTAATTGTGTAGTAGCTCTAATTAGCAAATTACATGTGGCATGTGAAGTGTGTATACAGTACATAAAGTACAGGATAAAAATAATAAATACTAATAACAACAATAATAATAACAGCAACATATATACCAGTTCTTATTTGCTATTTATTTTCCTAATGGTGACACTAATAAAATTGACAATATACAAATTAACGATATAGGTATGTATGTATATGTAAAATGGTTGCAAATTATAATAATACTGAACTATGAGTGCATATTTAGTGAACTGTATGAATTATGATGATAATATTGTGTCTTTTATCACAGCTGCTTAGAGTGATGGCAATTTGAATCAGTCACAAGTAGCTACAAACATAACATAATCATGAATTACTGGAGTGATTTTGTACTCGTATATCTAATTAATGTCATTTAAAAACAAAAATATACCAATTCTCAACAAAACCACATTGAAAGTAATGAATAGAGAAAATTTGCAAATAGCTACTTGTCGGTAGCTGTGACATTGATGACAACCATCTAGCTTAGTTTTATGAGGTTTAAAAATTAAGATTCAAAGTCTATATTAAAGAAAAAATACAACAAACCGCAAATTTAAAGTGAAAATAGTATATTATTGGTAGGAAAAATATATCTAAAAATATAAAACTTAAACTAAACCAACAGAATGTACTATTTGCCACTATAATGCTTTTCTATTTCGAAAAAGTTTCTTTTTTAAACCAAAATAATCACTTCAGTATCTTTAGCTATAATAATACACCTGTATGTCTGTAGCGTATTCAGGAATAATTTATGAGCTAATCAGAGTTGGTAAAGCATCGTCGTTACCTGACGTTAACAATGTTTGACAAAGGAGAAACAAAATTAAAGGGCTTTCACAGTTCGAACCAGCAACTATGGAGTGTAGAATGCACACATAAACCTTTAATACAACAGAGCCTAACAGCTTGGAGTATCTTGAAGTGCCTTATTAACCCAATTTATCCTATAAAATTGAACACTCGTTTAACTGAGTTGGGAAAAAGTGTTCATCTAGCTACAGTAGCTAAGCATAATAGGAAGCTATAAGAGAGGCAAAGAAGCAGGAGAATGCAAGGTTCACTAAAAATAGAAGCAGAAGGGATATAGCTGACTGATGTAGCTAATTACTCCAATGAAATGTGTGAAAGAAAATACACAGAAAGGACAGATACTGGGGAGCAGGAGGGGTAGACAGAGGAGCAGAAAGGAATCCATGAGTTGAAAAGGATGGCTGAGGAAAAAAAGAGAGCAGGAGAAAATCATGGATAAAACTAACTTAAGCTACTGTACTACTAGTTTACTTAAGTTAGTAGCTAGGTCAGGCGCCACTGTGTGGCAGGGTACTTGCTATGGTTATAAATATATTTAAAAAATGCACACACTAAAATTGGTCTGAAACTTTTGATAAAATTGAAAAATGCTGAAATTAAATTAGTTAAACCTTTATATATATAATATCTAGCATAATATTTCATATGATGCTTATTTACCCGTGTGGTTCTTGGTAATGTCTTGAAAAAGGTTCCTCTTATTAAGCCATGACGCTACTTCAGCTATTCTTCTCCAGCTTGGCTTCCCATGCTTCTGATAGTCATAATCCAGATGCAGCCACGAAGCGAGGGTATTTTGCAGACATTGCGAAGAATTACTTGGAGAGTCTCTTCTGATGGTTTCTGTGGCATCATAGTCTAAACCCAACTGTAGAGCAAACTCCTGCCAGATTGGAGACAGTGGAAGTTTTAACTTCCTATAAATAGACCCTAAACTATGGATGTCTATAAACAAAAACAAATTGGACAACTATATGGATTGGACATTATCTGTTTTTACTCACAGGCAATTGAATATTAAAATATGCAGTAAGAGATTGTATTTAGTGCTTAAAATTAAAATTTTTTTTGCTAAAATGACTGTATACTTCATTTTGCAAGCTATAGACTGCAGTGTAGAGTGTCTGCTAATACTAATAAACATTTTAATCAATATTACATGAACTAATTAGTGATGTGCTTGAGCACAAAGGGCAAGCGAGCCAGTGCACAAATGAAACAGTTCAAAAGAATCTATCATTTCTAAAAGTATAGCTAAGTATGTAGCCGTTATATTATACTTTAGCTAACAAATACAGAACCACTTTCTTACCTCAATTTTCCAAGTACTAGTATTTTCTATAGTATCTAATATATGTCATTCTGACTATATGAATTACCAGTATCTTTTGACAACAAGCACTCACTGCTACTAAAATTGACCAAGTTTTTTAAATTATGTCTGGTAAAGGGTTTCAATACCATAGCCATTTGCCATAACATTTTGAGAAGTTCTAAAGAATTACTGCACAGTGTTGAGTATAACAGTTAGTTTTTTAAGACCTAAGTGCGTCTTGTGGCATTCAGAAACAACCTAATACGAAGGAGCAAACAATTAAATTTCCTTGAATGATACGGATCAATAAACGAAAATATTCTGTGTAGCAGAGATATGGGAAGGGGTAGACCACAAAGCAAACACAAAAACGCCAGGGTCAAAGTACAAAATGACATACGTAAACCCACACATATATTTACACAAACAAATATCACCAATTTTCAATTGTGTTACCCCTGAGAGTGTCTCGCTCACTTCGCTTGTTCACCAATTAGAAGTTGCAGTAAAAATTCAATACATTAAAATTCTGTCCATTAGTAAAATATTATAATGTCTTGCAATTTATAATTTTTACTTACCCAATACTTTAGAATCAATTCTGCTTAACATAATCATCTCATTCTGTGGTTCACGACAAACCTCTTGATGACCTACAAATTAATTGTCAAATTATAATGAAGTATCATATACTTGGCTATTACAAGTTTCATTATATCATTGTTTCTACAGTTCCTGTTAAGTTTTAGATTTTTTATTAAATCAATGCTGGCAAAGGCATTTAATTTGGCTATTTTGAATTATTTTTATGACTGAAGGCTACTGTATAGAGTGTTGCTACTGTTATTAGAAATATTTTCACAGTACTGTAACAACTTTGTAATTGAAACACGATTACTATTTACTTACGATCCGGATACAATGTATTTGTGGGTTTCGCAGGATGTTTGGTCAATACTTCACATTTTTTTGAGAATTTTCCTGAAAAAAGGTACAGAAACAAACAGTTATCCACAAAATGACACCATTTTGTTCTTGCACAAGATCCTTGACTGAGTAATAGTGTGCACGAACAAAGACTTGAATAATAAAGAAAAAAATATTTAGTTAAATTACGATCAGAAAAAACATTATTGCAACTAAACAAGACAATACGGTTAGATGACAATTTCTAAACAATTTAGAAGTTTTAACAATTTTAGATAGCATCCTAAAATATCTTAAAATTTCAGTATGTAACAGCTAGGCTCATAATATCATCTTAATAAAGCAAAATAGATTGTATTTATATTATAGTTGTACTAGAGAAATGAAGCTGCAAAGCAGAAATTTCATACTTTCTTTATCAGCCTTCTTTTACCCATTAGATATTATTCTCTCTTCTTTCACAGGCTCTTTTGTAAACAATACAGAATTAAAAATATTTGGTCACCACTGGGAATCGAACCCAGGACCACTAGCTTAACACACAAGCGCTCGCTCTACCACTGTATAAATACAGAATAGGAGTGCTTGTTTGCCGGCTGGTTGTCATGGCTCAGTGGTAGAGCGCTTGTGCGTTAAGCAAGTGGTCCTGGGTTCGATTCTCGGTGGCAACCAAATATTTTTAATTCTGTATTGTTAAAAAAATCCTGTGAAAGAGAGAGAATACAACTAAAAGCTGAAATTATTCTTTTCTTATAATATTAAACCCAGTTGATTCACTGAATAACATTAAATGGCTTATGATACTTACTGAGAAATGGTACAAAGAAGGAGCCTCAATTCTTTAGAATTTAATCACAAATATTCTAGTTGGATCCTTTTATACTACATTGTTGATCTGAACCAACTTCCTCATTCTTACCTGATAATTCCACTTCATTGAAATCAGGATAACAAACACTTTCCTAAATATACCAGACAAACAACCAAGTATCATAGTTTATAGATTGGTGATTATTTGTTAAAATTACAAGAAGTATATTTACTCGGCAAGTGCGTATTTATACAAACTATGAAATCGTTAATTATTCTTTTTTGCTACTGTCAATGCATTATTTGTAGAGCAGTTTTATTAAATACACTGGTTGTATATAGCTTAACTTTAATTATTGTATTTCAATCATATAAATATTTTAAGCTGGTAATTAAATTAATATACATTCTAAATATGCTATTGCTTTGACATAGTATGTAGTTTTAAAACGACATTAATTATATCTATAATGGGTATATAAGCTCAGTATAGTATTCACAGTTTTAACACACAATTATGAATATTTTACCTTTCCAAACCACACTTTGTGTCCTTCTGCCATTTCAACTCTTGTCTTGAGTCCTTTGGAGTTGATACACCACATGATGCTGGGATCATAATCTCCTTTCTTCACCACACACAAGTGATCTTCCTCAGGATGAATCGGACAATCGAATGCTAATTGATATCGACGACTGACAGTCTTTAGATTGTAAGTGTTTAGAACAGTGTCTGTGTTCTCTGTGACATTATCCAGAGTGTCTTCAACTAGTATTCTAACTTCATTGCAAACTTGAGAGGCTTGTATCCTCCATTTTTTTGGTCTAGCCATGATAATTTGAAAGAAGTTGGGTCTTGCTACAAAGAATACTTTGTTCCCATCTTTTCCATAAATGAATGGAATGAAGTTTTTTCTTACATTCTCTTCATCCAAGAGCTCAAAAGGATACATCTGACTCTAAAGTAGGGATGTTTTAAAAACAATATTAATATTACATAATAAAAATGCTATCACATGAATATTAATTACCTCTTTGGATGCCTGGCCTACAAGGCTTGCTATCAAAGATGGAAATACTCCGATAGGCACAAATCCAGCAATGAAATACACTTTCAGTATGAAAACTTTGGCATCGTTTTTTATTCTCTCAATTTCAGCATCAAGTTCTTCTTCTGACAAATTTTGCAATACACAGGGCATGAAGTATAGTTGCGCTGCATCTCTATCGACAAACTTCTCTTCTGTTAGTGATTTCCGAAGTGGAGCGATAACATGGACATGCCGTAACAAAGATTCCAATTTTTCAGGAGGAAAAACGTCTGCAGAAACTTTTTTGATGTCAGCAAATGATATCTGACCTACTTTTCTCAGTTTTTCACCAGCATTTGGACTTAGATCTATACCAGTTTCAAAAATAAGACGTGAAATGCTGTCAAATACAAGCTGTGTGTCTGTTATAACAAAATCTTTCAATTCTGGTACATTTGGAAAATAATAAATAATTCCAGTGTAGTGATGAAAGAACCACAAAGCTACATCTGTTTCTTCTTTATTCATTCGAAGATGCTTACCACTTTGATAGCAGGTGTCCAAGTCCACATATTTTTTCTTGTTGAAACGTAAAAACAGACTAAAAGGAAGCCACCGAGCTGGAATTTCTGGTCGTGGAAACTTATCCAAAGCTTTCTGTATAAACTTTTGTAGGCCTTCAATCTCCTCTTCTGTACCATCATAATTATCTATCGGGTAAATGAGTCTCTTCATGTCTTCTGGAAATTCATCTTTGGAATCATTTGATTCAAAACCATCATCTGACACTAACTGAAGTAACTCTTTGTCGACAAAAATTGTATCCTTCAAATCTTGTTGCATTTTTTTGTCAAAATCGATCATTTCTTGAGATGAGACTTTGTCTTTGTGAGTACCGACTATGTAAGCAACTGACTTGGGAGAATTCTGTGTCAAATTCTTCAACATAGAATCATCTCTTGCTTGCACAGTGGAATAAGACTGCATGGAGAATATGCTAGACAAAGCTGATGTAAGATTTTGTCTCACAGTGCAGTGTGACATTCTGTCTGGTATCTTACAATTGTCTGCTCCTCGCAAAGATACTTTATATGTCTTATCCAGGTTGTCTCCATATCGACAGAAGAGAAGATAAAGAGCTGGACCAATAATGAGAGCTGGAAGCATGTCCATCAACTCAGGCTGACCTCCAGTATCCTTCATGTAGAGCAAGGTCATTTTATCAAGGTGACCAGCTAACTCTTCCCATGTACCTGTTACAAAGGATTCATCAAAAGCTTGAAGTATTTCTGAACTTGAAGTAGAAATAGAAGAACTAGCAGTATTTAGGAATGAAATACGTTTATAGTCATAACTATTCCTGTCTAGATTGGAAGGACTTTGGGAAACTGCTTCACTTGTTGTTTTTTGTAACTCCATTTCTTCTTTAAGCTTAAGAAAGAGCTGATACAAGAAGTGAACTTCTTCTCTTTTCTCTTTCAAATGTTTCCATCCTCTTTCTGACAGCAGAGCTGTTGATTTAGACAGATCAGTAATCAAGTAAGTTTCATTCTTGGCCATGAGTGTGCTGGGATTACTGTTGTATTTTAGATCTGAAGCTATATTTTTTACTACATTCTCCAAACGAAGTCTTGTCAGAGTTTTACCACGTTCAGGCGGTCCCAAAAATATTAACTTAGCAAATAAGACTTTCAATACTTGCTTCTCACGTTTTATGATTTCTTGATAGGCTTTTCTGTACTTTTCATTGCTATTGCTGACATGACTTCTGTGGAGGCTAAGATCTTGTACTGTAATCTGATACTGAGCACCATCAACTGCATAGCTTCGCAAACCCTCATTCAAGCGATGTAGAGTTGGCCTCCAATAAAAAGAAACAAATGCTTGCAGGATATTGTATAATTTAATTAAATCAGTACCACATGTTCGAGTGTCCTCTATTACAACAAGTGGTATTGGCAATGCTTTACCAATTTCCTCCCATTTATTTTCCAGGTGATGCAATTTTCTTAATAATAATGGAATGTGTTCATTGTTGAGAATTATAGCTGTACCATTATTGTCATTTAAGATGCTGCCATGTGAGCTTCCACTATGGCGAATGTTGTAAAAGGAACCACCTAAAAGAAACAACCACGAGAGATGCAGTTAAATTTATAAATGAAAGGTGTGTGTAAGTTAGAGGAATGTGACAGAATTCAATGAGTACGTAAGTACAACTTTTTAAATGAATTTTCCTTAAGAAGTTTCCTAATACAAAACAAAAGGAATTTCTATGGGCTGGAGGTATTTTTAGAGTGTTTAAAAATAATGTGAAGGAGTGATTGACATTGACTGTGTTAGGGCAAGCACATTGAAAAATTTCTCTAATTTTTTTTGTTGTTATATGGTAGTTTTATGTGCAAATATAAACCAGAATTTTTTTACTAATTATAATCCTCGGAGATTAACCAAAATCTTAAGTATTTCTTGTTGTTGGCAGGGCTTAGTGATGATGTAGATATGGGAACAGCTGTTCTTGGTTTATTTAGTAAGCCTACCATGGCTGTGGGATTGTTTTATTTAGCCAGCAATGTCTGATGAGTCTGAGGCAAAAGAAAGTAGCCAATATAGATCAGACTACAACTCATCAGAGACAGTAATGGTGGAAAGCTATATTGTAATGGAAGCAGGGGGCAGGGATGAGGAAGCATATTTATAGCTTGGGGTCATCTCGGGGACACACACTATGCAGATTTAAGTATTGAATTGCATTGATAAATTATAATCAGCCAAATTAATATTTAATACGAAGTTATAGTTTTTTCATAACATAAAAGTGGTTCTCATGAGAGTAAATTAACTTGTGGTACATGGTGCACCACCCACTTTGATGCAGCTTCCACTACTCCTGACCAAGCAGTAGTGATTCTGATGGCATGTCAGATGCCAATGATAATGTTTCAAATACCAGCAATAATAATACCATGATAACTCGTACTGACTCTGATACATCATGGTTAGTAGAGTGGACATTTTACACAATCCAGTGAGAAGAAATTTGTTGAATTGCAATATTATTGAGAAGAATGCATGTGTTGAAATTATTATTCATCACCTATGATCTGAAGTATTATCAAACACTATTGCTTGGCACATAGCTGTAAGGAATCTGGTACAGCTTTCTATCACTATTACTGTCTCTGATGAGCCGTAGCCTGATCTGTACTGGCTACTTGCTTCTGCCTCAGACTCATCAGACATTGCTAACTAACTAAAACAAGCCCACAGCCATAGACTTACTAAATAAATCAAGCACAACTGTTTTCTTATCTACATCATCACTAAGCCCTACTCACAACAGGAGGTAATTAAGATTTTTGTTATATCTCCAAGGTAAGGAGTTCTTATATAGTAATGTTTTTATCTGGGTTGTATTTGCACATATATTTGCACATAAAACTAACAGAAATTAACAGAGAAAAATGTCATTGTGCCTTCCCTTAACAAAATGCAGCCAAAGAAATGTATACAGAAGTATAGTTGCACAATAACATCAATGTGTATAAATTGATGACCATTAGTAACAGAATAAACATATACAATCAGCATTTATGAAATATTTCTGCAAGTTAAATCCTCATAATATTTTCATACTAATACAGGAGTTATCAATATGAAATGATTATTTTGTACTTACTGAAATATGGACGAGGAGATGTTGGAACACAAGGTATTTTTTGAACATCAGGTAATCTTGGAAAATCCTGTAATGTTTGATTATTAGGTATTCTTGGATTGATAGGTATTCTTGGATTATCAGGTAATCTTGGATTATCAGGTAATTTTGGATTATCAGGTAATTTTGGATTATCAGGTAATCTTGGATTATCAGGTAATCTTAGATTATCAGGTAATCTTGGAACATCAGGTATGTTTCTTTCCTGTGAAGTAATTGATGCTTTAGATCTTTTGTAGAGAGCAAGTGGTGCTTGATAGCTATCCTGAGAGTCTTTGGTAGAAACTAATCATGAAAGATAAATAATTAGATTACACCAGGACATGGGGATTGGTACAGGATTTACACAACAGAGGGTCAAAAACCCAAGGGTAGCGTACATTTTGTACCTACCAAATGGCTGGGTACGAAATATATTCCCCTCAAATTGAACAATCTGATTAGGTGGTTTGAGTATACCATGGTACAAACAATGCATTCATTGCATTGTATATATGAATACACACTTGTATTTATAACCCTTCAATAATAGACTCACAGCACATCACAACATTTGATATCCCTAATATTATGTTCCCAGTAAACCTTCAGATGATAACTGTTGGTTGAGAAATGTGTGTCTCATATGAAAACTACTCACACAATACTTGGCAACACTAGAGTTGATCGTATAGGCTCTGATAAACTTATGAATATAAATACGTGTTATATTTAATGTATAATACATATAATAACTATGTGTGTATCAATTATTTATTAATCTAAATAAGAATATATTAGGAGAGTATAAGAACCAGAGGAATTGATTTCAGTGGCGAATCTAGGAGGGTTTTTTCGGTTTCTGACGAAACCGCTTTTAAGCTAAGAACTTACCTAAATTATCACCTCTTCTTAACTTAATTCCCAAACTTGAACAACTGCACTCAACAGACTAACTGCAATTGAAGTCTAATATTTTTTCAGCGTATTAGATCGCAACTGAACAAAAATGGGTATCATCTCCCTATAGCTAACTTGGTAGCACTCTTTTAAGGTTTCTATTTAGTCTCGTTAACCAGCCACCTCCCCCTTACATGTGGAGAACGGCTGGTTAACGAGACTTCCTTCTATCTGAAGATATCGTCGGTTGTGAGAAATTAACCTGGTTTGACTCGGAAAAGCTTTTATATGGAGTGGAAGTATCTGTGGCTGTGAGCAGCAATGTCTCAAAGCAAATGACTTTGTTTTTTCAAACATTAGTGATTCAATTATTTCCACTGGTCTACCTTCATGTGTTCACCCATAACTGTCTAACTGATTGTGAAGTATTAACAGTATTAACAAGTCAAGATAATATCTTTATATTGTCAACACTCTGTTACCTTCATTTCTGATCCTTTTTTTAAAAATGTACATGTATAATTCACTTCATATTGAACATTGTAACCACTCATATAATATTATAGCTAATGCATGAATGTAGCTTTTTTATATGTGTCATCACTGTGTCTCAAAGAATTTAATAGTAGTAGAAGTTGTTTCTTCATGATTTTTTCAAAAAACAAATAACATATTACATACAACTTCACGAATATAGTCGAGGGTGTGTGGCTTAAGTCATCAGAGAAAGAAAAAAGAAACCCTCTTTCAAAAGTTCTAGATTCGCGCCTGGATTCTACTGTTCATTAAATGTATTATAACCACCTCAATCACATTATCATCATTTCACACCTTTGAATGATTCTCCTGCTTGTCACGGTAGCTTCTAGAACTTTCTTTTCATGCATGTGCTAATTAGTCAGTTTTGTCGTGTGTTTCTCTGGTGACCTCAGAGGTCTGACCTATACACTGAATGTTCTGTGAATTCTCTAGGTCTCTTCTTCCTCATACATTTTTTTTGGTACTTCCTCCAGTTTTTATCATAATTATCCAATATACCAACTAGAACATAAGTAGTATAGTGTAGGGAGTACCATAACTGAGAGGGAATAGAACTCGTGGCAGCCACTTGATTTAACTGAGACCTAACAGAGAGCTTTGGCAGTTTGAATGTGATTTAATGTTATGTGTCTTACTTAATCAGTCTGTTTTTCTCACAGGTACTACTCTAAACAAATCCAACTCAATGGCCGCTCCGCCGGTCCACTAATTTTGCAAAATTAGGTGTGAGTTCCTCTTGTTAATGAAATTCTTTACCTAACTCTGTTATAATTAGCTCGTGTGTACTGCAGGCTTTGTGGGCATAGTTACAGCTGTATTTGGGTGAAACTTTTTCTGTCCACTACAGGTTTCTGACAGAGCCGACAATATTTATGCTAAAGCGAAGTCCACATGGACTAGCAGTATTTGGGAATGAAATACGTTTATAGTCATAACTATTCCTGTCTAGATTTGAAGGACTTCGGGAAACTGCTTCACTTGTTGTTTTTTGTAACTCCATTTCTTCTATAAGCTTAAGAAATAGCTGATACAAGAAGTGAACTTCTTCTCTTTTCTCTTTCAAATGTTTCCATCCTCTTTCTGACAGCAGAGCTGTTGATTTAGACAGATCAGTAATCAAGTAAGTTTCATTCTTGGCCATGAGTGTGCTGGGATTACTGTTGTATTTTAGATCTGAAGCTATATTTTTTACTACATTCTTAAAACGAAGTCTTGTCAGAGTTTACCACGTTCAGGCGGTCCCAAAAATATTAACTTAGCAAATAATACTTTCAATACTTGCTTCTCACGTTTTATGATTTCTTGATAGGCTTTTCTGTACTTTTCATTGTTATTGCTGATATGATTTCTGTGGAGGCTAAGATCTTGTACTGTAATCTGATATTGAGCACCATCAACTGCATGGCTTCGCAAACCCTTATTCAATTGATGTAGAGTTGGCCTCCAATGAAAAGAAACAAATGCTTGCAGGATATTGTATAATTAAATTAAATCAGTACCACATGTTCGAGTGTCTTCTATTACAACAAGTGGTATTCGCAATGATTTACCAATTTCCTCCCATTTATTTTCCAGGTGATGCAATTTTCTTAATAATAATGGAATGTGTTCATCGTTGAGAATTATAGCCGTATCATTATTGTCATTTAATAAACTGCCAAGTAAGCAACTACTATACATAGGGATTTGGGGGTCAAAGGAACATGCTAAAAGAAACAACCACGAGAGATGCAGTTAAATTTATAAATAAAAGGTGTGTGTAAGCTAGAGGAATGTGACAGAATTCAATGAGTACATGAGTACAACTTTTTAAATGAATTTTTCTTAAGAAGTTTCCACATACAAAACAAAAGGAAATTGTATGAGTTGGAGGTATTTTTGGAGTGTTTAAATAATATGAAGGAGTGAATGACATTGACTGTGTTAGGGCAAGCACATTGAAAATTTTCTCTATTCTGTTTTGTTCTTATCTGGTAGTTTTATGTGCAAATATAACCCAGAATTTTTTTACTAATTAAAAACCTCGGAAATTAAACAAAATCTTAAGTGTTTCTTGTTGTTTGCAGGGCTTAGTGATGATGTAGATATGTGATAAGCTGTGCTTGGTTTATTTAGTAAGCCTACCATGGCTGTGGGGTTGTTTTAGTTAGCCAGCAATGTCTGGTGAGTTTGAGGCCAAAGAAAGTAGCCAATGTAGATCAGACTACAGCTCATCAGAGACAGTAATGGTGGTATAACAAAAGTGCCAGATTTCTTAAAGCTATATTGTGATGGAAGTGGGGGGGCAGGGAGGAGGAGGCATAATTTATAGCTTGGGGACAACTGGGGGACACACACTATGCAGATTTAAGTATTGAATTGCATTGACAAATTATAATCAGCCAAATTAATATTTAATACGAAGTTATAGTTTTTTCATAACATTTAAATGTTTTTTATGAGAGTAAATTAACTTGTGATACATGGTCCACCACACAATTTGATGCAGCTTCCATTACTCCTGACCAAGCAGTAATGATTCTGATGGCATTTCAGATGCCAATGGTAATGTTTCAAATACCAGCAATAATAATACCATGATAACTCCTATTGACTCTGATACATCATGGTTAGTAGAGTGGACATTTTACACAATCCAGTGAGAAGAAATTTGTTGAATTGCAATAATATTGAGAAGAATGCATGTGTTGAAATTATTATTCATCACCTATGATCTGAAGTATTATCAGACACTATTGTTTAGCTCATAGCTGTAAGGAATCTGGCACTGCTTTCTACCACTATTACTGTCTCTGATGAGCCGTAGCCTAATCTGTACTCGGTACTTGCTTCTGCCTCAGACTTATCAGACATTGCTAACTAACTATAACAATCCCATCACAGCCATAGACTTACTAAATAAATCAAGCACAACTGTTTCCTTATCTACATCATCACTAAGCCCCACTCACAACAGGAGGTAATTAAGATTTTGGTTATATCTCCAAGGTAAGGGGTTCTTATATAGTAACGTTTTTCTGGGTTATATTTGTACATATATTTGCACATAAAACAAACAGAAATTTACAAAAATTGCTTGCCCTTAACAAAATGCAGCCAAAGGAACGTACAGAACTATAGTTACATAATAACATCAACGTGTATAACTTGATGTCCACTAGTGACAGAATAAACATATACAATCAGTATTTGAGAAACATTTGTGCAAGTTTAATCCTCATAATATTTTCATAGTAATACAGGAGTTATCAACATGAAATGATTATTTTGTACTTACTCAAATCAGAAGATGAAACATAAATTGATTTTTTTCCAACACGAGTTTTTAGTTGCACTGTGCATGCACGTAGTCCTATTACTGTGCACGCACATAGTACTAACACTGTGCACGCACATAGTGCTAGCACTGTGCACACACATAGTACTAACACTGTGCACACACTTAGTGCTAGCACTGTGCATGCACGTAGTACTATTACTGTGCACTCACATAGTACTAACACTGCACGCACATAGTGCTAGCACTGTGCACACACATTGTACTAACACTGTGCACACACTTAGTGCTAGCACTGCACGTAGTACTATTACTGTGCACGCACATAGTGCTAGCACTGTGCACACACATAGTACTAACACTGTGCATGCACATAGTACTATTACTGTGCACTCACATAGTACTAACACTGCACGCACATAGTGCTAGCACTGTGCACACACATAGTACTAACACTGTGCACACACTTAGTGCTAGCACTGCACGTAGTACTATTACTGTGCACGCACATAGTGCTAGCACTGTGCACACACATAGTACTAACACTGTGCACGCACATAGTGCTATTACTGTGCACACACACTAACACCGTGCATGCACGTAGTACTATTACTGTGCACGCACATAGTGCTAGCACTGTGCACACACATAGCACTAACACTGTGCACACACTTAGTGCTAGCACTGTGCACACACACATAGTGTTAACACTGCACACACGTAATACTATGCACGCACATAGTACTAACACTGTGCACACACATAGTGCTAGCACTGTGCATGCACGTAGTACTATTACTGTGCACGCACATACTACTAACACTGCACGCACATAGTGCGAGCACTGTGCATGCACGTAGTACTATTACTGTGCACGCACATAGTGCTAACACTGCACACACATAGTGCTAACATTGCACGCACAGTGCTATTACTGTGCACACACATAGTGCTAACACCAAACACTGTGAACGCACTATTACGGTGCATGCACATAGTGCTAACACCAAACACTGTGCACGCACTAGTACTATTACGGTGCATGCACATAGTGCTTACACCAAACACTGTGCACGCACTAGTACTATTACGGTGCATGCACATAGTGCTAACACCAAACACTGTGCACGGACTAGTAGTACTACTGTGCACGCACATAGTGCTAACACCAAACACTGTGCACGCACATACTGCTAACACCAAACACTGTGCACGCACTAGTACTATTACTGTGCACGCACATAGTGCTAACACCATGCATGCAAATAGTGATTACACCGTACTAGAGTCATTCTTATTAGTGTTATCACGTACTAGATTTATTCGTATTAGTGTCAGCACATACTAGTGTCTGTCAGTTGTAGTATGTTCGATTAAGTTAGTTTTTGCTAGTGTCAGTTTGATTGTAGTAGCTGTTGTTGTAAGGAAATTACGATACCCGATGAAATAATTTACTAATCAGGTGATCTTTGAGGCCAAATTATTTCTTCACTGGTGGGTGTCACATGATGTCACTTCCAGTTTCACTTCCTGTCGTTAAATTTTGTCCTTCGAGGCTATGAGGTGGGCTTGTGGGTTTTCATTAGTGTGTACACGTACTAGTCATTCTTTTTAGTGCTCGCATGTACTAGAGTCTTTCTTATTAGTGCCCACATGTACTAGAGTCATTATTATTCGTGTCAGCACGTACTAGAGTCATTATTATTAGTGTTTGCACGTAATAGTTTTATTTATCTTGGTAATGTCTGTTTTTACTATTGTCCACTAGAGTATTTTTTTAGTGGTTTTAGCTGAGTTGGGATAATTATATTGCGTATTCAATGTAAATAAATAAATTTTGATAACACTGGACATAAGAACAAAGTAAAGATGTGTATTACTTGTATAGATGATACATAATTTAAAAGAGATGACTAAAAATAAAAAATAATAATTAATAATTGATGTCTGTACTTCTAATTCTTTTAGAAGGGCGTGACGAAACTGGTGATGGTGAAGATGTTGGTGATGGTGAAGGAGTTGGTGACTGTGACGGGCTAAAAACTGGTCTAACTGCTCAGTTGAGGTAAGTCGTTTCGTCCTTGCTGGTGATGGCTTTCTTGACCTCTTCCTTTCCTTTACACAGATGATGCTGTTCCGTCGGCAGGCAACGGACACAGTATCGGAAGGGGAAAGAAAAGTGGGGTCGGAATGGGGGTGGTGACAAGAAAACAGATGAGTGGTCAGGATGCAATGATGAAGGCTCGATGTCTGGTACAGAGCAGTCCAAAGAATCCAGAGGATCATAGAGGTCATCTTTGTCTTCAAACAGTGGAGTAGCAGGGCCTGACTCTGCTGATGAGACATTCCTAGAAACTTTATAAGAAGTTGTTTTGTTTTGTTTTTTTATCCAAAAAAAATCTAATTTAAATTTATTACCTTCATAATAGTTGGTAAAATGGCCATCAAATTCTTCATCACCTAAAAAAAAAGGAAAAAAAGATGATGAACTGATGAGGGTTATAGTTAACTGTAATAAGTGACTTACAGTCAGAAAGCGGGTCCTCACTTCCTGGAGCCATGGCTTCAGCGTCAGCTCCACCCATCATGTCCAGACCATCACGGTGGCTGAGGTTTAATGCTCTAGCAAGATTCCTGGCTTCACTCATGATAGCCACTGTACTTACTACTAAACTGAGAGCTGTATTTTCCCGCCGTTGACGGCGGCATTTACAGCAGATTGGGCCACTTGCCGCGTTGTGCCCGATTTTTCCGTAGAGGGTCACATATTTTGGATAGTGTGTTTAGTTGCATTTGTGAGCGTGTTTAGAATTGAGTGTTTAGCTGAGTCTGTGTGTGTGTGTGTTTAGAATAGTGTGTTTACTAGCATTTATGAATGTGTTTGTATATTGCTTATTGATTTATGTTATATTTTTATGTGTCAATGCAGGTATATTTATCTTGAACATGATGGATCATAAATGGAGTGCATATCATGATATTTCTTCTACTCATGTTGAAAGGACAGCTTTAAAATTGTTTAGCTACTTTATTCAATCTATTTTTATATATTCATTGTCAAGTTTATTATAGCTACTGCATTCACATAACTATTGAATGACAAATGATAAACGTGAAATTCAGGAATATAATTTAAAGCGTTAGAAAATTTGTAGCCTAATGCTTTGTAAAGTTATTAGTGAATATTAGAGTGAACATACCTTTTGTAAGTGTATTTCCTTGACTTTGATCGCGTACATCCTCCATTCCAGTTGTAGCAGTCTACAGACACAACAAAAAGATCGACTTTAACTTCTTTCTTAGGTTATAGAGACCACAAGAAGGATTTATACTGATCAATATATACATATGTATATAATGTTGAAAATTTTCTTTAGCAGAATTCACAGTTGGCAGAATAATGACAAAAATGAAAAATGAACGAACAGAGTTTAAATAGGCAATGTGAGTTATTTATAAAAAGACTAATATAGAAATAAGTGAACAATTATATACATTAAGAAAACAAGAGTCAACAAGTTCAAAATGCTTGTTAGTAACTATGCTGAGTGCAAATGCTTGTCAGTAACTGTTGAGTGCAGTCTTCCAACATATTATATACATATATATATAATATATTTGTGACCAGTTTGCAAAAAGTTGCAACCACACTTGATTCTATGCTTTTTGTGATATATAGCAGGGCAGTTAAAGAAAAAAATCATAAAGGAATTTTAATTTTAGAAAATGTTTTCTATTTCTCTGAAAAAATAAAAAGAGATTGATGTAAAAAAAATATCAATAGCTTACTCAATTATACGACAAGAGGAGGGGGCAGGGGGTAGTTGCAATAAGAAATAAGTTATGATAATGCCATCAGTATATTTTCCTAGGTTCAAGAAATGCTTTACACAGTAATTTTCTTACGAACAATTGATAACATCACCCTGCCAAGTCACTAATTCAATTATTCTAGGCCACCAAACATAAGATCACTTCATAGGACCCTAGCAGCCATCTAATCTTAAAAATTAAAAGCTATTGTATAGTTACAGGTAACTATCCCTTCTCACTTTCTGAACTGGCCCGCGCTGTTGTGATGTAGAGATACCCATTACAGCAGGGAGAGAGATAGCTAAACTCGATGTGAAAATACAAGCTTGAGGTTAAGGGGCGTCACCCGGTTAACGCACTCTTCCGTTCAAATGTGATTAACAAAAACCTGGCACTTTTAGCTCACTTTTGCACCAGGTTCAGAGCTTTTTGAGCAGCCCGCTGCTAAAATCTAAGGAACTTTTGGTCGATTCGGCTCAAAAACTTCCAATGTTTTGGGTGTGTCACACGTGAAGTTCATGGCGACCACTTACCTAATGACAACTACATCCGTTTTCGTTCTAGAAAGCATTATTATGCATGTGAAGTGAATAATACGTCATGGATGAGGAATGCTACAATGAATCCTGTTAAAATATGCAACCTCTCCAGAAGGAAGGATTCCTATTAAACACAGCGCAGAACAGATTAACAGGCTGAAATACTACTATGAAATGGGAATGAAAGGGTGCTCAAGAAAGACTAGTACTGATAGAGAAAGCTGCAAGTTAAACTGGCTTTTCAGTAAAACAAGTCAAAGTAATAGGATTAAAGTATCAAAATTGATGCATTATTTTAGGGGTGGGTGAAGAAGAAAAATTATGTCCAAAGCCATGCACTGTCAGAGAAGCCCGTGCTAACCCCACTGAAGAAACCAAAGCTTTCTGCATGACAGATATTTCTAAAAGAATTGGAGCGTTCTGAAGGTACCTTTTTTATGTTGGGAAGGTGATTAAGCTTAACAGATTCTAAGAAGTTGATTCATTAACCCACCGCCAAGTGTTTCGGAAACCAACGTGGTTAAATGTAATTTGATTATATTTTCCTTGATATGTTCACAATAATAGATGCATTTTAACAGCAAACTGGGACATTCACATAGCTATCTAATAATGGTTATGAAGCTACTGAAAGTATGCAGGATAAAAAAAGGGTTTCCTGGTAATGTTTGCTATAATGTAATTTAGTTTCTGACTAAATCACCACTACAGCAAAATCCTAAATGAATACACAGCTTGTTTATATTCTTTTCTTTGTATTTAAAAGTCCGTCCTATTAAAACAAATTCAACAGATGACCAGTGATCAAACATGGCGTGGCCTGCATAGGGACTTACTATTGTTCCAATTTAAAAACTATGTCAGAGTAATTTTAATTTGAAAGAAACCCAGAGCATTTAAGCAATGATAGGAATTGTTGCTTTATGTCAAGTAAAAGGTATTTGGCTCCTCCAAGAATCTTTTAGTACTACGATGTTGAATATAAACTTGCTGATTATGTGTGCTGTCTAGTCCACTTTGTCCATATCAACCTTGTTCCAATTAATGCCCATTGAAGACAGATCTTCTATTTACTGGACAACAAAACATTTCATGTCTTAAATTTTTGTCTAGTTAAGGTCAGCTCTATTTTTTGAGATCCGCAGTAACTTGCTGACTGACTGAGTGACGAATTAACTGATTAACAACAGACGCAGTAAGTGCTATAGCCCTCTTTACATTATCAGATCAGTTAATTTAGAATTAGATGGAAAGTCAATAGCAAATGCTTCATTTTCACTGTGGATCATTTAGAGCCTTTTTCTCTTCCCTTATGCTCTGCTTTGAGTGTTGAATTTTTAAAAATAAAGATATTGACGATAATAGTTCAAACATGCTGATAATATCTAAATTTCTTAATTCTTTCAATATCCATTTCCAATACACAGCTTTTGATACATAAAAGAAAAACACAAGATGTGCCCTCGCCCCCTTCACAAATATAGCTGATTGGGCAAGATCACCAACTGAATTTAAGCATATCAATAAGCAGATAAAAAAATATCAACCATTATTTCTTCAATAACGGTGAACGAAGAGGACAGCTTGAACCTGAAGTCCCTAGCGCCAGGTGTTGGAAAATTGTGGCCTGAAGAGTCATGCGCCCCCAATTGCAACTACAACAAATATAGTGAATTTAAAACCTCCGAGAAGCAACCGCGTCTTATTTCCGACCAGCAACCAATTTCGCAGTCCCATTTTGCTCAAAATAAATACATTCGCCTCTCTACAGCGACCAAAGACCACACCTACTGAATTTTGAGAGATTGTGGTCATGCGTAAGCCAATAAAAATGGCATACGACACTAATTCTGCAGTATATAATTTTGGGCTGGAAGTTTGATGCTTCTATTTTAATCTTCATCACCTGAACAAAAAGTGCAGGAAATAATATCCACAGAACAGCAAGTGCTACTAGAAATAATCACCTGGCTTGCTACTGAAATAGAGACTGGTGTGGCTCGTTGCAAATACTGCTTCAAATAATCCCCTTATTCTGGAAAGTTTTTTTTTACAGAAAATTGCATCTCCAGTGGCAGCACATCCTATCAAAGTAGATAAATGTGGAGGAGCAATAGCTAAGTTAGTTACCTGTAGCCACAAGAAGGCAGTTAAGACTTCAGAAAAAAAGTATTTCTAGTAAGATGCTTGTCATCAGGACACCATTCTGATAACCACAATATAAGACATGCATAATTAATGAATGTATTTTTATATTCAAGTTTCCCTAACTCTCTATCAACATTTACAAAATAACCTCTGAGAAAGGACCAACCACTGAGAATGTGGTCACTATTCGGAGGTTTTACTTTATATATCTACAAATATATAGCCTCATCCACTAGCAAAACAGTTCCCCCCATTCTTCCTCAAGCCAAAATTCCTGTATTAAAGCCTACAATGTATTTATTCATAATTATAGAGATTTCCGGCTTGATTAATTCTTCAGCTACAATGGTTACTGTACATTGGCCATCTGATTGCATTGTAGTTCATTCACACATGTATCAGATATATTGCTATAAACAGTCATCTCTGGTTTTGTTTGTCTGTTACCGAATATGTCCTTTTTTTTTAGGTACTTTATATACCAGTTTCATGGTGTGCAATAATCCTCGTTTGAGGCTAATGAAGGCCTTAACATTGCATCACATGATCAACGTGTGCAGGGCACTTGTATTTCTGTATGAGTCTCCTCCACTTGGCATACTCACCAAAGTAGAGGCATCAATAGTCCAACTAGTACGACTTGAGCCGGCTTGAACAGATAATTTAAATGGGCATGCCTAACAGAATCTTGTGGAGATCACTCATGTCACCCGTGGTCATCTCGTGGTAGAATTACGGTTCATGCAATTTTGTCCACTCCAGCCACTACAATATCAGATGAGCTCTGTCCATTGCTTCATTATCACGAACTACAGACTGTGTTCTCTGAAATATATAATTAAGTGCTTTGAAGTTCAAGCATTTAATCTTAATTGAGCTCTTTGAAGTGATCCTGCGTTTGTGAGTTAGCTAATTATCTAGCTAGATTATAAACATGTATTCAGCTTATGTAGAGTTTGTGTTGAATAAAAAGAAACATATGCTTGCAGGATATTGTATAATTTAATTAGATCAGTACCACATGTTTGAGCTTTTTCCATCATAACAGATTTAATTTCAAGTCATATATTAATCTCTTTCCATTTATTTTCAAGACGATGCAGTTTACTTAATAATAATGGAAGCTGAATCATTTTCATTTATATGTCTAATTCTTACAGCTTTTTTATCTCTATAATAATTTACACATCTGCACAGAGGAAGGGGCTTACAATTTATAAGTATCAATCTATCAACATTGCATTACAGATGATATACTTATATCTTACATATAATGTTTAACAAAATTATGTAGAATAACCTATTGGCAGCTTGTATGTTGTAATTGATTATTAAAGTTCAAAGTACTAGTCGTAAATGTTTTTATTGCTAGAGAGGATACTGTAGCTATGGTGAAGCTATTATAAACATGTTTTAGTTAATACTAACAACACCTCAAGCTATAATGCTCCAACACACCCCTGGAAATATCTCAGTGTCCCTATTCATAGCATTGTTGCCTTGTTTTCACTATATACATTAACTCCATGATGACATCCTCCCCTTCTCCCTGCAAATGGAAATACCTAAAGACATTAGCTTTATATTAATATCATTACAATTACACAAAAATTGTCCAATGTATTTGTGGAACCGCCCTCCTCCTGAAAGTAAAGATCGTCAACACACAAGTTGTCATGTCATAAATATTATTATTATATATTTATGTTGTAGTGTGTAAGGTAAGGTGTGGTCATGAACTGTCTGAGCATGCTTAGCCTGAACTATATATACTTGTTACCTCACGTGTATCATCAGTCTCTACCTCGTGAGTGTTGTATGTGTGTCCCCTTACTCTCAGTTTCTTCGTTATTGACTTAGACTTTATTCCGGAGATTCTGTTACCTTGGGGCGCATCGCAGTTGCCTACCGAGTAGACTCTGGTGGCGGCGACTATTTACCTACTGAGTGCGTGAGGATAAACCCCTTACTGTTACCCGACGCATTCATCTCTCCTCGTTATTGGCGGCAGCAAGACCACGCCCCACGGTATTATTTATAGGATTTGCAAGAGCAGCTGGGCAGTGAGGTTTTAATGGTAGTCCTAACATACATAATTAAGCGCTTATGTGAAAAAGGGCGTCCTAAGTACCATTCATGCATATATATCAAATCTTGACCCTGAGAGTGTGTCACTTGATTCTAGCTTGCTTACTGTTGAACGGTACAGTATGTGATATGCTATTTGTGGGCATTTACTGCCCTTTTCCCCCTTCTAATCTCTATTGTTATATCAGTGCTATAAACATCATGTACGTTTCCATCACCGCCTACTTCGTGTTATGTTCTTTAAGTACATGTAGTAAATGACCTTATCTCTAATTGATGAACAGACACACATTACCAAACTACTGTAATGACAAGTGCACTCTTTACCTGATTAGACTACATTAGCAGACACACCTTACCAAATGCTTACAGGTTTCCTTGCACGTATACAAAATAATGTACCTTAGTTATCTCATTGGATGTACTCCTAAATTATACTACTAATTGTTTAACGACTTGTGCATTTGTGTAGTTCATAAATGTGAAGCTAGATAAAAGCTTTACTTTAAAAGAGTGACTCCCATTTTTTGTTTAGACTCAGGCATGCCTTTCAGTATATTAATTATAGATCAGGCATAGAATTTGAAAGTGATGGGACATTAATTTTCTTCTTCTGGTAAAGGTGAGCCACATGCTTACAGTACAACTATAGTATCAAAGAACGCCCTTTTTTATGACTCAGTTAATGACATCATTTTCATGTTCCCATGGAACCGTTCCTTCCTCAGAATGTAGCAGTTCAGGGATGGTAAACAAACACACGCACACACACTCCTTCCTAGATCAGTTTTTTCTTTGATGTTATGTCTAATAAATTGCAATTGCATTTTGTAGTTCTGTATACAACTTTGGATTGATGTTTGTACTCATACATAAATAAGACTTACTTAAAGCATCCACTAATTATTGCACATAGCTAACAAGAAGTCTCCCCATCCTCCCTCCCTCCCTCACCCCAACATGTAAAGGGTGGTGTGTACTGCATGTGTGATAAACAGGGGTCCCCTCTGGTTTTCCAGGTCACCCTGTAGTAAGGCAATACATATGTATTGGTACATGATTGAACGTTTTGACCTACATGTGTATTGTTAAATTGTGGTTGTGAAGCATTTGATACAAGTCTCACAAGGAGTATGTGTATTGCTGTAGTAATTATATAATATAATTGAAAATTTTGTAGCGTACTATCAATCTTATGATTTTTTTTGACAAAGCCTCGCTGAATTTATTTCATAGGTAAAGAAGCTGGTACTGATGATTCTAGTAATACTGTCCCCACAAAGACTCCGGAATCTGGCCGCATTCCTCCATCGTATAGACAATCCTTTTCAACTGTGAGTGTAGAAAAAAAATTGGCTGTGAAATTTGCGTTCGTGTAGCAAACCATACAATAACAACAATAACCTTAGTACACAAATGGTTACAATTTTATTAACAGCTTTGAAAGAATGTATACAACTTTTCGTCTATTTTTTTGTCATCACTGCCACACGCAATGTATAACACTAATTTCATCCAATTAATTGGACTTGAGATACTAGTGAACAACACTTAGCGTTACAGACAATTGATTCAGTATGCTGAATTCAACCTTATACACATAAGCACGTATAGTTGGAGTTGGTAAAGGGTTGTCAATTTGTTCCATAACTGTGCAGATGGACCTCGGCGATGTTCTATCCAAGCTAAAGTCCGAGATTTATGCCAAGGAAGAACACGAACTCAGTTCCTCAGAACGGCCACTGAGAACTCAAGAGAAAATGGCTCGTGAAAAGAAACTAGCAGACAAAGAAGCACCGCAGGAAGAGAATACCCCGCTTGCTGAGAAGGGAGAAGACATGGAGTTCACCCATTATTCAGGCAGTAATGGTATTAAGAAACCATTGGCTGGGATGAGTGTCAACACACAGCAGAAGGTCGCTCAGAACATGACGAATGACGGACATGTAAGTTGTGTGTAGATTTTCCAACTGTCTCCAATATTAGTGATTGTATTATTCCTGCCGATGTCCAAAGCAGCAACATGGCATTGTTTCTGGCACAGCGTATTTGATCTTTTGTTGTTGTTGTTGTTGTAATTCTTCAGGTATTGCATCTTGCAATAAACTTCGCTCACAATAGCAGGTTGAGACATGGCTTTACAAACTGATTGCTCGGGACTTCTTCATTTCTTATCAGTGCACATTATTTGAAATTTGAAAACAGTGGTTTACTGTGTACATTTTTTACTTTTTACTTTTATATCCACTTCACAGTTTTACTGATTATGTAAAGACTGAACGATTAATTTTTTTAATGCCAATTATAATATACTGTATTTAAAAATTAACAGGAGTTTGTAATAGTGTTTCACAAGCTCATAATGTAAAAGCATTAGCTAATTGTGTAATAGTTACAAATTAAATGTGACATGTGAAGTGTGTGTACACATAAAGTACAGGATAGTAACAACAACAACAATAATAATAACAGCAACATAACAGTTCTTATTAGCTATTTATTTTCCTAATGGTGACACTAATAAAATTGACAACATAGCTAGGTATGTATGTATATAATTATGTAAAATGGTAGCAAATTATAATAATTACTGTAGCTACTATGAGTTAATTTGTTTAGTGAACTGTATGAATTTTGATGATAATTGTGTCTTATCAGAGCTGCTGTGATTGATGACAATTCGAATCAGTCGTCACAAGTAACTACAGACATGAATCATTAGAATGATTTGGTACTCATACATCTAATGCCACTTAAAAAACAATATAGCTACCAATTCTCAATTAAAACAACATTAAAAAATGTATAATGAATTGTGCATATGGCTACCAGCTTGTTTAAATACCTGGGCTAGCTCGGTACTGTGACTTTGATGATAACTATCTAGCTTAGTTTTATGAGCTTTAATAAATTAAGATTTAAAGTCTATTTTAAAAAACAAAAAACAACAACAACCCAAATTTAAAGTGATAATAGTATATTATTAGAATAACATAGCTAAATAATGTAAAAGTTACACCAAACCAACAGCATGTAGCTACTATTTGTCACCATAATTCTTTTCTATCTCAAAAAAGTTTTTTTTTTAAATTAAAATAACTACTTCAGTATCCATGGCTATAATAATATGCTTGTGTGTCAGTAATAATGTTTGACAAAGGAGGGAAAAACAAAGGGAACAAAATTAAAGGGCTTTCACGGGATTCGAACCAGCAACTATGGAGTGTAGAATGTACACACAAACCTTTAATACAACAGAGCCTAACAGCTTGGAGTATCTTGAAGTGCCTTATTACCCAATTTATCCTATAAAATTGAACACTCGTTTAACTGAGTTGGGAAAAAGTGTTCATCTAGCTACAGTAGCTAAACATAATAGGTAGCTATAAGAGAGGCAAAGAAGCAGGAGAATGCAAGGGTCACTAAAAATAGAAGCAGAAGGGATAAAGCTGACTGATGTAATTACTCCAATGAAGGTGTGAAAGAAAATACACAGAAAGGACAGATACTGGGGAGCAGGAGGGGTAGACTGAGGAGGAGAAGGGAATCCATGAGTTGAAAAGGATGGCAGAGGAAAAGAAGACAGCAGGAGAAAATCATGGATAAAACTTACTTAAAACTGTACTACTAATGTAGAGTTCTTTCCTGCCAATGCAAAATAGACTTACTCGTCTTCAAGAGAGATGTTTCCTGAGTGTCAATTTCAGGTCAATGGCTAGCAAATGTTAATCTCTGACAACTTCAAAGATACTTTATATATATTATATAGCTATATAGTTATTCGCAATAGTCAAACAACATAGACAAAACTAGAATCAAGAACTGAGTGAACTACAAAAAGTGAGAGAAAAGACTGACTGACAAAACAGGTTTGACCAGTTATAGCTAACCACACAGGTATGCTGATTAATACATTGTTTAGATGATGGTTAGATAACCACTACATGTTGTACAAATCATGGAGACATGAACAACTAATTTACTTAAGTTAGTAGCTAGGTCAGGTGCCACTGTGTGGCGGGGTACTTGCTAGTTACAAATAAATAAAAAAAATGCTCACACTAAAATTGGTCTGAAACTTTGATAAAATTGAAAAATGCTGAAATTAAATTAGTTAAACCTTTATATATATAACATCTAGCATAATATTTCATATGATGCTTATTTACCAGTGTGGTTCTGGGCAATGTCTTGAAAAAGGTTCCTCTTACCAAGCCATGACACTACTTCAGCTATTCTTCTCCAGCTGGGCTTTCCATTATTCTGATAGTCATAATCCAGATGCAGCCACGAAGCAAGGGCATTTTGCAGACATTGCGAAGAACTAGTTGGAGAGTCTTTCTTGATGGCTTCTGTGGCATCGTAGTCTAAACCCAACTGTAGAGCAAATTCCTGCCAGATTGGAGACAGTGGAAGTTTTAACTTCCTATAAATGGACCCCAAACTATAGATGTCTATAAACAAAAAAAAATTAGACAACTATAAGGATTGGATATTATCTGTTCATACTCACAGGCAATTGAGTATTTAAAGTATGCAGTAAGAGATTGTATTTAGTGCTTAAAATTATAATTTTTTTGCTGAAATGACTGTATACTTCATTTTACAAGCTATAGACTGCAGTGTAGAGTGTCTGCTAATACTAATAAATATTTTAATCAATATTAAACATTAACTAACTAGTGATGTGCTGGCGAGCGAGCCAGTGCACAAATGAAACAATTCTATCAGTCCATTTCTAAAAGTATAGCTAAGTATGTAGCCGTTATATTATACTTTAACTAACAAATACAGAACCACTTTCTTATATACCTCAATTTTCCAAGAACTGGTATTTTCTATAGTATCTAATATATGTCATTCTGACTATATGAATTATACCAGTATCTTCTGACAACAAGCACTCACTGCTACTAAAATTGACCGAGTTTTTAAAATTATGTCCAGTAAAGGGTTTCGATACCATAGTTACCATTTGCCATAACATTTTGAGACTTGAAAAAAAAAAAAAAGAAGTTCTAAAGAATTACTGCACAGTGTTGAGTATAACAGTTAGTTTTTAAAGACCTAAGTGCATCTTGTGGCATTCAGAAACAACCTAATACGAAGGAGCAAACAATTAAATTTCCTTGAATGATGAGGATCGATAAACGAAAAGATTCTGTGTAGCAGAGATATGGGAAGGGGTAGACCACAAAGCAAACACAAAAATGCTAGGGTCAAAGTACAAAATGACATACGTAAACCGACACATATATTTACACAAACAAATATCACCAATTTTCAATAGTGTTACCCCTGAGAGTGTCTCGCTCGCTTCGCTTGCTCGCCAATTAGAAGTTGCAGTTAAAAATTCAATACATTCAAATTCTGTCTATTAGTAAAATATAATGTCTTACGATTTATAATTTTTACTTACCTAATACTTTTGAATCAATTCTGCTTAACATAATCTTCTCATTTTGTGGCTCAAGATGAACCTCTTGATAACCTACAAATTAAATGTCAAGATATAATGAAGTATCTTATCAGCTATTGCAAGTTTCATTATATCATTGTTTCTACTGTTCCTGGTAAGTTTTAGATTTTTCATTAAATCAATACTAGAAAATGCATTTAATCTGGCTATTTTGAATTATTTTATGACTGAAGGCTACTGTATAGAGTGTTGCTACTGTTAATAAAATATTTTCACAGTAACAACTTTCTAATTGAAACACGATTACTATTTACTTACGATCCTGATACAATGTATTTGTGGGTTTCGCAGGATGTTTGGTCAATACTTCACACTTTTTAGAGAATTTTCCTGAAAAATGGTACAGAAACAAACAGTTATCCACAAAATGACACCACTTTGTTCTTGTACAAGATCCTTGACTGAGTAATAGTGTGCACGAACTAAGACTTGAATAAAAAAGAAAAAAAATTCAGTTAAAAGATCAGAAAAAGCATAATTGCAACTACTAAACAAGACAATTTGGTTAGATGACAATTTCTCAACAACTTCTAAACAATTTAGAAGTTTTAACAATTTTAGATAGCATCCTAAAATATCTTAAAATTTCAGTATGTAACAGCTAGGCTCATAATATCATCTTAATAAAGCAAAATAGATTGTATTGATATTATAGTTGTACTAGAGAAATAAAGTAGTTGCAAAGCAGAAATTTCATACTTTCTTTATCAGCCTTCTTTTACCTATTAGATGTATTCTCTCTTCTTTCATAGGCTCTTTTTTAAACAATACAAAATTAAAAATATTTGGTCGCCATCGGGAATCGAACCCAGGACAACAAGCTTAACACACAAGCGATCGCTCTACCACTGTATAAATACAGAATTGGAGTGTTTGTTTGCCGGCTGGTTGTCATAGCTCAGTGGTAGAGCGCTTGTGCGTTAAGCAAGTGGTCCTGGGTTCGATTCTCGGTGGCAACCAAATATCTTTAATTCTGTATTGTTAAAAAAGCCTGTGAAAGAGAGACAATACATCTAAAAGCAGAAATTATTCTTTTCTTATAATATTAAACCCAGTTAATTCACTGAATAACATTAAATGGCTTATGATACTTACTGAGAAATGGTACAAAGAAGGAGCCTCAATACTTTAGAATTTAATCACAAATATTCTAGTTGGATCCTTTTATACAATATTGTTGATCTGAACCTACTTCCTCATTCTTACCTGATAATTCCACTTCATTGAAATCAGGAAAACGAATACCTTCCTAAATATAACAGACAACAAATTAACAACCAAGAATCATAGTTTATAGATAGGTGATTATTTGTTAAAATTACAAGAAGTATATTTACTCGGCAAGTGCGTATTTATACTAACTATGAAATTGTTTATTATTCTTTTCTGTTACTGTCAATGCATTATTTGTATAGCAGTTTTATTTAAAACACTGGTTGTATATACCGCTTAACTCTAATTGTTGTATTTCAATTGACGAGCGAGCGAAGCAAGCGAGACACTTATTGGGGTAACACAATTAAAAATCGGGGATGTTCGTTTGCTTATTATATGTTTGGATGTATGTATGTCATTTTGTACTCTGACCCTCACGTAATTTTGCGTTAGATTGGTGTTCAACCCCGTTCCAAATTTCACTAAAACAGAATCCTCTGGCTATTGATCAATACCCGTATTGTTCTAGAAATTGAACTGTTTACCGCTTTGAATTCTTTTGTGGGTGCAGTTAGAACTCAAAAACTTACGGGAGTTCCATATCTATTTGTCCACTAGACAACCACAAAAGTAAGCCTTGTGTAAGGTATGTTCAGTTAAGTGTGAAGTATTGTGCGTTACAACTACTATTAGATGAATATCACAATGAAAACATTTAAATAACTTGACTTATTTTTTTGTTGCTTTTTTTTAATTCAATCAGTTGTGGGGAGTAGTTACTATGGCATTGAATCCCCTTTACTGTATATACATACTTCAAAAACTCAAATTTTATTTAGTAGCTCAAGTATTAGAAGTCAAAATCAATTGTTTGTAGTTTTAGGCCCGCTTGCCATTTGTGCTCCACTAGTATAAATATTTTAAGCTGGTAATTAAATTAATATACATTCTAGACATGCTATTGCTTTGACATAGTATGTAGATGTAAAACCACATCAATTATATAGCTATATGGGAATATAAGCTCAATATGGTGTACACATTTTTGACACATAATTATGAATATTTTACCTCTCCAAACCACATTAGGTGTTCTTCTGCCATTTCAACTCTTGTCTTAAGTCCTTTGGAGTTGATACACCACATGATGCTGGGATCATAATCTCCTTTCTTTACCACACACAAGTGATCTTCCTCAGGATGAATCGGACAATCGAATGCTAATTGATAGCGACGACTGACAGTCTTTAGATTGTAAGTGTTTAGAACAGTGTCTGTGTTCTCTGTGACATTATCCAGAGTGTCTTCAACTAGTATTCTGACTTCATTGCAAACTTGAGAGGCTTGTATCTTCCATCTTTTAGGTCTAGCCAGGATAATTTGAATGAAGTTGGGTCTTGCTAGAAAGAATACTTTGTTTCCATCTTTTCCATAAATGAATGGAATGAAGTTTTTTCTTACACTCTCTTCATCCATGAGCTCAAAAGGATACATCTGACTCTAAAGTAGGGTTATTTTAAAAACAATATTAATAATACATAATAAAAATGTTATCACATGAATAAAAATTACCTTTTTGGATGCCTGGCCTACAAGGCTTGCTATCAAAGATGGAAATACTCCAATAGGCACAAATCCAGAAATGAAATACACTTTCAGTATGAAAACTTTGGCATCATTTTTAATTCTCTCAATTTCAGCATCAAGTTCTTCTTCTGACAAATTTTGCAGTACACAGGGCATGAAGTATAGTTGCGCTGCATCTCTATCTACAAACTTCTCTTCCGTTAGTGATTTCCGAAGTGGAGCGATAACGTGGACATGCCGTAACAAAGATTCCAATTTTTCAGGAGGAAAAACGTCTGCAGAAACTTTTTTGATGTCAGCAAATGATATCTGACCTACTTTTCTCAGTTTTTCACCAGCATTTGGACTTAGATCTATACCAGTTTCAAAAATAAGACGTGAAATGCTGTCAAATACAAGCTGTGTGTCTGTTATAACAAAATCTTTCAATTCTGGTACATTTGGAAAATAATAAATAATTCCAGTGTAGTGATGAAAGAACCACAAAGCTACATCTGTTTCTTCTTTATTCATTCGAAGATGCTTACCACTTTGATAGCAGGTGTCCAAGTCCACATATTTTTTCTTGTTGAAACGTAAAAACAGACTGAAAGGAAGCCACCTAGCTGGAATTTCTGGTCGTGGAAACTTATCCAAAGCTTTCTGTATAAACTTTTGTAGGCCTTCAATCTCCTCTTCTGTACCATCATAATTATCTATCGGGTAAATGAGTCTCTTCATGTCTTCTGGAAATTCATCTTTGGAATCATTTGATTCAAAACCATCATCTGACACTAACTGAAGTAACTCTTTGTCGACAAAAATTGTATCCTTCAAATCTTGTTGCATTTTTTTGTCAAAATCGATCATTTCTTGAGATGAGACTTTGTCTTTGTGAGTACCGACTATGTAAGCAACTGACTTGGGAGAATTCTGTGTCAAATTCTTCAACATAGAATCATCTCTTGTTTGCACGGTGGAATAAGACTGCATGGAGAATATGCTAGACAAAGCTGATGTAAGATTTTGTCTCACAGTGCAGTTGGACATTCTGTCTGGTATCTTACAATTGTCTGCTCCTCGTAAAGATACTTTATATGTCTTATCCAGGTTGTCTCCATATCGACAGAAGAGAAGATAAAGAGCTGGACCAATAATGAGAGCTGGAAGCATGTCCATCAACTCAGGCTGACCTCCAGTATCCTTCATGTAGAGCAAGGTCATTTTATCAAGGTGACCAGCTAACTCTTCCCATGTACCTGTTACAAAGGATTCATCAAAAACTTGAAGTATTTCTGAACTTGAAGTAGAAATAGAAGAACTAGCAGTATTTGGGAATGAAATACGTTTATAGTCATAACTATTCCTGTCTAGATTGGAAGGACTTTGGGAAACTGCTTCACTTGTTGTTTTTTGTAACTCCATTTCTTCTTTAAGCTTAAGAAAGAGCTGATACAAGAAGTGAACTTCTTCTCTTTTCTCTTTCAAATGTTTCCAGCCTCTTTCTGACAGCAGAGCTGTTGATTTAGACAGATCAGTAATCAAGTAAGTTTCATTCTTGGCCATGAGTGTGCTGGGATTACTGTTGTATTTTAGATCTGAAGCTATATTTTTTACTACATTCTCCAAACGAAGTCTTGTCAGAGTTTTACCACGTTCAGGCGGTCCCAAAAATATTAACTTAGCAAATAATACTTTCAATACTTGCTTCTCACGTTTTATGATTTCTTGATAGGCTTTTCTGTACTTTTCATTGTTATTGCTGACATGACTTCTGCGGAGGCTAAGATCTTGTACTGTAATCTGATACTGAGCACCATCAACTGCATAGCTTCGCAAACCCTCATTCAAACGATGTAGAGTTGGCCTCCAATAAAAAGAAACAAATGCTTGCAGGATATTGTATAATTTAATTAAATTAGTACCACATGTTCGTGTGTCCTCTATTACAACAAGTGGTATTGGCAATGCTTTACCAATTTCCTCCCATTTATTTTCCAGGTGATGCAATTTTCTTAATAATAATGGAATGTGTTCATTGTTGAGAATTATAGCAGTGTCTTTATTGACATTTAAGAAACTGCCATGTAAGCTTCCACTATGGCGATGGTTCAAGAAACTGGAACAAACTAAAAGAAACAACCACGAGAGATGCAGTTTAATTTATAAATAAAAGGTGTGTGTAAGTTAGAGGAATGTGACAGAATTCAATGAGTACATAAGTACAACTTTTTAAATGGATTTTCCTTAAGAAGTTTCCTGATACAAAACAAAAGGAATTTTTATGGGTTCGAGGTATTTTTGGAGTGTTTAAAATAATATGAAGGAGTGAATGACATTGACTGTGTTAGGGCAAGCACATTGAAAATTTTCTCTATTTTTTTTTGTTCTTATCTGGTAGTTTTATGTGCAAATATAACCCAGAATTTTTTTTTTACTAATTAAAAACCTCGAAGATTAACCAAATCTTAAGTATTTCTTGTTGTTGGCAGGGCTTAGTGATGATGTAGATATGGGAACAGCTGTGCTTGGTTTATTTAGTAAGCATACCATGGCTGTGGGGTTGTTTTAGTTAGCCAGCAATGTCTGATGAGTCTGAGGCAAAAGAAAGTAGCCAATATAGATCAGACTACAGCTCATCAGAGACAGTAATGGTGGTATGACAAAAGCACCAGATTTCTTAACCCTCTCGTTCCAGAATTGTTTGGACGCGCGCGGAAAAATCTAATCGTCGACCGCGGAATAGAGTATTACCGTTTTATTTTTTTAACTCGATGCTGGCTGGGAAAACCCCATAGCAACCATATATCACTAAATAGACCAAGAGCTTGGGATTCCCCTCATTTTGAGAAAATTGAATAATATTTAGGCCATCTACTAATACTTCAAAAAAAAAAATTTTTTCCCCCAAAAAATCCACTTTTCCCATCAATAAAAAAATAAAATAAAATAGAAATAATATTGTTTGATGCATTTTATACCAATATTATATTAGTTCAACAATAAAATATGTTGTTTGTTGTGTGTGGTGCTGATTGCGATCATGTAGGAGACATCTATGAGTGTCCACAAGGAACATATGCCATCGGACGTCAAGCTCCACTACAAAACAATTTCATATACACAAAAACACAGACAACAAAGATATTTGTAATACAAACAACAAATTATTCATGCTCCTATATAATTGCAACTTTATGATGTATTATATGCGGTTTCATACAGGATTTTTGTTTGGGGGGGAGGAGGGGGAGGGGGCTCCGAGTGTACTTCGCCACACTCATTTTTTGGAACCTACACTACTTTGATGCACATATTTGCATAAGAGTCTATACTTCACACTGATGATCAGTGTTCGATCCTATGCACTAAACAGCTCAGTAATGATAGGAACATAATGGGATACAATATCAGACCAAAAATAAATGCTTCCAAACTGTTATTTCTATTCAACTCCCAAAATTCTAGGTGGGGATCCCAGGGCTAGCCTCCCACTGTATGAACCCCTGGTATGTATACTTCATACTGTCCATGAGAGAAACAATCACCGTTGTATTGAGAAAGTGTAATTTGAAAATGAAAAGCAGTACAAGCACACACGTGGAATTCTACGTGTCACATACCGAACGATCCCTCCCAGGTTAGGATACAATACCAAAAAAACACAGACAACAATGATATTTGTAACACAACAGCTGGCCTCGCTGAATTGCCCCCCCCCTCCCCGTCATTGCTTTTCACTGACATTCTTGTGCCATAATCCCCCCCGCCCCCCCCACCCCCAACTGGACACCCAAATATCAGTAAGTTGAAATGAAACTTACCCAGCATGGATGATTTCACAGACCGAAAAAGACCCCCCGAGTTCGTTCTCTCCCAGGTTGGATCCGGAAGTGCCACATACTGTTTGTTCATGGTTGCTCTCTCTCTCTTTCCACAAATGCACGCACACACACACACACACACACACACACACACAAGAAAAAAGAAGCTACAGGTGAATACAGATCATAAAAATAAATGTATAATTTATTATACATAAATTGACTGGTGTACACACACACACACACATGAAATTCAACTTACATAGGCATAGTAGTCACGATCCAAAAAGATCCAGAGTTCCCTCCCAGGTTGTATACGGAAGTGCCACATACTGTTTGTCCACGGTTGCTCTCTCTCATTCCACAAATGCACACACACACATACACACACACACACACTAGAAAAAAGAAGATACAGGTGAATACAGATCATAAAAATAAATGTATAATATAAATTGACTGGTGTACACACACACACATACATGAATTCAACTTACATGGGCATAGTAGCCCCGATTGGAAAAGACCCCCCTCCCCCCCCCCCAAGTTCGTTCCCTCCCCGGTTAGATCTGGAAGCGCCAGAATAACATTTCAACTCCACGCACACACATATACATGAGTGTGAAGCTCCACTACAACACCACAAAAACACAGACAACGACAACGACAATAACAATACATATTACAACTTTTGGGATGTTCAGGGGGAGGGGGGGGGGGGGAGCAGCCACAAATATCAAAGTCTGTGGTCCTTTACACAAAAGATTATGGAATATCAATGGGTGTGTTGTCATCTTTCTTCCACTCTCCCCCTACCTCATCCACCCGACTCTTGTTCTTCGGTTCCCGCCTTCTCCGACCGCGAGGACGTCCAGAACTCGGAGCAGGAGGAGCCACTTCCTCTTCTTCATCACTGGAACCTGCTGCCTATTCGTGTTTCATCATTGGAAGACTCAGGTCCGGTATCCTCTCCTTCATTACTGGAAGACTCTGCTCCTGTCGCCTCATCTGCGTAATCGGGGTCGGTGACTGCATTCACATCTTCCTAGTAGTATATGTGGTAAAAACTTTTTTTAATTTTTTTGAAAATTTGAATTTGTTCAAAAAACCACAAGCCACTTTCAAATCTCAAAACTCAATGAAATATATATATATATATTATAGCTAAACAGCTTATTCTATCTCAATATAGCTATAAATAAGTCCTTTCCACAACAGAAGCTTGCTATTTTTCAAGAGAAAGACAAGAGAAAGACAAGCTTACCTCGTTCATCTTCTTGACTCCCATTTTCAGTATCAGAGTTGACGGGGTCTGATCCACCAACCCTGATACAGGGCTTCCTATAGCCCTAGATGTCGTCTCCCTTCTCTTCGCTTGATCCTGAGTCGCTAAAGTCAGCATCAAGCAAGTCTAAAACTTGCACCGCATTGCAACTTGTAGACGCCATCTTCCAAAAAATGACTTTGAAAAATTTTTTTTTGCATAGTTACCGGGGTCACACGACACGCTCACTTTTTTTCCTATGATGTAATAAGCATTACCTAAGACTGTACGTAATAGGGAGGTCCCCAGTTGAACTGGCGATTTTATAAAAAATGGAGAAGACAGTAAGTCAAACCACAAAGTCTTTGTCGGCAAAGAAGCGGTTGTTTCAATGTGTTATGGAAGGCTACTGAGCTCAAGCAATTTTTCGCTGCTTCTACAAAGCTCTGGAGATGACTGGATCCATAAATGAAGCTGCTGTGAAGAACCGATGTTTTTTTTTTTTGCCGAGGAAGAAATAAACGCAACAGCTGTGGGGTACTGTCGAAGCAGTCCTGGCTGAAAGCTATTTTAGATGCTTCTCCAATGCATTGGGCACCTGTGTATGCAATCTGAAGGTTCTAGCTATAAAGTAACTATTTTTAAAAATTCGGAGAAGCCAACCGGTCTTCACCCGCTTTAAAGCGGGACCCGGAACGAAAGGGTTAAAGCTATATTGTGATGGAAGTGGGGAGGGGGGGGAGAGGGGGGAGGATGCATATTAATTTATCGCTTGGGGAAAACTGGGGGACACAGTATTTATCTGCATTGATAAATTATAATTAGGAACATTAATATTTACTACACAGTTATACTTTTTTCATAACATATAAATGGTTTTTATGAGAGTAAATTAACTTGTGATACATGGTGCACCACCCACTTTGATGCAGCTTTCATTACTCCTGACCAAGCAGTAGTGATTCTGATCTACATCATCACTAAGCCCCACTCAGATTAAGGGTGCTGGGACAACTCCCACGCAAATATTCACAATAATTGGATTTTGGTTGCTAGGGATAACTAACTTTTTTCTTGGTGTTTGTAGAGCTCCAACTAAGGGTGGATCCTAAAGAGTACTGCTAATGGACTAACTAAATAAAAAGAACGGGCCTTGGGAGCTTGTTTCGTTCAAGTTACGAGCTCCTCAGACTCAAGTATATAATCCACAACTCCTCCGCGGGTGCCGTCGCTGACGAGCCCATTCTTCGTATACTGCTACATTTGTTGATTGTCTTCAAAACCTTCGTTGTACTTTTTCTCAATTCTGCTTTGTTTTGTCTAGATGACTGTGCTCATTTGATCCTCGCGGCAGCGCGCCTGAATTTTTTTCTTTAAAAAAAAATCGCAACGAACATTTTGTAGCTAAGGTCATAGTCAGCCTGTGTACGAAATTTGGAGTCTTTTCTACTCGTAGTTTCTGAGAAGAAACACAAAATAGACTCCAGGACTAAAAATTAATCCACGCGATCTTTTGGCAGAGACTTGATTGCAATCAAACCACACCCACAACAGATTCAATTGATTCCGCGGGAAAGTGAGTTCCAGGTGCTCTCTAACTTTCGGGAGCCTACCCATTAGCAAACCAGTTTTCTGGCCACCTCTCCTTCTCGATGATAAGCCCTACTGAAACGAGTGTGAGGAGATTATTGTAATCTTGTTAATAGTGTTTTTCTCGGCATGGTCAGGTAAGGTAAGCCTTTTATATCAAGCTAGCTAGATGCATATTCAGTGTGTGTATGTACCTGTAAAGATTAGTGAACCATTTTTGCTGCTGGGAAACTCTACAGTTTCAGTTTGTGTACAGTTTTCTGTACTTAGCTATTCACTTCATTTGTTTATTCATCCTTACTTAGCTAGCTACATCACAAAATATTCATCTACCTAGCTATATTTAGCTGGCTATTTCAAAATATTTTTTATATGAAATAAGTATCATTATATTATATACATTCATAAAAATTATCACTGGTCATCACAATACTGTAAAATAAAAAAATCATGAGTGATATATCAGGAAGAAGTTTTGCACAAGAATAAAAAATTAAAATAATGGAGTCATTAGTGAGGTATTATTTACCTGTCAAAGCTTGGATGCAATCTGGGAGCCAGTGTCGGCTCTAGGGAGAAACAATACTGATAAAGTAAGCCAAGAAATACAATATCAAACAGCTGCGCTCTTTACAACTTATAGCGGGGGCGGGGCCTCGGTTAGTTTTATCAATTGGTGGGCGGGAAGCTTTGAATTACCCGCGCAAGCTAAGTTAGCGGTCGTTTTTACTATTGCGAGCAAAGCGGATTTTTGTGGTTATTTGTGGTGCGTTCGGGTGCGCGCGCGTTGCTATGTCCCAGCACCCTTAATAATTAAGAATTTGGTTACATCTCCAAGGTAACGGGTTGTTTTATAGTAATGTTATTTGCACATAAAACTACCTGAAAATTACAAAGAAAAGAGAGAAAACTTCATCATGCTTGCTCTTAACAAAATGCAGCCAAACGAAGGTACAGAAGTATAGTTACATAACAACATCAATGTGTATAACTTGATGACCATTAGTACCAGAATAAACATATACAATAAGCATTTAAGAAATATTCTACAAGTTCAATCCTCATAATATTTTCATAGTAATACAGGAGTTGTCAATATGAAATGATTATTTTTACTTACTTATAATTTTTTGAAGATCAGGTAACCTTGGAACATCATGTAATCTTGGATTATCAGGCAATCTTGGATTATCAGGTAATCTAGGATTATCAGGTAATCTTGGAACATCAGGTAATCTTGGAACATCAGGTAATCTTGGATTATCAGGTAATATTGCAACATCAGGTATGTTTCTTTCCTGTGAAGTGATTGATGCTCTAGATCTGTTGCAGAGAGCAAGTGGTACTTGGTAGCTATCCTGAGAGTCTTTGGTAGAAGCTAATCATGAAAGACAAATAATTAGATAACACCAGGACATAAAGATTGGTACTGGATTTACACAACAGAGGGTTGAAAACCCAAGGTAGTGTAAATTTTGTACCTACCGAATGGCAGGGTGCAACCGACTACTATGGCTTTAGGCTATAGGAAACACATAAAAACTAATTTTTGATTGGACAGTTCACTTATTTACTTTTTAAGAGGTGGGTACAAAATATATTCCCCTCAAATTGAGCAATCTGATTAGGTGGTTTGAGTATGCCATGGTACAAACAATGTATTCATTACATTGTATATGTGTATACACACACATATTTATAACCCTTAAAGTAATATTATAATTGAAACCATAAAAACGATAATGTGCTACGAGAGTTTCAATAATAGGCTCACGGCACACCACAACATTTATATCACTAATATTTTTTTCCCAGTAAACCTTCAGATGATAATATTGGTTGAGAAATGTGTGTCTCATATGAAAACTACTCACACAATACTTGGCAACACAGGCTCTGATAAATTTATGACTATAAATAAATGTTATATTTAATGTATAATATATATGATAACTATGTGTGTATCAATTATTTATTATTAAAAATAAGAATAATATTAGGAGAGTGTAAGAACCAGAGCAATTGATTACAGTGGAGGATCTAGGAGGATTTTTCCGGTTTAAGCTAAGAACTTACCTAATTTATCACCTCCTCTTAACATAATTCCCAAAGACTAACTGCAATTGAAGTCTAATATTTTTTCAGCGTTTTAGATGGCAACTGAACAAAAATGGGCATCATCTCCCTATAGCTAACTCGGTAGCACTCTTTTAAGGTTTTTATTTAGTCTCGTTCACCAGCCACTGCCCCTTTACATGCGGAGAATGGCTGGTAACGAGACTTCCTTCTATCTGAACATATCGTCGGGTGTGAGAAATTAACCTGGTTTGACTCGGAAAAGTTTTTATATGGAGTGGAAGTATCTGTGGCTGTGAGCAGCAATGTCCAAAGACTATTGTGTTTGATCAGTAGGGCAGAGGAGCACCAATCTTCCACCACCAGTTTGTAGATTGTAACAAGAATCAATAATGATAACACATAGAATTCTCTTTTAATAATAACCTGATTTAAGTCGGGAAAATAAGATTAGCAGAAAATCATTAACTTTCAAATGAGAGATTGAACCAAATAATATAATACCATCAGCATTTTATACACCCGCTCATTGCTTAGCACTAGCATACAAATTGCAACAGCATAAAACTGCAACAACAATAAAAACGTTTCAGTTGATTAATTAAAGCTGAAAAATTATTTTACAATGACAATGTTGCATTCATTAACCCTCAATGTCCATGCGCAATAAGTTTATAGTAGTCATCCTGTCTGTTTGGCTGTCAATTAATTAACCGTTGATTTAAGTATGAACTTACTTAGAATGAAGATTTAGGATCTTTTATTGTGCTACGTTTTTGTATTTCGGGGGTAATAATTGTTGATAAAACAAGAAGCTTTCAGCTCCGCGTAGGTACCAGCTTTTATGGGCAACACTCCCTAGTGTCATGTCATAATCACGTGAGCAAACAATTTCTTGCAGCCCACGATGTAGTTTGCTTTATGCTCAGGGAAGTTAACGGAGTTGAAAGAATTGAAGCTTCGAGTTGAAAATTTATATAGGTGAGTGTTTCTGACTAGTTTAACTTCTTCGCTTATGAAGACAGTGTTTTCATTTTTCATTGCTCGGGATATACTGATGCTCATTAAAATAGCTACAGATTGCTTGTTCTTTTGGAAAGAGATTATAGTGCAATAGCTAGGTAGTGCTTAGTAGCGCTGAGGGTGCACACCTTTGGTGCTTCATTTATTGGTGAATAAGTCAAGTAAAGCAAAATGACACCAACCAAATGACTCTTGTTTTTCAGAATAAGGAGAGTCAAAGGGGAGCTGAACAGGACTTAAGGAAGGCACACATTTTTGAAATAAATGAAACGCAACAAGAGGTATTCAAACTCAATACTCGGAGTAAAATCTATCAGTCTGGATTGCCAAGATCAACTTCTATACCACAGAATGTAAACCTTTCAGGGCTTGAACAAAATAAACAATGAATCAGAAGCTAAGTTGATACTAAGTTTTCAGAGTTGTTAATGACGTTGAATATAAAATAAAGCAATACCTTTCTTCCACAACAATAGTAGAGCTACCCTGAAGCAAAGACAATCTTGACAGCAAGGTTGGCCTTATTTAAAATCAACTTGTTTACAGCAGTACTCTGTTATTAAGATGAAAGTAGACACTGGGTATCCAGAAAGCAATTCATGAATCCACTGTGTATGTTGATTCACAGCTTGCTGACGTGCCTATTGAATGTCATCAATTACGATGGACAAAGGTAAGAACTCCGCAGTCAAACAAGTAAAGAGGTAATGTGTTGAAGCTATCTGAAATCAGGTACAAAAAGGCTTATGAAGCAATAGTGAAAAAAATATTAATAATGCAGCCAAGACATGAAAAGATGGCTAGCTATCAGCCACAGAATGAATCTGGGAGCAGTAACAGCAGAAGTTGAGTAAAAACCACAATTTAGCAGATCAAAGTAAGGCAGCAATGGTGGAGGATGCAAGTGCTATATCAGTAGAGTAAGGGGACACTATAATAGACTAAATGTATGAAACCTGAGACTACTGGTTTCCCACAGAAAAAAAATGGAGATGGACAGACTATTCCAGGTATGGAATTTACCTGGACACATCAACAGAGAGACAGAATAGTGCACATTGGTGAGTGGAGCCAGCAAAATGGTAATTTCAGAAGATATGATTGTTAATATGCTCCCAATAACAGGTTTTAAATGACCAAGATAATTATGCAAAGCTAAGTCAAGCTGCCCATGTGTGATTTCCAACGTGAATAAATGTTGCAGTTATGAGTTACTAAAGATACAACTTATTAGAAAGAATATTGAATAAAGTACAAATTTACTGACATGCATCAGACTGGACATCAACCCTATCTCAAGGGTGCTGGCACACTCTTTGAGCACAAAAGACCCACGGAAGGCCATGGTTGCTAGGGCAGGTTAAACTTACTTATGCTTTTCCCCGAGTTATTTTATTTCTGCAGGCCAGCAAGTACTACTAGGAGAAAGCACCTATTAAGAATAAAGACTGGAAGCCCGTTGCATCTCAAGAAATAGCCCTGTCACCATTTTGGACTTCACCGCAATACTGCATGGCTACCGCTGAAGTTGAGAAGATGATTTTTTGTATAGTATTTTCTTATCCTTGCGTGTATGCTATAACAATGAGTTTTCATTGGATTCTATTTTAGTTCTCTATTTACTCACCTAACCATGACACTACTGTTGATGATTTCTGTAAAATTCTGTATATTAAAAATATTTCATCGTAATAGAGTTGAGCCTTTGTGGCCCTAAGCCTTGACAAAGTTTGAATGATAGCCATTAGTGCACTCCTGAGCACTACGAGAGAGTAGATTCTGGATCTATTACTTTTGTGCGTGAGGATTTTTGTAAGTTGACTCTGTCCCGCCCTAACCATATGCGCATAATGGTGAGTGAGGCACAGCATTTCACGGGCATTATTGTGTTTCAAAGTGGGGTGTGACTCTGTAGTATATAATGTGGAGCTACTAAGGCACGCAGGCGTTGCTATGTGACGGCACCCTTTACAACTTCGGCCAGAACACAAAGCCAAAGATTGCAGAGTTAACACTGTTGGTTAGGACATGACAGGGATATAAGATTGTGATAGAATGAAGATGTGTTGAATGATACGATTATTGGAGAAAGATCTAAGAGCTTGGCTGATATATAAGTGGAGTAACGGAGGAAATATTGGAATGTGCCATGCTGAACAGAGATTCAATTAAGTTTAAAATTGAAAGATATGCGTAAGTTGGAAGAAGGACAGATGAAAATGTGGGAACATTCAATGAGTACATAACAACTATTTAGAAGAATGGAAGAAGTTCGCTGATAAGATGGATTTGTATGGGCTGAAGAAAGTTTTGGAGCATTTAAAAATTATGTGAAGTAGTGAGTGACCATGACTGAGTTAAGTAGAATCAGGTTTATATTTTAAAGGGAAATCAATAACAAAATGCAGCCAAAGGAATGTACATAGTATAGTTACATAATCACAACATTAACATGCATACCTTCAAGATCAATAGTAACAATAAGTACTCACAATCAATACTTGAATTATTTGTGCAAGCTCAATTTTTACAATATTTTCATGGTAACACTGGATTTATCAATGTAATATGATCAATTTTTTTACTTACTGGATTTTATAGTAAAAGATAGCACAGGAGATATTTCTGGAACATCAGTTGTGTTTGGAACGTCTGATATATCGGTTTCCTGTGAAGTTATTGATGCTTTAGATCTTTTGTAGAGAACACTTGGTACTTGATAGCTATCTTGAGAGTCTTTGGTAGAAATCAAATCATGAAAGACAAAAATATAAGTAACATAATAACATGGAGTTTAGTACGGTATTTACACAACCAAGGGCTGAAATCCCAAGGATAGTATTTATATTGTACCGACTGATAGTCATCAGGATCAGGAAAGTGGGGTATATTGCTTTTCTGTAAAGTGATTGATGCTTAGATCTTTTGTAGAGAACACCTGGTGCTTCCTGGGAGTCTTTGGTAGAAATCATATCATGAAAGACATAAGTACAGTTAACACTATAAAATGGAGGTTAGTATGGGATTTACAAAACCAAGGGCTGAAGTCCTGAGGGTTGTATAATAACTGTACTGACTGAATGGCAGAATGCAACCGACTTGTAGGAAATGCATGAATACTATTTTTGATTGGATGGTTCACTTTTCACCTTTTAGGAGGTGGGTATATAATATATTAACCTCGAATTGAATAATGATTGGGTGGTTTGAGCATATCATGGTACAAATAGTGCATTACATCATGTAATAAGTGCATACACACACAATGGTGTTTATAATACTATAATTGAAACCATAAGAAATATAATTTGCAAGGAGAGTAGTAACAATTAACTCAGGGAACATAGCAACATTTAATATCACTTACAAATAATTATTACTAATTCATTTCGAGTAAACCTGCAGATGCTAATAGTTTGGTTGTGGAATATGTGTCTCTTATGAAAACTACACTAAAAACTCATGACTCATATTACTTGGCAAACACAAGAGCTGATGTTTCAGTCTCTGATAAGAGCAATAATGTATTAAACCAACACAACACTGAAATCTCTTAATATTACACTTGAAAAAATACTGCAAGGTAGGTTTGATAAGTGTCGCAACTAATTTATGCAAATTAGAGTACAATTTCATTGCCAATTATTAACCCTTAGCATGCATGCACAAGAGGGTTAATGTAGTATTCTGTCCGTCTGTCTGTTTGCTTGTATGTCATGTTCTGATATTGAAGATTACGGACAATTAACTGTATATTTAGGTATGAACTTACTCAGAATAATGATTTAAGATCTTCATTGTGCTACTTCTAACTTTGGGCTAATGCCCCCCCATATGTAGTTTTGCTTTATATTGTGTAGTTAACCATGCACTGGAAGTGGAGTTTTGTGTTGGAAATATAATCCGGTGAGTGTCTCTGGCATGTTTAACTTCTTCTATTATGAAGACAACATTTATATTATATGTGACCGTCTACAGGAAAACCGGGCACAACGCGGCGTGCGTAAATATCGAGAAAAGATCGATTGATTTCTTAAAAATGTGTTGTTTCAAGCCAACGAAAGGGAATGGTTAGGTCTATTATAGTGGGAACGACTTAAGCTACGACGATAAAACTTGGAGAGCTCAATATCTGGATGCCGACAACTCTGTAAGTGCAAAAAAATTTTTTTTAAGGATGCCACATTGTGCCCGGTTTTCCTGTAGACGGTCACATATGTATTATTTTCATTGCTCAAGCTATATGAATAACTAA
>WLWD01006216.1_pt1:42500-112799 | contig 112799 bp, 88 predicted proteins | sample 6712731 | NCBI WGS metagenome assembly WLWD01 (sample SAMN12718690, study PRJNA576275) | sponge metagenome | isolation source: marine sponge | host: Mycale hentscheli | place: New Zealand: South Island, Marlborough, Capsize Point | collected 2014-11-01 | reverse complement strand
CCCCCCCAACAAATCCCAATATTTTGAGCTAGTACATTATTTTTTTTAATTTAATTTTTTTTTTATTCATTTTTTTTTTACAGTAATTAATTTTTTTTAATAAATAATTTCTTGTCATTTTTTTTTTTTTCTTATCTAGGCTCCCAATGTTTCATACTAGAATTATTACCTGTCTCAATGTGTTGGTTGTCTTGTGCAGAGATAGCTGGGAGTTAGTGAAGGAACCTCTACTGCTGCAGTGTCAACTTCAGAAGTCCCTCGTAGCCTCTGCTGCAGCACCTGTTTCAGTTGGGTCATCACCAGGCCCACTATTGGAAAATTATTGTAATATTGTTTATTATACAAACGTTAGATATTTATTTTTCATGATTTTTTTTTTGTAATAAGTCAATTTTATATACTCTACTGAAATACTGTCAGTCATACCTGTGCAAGACAAATGAAGTAGTTTCCTCTTTTTATGGCCTCAGCCTGTTGCAATATCATCTTTGCAGACAATCTCTTTGGCATTATACTCTAATCTCAAGAGGAACAATAAACCAACATGTGGCTATGGAGAGTAACCACGCGAATTGGCTTTTCTATACTGGCATCTAAACCTTACTTAGATTTAAATATGAAATTTATTGTGGTCACTGGTCATGTGGTACAGAATTACGGAAATACGTGACCTCTTACATATATTTCTTAACTAGTGACTGGAAAAAGTTAAGTGAATCTAATCAGAGGTCAAACACACATTTTCATCTCAGATTTTAAGTTCTTTGTGTTCCAAAGGAATAGTATAATGTGCTTTCCAACTCAGATTTGCTGGCAGTCTGCCAGTGACGCTTTGTGACTTACTAGCTATTTTAATCAGTGCTGGTATAGCATAATATGTTAAATGATCAACACATAAGTATTAATCTTTTGACTGTCATAATGTAACTAATACTGACAATACAAAACGAGAAAGAAAACTCAATGCAATTGAGAATAAAAACAACTTGATCAAAAAAATAAATAAATAAAATACCCGATTGAGGCATTGTAAATGATATAAGACCAACTATAGGTTAATAGATAGCTAGGGGGTAAGAACAAGAAATATGAATAGAGGTAATTAGTTTAGTTGGTAGCAGCAAACTATGTTAGGTACCTAAATAATGCATGATGTATGAAGAAAGTTAAAGAAGCCCTGACATACTGCTGCACTACAGCTAGTCTCCCATAGCCAAACCCTTTACCACCCTTTTACCCACTTTCTCTGTGTAGCGGGCATAACAGCCCTGTTCAGATTTGACAATTCACTTTAAACAAGTTTTCTGTGTATTCGTGACCTTGCTTTGACTTTTCTGCAGCTCATTAACCCCTCCTAGCTGTCACAAAATATATCCCATAACTTTTAATAAGCACTTTGGACCTGTAGGAGTCAATGGAAAAAAATTCCCTACACATTATTTATAATTTATGGTGGGAATGTTTCTAACTTTCCACTTCATACCCCATAACAAGATCTCTTGGACCAAATATCCATCTGCTTGTCCACGAATCATGTAAATAGAATTATTTTTCTAAGTTGGATTTTTTTAAGTAAAAGAACAAAGTTCCTTCTAGTGGGTATGGGGGGGGGGGGGGGGGGGGTAGGGGTAATATTAGGTTTTTCTTTTGAAAGTAATGATATTCATAGATGCATTAACTGGAGGGTAATATTAGGTTTTTCTTTTGAAAGTAATGATATTCATAGATGCATTAACTGTATTCTTGAGGAACTTTTTCTAACCTGTGGCTTCATCATTGGAATGACATATACTTTTTATTTGGTTTTGTTTACGGTCAAGTTACTATACATAGTAAAATAGCTAAAGGGTAATTCAGCTACAGATGCGTCCATCATTTCATTAATCATCCGCTGACATAGCCAGTGTATGCATGATTAGTACTAGTCTGGCTACACCAGACTAGATTAGTTCCTAGTAAATAACTTTATCCAAATTCTGCCTGTAAACCTGTCTACCAGCAGAGAAGGTATGGAGACTTAACTTGATTTCGAATACCAAGATTAAGTACTCCATGGAATTGTAATGCATTAGGTGATAACTTACTGCTTGTAGTAGCTGTCTGGCAAACTATAGCACACTGGCCTCTTCAATGACTGTCGAAGACAAGTCAGGCACCAGATACTGATTATCCATGTATTTCAGCATTGACCTCTATTACCAATGAATGTCAAACATTTTGAGCTTCATCATGAGCCCAATTGTTTATAGAAGAAAAAAAACACATGATACTGATTTTTTAAAATGTCATGACAAACTTAAAAATTTAGGTGAGAAAATTGAAAGAAACATAATACAAATCAAAATGATTGAAATACCGATTAAGCTGGTTGATTTTATTTTTGTACAAACCCAGTAATAAAAATAACAAGTTATCTAAACTATTACACTTGATTCGGTTAATTGTTGTTGTTCTTATTGCTTTATTTAAATTCATGAAGACACAGGGCATTTGGACCCTCAGCCCCCCACCCACCAACCCACCCCGGATCTTCACCTTCCCCTATGTCTATCATCTGTCTGTCTGTCTGTCTGTTTATCTCTCAACAAATATCTCAACAATGGAAGATTTTTTAAGCATTGGAAGATATCAGTCTGGGTTGCCTGTAATTTTAACAGCTCACAATAATAATATTAGCAATATAACACAGCCATCTTTTAACAATGTGTAGTGCTTACAGAGCACCTAACTACAGAGCACCTAACTACAACGCTTGAATTGATTGACTAGTACATACAAATATATCTACTTGTTTATGGATGTATTAATTCATTTATTAATTTACTCCTGTGATATTATTGATATGTGGGCGGGGAAAGGCCCACATGAAGAATAAAGAACTGTGTGTGTGTGCGTGTGTAACATAACACTGGGTGTGTGTGTGTGTAACGGAACATTGTGTGTTAGTATGTTGGTCAATAGTTGTTGTTGAGTTCTATGTCATGAGTTGTTTGTCATGTTATTTCACGTGTTGATAAGTGTAGTAGAACTTTTGTGTGTTAGTTTGTCTGTCAGAGCAGGAACTCTGTAGCATTTTGTGTGACTTTTGGGTGTGGTTTGTGTTTTGTATTTAAGACCTGTAGTTGTGTGCCCTGTTCAGTCTTGGTTGTGCATTGATTTGTCATGTGTGCTATCTCTCATATATTAAATTAGTTTAATCAAACTCTAAAGACTCAACCTTTGGGACAGTTCGCTAAGAGTTTGAGAGAGAACCCCTGGATCCTGGTACGGTGGCAGCAACTACTTGCTGTTGCGGAGTGCGAGCTGAACTAGAGCGATCTATTTAGATATTTCCCGAACTCAGTCCACATTTGGTGGCAGCGGTGGGATCTTCTTGAAAGCGGCAGCATCATCGGAGATCCCTACCTACGTCCTACGACCATCTGGACACCTACCGACGAGGGAAGTCTAACTGCTTGGAACCAAGTTGAACTGTATTGTGCGGTGGCAGTGAACTTTAATTTTTTTTTCTTACGTGGTCCGTGTTTTTTTTTTTCTCTGGGTCTCTGTTGGACGGCGAAGACATTCCCCGCCCATGCCGGAAACCAGACGGAGGAGGCAGTGAGAAGGAGGGCCGGCAAGAAACCAGCAGCTGTAGCATCGCAGGACTCGAACTTTAGACCATCGAGGAAGCTAGTTCTAGACCAGAAGTCGTCGCCCTATTTCAGCAGAGGAGAGCCATCTGTAAATCACCCGAGTGGGGCGGCTTTGCTTGGAGGCAAGGAGCGAGGAGGAAGTTCTTGTGGAGGCAGAGAATATGTCAGAACAGGGGGGCGAAGCAGTTGGTGTGATTGAGTTATTGAGGATAATGGTTGAGAGGGATATGATAGGAATAATAGGGAGGAACCTAGGAGGGTTGAAGAGGAGCAGAGGAGGAAGGCTGAGGAGGAAGCCCGTCTGAACGAGATGAGGGAAATGTTTAAACAGATGAATGAGGTGGAGCAGGATAGGGCGGATAGGTGTAAGGCTGAGGAGATTGAGAGGCGGAGGGCAGAGGATGAAGCCACAAAGGACAGAAGAGAGGAAGATGACAAGAAGAGGGATAAAAGGGAACGGTTAAAGGAGAGGTTAGAAGGCTTGGGTATGTATAAGGAAACTAGTGATCTGGGATGGTATATCGAGAAGTTTGAGCGAATAATGAGAGATTGTGAAGTGGAGGTGGAGAAATTGGTGACCAGGCTCGGGAAAAGACAATACGTTAAAATCAGTTCGCAGATGGATGAGGGAGCTGCATACGAGGTGATAAGGGAGGCATTGATGAAGGCTGTGGGTGAGACTCCTATCACGTATGGTCATCGAATTTTCGAAATGAGTGGGGAAGCTGTGAAAGCTATGGCGGGTGGTGAGATTGTGGATCTGATTAGCAGGAACTGCAGAGGCTTGTTTCAAGGAGCGAAGTCAGTGGAAGACTGTGTGTTTGGCGATGGCTATTACCAGGCAGGTCATCCCCAGTGGTGGAAAAATTTTCATGGAAAATAAGACTGTGACAAGCATGAGGGAGTTGAGGGAGTGTTGGTGTAGCTGGATGTCGGGTAGGATGAAGGGCAACTTTTTTAAGATGTTGGGCGGAAGCAGTGGTGAAGGTGCAAGGACGGGCAAGCCGGTTGGGAGTGGTGGCCCAGGTAGCAGGACGACTGTTACCTGTTTTGTGTGTGGAGAAGCAGGGCACCGGGCTGTGGGTTGCAAAGCTAGGAAGGGTGGAAGTTATGGTGTTGATCGACCCTCTAGCTCCAGTAGTAAGCCCAGGCCCCTCACATGCTACAGTTGTCAACGAGAGGGCCATAAGAGTATCGACTGCCCACTGAAGAAAGTAGGAAGCGTTGAGAAGAAGGAGCCATGAACTGGAAGGGTAGCAGCAGTGAACAAGACCACATCCAGGAGGGGGTGGAAAGAAGAACGTGGTACAGGGAAAGGTTAATGGGAAGGAGGTGTGTATTCTGGTGGACACGGGAGCTGACTATGGTATAGTTCCGAGGGCAGTGGTGCCTGAGAATGCAGTGGATTGTGGGAGAGAGACTAATTTCAGGTGTGCATGGGGACAGTGTGTTGCATAAGTGTACCAAAGCAGTGTTTGAAGTGGCTGGGCTTACACTAGAGAGGGAGGTAGTCATTGACGACAGTCGTGACGGGTCTCTCGTTAATTGTATTTTGCCTTTGGACCTGGGTCCATTGGCTAAGGGCAAAGGAGGGTGCAGGTTCTTACTGACCTATGTGTGTCTGGCTACGAGGACCAGAGGCTGTTCCACTCAGGTCTATCATGTCTCAGGCGGTAGCAGAGGTCTTGGTATCAACATTCGGTAAGACATCGATTCCTGAGAGGATGATGACGAACCAGGGTAGCCAGTTCTGCTCTAGGACACTAAAGCAGGTCTGCGAGCTGTTTGGAGTACAGCAAGTCAGGACGTCTCCATACCATCCTGAGACTAATGGGGCAGTGGAGAGAATGCATGGAACGTTCCAGCGCATCCTGGGAAAGTGTGTAGAGAATGGGCATGAGTGGGTGGGGCAGGTGCCCTACGTATTGTTAATTTTGAGGCAGATGCCACATGCTGATTCGGGGTTCTCGCCATTTGACTTAGTTTATGGGTTTAGGGTGAGGACACCATTGGAGGCATTGTATTATGGGCTGCATGAGGCGAGCTACGAGAAGATGGACGTGTGTAGTTGGGTTAGGTAGTAGAACTTTTGTGTGTTAGTTTGTCTGTCAGAGCAGGAACTCTGTAGCATTTTGTGTGACTTTTGGGTTTGGTTTGTGTTTTGTATTTAAGACCTGTAATTGTGTGCCCTGTTCAGTCTTGGTTGTGCATTCGATTTGTCGTGTGTGCTATCTCTCATATATTAAATTATTTTAATTAAACTCTAAAGACTCAACCTTTGGGTGGGTTACAGTTCGCTAAGAGTTTGAGAGAGAACCCCTGGATCCTGGTGGCAGCAACTACTTGCTGTTGCCGAGTGCGAGCTGAACTAGAGCGATCTATTTAGATATTTCCCGAACTCAGCCCACATAACTTACAACCTCAAACATTCTTTCAGATAAAGTGAGTAAAAAGGAATTTCCCCAGAGCATAGTCCAGATAGCCTCATGAAAAATGTTTGTACTCCACAAATAACTAGCCGCTATCTTTACTATGACTAATTGCCAAAGTAGCTAAGTAAGATCAGCATAGATTCAATCAAAATAGCTTTTATCAAAGTAAAAATTTCTTTCATTTGTTGGGCTTAGTTGCACATACCGAAATTATTGAATTGAATTTACCTGCATTTCCTAGATGTTGTTGAAATACATTCCATTTTGTTAGGACACTACAAGGAGCTACAGAACATGTCGAGTCAGTGCTGTGACACTGGTGAAGTAGAAACAAAAGAGGCTGGAGTGGTGGGGGTGCAGTGGGAGGGGGGGGGGGGCAATGTTTTCTTGATTATTAAACATAAATTTTCTATATATGTACTTGTCGGTCTTTTAACAAATTTGTAAGACATTATGTCAGGACATTTAAACTAAGGATATACTAGCTAATTGGCCCGTTAACAAATACACATATCAATACTCAAAAGAATTAAAATTCATGCAATCATATAATAAAATTGCGAACAAAACTTAATATAATATAATGTACCATAAAAAAGAATCTAAAACTTTCAGGGGGGAAATAGCCAGCTACATGATATAAAAATACAAAAATATTTTGAGAACAGTAATCAATGTATACTCAAGTGACAAACCAAGTTAAAAAAAAATATTAGTCAGTAACCTAGTTTTACTTTGTTAAACCAAAACCACATCCTTTCCAAGCCCACAAAACCCCCAATATACCAGATATCAAAAAGAAGCTCAGGCTGAATATGATGGGCTGAATGGCCAGAAGTATGTTACGCAGAGCCAGACGAACAATAGTAGACACCAAGCATACCACAAAAGACACACTTCCACAGCCGGTAGAGAAGGCTATGCTCCAAGCACTCCAATTAAAAGCTTTTGGTATGCCTGTGAAAAAGAAGAATAATGCTGTATAGCTACCAATCTGTCCCAAGCCTTCAAGAACATCCAAAACTATCTCATAGCACACAATCGGATCGTCATTAGTAACCTCAGTGCAGTTTTGTAATCCTTCTATGGCTCCGTCTCTGATGACATAGCAATAAAGGCCTCCCTTGTCACTACATTCTGTGGTCCTTTGGAAAAGAAAATTTTGAAAGGCAAACACGCCAGTCAAGCCAAAGCTGAGAATAGAATAGGCTGCCAGGATTCGAGATATAGCCTTTTTCGGTTTATTTCCATTATCAAAGTAAGCCTGTCCAAGAAATTCATGGCAAGAAGTAATCCCAATGGCTATAACACAAACTACGACTGCAACAATGAAGATGAGGTAAGGCAAGATTTCAAATAGTGCCCAATGGGAATTCATTGCTTCTTAACAATTCTATAATATATTGGGAATCACTGTTCGACTTAACTCTACTCAAGTTGGTTCCTTGGATTGGAGCCAAAAGTCAAGCAATAGAATTAGTTTGTCTGCACAAATTGATCCTTACAGATATTTGGAAGTACTATTTGGCTTGACTGTACTAGGAGTTGCTTCACTGGATAGGAGCCAAAAAGGCAATTGGTTCGGCTGCAACGATCAACTGCCAAAGGACAACACAATAGTTGTTACCAGGCTGACAAGAGCGTCATTTTTTGTATTCTCTCAACTGATCCATTCTTCCTGCAGAATAACTCTTCTCTGGCATCATTAACAGAACTCAATGGACTGGTTCTGTCATAGAGAACAACAACGAGTCTTTCTATAGCTATTGATAATATAATGTAACTAAATTTAAAACCTTAATCTTCATTTTAGCCTATTCAATGAAGCTAGACAAGGGCACCCCTTCCAATTTGATTAAAGACATCATGAAGAACATATCAGCAACCAAGGATGCATTACTTCAGCATACCAGACAAGCGGTGTATCAAGCCGGAATATGGACACCAGCATGCAGACACATCAAGTAATTCCCTCACCTCAAGAATTCTCCTGAAACAAACCAACCAATAACTCTTCTGTGGCATCATTAACAGAACTCAATGAACTGGTTCTGTCATAGAGAACAACAACAAGTCTTTCTATTGCTTTGAAGTGTTCAGAATCAGCAGTCAGCTTTTCAAAGGGATGTTGGGCCAGATGAACAAATGTGTTTGTCACTGCTTGTAATACCTGCCAAGCTTGCCATGCAGTCTTTTTGCCGTTACCCTTGAAAGCTGAGTTTGTATCACACCCAGTAAGAACATGAAATACTGGAACTGTCACAAATTGCATTAATGCTGAGGAACCGGTAGTTCTTCCCCATCCCAAAGGCAACCCAAATGTCTGCCAAAGGTTGTATTCCAGAGAGTGCACGGAATGCTCCCACAAGAATAACCACAACATCTGTGTCCACAGTACGCACTTCAATCTTCCTCATGCCTTGTTGTAATGCATGCTTCATGTGCACCACAATTCTTGTGTCTGCCTCCTCGTGATTGCAGTTTGGCATGGCATTGGTGGACCCATGGGAGTGTAGTACTGATTCTCCAGATGTGACATAAACTACACTACCTGATGAAAAGGAATACTCAGCAACTTTGGATGTCAAAAAAGAAAACAATTCTTCCTTGTTTTTTGAATCACGAAAAAAATCCATCCATTTGCCAGGCAGCTTTGTCTGGCCTGATACTTTCCTATGCACACCTTTACCTCTCTTTTCTCGAGTGGACTCCTTTAAACTCTCGGGCAGATATGTATCCCATACTAGGTCCAGTCTCATTGCACTCTCTAGCTGCCTCAGAAGGTAAGGGATAAACACTTCTTCTGCATAATCATTGAAGGTAATGACACCAGTAGTTGGCAGGCAGTGAACAAGGACAGCACCATCCAAAATTATACAATCATAGGAAGATAGTGGCTCAGGCTGTGTAGACAGCTCAATGCACTTTAGTAATTCAGACTTTGTGTTGAGTAAGTGAAGCTTGCCAAAGTCTGAAAGAGAAGGTGGGAAAGATTGAATTTCGTGAGAGAAGAATTCCTTCAAATCACTGTCACGATTCTGCATAGAGATATACAATTGGCCAAAAAGAGCAACATTGTTTTGAAGACCTGCAATTTTTTTGCCCAGTTTAGTTTACTTTCTGGGCTGAGGTCTCTTGAAAAGCGCCAGTGAATTCCTTTTGATGGGATCATGGATAGAGCGAGTGAAATCTTCAAAAACGGTTTTGATAAATTCCTGATACTGCTTTTCCCCTGTATCTTCAAGACTGCACAGAGAGTTGACTACTGACTCATCCATACAGTTGCGGCTGTCTAGGGTAACAAGTTCAGGAAAGTCATCCAAAACGGGTTTCCCATTTCCTTAAACACTGAACATAGGCTGCAAACTTGCTTCTGAAAACATTCTTGCATTGCATATCCATTTTGATGATTCTGAAAATTTCTAGGATCTTCTGGGTCATCAATCTGTTGATACTCAACTTCAAATTGCTTCAGTAATCTGGCCAACTCAGGTCCAAATATCATCCAGCGTCTGAATGCTATAGGGTTTTCTGTTAACCCAATGCAGCCACCAGATCCGTTAACACTAGCATTTTCCTGCTCATGGCCCTGGTCAACAGGGATGGCAGAAAATGAATTGTTGGTTTTGGAAAAACCCAGTGCCCTTGCCTCTCAAATTCATTTCTTATCGAGTCTGGCAAATTTTTCATGTCTCTGATGTGGACAGGCATCCATCGAGCATAGTTCACATGATCTAATGCAAAAAAAAGTGGTGTAAGCTTCTCCAAGACTTGCAAGTAGAGTTGGAAGTTTCTCTCTCTGTGAGCCCGAACAAAAATAAGAACAAGAGTTTCACACCTCAAAATGAAATCCCAGTACATAAATGTGGGACTACCCTTGCACATATCACTTTTCCATTTTGGAAATGAAGCATTGCTCTTTGACTGCAAGTAAGCTTCTTGTTGAAGTTTCTGAAGCGTTAAGACAGTTACCTCATGTGCATGTCTGGTTCGCATAAGGTGTGTCACTCTAAGGAAAGAGTCAGCCACACTAGAAGAAGCTATTTCAGCTTCAGCTAAAGCTGCAGTCCAACCTAAAGCCTCTAAATCATCTCCCAGTGTGTTCCATAGGGCCATTTCTGTGTGCAAACCTCACTCTTTTATGAGAAAGTGGCTACCCCTTCGATGATCAAACATGGGATGGATGTCCAAAGACAAGTGATAGCTCACCTTAGTCCAGGACAAATCCCTGTTACAACCATGGACCAGCCTCTGTTTGCCTTGGCAAAGTTGGTGCCATGGAAGTGGCCAAGTCCACATGGTGAGCATTTACATGTTGTCATGCTGGGGAAGAAGTGCACACACACTAGGGGTGATCTTTTGAAGGTGGCTGTTGCAAAGCATGATGAGCTCCCCACACAATCTTATCTTATTTGGCAAGTTCCTCTTTCTCCAAAAGAAGTAGTGCGTTATCAACCCATGATTTTTCTTTAATCATTGCCTGATCTAAGTGATTTTGTCTAGGATTAGTTGGCTCAGTATTTACACTAATCTTTGGGACAGCAACATCAGTATTTTTGAAAGCAATAGCTGGAACAATGGCGTAACTGTCTGGGAGATGATGCATTCTGGTTTGAGATGATGACAAAGCAAGAGGTGGTCTCTCATGACCAGGATTGTCTGAAGTTGGAAATTGGAAGAGGCTAATTCCAGTTCCATGAAATGAAGACTGAGATGTAGTCGAGGTGGGATTATGATCACGATTGTCCATGGCACCAATAGTGAACAACCATTTCCTGAGACATGCAGGTGATACAATACCGTCTAGTTCAAACTGCTCACAGACTGTGGTGGCAATCCAGTCTTCAAGTTCCAATACCCGATCATATGAAATGCTGATACCCATGTGATACAATTGGGTGATTAATTTCTTGCTTCTGGTAAGCTGGTGTATATTGAGGCCAATATAAATAGGCAATGGAGGTTCACGATCCAAGATACTTTCTTCATATTGTACAGAATTAGCTGTCCAACAGTAAGGCAAGCCTGAGACTCGTGCTTATCTTGTTCTTTCGAGTTGGGGCCATTAAGTTTAAGAGAAATGAGAAATTTAAGGCTTGATGGAAGCGAATTTTCCTGACAGTTGGAAGGAAAAGAACCATTAAATTTTAAGCACTCATTAGTGAAGATATCATTCCGAATGATCTTTGCAGATTTGGCTAGAATAGTAGCATCCTCAGAAAAATCTCGCTTTTTCAGCGCATCTTTAAACATATCTTCCATCCCTTTTTTGAAAATAATTACAATATTTTTTCCATCACACTGTTCCTGGGCTTCAGGAAAATGGTGTAGCAAATTATTTTTCAATCGGGTCTTGTTTACTACTTTGTTTATGCCAAAATCACTAAGTCGATCAACATAAAGTGAATGGAGTTCTGTTAGTTTGAAGAGAAGAGTTCCAGAGTCTACAGATTTTTCAATGAAGGTGATTAGTTCCACAAACACTCTAGATTCATTCATTTTTTATTAATGACCTCTGGTGCCTGAGTAAACTTCCTCTGATGACTTCTATAGCGATTTCTCAAACTAGTAAGACACTTTAAATGATATTTGGCCTCTTTAGCAATCAAATCTCCACTACCAATTTGAGCAAGAAATTGATTGTCTTGCAAGTCTGAGACTATATATCTCTAATATTTTTATCAGCATCAAATGTCAAAACATGATGAAGATCTCCCTCTTCCATACCTTTTTCACAAAACATGCAGTGCCTAATGTTCAAAGCTTGGCGCTTACTTGGCCTTCTTTCTTCAGAATCGTCCAGATTAGTAGCCTTCCTTTTTTGTGCCTTTTTAACTTAAAATTACTATACTTCAAATGGCATGATTTAGTGGGCATTTCAAGGCTTCAGCACTCTCTTGCTGGCAAATGACACATCTACTCCAGCTAAATTCCATCCCACAAAGCAGCAATACAGATAAAACAGTGAACTGTTGGGGGGAGGGGTCATCAAGCTGTTAAAGAAATATTTTAAAGTAAGTAAAACTTTGAATTAGTAAGTATCATGTATTCTGAACTATAGGCAGGGGAGGCTCCACTGGGGGGGCAGGGGGGGGGGCAATTGCCCCCCCAATATTAATTGTGGGGGGGGGCATTGCCCCCCCTCCCCAATTCAAAAACTTGTGACTTTGTATCACTACATGAAGAAAAGAAAAGACACTTTGGAACATTTTAATCAGTCTTTTTGTATGATGTATTATAGCTTAAAAAATCACATTTCATAGGAGTGTGCCAATCTCTAATATTTTGCCCCCCCAACCACAAGTGTGTGGAGCCTCCTCTGATAGGTATAGACTTTCCTCCACAATTCTACAAGTATGTATGAAGTAGTAGTAGCTAACCTACACTGTATGAAGACTCACCAAAAAAGAAACCACAATCCTCTTCAGAATCTCTTAGTTTATACAGCTGACCACCACATGGCCACATGGTTATTCTTATTAATACCCACCACTGAAAAAGTGGGTGTGACTAAAGTGGGTGTGGCATATAAGAAATACTTATGGCCGAAGTAGGATGACATGGATGATGTATTGTGTGAATTACCTTCACGGATCTCCTTTTGGCGTGTACACAGAATAAATTGGCGTTTTGGTCAGGATTAGTGGGTGTGAATCTTGTCAAATATTAAATTTACCAGGTGGCACCCCTTCCTAAATTGATCACTATATCATAAGCAAACTCTGGACAAATTTGGTGCTTTTGTCCGCCCGGTAACAATAACCTTCAAAATTGCTGTTAAGCCACCTGACTATATTTTCATTTCCAGTAGATATATGTAATAAATCTTTCTTTTCACAATTAAGCTTTTTCTATATCTAAAATCATCTATAGTTATATAAAAGATATCCCTTGACTTAATTAAGTCAACCTTAATTTGTTAATGGCTACAAATTAGCTGAATATTATTTTACATTGGGGCAGACCCTTTACCCTTCATCTTTATTGGCTAAATCCCTTTAAAAAGATGAACTAACTTCTAAAGAAACCTTCATTTGTACTCTACACAATTCCCAGTGAGTAAGTCATGCAAAGGGAAATTTATTCAGGTTTTCTTCAGTAGTCAAGTGCATTTCAGTTGCTCTACTACTTAATTCTCTGGGGAAATAATAAAGCATGACCACCAGATGGTCCCTAGAAGTGTGGAGGCTCTTATTTAGCTACTGTTCATTGTTCATTTATGTTATTCTTTTTGCCATTGTTATACATACTCATGTTAGCATGGATAATGTAATTTCTTGTAGCTAGCTAGGTTGAGAAGCATGTTAAAATAATTCTCAATTAGTTACATGATGGTCATTATAAAATGTTACCTAATAAGAAAGAAGTTAATGTACAATATATATCAGCAGAGTAAACTGCATTATGGTGACTGTATCAACTAGCTAATACCTACTAGTTGAATAGCTAAATTAACAAGTTAAATACAGAAAACTTGACCATAAAATATTACTTTGGTTTATGTACACCTGCTTGTATATCGGGCATATTATTTGTCTTCATGTGCAAGCTATATATAATTTTATTTTTCAAGTTTCTGTTATGATCACAGTAAAGTCAAGCAGAAATTGTGACCTGATTTTTTGGTGCAAATATTAAACAAACACAAAAACCAAAAAACATATGCCTGGAGATTCTCATTCAATGACATTTAGCAACGGTTTCAATATAAACAAAATCAGCTTATGATGTATATACATTTACACATGCAGCTAGCTAGGCCTCAAAATTCTATAAGGGCAAGTTTGACATTTATGCTGTTTTTGTAACAACTGGATAGCTAATGTACATTATTAGGAGGTAGAATAGCATGAAAAAGTATATTAGCTGGGCGAGTGAAGCGAGCACTAACTCACAAGTCTCAAGTGAGATTTGGTATATATATATAATATTATATATTTATTCCACCCTAGATATCTTCACAATGATATTTTTAGGTACGTGACCGTGAAATAACTCATGATATTTCAAGCTGTACTGCACAAGCCTATTACCCTTGTAGTTATAGCAACCAAACTTATAACCTCCCACACACGAAAGAAGGCACCCATATTAGGCATTACTTTGTACTCCGGACACCTTTAGCTATAAACAAATTCATCCCAACATCCCTAGATCTTTCAAAATTTTGCTACGAGCAAGAAAAAATTTGTTTCTTCTACTTTATAGCTAGATTGGCATACCTGTAGTCTTGCTTGATATCAAAAATCACTGCAAGAAACTTGTTAGTGGATCTTCTAGAATAGAAAAATATGCTTAAGAAATTAAGAAAAATTGTAAAAATTGTAATAATACAATCACAAGTCCTATAGTTGTAATTTATTTTGTACTTATATTTTGCCTTGTGCAATTTCAAACCTAAAAATAACAGAATTTTCAGCTTTTTTTCTTTCATACACCACTAAATATCTAAAAAAACATGCTTGATTCATTAAACATTTTGTTGCTAAGATATAATTCTGTGTTGTGTTATTCATACACAGAACTTTCCCCTAAACAGGTCTCAGACCCAAGAAAATTTTAACATCCCAGCTACCTAGTCTCGCGTAGCCAGACCCTTTACCAACCGTAACCGCTACGCGGGGAAGGAAAGGGTCTGGGAACATATAATACAACGACTTGTTCAGCAACACCCCAAAAAGGGTGCTCCAATTATCACATTCCAACGCTTGTGGTAACCAATGACGTCACGACACGCCCGGGTAGCAGGTTTCCTATTCATGCTCGTACGTTTATTGCTTGCCAGGAGTGCTCATAAGTCGCCTACGAAAAACAACTTCACCAGTTTAATGAAGTTGAGCAATGTTTTCACCCTCCCAGATGTGATGTTGACGTCACACAGTATACCGCAAGCTTGCTGGGGTGCTGCTGAACAAGTCGTTGTATTGTATGTTCCCAGACCCTTTCCTTCCCCACGTAGCGGTTACAGTTGGTAAAGGGCCTGGCTACGCGAGACTACCAGCTACCATCCACTAGTAATGAAATATTATACACAAGAATTAGAAGCTATACAATGCTTATAAATGCTTGTTTGACCCACATTCACAAGATATACTTACAAACACTCTGTCATCAACCCATAGGGGACAAGAAAATATTGAATTGCAGCAATTAGCTTACTAATTTTCATTTCATCAGCCTAAAAGATTATTTGTAGCTAGTTAAAACAAAATTAAAGCCTATTATGTTTGGTATTTGTTAATACGCTCCACATAATCACAAGTCTGCATTAAGTAGCTAGCTACACCTTTTAAGCAAGGCATACATACCTCTAGTCATCTATTATTGTAAACAATTTCATAAATCGAATTACCAGCTTACGAGGGCGTGATTTACTTGTGACCGACCGCCAAGGTTGTTACCCTCAAATTAACCCTGGTACAAACTACTTCTGTGAAGATATCTAGCATAGAATAAACCACTTATTACACTCATCAGAGGTGATATAGCAAGATATTTCACTCTCTGGCTTTATTTTCACCCGCCTTTGGCTTGTGAAAATAAATTAGCCTGCTCGTGAAATATTGCACCATGGATATTATATATATATTACTTATCAAATGAGTCATGTGATTTCAGAAAATAATACCAATGATGATGAGGTGAGCACAGCTGAGGATACCATTAAACTTTCAGTGAATTATAAAACAAGATATTACAATTGATAAATGTAATCGTCAGTGTGCATCCAGGAAGGAGGAAGGGGAGGGATAGTGATTAGCCTATTTTTCTTATTATGTATCCCTGTCTATTGTAAAGGTCTGCCTATTCTCTTATTTGTAGGATGTCTGTCTGTCTGTACTCTGTCTGTACCCTGTCTGTGTCGGGGGCGGATCCAATGCCAGATAGGTCCAATATATTTAGTTCAAATTTTATGAAATTTGTTTAATATTAATTAATGATTATACATGATTTAGATATTGCTTTATAAGTGAAGAGCATAAGTTAGCATGCAGTTGTCCTGGAAACTATATTGCCTGTATTGGTACATTTGTCCTTATAATAATATTTCAATAAACTTGGCTGGAAGGGGTGGACCCTCAGCCCCCACCCACCACCACCAACCCATCCCAGATCTTCCCCTATGTCTGTCATCTGTCTGTCAGTCTGTCGGTTTATCTCTCAACAAATATCTCAATAATGGAAGATTTTTTAAGCATTGGAATTTATCAGTCTGGGTTGGCCTGTTATTTTAACAGCTCACAATAATAATTAGCTAGCAAAATAACACAGCCATCTTTTAACAATGTGTAGTGCTTTAAGACTATAGAGCATCTAACTACAATGCTGGAATTGATTGACTAGTACAAATATATCTACTTGTTATGGATGTATTAATTCATTTATTAATTTACTCCTGTGATATATTATAACTTGTGGGCGGGAAAGGCCCACATGAAGAATAAAGAACTGTGGTGTGCGTGTGTGTGTGTGTGTAACGTAACACTGGGTGTCTGTGTGTAACGGAACATTGTGTGTTAGTATGTTGGTCAATAGTTGTTATTGAGTTCTATGTCATGAGTTGTTTGTCATGTTATTTCACGTGTTGATAAGTGTAGTAGAACTTTTGTGTGTTAGTTTGTCTGTCAGAGCAGGAACTCTGTAGCATTTTGTGTGACTTTTGGGTGTGGTTTGTGTTTTGTATTTAAGACCTGTAGTTGTGTGCCCTGTTCAGTCTTGGTTGTGCATTTGATTTGTCGTGTGTGCTATCTCTCATGTATTAAATTATTTTAATTAAACTCTAAAGACTCAACCTTTGGGTTGGTTACAGTTCGCTAAGAGTTTGAGAGAGAACCCCTGGATCCTGGTGGCAGCAACTACTTGCTGTTGCCGAGTGCGAGCTAAACTAGAGCGATCTATTTAGATATTTCCCAAACTCAGCCCACATTTGGTGGCAGCAGTAGGATCTTCCTGAAAGCGGCAGCATCATTGGAGATCCCTACCTACGTCCTACGACCATCTGGACACCTACCGACGAGGGAAGTCTAGTCTAACTGCTTGGAATCAAGCTGAACTGTTTTGTGCGGTGGCACATTGTGAACTTTAATTTTTTTCTTCCGTGGTTATCCGTGTTTTTTTTTTTCTCTCGTTGAGTCTCTGTTGGACAGCGACGACATTCCCCGCCCATGCCGGAAACCAAACGGGAGGAGGCAGTGAGAAGGAGGGCCGACAAGAAACCAGCAGCTGTAGCATCGCAGGACACCTTTAGACCATCGAGGAAGCTAGGTCGCCCTATTTCACCAGAGGAGAGCAATCTGTAAATCACCCGAGTGGGGCGGCTTTGCTAAGGGAGGAATATAGTGGTGATAGTGAGGAAACGTTAGAGGGGCAGGAGGCAAGGAGGAAGTTTTTGTGGAGGCAGAGAATATGTCAGAACAGGGGGGCGAAGCAGTTGGTGTGATTGAGTTATTGAGGATAATGGTTGAGAGGGATGGGATAGGAATAATAGGGAGGAAGCTAGGAGGGTTGAAGAGGAGCAGAGGAGGAAGGCTGAGGAGGAAGCCCGTCTGAACGAGATGAGGGAAATGTTTAAACAGATGAATGAGGTGGAGCAGGATAGGGGGATAGGTGTAAGGCTGAGGAGATTGAGAGGCAGAGGGCAGAGCTGAAGCCACAAAGGACAGAAGAGAGGAAGATAGGATAAAAGGGAATGGTTAAAGGAGAGGTTAGAAGGCTTGGGTATGTATAAGGAAACTAGTGATCTGGGATGGTATATCGAGAAGTTTGAGCGAATAATGAGAGATTGTGAAGTGGAGGTGGAGAAATTGGTGACCAGGCTCGGGGAAAGACTATACGTTAGAATCAGTTCGCTGATGGATGAGGGAGCTGCATACGAGGTGATAAGGGAGGCATTGATGAAGGCTGTGGGTGAGACTCCTATTACGTATGGTCATCGAATTTTCGAAATGAGTGGGGAAGCTGTGAAAGCTATGACGGGTGATGAGATTGTGGTTCTGATTAGCAGGAACTGCAGAGGTTTGTTTCAAGGAACGAAGTCAGTGGAAGACTGTGTTTGCTTTGGCGATGGCTATTACCAGGCAGGTCATCCCCAGCAGGGGCAAAATTTTCATGGAAAATAAGACTGTGACAAGCATGAGGGAGTTGAGGGAGCGTTGGTGTAGCTGGATGTCGGGTAGGATGAAGGGCAACTTTTTAAAGATGTTGGGCGGAAGCAGTGGTGAAGGTGCAAGGACGGGCAAGCCGGTTGGGAGTGGTGGCCCAGGTAGCAGGACGACTGTTACCTGTTTTGTGTGTGGAGAAGCAGGGCACCGGGCTGTGGATTGCAAAGCTAGGAAGGGTGGAAGTTATGGTGTTGATCGACCCTCTAGCTCCAGTAGTAAGCCCAGGCCCCTCACATGCTACAGTTGTCAACGAGAGGGCCATAAGAGTACCGACTTCCCACTGAAGAAAGCAGGAAGCGCTGTGAAGAAGGAGCCAGGAACTGGAAGGGTAGCAGCAAAGAACAAGACCACATCCAGGATGGGGTGGAAAGAAGGACGTGTACGGGGAAAGGTTAATGGGAAGGAGGTGTGTATTCTGGTGGACAAGGGAGCTGACTATGGTTTAGTTCCGAGGGCGGTGGTGCCTGAGAATGCAGTGGATTGTGGAGAGAGACTAATCAGGTGTGCATGGGAACAGTGTGTTGCATAAGTGTACCAAAGCAGTGTTTGAAGTGGCTGGGCTTACACTAGAGAGGGAGGTAGTCATGTAGTTGTGTGCCCTGTTCAGTCTTGGTTGTGCATTCGATTTGTCGTGTGTGCTATCTCTCATATATTAAATTATTTTAATTAAACTCTAAAGACTCAACCTTTGGGTGGGTTACAGTTTGCTAAGAGTTTGAGAGAGAACCCCTGGATCCTGGTGGCAGCAACTACTTACTGTTGCCGAGTGTGAGCTGAACTAGAGCGATCTATTTAGATATTTCCCGAACACAGCCCACATAACTTACAACCTCAAACATTCTTTTAGTGATGAAGTGAGTAAAATGAATTTCCCCAGAGCATAGTCCAGATGGCCTCATGAAAAATATTTGTACTCCACAAATAACTAGCCGCTATCATTTTAGTATGACTAATAGCCAAAGTAGCTAAGTAAGATCAGCAGAGATTAATTTATCAAAGTAAAAATTTCTTTCATTTGTTGGGCTTAGTTGCACATACCGAAATTATTGAATTGTATTTACCTGCATTTCATAGATGTTGTTGAAATGCATTCCATTTTGTTAGGACACTACAAGGAGCTACAATACATGTCAGGCCAGTGCTGTGACACTGGTGAAGTAGAAACAAAAGAGACTGGAGTGGTGGGGGTGGGGTGGGAGGGGGGGGGGGCAATGCTTTCTTGATTTAAAGATAAATTTTCTATATATGTACTTGTCGGTCTTTTAACAAATTTGTAAGACATTATGTCAGGACATTTAAACTAAGGATGAACATCTCTAACTTTGTATACTTGCTAATTGGCCCGTTAACAAATACACATATCAATACTCAAAAGAATTAAAATTCATACAATCATAATATAATAGCAGCAGTGAACAAGACCACATCCAGGATGGGGTGGAAAGAAGAACGTGGTACGGGGAAAGGTTAATGGGAAGGAGGTGGGTATTCTGGTGGACACAGGAGCTGACTATGCTTTAGTTCCGAGGGTGGTGGTGCCTGAGAATGCAGTGGATTGTGGAGAGAGACTAATTTCAGGTGTGCATGGGGACAGTGTGTTGCATAAGTGTACCAAAGCAGTGTTTGAAGTGGCTGGGCTTACACTAGAGAGGGAGGTAGTCATTGGCGACAGTCGTGACGGGTCTCTCGTTAATTGTATCTTGCCTTTGAACTTGAGGCAGGAGGAGGAGGTGAGATTGATGATGGAAGCAGTCAAGGGCGGAGAGGTAAACGTCTTGATGAGGAGTCAGGCTAGGGCTGAGACTGAGCTTGATAAGATGGAGAGTGATGTTGTGGTAAAGAAGTTGATTAATATAATATGATGTACCATAAAAAATAATCTAAAACTTTCAGGGGGGAAATAGCCAGCTACATGATATAAAAATACAAAAATATTTTGAGAACAGTAATCAATGTATACTCAAGTGACAAACCAAGTTTTAAAAAAATAGAGTCATTAACATAGTTTTACTTTGTTAAATCAAAACCAAATCCTTTCCAAGCCCACAAAACCCCCAATATACCAGATATCAAAAAAAAGCTCAGGCTGAACATGATGGGCTGAATGGCCAGAAGTATGTTACGCAGAGCCAGACGAACAATAGTAGACACCAAGCATACCACAAAAGCCACACTTCCACAGCCGGTAGAGAAGGCTATGCTCCTAGCACTCCAATTAAAAGCTTTTGGTATGCCTGTGAAAAAGAAGAATAATGCCGTATAGCTACCAATCTGTCCCAAGCCTTCAAGAACATCCAAAACTATCTCATAGCACACAACCGGATTGTCATTAGTAACTTCACTGCAGTTTTGTAATCCTTCTATGGCTCCATCTCTGATGACATAGCAATAAAGGCCTCCCTTGTCACTACATTCTGTGGTCCTTTGGAAAAGAAAATTTTGAAAGGCAAACACGCCAGTCAAGCCAAAGCTGAGAATAGAATAGGCTGCCAGGATTCGAGATATAGCCTTTTTCGGTTCATCTCCATTATCAAAGTAAGCCTGTCCAAGAAATTCATGGCAAGAAGTAACCCCGATGGCTATAACACAAACTACGACTGCAACAATGAAGATGAGGTGAGGCAAGATTTCAAATAGTGCCCAATGGGAATTCATTGCTTCTTAACGATTCTATAAGATATTGGGAATCACTGTTCGACTTAACTGTACTCAAGTTGGTTCCTTGGATTGGAGCCAAAAGTCAAGCAATAGAATTAGTTTGTCTGCACAAATTGATCCTTACAGATATTTGGAAGTACTATTCGACTTGACTGTACTAGGAGTTGCTTCACTGGATAGGAGCCAAAAAGGCAATTGGTTCGGCTGCAACGATCAACTGCCAAAGGACAACACAATAGTTGTTACCAGGCGGACAAGAGCGTCATTTTTTGTATTCTCTCAACTGATCCATTCTTCCTGCAGAATAACTCTTCTCTGACATCATTAACAGAACTCAATGGACTGGTTCTGTCATAGAGAACAACAACGAGTCTTTCTATAGCTATTGATAATATAATATAACTAAATTTAAAACCTTAATCTTCATTTTAGCCTATTCAATGAAGCTAGACAAGGGCACCCCTTCCAATTTGATTAAAGACATCATGAAGAACATATCAGCAACCAAGGATGCATTACTTCAGCATACCAGACGAGCGGTGTATCAAGCCGGAATATGGACACCAGCATGCAGACACATCAAGTAATTCCCTCACCTCAAGAATTCTCCTGAAACAAACCAACCAATAACTCTTCTCTGGCATCATTAACAGAACTCAATGAACTAGTTCTGTCATAGAGAACAACAACAAGTCTTTCTATTGCTTTGAAGTGTTCAGAATCAGCAGTCAGTTTTTCAAAGGGATGTTGGGCCAGATGAACAAATGTGTTTGTCACTGCTTGTAATACCTGCCAAGCTTGCCATGCAGTCTTTTTGCCATTACCCTTGAAAGCTGAGTTTGTATCACACCCAGTAAGAGCATGAAATACTGGAACTGTCACAAATTGCATTAATGCTGAGGAACCGGTAGTTCTTCCCCATCCCAAAGGCAACCCAAATGTCTGCCAAAGGTTGTATTCCAGAGAGTGCACGGAATGCTCCCACAAGAATAACCACAACATCTGTGTCCACAGTACGCACTTCAATCTTCCTCATGCCTTGTTAATGCATGCTTCATGTGCACCACAATTCTTGTGTCTGCCTCCTCGTGATTGCAGTTTGGCATGGCATTGGTGTACCCAGAGTGTAGTACTGATTCTCGAGAGTTTAAAGGAGTCCACTCGAGAAAAGAGAGGTAAAGGTGTGCATAGGAAAGTATCAGGCCAGACAAAGCTGCCTGGCAAATGGATGGATTTCCTTCGTGATTCAAAAAACAAGGAAGAATTGTTTTCTTTTTTGACATCCAAAGTTGCTGAGTATTCCTTTTCATCAGGTAGTGTAGTTTATGTCACATCTGCGGGCAGATATGTATCCCATACTAGGTTCAGTCTCATTTCATTCTCTAGCTGCCTCAGAAGGTAAGGGATAAACACTTCTTCTGCATAATCATTGAAGGTAATGACACCAGTAGTTGGCAGGCAGTGAACAAGGACAGCACCATCCAAAATTATACAATCATAGGAAGATAGTGGCTTAGGTTGTGTAGACAGCTCAATGCACTTTAGTAATTCAGACTTTGTGTTGGGTAAGTGAAGCTTGCCAAAGTCTGAAAGAGAAGGTGGGAAAAATTGAATTTCGTGAGAGAAGAATTCCTTCAAATCACTGTCACGATTCTGCATAGAGATATACAATTGGCCAAAAAGAGCAACATTGTTTTGAAGACCTGCAATTTTTTTGCCCAGTTTAGTTGACTTTCTGGGCTGAGGTCTCTTGAAAAGCGCCAGTGAATTCCTTTTGATGGGATCATGGATAGAGCGAGTGAAATCTTCAAAAACAGTTTTGATAAATTCCTGATACTGCTCTTCCCCTGTATCTTCAAGACTGCACAGAGAGTTGACTACTGACTCATCCATACAGTTACGGCTGTCCAGGGTAACAAGTTCAGGAAAGTCATCCAAAAACAAGTTTCCCATTTCCTTAAACACTGAACATAGGCTGAAAACTTGCTTCTGAAAACATCCTTGCATTGCATATCCATTTTGATGATTCTGAAAATTTCTAGGATCTTCTGGGTCATCAATCTGTTGATACTCAACTTCAAATTGCTTCTGTAATCTGGCCAACTCAGGTCCAAATATCATCCAGCGTCTGAATGCTATAGGGTTTTCTGTTAACCCAATGCAGCCACCAGATCCTTTAACACACTAGCATTTTCCTGCTCATGGCCCTGGTCAACAGGGATAGCAGAAAATGAATTGTTGGTTTTGGAAAATACCCAGTGCACTTGCCTCTCTCAAATTCATTTCTTATCAAGTCTGGCAAATTTTTCATGTCTCTGATGTGGACAGGCATCCATCGAGCATAGTTCACATGATCTAATGAAAAAAAAAGTGGTGTAAGCTTCTCCAAGACTTGCAAGTAGAGTTGGAAGTTTCTCTCTCTGTGAGCCCGAACAAAAATAAGAACAAGAGTTTCACACCTCAAGATGAAATCCCAGTACATAAATGTGGGACTACCCTTGCACATATCACTTTTCCATTTTGGAAATGAAGCATTGCTCTTTGACTGCAAGTAAGCTTCTTGTTGAAGTTTCTGAAGCGTTAAGACAGTTACCTCATGTGCATGTCTGGTTCGCATAAGGTGTGTAGCTCTAAGGAAAGAGTCAGCCACACCAGAAGAAGCTATTTCAGCGTCAGCTAAAGCTGCAGCCCAACCCGAAGCCTCTAAAACATCTCCCAGTGTGTTCCATAGGGCCATTTCTGTGTGCAAACCTCCCAGCATAACAACATGTAAATGCTCACCATGTGTACCTAGCCACTTCCATTGCACCAACTTTGCCAAGGCAAATAGAGGCTGGTCCATGGTTGTAACAGGGATTTGTCCTAGACTAAGGTGAGCTATCACTTGTCTTTGGACATCCATCCCATGTTTGATCATCGAAGGGGTAGCCGCTTTCTCATAAAAGAGTGGAAGAAGTGCACACACACTAGGGGAATCTTTTGAAGGTGGCTGTTGCAAAGCATAATGAGCTCCCCACACAATCTTATCTTCTTTGGCAAGTTCCTCTTTCTCCAAAAGAAGTAGTGCGCTATCAACCCATGATTTTTCTTTAATCATTGCCTGATCTAAGTGATTTTGTCTAGGATTAGTTGGCACAGTATTTACACTAATCTTTGGGACAGCAACATCAGTATTTTTGAAAGCAATAGCTGGAACAATGGCGTAACTGTCTGGGAGATGATGCATTCTGGTTTGAGATGATGACAAAGCAAGAGGTGGTCTCTCATGACCAGGATTGTCTGAAGTTGGAAATTGGAAGAGGCTAATTCCAGTTCCATGAAATGAAGACTGAGATGTAGTCGAGGTGGGATAATGATCACGATTGTCCATGGCACCAATAGTGAACAACCATTTCCTGAGACATGCAGGTGATACAATACCATCTAGTTCAAACTGCTCACAGACTGTGGTGGCAATCCAGTCTTCAAGTTCCAATACCCGATCATATGAAATGCTAATACCCATGTGATACAATTGGGTGATTAATTTCTTGCTTCTGGTAAGCTGGTGTATATTGAGGCCAATATAAATAGGCAATGGAGGTTCACGATCCAAATTGTGCCTTGACTTTGCTGAAATAGAAGATACTTTCTTCATACTGTACAGAAATAGCTGTCCAACAGTAAGGCAAGCCTGAGACTCGTGCTTAGCTGTCTTGTTCTTTCGAGTTGGGGCCATTAAGTTTAAGAGAAATGAGAAATTTAAGGCTTGATGGAAGCGAATTTTCCTGACAGTTGGAAGGAAAAGAACCATTAAATTTTAAGCACTCATTAGTGAAGATATCATTCCGAATGATCTTTGCAGATTTGGCTAGAATAGTAGCATCCTCAGAAAAATCTCGCTTTTTCAGCGCATCTTTAAACATATCTTCCATCCCTTTTTTGAAAATAATTACAATATTTTTTCCATCACACTGTTCCTGGGCTTCAGGAAAATGGTGTAGCAAATTATTTTTCAATCGGGTCTTGTTTACTACTTTGTTTATGCCAAAATCACTAAGTCGATCAACATAAAGTGAATGGAGTTCTGTTAGTTTGAAGAGAAGAGTTCCAGAGTCTACAGATTTTTCAATGAAGGTGATTAGTTCCACAAACACTCTAGATTCATTCATTTTTCATTAATGACCTCTGGTGCCTGAGTAAACTTCCTCTGATGACTTCTATAGCGATTTCTCAAACTAGTAAGACACTTTAAATGATATTTGGTTTCTTTAGCAATCAAATCTCCACTACCAATTTGAGCAAGAAGTTGATTGTCTTGCAAGTCTGAGACTATATATCTCTAATATTTTTATCAGCATCAAATGTCAAAACATGATGAAGATCTCCCTCTTCCATACCTTTTTCACAAAACATGCAGTGCCTAATGTTGTTCAAAGCTTGGTGCTTACTTGGCCTTCATTCTTCAGAATCGTCCAGATTAGTAGCCTTCCTTTTTTGTGCCTTTTTAACTTAGAATTACTATACTTCAAATGGCATGATTTGTGCCAAGATGCATGGTGTTGTTTAAAATCATCAGCAGTAACTTCACCAAAATAGATGTCAGTTAGAAGTGCTTCAATGCTACGAAACACTTCCACATTTTCTAAAAATGATGAATAGAAGGTTTCGCCACCTGTTCTTAGGCTCTCTAGTGGGCATTTCAAGGATTCAGCACTCTCTTGCTGGCAAATGACACATCTACTCCAGCTAAATTCCATCCCACAAAGCAGCAATACAGGTAAAACAGTGAACTGTTTGGGGGAGGGGTGATCAAGCTGTTAAAGAAATATTTTAAAGTAAGTAAAACTTTGAATTAGTAAGTATCATGTATTCTGAACTATAGTTATAGACTTTCCTCCCCCATTCTACAAGCAAGTATGAAGTAGTAGTAGCTAACCTACACTATATGAAGACTCACCAAAAAAGAAACCACAATCCTCTTCAGAATCTCTTAGTTTATACAGCTGACCACCACATGGCCACATGGTTATTCTTATTAATAACCACCACTGAAAAAGTGGGTGTGACTAAAGTGGGTGTGGCATATAAGAAATACTCATGGTCGAAGTAGGATGACATGGATGATGTATTGTGTGAATTACCTTCACGGATCTCCTTTTGGCAAGTACACAGAATAAATTGGCGTTTTGGTCAGGATTAGTGGGTGTGAATCTTGTCAAATATTAAATTTACCAGGTGGCACCCCCTTCCTAAATTGATCACTATATCATAAGCAAACTCTGGGCTATATATACCATTATTTTGTAATAAATCTTTCTTTTCACAATTAAGCTTTTTCTATATCTAAAAGCATCTATAGTTATATAAAAGATATCCCTTGACTTAATTAAGTCAACCTTAATTTGTTAATAGCTACAAATTAGCTGAACATTATTTTACATTGGGGCAGACCCTTTACCCCTTCATCTTTATTGGCTAATTCCCTTTAAAAAGATGAACTAACTTCTAAAGAAACCTTCATTTGTACTCTACACAATTCCCAGTGAGTAAGTCATGCAAAGGGAAATTTATTCAGGTTTTCTTCAGTAGTCAAGTGCATTTCAGTTGCTCTACTTAATTCTCTGGGGAAATAGTAAAGCATGACCACCAGATGGTCCCTAGAAGTGTGGAGGCTCTTATTTAGCTACTGTTCATTGTTCATTTATGTTATTCTTTTTGCCATTGTTATACATACTCATGTTAGCATGGCTAATGCAATTTCTTGTAGCTAGCTAGGTTGAAAAGCATGTTAAAATTTTCTCAATTAGTTACGTGATGGTCATTATAAAATGTCACCTAACAAGAAAGAAGTTATTGTACAATATATCTCAGCAGAGTAAACTGCATTATGGTGACTATATCAACTAGCTAATACCTACTAGTTGAATAGCTTAACAAGTTAAATACAGAAAACTTGACCATAAAATATTATTTTGGTTTATGTACACCTGCTTGTATATCGGGCATTGTGGGCTCCCAAGAGGGGAAGCCCACATGTGTGCAGAGGGGAAGTTCCCAGGAAAGCAAGCAGAAGCAGGCACAGCCCTGCTAACATTAAACATTTTAGCAGTTAGTCGCACATTGCCCAGATGGGTCGATGTTTGTCATTGTGTGGTGTTGTGAGTCATGTATGGAAATGTTGTATGTGCCGTGTTCTGGTTGGTTGTTTCAAATGTTGTATGTGCCGTGTTCTGATTGGTTGTTTCATTGCCGTGGGTGGCTAAGTATAAAGCTGCCCACTATCAGAATTGTAAAGTAGTCTGTCTAATATCAAGTTATCTACAACACTACTTGTGCGCTCCGGCATCAGGCAGATTCTGGTGGCAGCGAGTATAAGCTGGCCACTGATAAGTGCACGACCCGACATTCCTAGGAGCCTAGGGCCCACAGGCATATTATTTGTCTTCATGTGCAAGCTATATATAATTTTTTCTTTCAAGTTTCTGATATGATCACAGTGAAGTCAAGCAGAAATGTGACCTGATTTTTTGTGCAAATATTAAACAAAAAAACAAACAAAAAAAAAACATAAGCCTGGAGATTATTAGCTACTAAACGTTTTTTTCTCATTCAATGACATTTAGCAACGGTTTCAATATGAACAAAATCAGCTTATGATGTATATACATTTACACATGCAGCTAGCTAGGCCTCAAAATTCTATAAAGGGCAAGTTTGACATTTATGCTGTTTTTGTAACAACTGGATAGCTAATGTACATTATTAGGAGGTAGAATAGCATGAAAAAAGTATATTAGCTGGGCGAGTGAAGCGAGACTAACTCACAAGTCTCAAGTGAGATTTGGTATATATATATAATATTATATATTTATTCCACCCTAGATATCTTCACAATGATATTTTTAGGTACGTGACCGTGAAATAACTCATGATATTTCAAGCTGTACTGCACAAGCCTATTACCCTTGTAGTTATAGCAACATAAATTATAACCTCCCACACACGAAAGAAGGCACCCATATTAGGCATTACTTTGTACTCCGGACACCTTTAGCTATAAACATTATCATCCCAACATACCCTAGATCTTTCAAAATTTTGCTACGAGCAAGAAAAAATTTGTTTCTTCTACTTTATAGCTAGATTGGCATACCTGTAGTCTTGCTTGATATAAAAAATCACTGCAAGAAACTTGTTTATAAAATAATTAGTAACCTTAATAACTGATGCACTTTGTTAACATGGAGCTCTATATGGATGACAGAAGTTATAGCGACTCTTATTACAAATAATTGGTTTATAATTTCTACCATTAACTGCAATCTAAATAATTATAAATTGGAGGTATAGGAGACAAGTATAACAGAGGGTGTTGCAAATGATTTTTTTTTTTGTCTGAAGTTACTGTTACATACTTAAATTTTTAGCATGGTTTTTTAATTTGTTCATATCATAGGTAATTTAGTTTATAAGTACATTCCATCTATATCTTTTAAAAAAATAAGATTATAAAAAAAATTTCACTTAACTAGAAATTTCTTAATTCAGTAAAAAGATGTCCATTTGCATAAGGGGACTAGTCCAGTTGTGTAACCAGACCATATGTAACATAACAGGACAGCCCTTTGTATAACTGGATGACCCATTACATAACGGGTATCCAGTTATGCAACTGGACAAGGTGGGCATCGTATGGAACATATAATGATGTGCTGTAACACTGGAAAAAACTCTGAGTTGTAAATCCAGGCCTCAGGGGGGAGGGGGAGAGGTGGAGGGAGAGAGGGTGTTATTTCAAAAGACCGGATCTGGCAACTAAGCCTGATCGGTAGGAATTTGGCTTGAATAAAGTTCGATTTCAAATTTGGCAGAGCTTCGCCTGTAAACTTGTGCAATTACTCTAGCAGAAACTCAAACATGCTGGTAGGCAAGTGGCTGGGAATTTATCTCTAAGTTAGTTTAATTGCAACAAATAATATAGAGACAGTGGGGTAAGAGTAAAATGGTTACATAAATGGAAATGAACGTGGACTTAAGTACTGTGAATTCAGTGGTATTACAACATAAAGCCACAAAAGAAGTGTGAAACTATGATGACTATTCAATTCCTTTGTCTTCTGCTGTCTGAGGGGACCCAGACAAGTACTAATGGTAAGTGGGCCAGTGGATCTTCTAGACTAGAAAAATATGCTTAAGAAATTAAGAAAAATTGTAAAAATTGTAATAATACAATCCAAGTCCTATAGTTGTAATTTATTTTGTACTTATATTTTGCCTTGTGCAATTTCAAACCTAAAATATACGGAATTTTCAGCTTTCTTTCTTTCATACACCACTAATATCTTGTTACTCTTTTACCTTCAGTATCATTCACTTCCTTGTCAATTACATCCAAAGGCATTTGATAGTATTAGTTATGTTTGATAATTTCATTAGGCAAATAAGTTCAATTATCAGTTTTTATTTCCTAGACATATTTTTACAAAAGTGTGTGTATTCAAACATTATGAGAACCCCTGACTTTACTGCTACAAAATTGAAAAATGAAAAAATGAAAATCTAATTTTTACAACAAAAAAAAAAAAAAAAAAAAAAAAAAAAAAAAAAAAAAACATGCCTGATTCATTAAACATTTTGTTGCTAAGATATAATTCTGTGTTGTGTTATTCATACACAGAACTTTCCCCTAAACAGGTCTCAGACCCAAGAAATTTTTAACATCCCAGCTACCTAGTCTCGCGTAGCCAGACCCTTTACCAACCGTAACCGCTACACGGGGAAGGAAAGGGTCTGGGAACATATAATACAACGACTTGTTCAGCAGCACCCCAAAAAGGGTGCTCCAATTATCACATTCCAACGCTTGTGGTAACCAATGACGTCACGACACGCCCGGGTAGAAGGTTTCCTATTCATGCTCGTACGTTTATTGCTTGCCAGGAGTGCTTATAAATCGCCTACGAAAAACAACTTCACCAGTTTAATGAAGTTGAGCAACATTTTCACCCTCCCAGATGTGATGTTGACGTCACACAGTATACCGCAAGCTTGCTGGAATGTGATAATTGAGCACCCTTTTTGGGGTGCTGCTGAACAAGTCGTTGTATTGTATGTTCCCAGACCCTTTCCTTCCCCACGTAGCAGTTACGGTTGGTAAAGGGTCTGGCTACGCAAGACTACTAGCTACCATCCACTAGTAATGAAATATTATACACAAGAATTAGAAGCTATACAATGCTTATAAATGCTTGTTTGACCCACATTCACAAGATATACTTACAAACACTCAGTTATCAACCCATAGGGGACAAGAAAATATTGAATTGCAGCAATTAGCTTACTAATTTTCATTTCATCAGCCTAAAAGATTATTTGTAGCTAGTTAAAACAAAATTAAAGCCTATTATGTTTGGTATTTGTTAATACGCTCCACATAATCACAAGTCTGCATTAAGTAGCTAGCTACACCTTTTAAGCAAGGCATACATACCTCTAGTCATCTATTATTGTAAACAATTTTATAAATCGAATTACCAGCTTACGAGGGCGTGATTTACTTGTGACCGACCGCCAAGGTTGTTACCCTCAAATTAACCCTGGTACAAACTACTTCTGTGAAGATATCTAGCATAGAATAAACCACTTATTACACTCATCAGAGGTGATATAGCAAGATATTTCACTCTCTGGCTATATTTTAACTCGCCTTTGGCTTGTGAAAATAAATTAGCCTGCTCGTGAAATATTGCACCATGGATGTTATATATATATTATTTATCAAATGAGTCATGTGATTTCAGAAAATAATACCAATGATGATGAGGTGAGCACAGCTGAGGATACCATTAAACTTTCAGTGAATTATAAAACAAGATATTACAATTGATTAATGTAATCGTCAGTATGCATCCAGGAAGGGGGAAGGGGAGGGATAGTGATTAGCCTATTTTTCTTATTATGTATCCTGTCTATTGTAAAGGTCTGCCTATTCTCTTATTTGTAGGATGTCTGTCTGTCTGTACTCTGTCTGTACCCTGTCTGTGTCGGGGGTGGATCCAATGCCAGATAGGCCCAATATATTTAGTTCAAATTTTATGAAATTTATTTAATATTATTTAATATTAATTAATGATTATACATGATTTAGATATTGCTTTATAAGTGAAGAGCATAAGTTAGCATGCAGTTGTCCTGGAAACTATATTGCCTGTATTGGTACATTTGTCCTTATAATATTTCAATAAACTTGGCTGGAAGGGGTGGACCCTCAGCCCCCCACCCACCAACCCACCCCAGATCTTCACCTTCCCCTATGTCTATCATCTGTCTGTCTGTCTGTCTGTTTATCTCTCAAGCATTGGAATTTATCAGTCTGTGTTGCCTGTAATTTTAACAGCTCACAATAATAATTAGCTAGCAAAATAACACAGCCATCTTTTAACAATGTGTAGTGCTTTAAGACTATAGAGCATCTAACTACAATGCTGGAATTGATTGACTAGTACAAATATATCTACTTGTTTATGGATGTATTAATTCATTTATTAATTTACTCCTGTGATATATTATAACTTGTGGGCGGGAAAGGCCCACATGAAGAATAAAGAACTGTGGTGTGTGTGTGTGTGTGTGTGTAACGTAACACTGGGTGTCTGTGTGTAACGGAACATTGTGTGTTAGTATGTTGGTCAATAGTTGTTGTTGAGTTCTATGTCATGAATTGTTTGTCATGTTATTTCACGTGTTGATAAGTGTAGTAGAACTTTTGTGTGTTAGTTTGTCTGTCAGAGCAGGAACTCTGTAGCATTTTGTGTGACTTTTGGGTGTGGTTTGTGTTTTGTATTTGAGACCTGTAGTTGTGTGCCCTGTTCAGTCTTGGTTGTGCATTTGATTTGTCGTGTGTGCTATCTCTCATGTATTAAATTATTTTAATTAAACTCTAAAGACTCAACCTTTGGGTTGGTTACAGTTCGCTAAGAGTTTGAGAGAAAACCCCTGGACCCTGGTGGCAGCAACTACTTGCTGTTGCCGAGTGCGAGCTGAACTAGAGCGATCTATTTAGATATTTCCCAAACTCAGCCCACATTTGGTGGCAGCGGTGGGATCTTCCTGAAAGCGGCAGCATCATCGGAGATCCCTACCTACGTCCTACGACCATCTTGACACCTTCCGACGAGGGAAGTCTAACTGCTTGGAATCAAGTTGCAGGGTTGGTGTAGCTGGATGTCGGGTAGGATGAAGGGCAACTTTTTAAAGATGTTGGGCAGAAGCAGTGGTGAAGGTGCAAGGACGGGCAAGCCGGTTGGGAGTGGTGGCCCAGGTAGCAGGATGACTGTTACCTGTTTTGTGTGTGGAGAAGCAGGGCACCGGGCTGTGGATTGCAAAGCTAGGAAGGGTGGAAGTTATGGTGTTGATCGACCCTCTAGCTCCAGTAGTAAGCCCATGCCCCTCACATGCTACAGTTGTCAACGAGAGGGCCATAAGAGTACCGACTGCCCACTGAAGAAAGCAGGAAGCGCTGTGAAGAAGGAGCCAGGAACTGGAAGGGTAGCAGCAAAGAACAAGACCACATCCAGGGGGGGTGGAAAGAAGAACGTGGTACGGGGAAAGCTTAATGGGAAGGAGGTGTGTATTCTGGTGGACACGGGAGCTGACTATGGTTTAGTTCCGAGGGCGGTGGTGCCTGAGAATGCAGTGGATTGTGGAGAGAGACTAATCAGGTGTGCATGGGGACAGTGTGTTGCATAAGTGTACCAAAGCAGTGTTTGAGTGGCTATGCTTACACTAGAGAGGGAGGTAGTCATGTAGTTGTGTGCCCTGTTCAGTCTTGGTTGTGCATTCGATTTGTCGTGTGTGCTATCTCTCATATATTAAATTATTTTAATTAAACTCTAAAGACTCAACCTTTGGGTGGGTTACAGTTCGCTAAGAGTTTGAGAGAGAACCCCTGGATCCTGGTGGCAGCAACTACTTGCTGTTGCCAAGTGCGAGCTGAACTAGAGCGATCTATTTAGATATTTCCCAAACTCAGCCCACATAACTTACAACCTCAAACATTCTTTTAGTGATAAAGTGAGTAAAAAGGAATTTCCCCAGAGCATAGTCCAGATGGCTTCATGAAAAATGTTTGTACTCCACAAATAACTAGCCGCTATCATTTTAGTATGACTAATAGCCAAAGTAGCTAAGTAAGATCAGCAGAGATTCAATCAAAGTAGCTTTTATCAAAGTAAAAATTTCTTTCATTTGTTGGGCTTAGTTGCACATACCGAAAATATTGAATTGTATTTACCTGCATTCCCTAGATGTTGTTGAAATGCATTTCATTTTGTTAAGACACTACAAGGAGCTACAGAACATGTCAGGCCAGTGCTGTGACACTAGTGAAGTAGAAACAAAAGAGGCTGGAGTGGAGGGGGTGCAGTGGGAGGGGAGGGGGCAATGCTTTCTTGATTAGTTAACATAAATTTTCTATATATGTACTTGTCGGTCTTTTAACAAATTTGTAAGACATTATGTCAGGACATTTAAACTAAGGATGAACACCTCTAACTTCGTATACTGGCTAATTGGCCCGTTTCACATATCAATACTCAAAAGAATTTAAATTCATGCAATCATATAATAAAATTGTGAACAAAACTTAATATAATATAATGTACCAAAAAAAGAACCTAAAACTTTCAGGGGGGAAATAGCCAGCTACATGATATAAAAATACAAAAATATTTTGAGAACAGTAATCAATGTATACTCAAGTGACCAACCAAGTTTAAAAAACTAGAGTCATTAACATAGTTTTATTTTGTTAAATCAAAACCACATCCTTTCCAAGCCCACAAAACCCCCAATATACCAGATATCAAAAAGAAGCTCAGGCTGAACATGATGGGCTGAATGGCCAGAAGTATGTTACGCAGAGCCAGACGAACAATAGTAGACACCAAGCATACCACAAAAGCCACACTTCCACAGCCGGTAGAGAAGGCTATGCTCCGAGCACTCCAATTAAAAGCTTTTGGTATGCCTGTGAAAAAGAAGAATAATGCCGTATAGCTACCAATCTGTCCCAAGCCTTCAAGAACATCCAAAACTATCTCATAGCACACAATCGGATCGTCATTAGTAACCTCAGTGCAGTTTTGTAATCCTTCTATGGCTCCGTCTCTGATGACATAGCAATAAAGGCCTCCCTTGTCACTACATTCTGTGGTCCTTTGGAAAAGAAAATTTTGAAAGGCAAACACGCCAGTCAAGCCAAAGCTGAGAATAGAATAGGCTGCCAGGATTCGAGATATAGCCTTTTTCGGTTCATCTCCATTATCAAAGTAAGCCTGTCCAAGAAATTCATGGCAAGAAGTAATCCCGATGGCTATAACACAAACTACGACTGCAACAATGAAGATGAGGTAAGGCAAGATTTCAAATAGTGCCCAATGGGAATTCATTGCTTCTTAACGATTCTATAAGATATTGGGAATCACTGTTCGACTTAACTGTACTCAAGTTGGTTCCTTGGATTGGAGCCAAAAGTCAAGCAATAGAATTAGTTTGTCTGCACAAATTGATCCTTACAGATCTTTGGAAGTACTATTCGACCTAGGAGTTGCTTCACTGGATAGGAGCCAAAAAGGCAATTGGTTCGGCTGCAACGATCGACTGCCAAAGGACAACAAAATAGTTCCTGAATCATGGCTTTTATGATTGTAGTAACACGTCACTGCTTAATATGTGGTTCACTGTGTAGTGAAAAGTAGTACAAATATACAAGCTTATAGTACGTAATCATGTGTATATATGACAACTTAGATAAGCTACCCAATTATAAACTGGTAGAAAATTTGGCCAAAAATTTGATACACTATTCTGAAATATTACTTTTTGAGAGCTATTAGATTGGTGTAAAATGTACTGGTAGATCTAACCAAATTGAATTTTCTTACTGTTGGTTACATTTGAATTGAAGTAGGTAGCTAGATGTTAGGCTGGCATTATTAGATTCCAAAATAAGTTTTCATATTTTTACTATTGTTCATTTCCAGTATATACCATTATTTTGCAATAAATCTTTCTTTTCACAATTAAGCTTTTCTATATCTAAAAGCATCTATAGTTATATAAAAGATATCCCTTGACTTAAGTCAACCTTAATTTGTTAATAGCTACAAATTAGCTGAACATAATTTTACATTGGGGCAGACCCTTTACCCCTTCATCTTTATTGGCTAAATCCCTTTAAAAAAGATGAACTAACTTCTAAAGGCAATGAAACCTTCATTTGTACTCTGCACAACTCCCAGTGAGTAAGTCTTGCAAAGGGAAATTTATTCAAGTTTTCTTCAGTAGTCAAGTGCATTTCACTTGCTCTACTTAATTCTCTGGGGAGATAGTAAAGCAGGACCTCCAGATGGTCCCTAGAAGTGTGGAGGCTCTTATTCATTGTTCATTTATGTTATTCTATTTGCCATTGTTATACATACTCATGTTAGCATGGCTAATGTAACTTCTTGTAGCTAGCTAGGTTGAAAAGCATGTTAAAATATTCTGTGATGGTCATTATAAAATGTTATAACCTAATAAGAAAGAAGTTATTGTGTACAATATATCTCAGCAGAGTAAACTGCATTATGGAGACTATATCAACTAGCTAAAACCTACTAATTGAATAGCTAAATTAACAAGTTAAATACAGAAAACTTGACCATAAAATATTATTTTGTTTATGTACACCTGCTTGTATATCGGGCATATTATTTGTCTTCATGTGCAAGCTATATATAATTTTTTTTTCAAGTTTCTGTTATGATCACAGTAAAGTCAAGCAGAAATATGACCTGATTTTTTGGTGCAAATATTTAACAAAAACAAAAACAAAAAACATATGCCTGGAGATTCTCATTCAATGACATTTAGCAACGGTTTCAATATAAACAAAATCAGCTTATGATGTATATACATTTATACATGCAGCTAGCTAGGCCTCAAAAATTCTATAAAGGGCACGTTTGACATTTATGCTGTTTTTGTAACAACTTGATAGCTAATGTACATTATTAGGAGGTAGAATAGCATGAAAAAGTATATTAGCTGGGCGAGTGAAGCGAGCACTAACAAGTCTCAAGTGAAAATTTGGTATATATATATACACCTCCGAACAACAACTGGTCTTGGGGACATAATCGTTTGACCTTTGTTGAGAGAGTTGCCTCTCTTCGGGGGTTCTTAGAGTATTATGCCAAACAACAATGATAATCCATAATATAATAGACATAGACAAATGAATGATTTATTGAGGTAAAAAATAGACAAATAATGATCTCTGTTAGTGATTTTCTAGCAGATTTTGCTCGCCAGACCTGAATCTTCCAATATCGGAGACAAGAGTGCTGTAGCAGTCTTCAAAGACGAATCAATTGTTGGACATGTCCCCATTAACATGGCTCCAATTCTGTACCAGTTTTTAAGAAGAGAAGTCAACAAGGCTTTGTTGAAGTTAAGGGTAAAAAAGTGAACAGAGGTGGCGGCTATGGACTGGAAATACTCTGTGTTTATCGTTCATACGGTCCGCCACAGTATATTATACAAAGATAGAAAGATACTCTTGAACCACTGATCGCTGCTGGACATTTGTAACTAGCTATTAAGAATTATTATATATATTATGTAGCTATAATTTTACTATTTTGACCGCTCTAGGATATTTATCCCTGGCCGTTGTTGAGAATTCGGGGGTGGCCGTTCATCAGAGGCTATAAAACTATTGGAACTGTACTGTAAACGTTTCGTTCCACTAAAAGCTACCGCTTTAGAGAGGCTGACCGTTCTTCGGGAGCCCGTTATTGAAAGAACTCACTGTATATATATAATATATATTTATTCCACCCTAGATATCTTCACAATGATATTTTTAGGTACGTGACCGTGCAATAACTCATGATATTTCAAGCTGTACTGCACAAGCCTATTACCCTTGTAGTAATAGCAACCAAACTTATAACCACCGACACACGAAAGAAGGCACCCATATTAGGCATTACTTTGTACTCCGGACACCTTTAGCTATAAACAAATTCATCCCATACCCTAGATCTTTCAAAATTTTGCTACGAGCAAGAAAAAATTTGTTTCTTCTACTTTATAGCTAGATTGGCATACCTGTAGTCTTGCTTGATATAAAAAATCACTGCAAGAAACTTGTTAGTGGATCTTCTAGAATAGTAAAAAATCTGTACATGAACAAAGTGAACAATAAAAATATGCTTAAGAAATTAAGAAAAATTGTAAAAATTGTAATAATACAATCACAAGTCCTATAGCTAGTTGTAATTTATTTTGTACTTACATATTTAGCCTTGTGCAATTTCAAACCTAAAAAATATCGAATTTTCAGCTTTCTTTCTTTCATACACCACTAATATCTTGTTACTCTTTCACTTCCTTGTCAATTACATCCAAAGGCATTTGATAGTATTATGTTTGATAATTTTATTAGGCAAATAAGTTCAATTATCAGTTTTTTTATTTCCTAGACATATTTTTACATAAGTGTGTGTATTCAAACATTATGAGAACCCCTGACTTTACTGCTACAAAATTGAAAAATGAAAAAAGAAAATCAAATTTTTACAACCAAAAACAAAAAACAAAAAACAAAACAAAACAAAACAAAACATGCCTGATTCAATAAACATTTTGTTGCTAAGATATAATTCTGTATTGTGTTATTCATACACAGAACTTTTCCCTAAACAGGTCTCAAACCCAAGAAAATTTTAACATCCCAGCTACCATCCACTAGTAATGAAATATTATACAAAAGAATTAGAAGCTATACAATGCTTATAAATGCTTGTTTGAACCACATTCACAAGATGTACTCACAAACCCTCAGTTATCAACCCATAGGGGACAAGAAAATATTGAATTGCAGCAATCAGTTTACTAATTTTCACTTCATCAGCCTAAAAGATTATTTATGGCTAGTTACTTCAAAATTAAAGCCTATTATGTTTGGTATTTGTTAATACCTCCACATAATCACAAGTCTGTATTAAGTAGCTAGCTACACCTTTTAAGCAAGGCATACATACCTCTAGTCATCTATTATTGTAAACAATTTTATAAATCGAATCACCAGCTTACGCCGGACTACCTACGAGGGCGTGATTTACTTGTGACCGACCACCATATCCAAAGACGTTGGTTTTCTCGTTTGACGACCCCACAACCACATAATTGGACAGCAGTCTCTCGCTTAGCAAAATAAACCCATTATTTCAATCTAAAAGTTCAAGTAAAATGGTGAACAAATTGGCTAGATTGCCTCACTATAATAAACTACGCAGAGTGCAGACATAAACTTTTACTAAAGCTCACTGTTTTGATATTATTATTTTTTTATTATTAATATTATTATTATTATTATTATTATTATTATTATTATTATATTTGTTGTTAATATACTACTGTTATTACTATAATTATGATCATGATCATCAAAATAATTAATAATAATAATATTATTATTATTATTACTACTACTACTACTACTACTACTACAATTAATAATTAATTAATTTTCTACTATTGAATTGAATCTGTACTATTGACATAGCCATCTTGAACATTTCAACCCTATGAGGTCTTCATCAGTCTGACGAAAATGCATTAAAAACAAACAAACACATTATTATCATTATTGGGTATCAAGTAGTTTCACCACAAGTGATTATCACAAAAAGACTTCAATGCTTCATAACATTCTTCTTGGTTTCCTTTGTTGACGTCGAACTTCTGGAGCCAGTCACAAAAGGTTGCTTTGTCATGTATCAAGAAATGTCCGAGCACTTGTTTGGCTAAAGTTATATTATTTTTCTCAAGTTCTTTTTTCGCTGTTTTTCCAATTCCGGGAATGACACCAACTTTCTTGTCGTGACCTCGTTTATCTTTTAAAGGAATAGAAAGCACGAGACCCTTTGAACTCTTTCACCAATATTTTGTTTGATACCCAAGCAACAACAATGAACTCACACAAAACAACAGCAAATAGATTGAGTTCGCACAAAAAAAAAGAGGCTGGACACTAAATAGCAAAATTAATATGTGATGCAGGAGGATTGGAGTGAGGTGAACTGTGTTTATTTTGTTTCTTTTACTGCATATTTAAATATTTGTATTTTGATGTGAATGATGTGTTGCTTTCCATTGATATAGCTGGTATTTTAAATTGCAATATCAAATGAATATCATTTACTATAATATTGTTTAACTGCAATCAGCTTGACCTCAGATATTTCATTAATTAACACGGCAAAATTAAAATCATTACATTACGGATATTTATTGGCAATTAAAAGAAAAGACGAGTCACAAGATGATATGGAAGTTAATGTTTGTACACAACAGACAACATGAATAAGGTTCAGAGAGGGAAGAAACCTCCCTAGCGAAAAGTTTCAGTCGTGTTTCAAAAAACAGAGCCAGTTCGGCCAAACGCCTGATTCTGCCGCTCCAGTAAGTCATCAATGACATCCTGCAGGACACCGTGGTGCTTCTCTAGAAGCTCTGTGTTCAGAGTCCTATCAGCAAATCCCATGGCGACAAGCTTCTCCATGTCCGTGCATGGTGGCCGAGGCCCCTCCCACTGCTGGGGCATGAGGCAGCTCACATCAGGACTGACACACCACTGTGACACATCCTAAAGGGAAAGAAAAACATTTTTTAAAATTAATAAAGATGATAATGATACTGAAATTCTTGAAAATAAACCAATATTTTACATGGGTAAATTCTATCACAAAAAAAAACAACACAAGTATTGCAGAAAATTATTGAAAGGGTGTAGCCAAGATATTTTTCCCCCCCTTCCATCCACTTGGTGTTAAACTGAAACATTTGGATCACTGTTTTCTGGGAAGAATCCAACTCAATATTAATAGCCTTCCAAGAGGTAGATTTAAATTTAGCAATGCTTGTTTCCTTACTAAATTATTTGTTTGTTACTGTTTTTTTGTTTGTTTGTTTTTTACACTATCCCATACTATATATATACATACTTCATCCTGAGTAAGAAGCTTTGTAACATCAGTTTGCTGTGATTTCCATGGCTGAGTGGTAGGGTCGCACGGAGCACTTGGGGCAGGGTCGCTGGGCTCAAACTGAGGGACCATAGCACTGGGGGTGTGGCCACTGGCATCAAGATCATCCAGAAGAGGGGCTGATGGATTGACTGCCTGATCAACATTCTCTTTAGCGTCCTACACAAAGCAGATAAATGGGACACAGATATGACAGTTGGATACATTGAGAGGGTGTGATGAAGTACATTGTTTAGCTACTACTAGTATTCAATTCATAAAATTATATTGTTTTGTTGTTTTTTTGTTTTTTGTTTTTTATGGCTGCTCTTTTTCCACAAACTAAAAGAATCTAAAAAAATCATAATTAAAAAATTGAGAGACATAAGAAAATCAGGACAGGTCAAAGTGAAGAATAAAAAACAACAACACAACCTTAAGTCTGTCTGGCTGTTCTTATCATATTAATTTGTGCCTCACCTGAAATTCTTCTTCTTCACTGCTACCACTGGCCGGGTCATCCTCGCTTACACTGTCCCGTTTAGCAGGTGCAAAATGAACTTTCTCGTCCACGAAGACTGTCACAGCATTCACAAAGTTGGAGGCAACCACTAGGGGGTTGCGGAACAGGCCACCACGGTTCTTGCGTCGAGCGGAGGGAGAGACCACGTGTGAAGATGTAGACGAAACTGCAGAGCCAACTTGATCTTCCTTGCTGGCATTGCTACTGCTACGAGGCTTTCCGTTGTTTGGCGAAGGTATGTCTTTAACTGCTGAAGGTGATGGTTTAGTATCTCTCAAATCCTCTCTGCCTGAGGCAGAACTTGGATCAGAAACAACCGAAGACTCCAAAGTTTGGCTCTTCTGAAGCTCATAGCTGTCTATTGGCTTGTCCAGGTTGAAGCAGTCAGGAAGCACAATGACAAAATCTCCCGAGTCTGAAGCCTCGATCTGATCTGGCACTACGGGCTCAATGGCGGCTGGGTTCTCAATGACTTCAAAGGTCTCTATAAGTCTCACAGTTGAACTGCTGGTGGAAGTATCTTCGCCTGCCGGTTCTACCGCACAATCCACATCAACGAGAGAAACCACAACTTCAGCTGGAGCAGTATCACTAGGCAGGAAACCAATGGACTTCAGGAGTTCCTCATTACTGAGCTGCTTCAAAGGAGATGCCACGGCACTCGGGGGTGGAGCTGAAATAAGCTGCGAGGTGACGGCTGGAGGAGAAAGAGCGGCTGAGGCTGTGGCCACTAGTGTTGGAGGAGTAAAGGTCACTGCCTCTTGGGCTTTCGCCTTATTTAGTTGAACTTGGAGCCACAGGTGGGGACCAAAGTAGAAACTTCCCTTGTGAACCAAACGCCACTCACTGGAAAAGAAAGGTGAAAATAATAATAATGTAATATCATGCAGTATGTAAAAAGTTTTGCATGCTTTACATCATGACTAAATAAAATAAAAATTTTAAAATATAAAACCTATTAAGTTTCTAATGAGTGTCATTATAAAATTAGTCTCTGTCTTTAGTAATGGCAAGGTATGATAATGGAGATAAGCTCAGTAGCAGGGAAGACTACACACTGATATTTTCAGCTGAAGGACCAGCTCTGTCTCTGATGACTGAGCAGTAGGCAACTGGTAAATAAATGCCAATGTTCTTAGTAGGATAGTAAATTAAACATGAGAGAATGTCAAAGACTGGTTAGAGAGAGAAAGAAGTGACAAATATGCAATGTATTGGTACAATTACTATTAATTAGCAAGCATAGAAATGCAATACTGGTGAATGCCATGCAATTTGACTCCGATGTAATCCAGGCCTTGTGCACAGGCTAGACCTAATGTGCTAACACAAAGTAACAAAGGATATGCAGAATGAATGTGATAAGTCCTAACGATTGTAAATGCTATAGAGGTAGACTGTAGAGACTAACAATGTTCACAACTCACATACACAAACACACAAAAAAAAAATCAGGCAACAGGATTGTACTGATATGGGTCAACTTCCAACAACCTATACTTCATTACACTTCGATTGTTCTACAATTCACTTTACAGTCATTAGCGATCCAGCAACTCAACAAGGGTTGGTACTTAGCTAAATACTCTTGCCATCTGAGTTAATACATTAAATGCTCCATGGTTAATACGGCACTACAATAAATTAGTCACGAATATAATTACAGTCGTGGTGGTCTAACCTCTTAACTTCAAGTGGATGATCTGCAGGTAGAGGTGCGAACTGTGCCATGACCTCCACGCTTTCTCCTGGCCTCACCACGGGCACGTCTACCTTGTGGCACGCAGGCTTCACTCCTCCGATGTGTACCAGTTTCACGTGCTTCCAAGTCTTGGTGCCGGTATTGGCCACAATCCAGCCCTTTTCAAACTGTATCAATGAATAAAACAAATACACATATAATGAAGCTTAGCTGATGGACACATCAAACTACTAGATCTAACCTCACACACACACACACACAAAAAAAAAAAAAAAAAAAAAGAAAAAAAGCCACAGGCCAAGGAAAAAATTTGGCATATTTCATAATCACATCTGAAGCTATAAAGCTTCTCATTCCAACACCTTCAAACCACATTATTTCTCAGCATTGTGATTCCAACATCCCAAAATTAGATCTGCTAGGGGATTATTCTGCGTTTCATCATTATTATTAATTACTTCATTTGGTTTAGGTGTCAGGGGTCAGGTATGGGGAAAGATGGAAATGAAATGCCATCTCATATCATGTATTTCTTTAATTCAATTTGCCAAGCCATGCAGCACACACAATATTGACAAAACAAACACATGTAATCAGTTCAGCAAATCTAGGAGGAACCACTGCCAAACGATGTTATGTACATCCCCAGAGAAACTACTCGAAACGTACTGGAGTGTAAGCTGAGACTACACTGCCATCTGGATAGCTGGTGTCAGTCACAAACTCAGCCTTCAAAACTCTGAAAAATAAAATAGAATGCCAGAGAATAAACAAATAATAAGACAAATATATATAGCTTAAATTAAAAACCAATATTCAATACTAGGGCGAGCACAAACTTACTTCTTTTTTCCCTCAGGCTCAGTAATGGCCACTTTCTTGAGGGCCCTCGCCAGCTCCTTCTCCTGCTGTCGGCGCTGCCGAATCTCTTCACGAAGCTCCTCCCTTGGGCGTGTCACCAGAGGTCCAGTAGTCATGGGCACACCTGACTCGGCAAGGTCACAGTCCTGGCTACGACGATGGTGATGATGATGACGATGATGACCTTGAGAGTGTCGCTTGTGCTGATGATGACGATGCTGGCTCTCCTTCTTTTCTTTTTCTTTCTCCTTATCTGGGACCGTCTTGGGCTTAGAGCTGGCCTCGGTCCTTGTATTGACGACCATGGAGCCAGGAACGCCCGTGGAAGAAATTTTCATTCCGATTCCAGCCATGGCGGAACTGGTCTGGGGTTTGGGAGCATAGCCTGCCAGAAAAGCCCTTTCTGCTGGATATAGGTTTTGTTGAAGTAGTGGATATTCGCACAGAGCTTCTGGGACAGGCTTCCTTATCTTGAGAAAGACATGAGTCTGAGGATGATAGCGAGAAGACTGTGCTTCACAGATTTCACAAAGATCATAGTCAGGGCAATTTCTACACACAAAAAAAGTATATAAAAGATAATAACAATTTTATTTATTTATTTTTTTTACTGGCTCCACTTACCCACACTTGTATCTGATGCCCACCACAAAATTTTGGCATCCGTCACAAATGATGTTCGGATGCAAGGTTGTTGACGAGGGCACAATCGGCAAGTCAGAAGTGTTGGACACTTTTGGGGAACTGCTAGTAGCAGCAGAAGTGGTTGCTCCAGGCTCTTCAAATTTCTTGGGCATCACTGCAATCTTCACTGGCTTTAGCTGTGGGGGGCTGTCTTTCTTCTTGGGAGGATCCTCAGTTAGACTCTGGAAATAGTACACACAGATACACACATAAAAATTTTGGCCTAACACACAACACACCCAAAAAAAAAAAAAAAAAAAAAAAAAGGAAGAAGAAAGTGCTGCTTACATTGGTGAACTTGTCATGGATGATGTTCACATATTCATTAGTGAGAGACACTTCCCCAGAGTCATTTGCCTCAGAAGTAGTGGCAGCAAGTTCCTTCTTCTCAGTCTGTAGTGGCTGGTCTTTGGGCATTTGGTGGTGGCCAGGTGGATACTTGACCTGTTTGTCTTCTGGCTTGGTAGGAGATGCTGTCTGTTGCACCATCACAGAGCTGCTGTTGACACTGGCCTGCATCGTAATAGACTAAGGTAAGAGTCAGTGTGGTTGGTGAGTGGTTGGTGAGAAAGCTGTTAGACAAGAATAGGCCCAGACTCGAGAATGGACTTTGCTTCCAATTGACTCTCTGCCCTTCAGCCGCTAGTGTGAAAAAAACTGCCTAAATATAGCTCGCCCCACATGGCAAAGAAGTGCGAATGATGCAACGGGTAAACTTAAGGAGCTATAGCGCCCCCATCTGGTAAAGGGTTGCCCTATCTCTAGCTCTAGCAACTTTAGCGACCAGCCAGGTAAAGGGTTGCCCTATCGATTTTGAGAGTAATAATTTGGCTGGTAAAGGGTAGAAGTAGAGCGTGAGTGCAGGCTAGGGGGTAGTGCAGGCTAGGGGGTAGTGCAACTGCACAACCTGGCCAACCACCAAGTAGCTACAGCAGTCCGAGTTGGCAAAACAGCTGCTACAGGACCAAATTAGGCCCCCCCAGCAAGCTTCTTTTAACTCTTCAAATGCTACCAGTGTAGTAGAAGTATACTGACCTATTCCTAAAGGTTGGCAAAGTATTACTGTTGGCGAGCTAAGTAATGGAGTCAGATTGTGCTCCAGAATCACTTACTGTGGCAGCTAAATTGACTACTTTATGACATCAGTGCCAACAGATCACAATTAATACACTGCACCACAACACACACACACACACAAACACACTATGCAAATAGCTGGCCATCACATACAAATTATATCCTCACACACCCATACTAGTGTTCCAGTAGCATGGTGTGTGCCCAAACAATTCCTTCTCAGTCCCTCATACACTCATTACTCAATAACTCTCGCTAATACACCTTCAAACAAACTGCACTAGTCACATGACTTCATATAATGTGTTGCCAAGGATATTGCCAAGGATGGTTCAAGCATTACAAAGAAGAATAAGTCCACAGATCAATTATAGGTGCTTGCTATAAATAACATTTTTATAAAAAAACTCCCCTGGAGTTCCCCTTCTTCTTTATGTACTATATCACGCCAAGTCTGCACATGTATCAGTGTGTGCTGTTAAACTGACAAACAGCAACCTCAGACAGTATGCGAGCATAACAGGATATTTGGACTACAACTTGAACAGCGAATTAATTAAAGGATATACAAACATAAAACAGCCATAGACATTAATACCCAACCAAAAATGCCACATACTATGTCAGTACAGCAAATGAACAATCAGACAAAAACACAGCTACAGTAATACACGTGCATACAGAAAATGCAAGTCCACCAGTTTCTACCTCGAATCCTTGGAACATGCATACATATAGTAAATCACTACAACTGACCACACACACACACACACACATAGATGGCTTTGACAAGCTTTCTAATTTACTACTGCTACTAATTTGACAGGATAAAGCCATTTGAGTAGCACATACAGACATACATCATGTTATGACCTGCACCATGAATGGCGACACAGTTTGAATTAACAAGGCGCGTGTGCGCAACAACAGATATGAACATGTAGCCAATAATAGCTGACACATGTACGTACCTCAGTGGGTGCACTCTGCTCAGAAAGTTTCTGATTGAACTGTTCCACGTACGAGTTGAAAACCTGTAGTGCGCACAATGAATAGGCACGAAGTTGTTAAATATATTGGTAAATTCTCCTGTCATTTTTTTTTTCTATTGGTGTATTAATAAATGGACAAAAAATACAGTATAGCTTGCTTATAAGAGTGCAAAAGGTGCCAATCTTAAGATAACAAAGAAAAAGACAATACAATAATATGAACAATAAGAGCCACAATAAACAGTGCAGCCCTACAAATAAATAAATCACTTGACCTTTATATATGAGACTCTATTCAGTTATAGTTGACATCACTCTTTCTAAGTTTCTAGACTTGACAAATCTTTTTTATGCACCAAATCCATACAAAGCCTCTGCTCTTTAACCCCAGGGTGTTAGCTGAGACTATAAGGCCAAGCACATTTCAATTGTCAATCTTGGACCACACCCACTTCATTAATCTAAAAACACACAAACACCATCTTACCTTGCCAGAGATGACAAAATTGAGAGTTCCAAACTCCTGTCCAACTTTCAAAGCTTCTTCAAACTCAGCTAGATAAAATATACGCACGTAAACACAGGCTAGTAAATCACTTTGGACAGCCCAGGCAAACTACAGCCAAACACTGAGACTGAGGCTATAAATATAGACAAACCATGACATAGCACATCTGAGTAATCCCCGTACATTAGACACTATGTCTACATGTGTTGATGTCATAGTTACTCCTCCTCGTGAATATGGAATGATTATTCATGGTTCCTACTTGACATATGGAACCAAACCAGCTCAATCTACATGCACTCTAAACTGTGTTGTGGTATTAGAGGATCACATGGTCACGTCACATGAGTAAAATAATAAATATGTGGTGCATTACACGTTGAGGATAATGTGCAGGGTATTTTTTAGAATGGAATTTCAGGGAGGTTAAATCAACACTGGAAATTAAAGGGGGTTTGAATACTGATTAAAAAAAGTGCAGGCATATGTACGTCATAATAAAGGTTATAATATCAATTTTTTAAGGGAAAGAGGGAGGGGAGGTATAACCATTTTCAGGGAGGGATGATCTCAATAAAAAGGCCTAAATGATCCCTGCGTGTTGTATACATACATGTACGTATGTGCGCTTACATGTATCATATCCAAAACATTGAAACTTCCATATTATAGGCTCTACCATTTGGTTACCTTCAATTAAGCAATAGGTTATGGTTTATTTAATCCAAACACCGTGTGAAAAAACAACAAAAAAAACTTTCCACAGCAGTTACAAGGAGCTTACACGTTCCATATTGCATGCCCACAGTCACATGTATTCCGTGCGTACATTTTAGCCTTGTCTAAACAAACCAGACTGGGTGACTACCTGAGATGGCTTCAATCTCTTCTTTGAAATGCAGTGTGAAAAGGATGAGCAACAGAGTGTTGACTAAACATTGGTCAACTGATATGGCATTCAATGGAAAGACTCATGGCATGTTCAGCTTGCATGACCATTATTATTATATCGATGAAATATTGGTATTTAATGGACTAATTGCATGGAAAATTGAATAATGAGACCACATCAAAAATTGCTGAGAAATGCTTTTTATAAACAACCACTAATAAACCTTTAACTTATTTATTTAGCCTATGCGCCACAAGGCTATTAGTCCTGGTGAAACTATTGCATGAGATAAGTAACTAACTTTGTATCTATAACGGATAATTAGTACAACATAAAAACATATTCAATTTAGAAATCAAATTTTATTAAATGGTGGGAAAATCAATAGAGACTTCTTTACCTTGGCTGTCAACAGAAATGAGGTCATTGTCTTCATCGAAATACTTCAGGACGATGTCAGTTATGCAAAATTTGGCTTTGATCTGTGTAAGTAAATGCCAGATAAATTACTATTATATGAATTACGCTTAAAGTAAAAAAAATTCGCGCCATACGAAACGCGAAGCTTTGAAAATTACCTGAGCTAATAGTTATTCACAAATTCTTGTGAAGGTCAGAGTGCTCTCACACCTGAGGTGACATTTTTTTACTTAACACCAATTGGAACAACTCTGGTGATAAACTAACCCCATACTTCTGTCTCCTAAGTCGCCACTGAGAGCATACATCAGGATTTCAAACAAGCAGATTTACCTGACTTTTTAGAACACAGAGAGTGTAGGTGGCTGACTTCAACACTGAAATTTCCATGGTCTTTCCCTCACAGTTAAGCTTGAGTAATAGCTGTCCACAGGGCTTCTTGCCCTGAGCTGCCTGTCTGGTCATAGCCCTACTGCTCCAAGATGGCACCATCGAACCTGCACCACCATGGCTCTTGCCAGCCTGTAAGGAAATGATGGTAAATTGGAGAAAATAATATTAACATTAATAATGATGATAATAATAATAAAATAATAATAATAATAAATTACTACTATTTACTATCATTATTGTTGTTGTTATTATTATTGTTGTTGTTGTTATTATTATTATTATTGTCCTATTATAATTTTGTTAATATCATTATAAATTGTTTAATTTTAGCATATTTAATTTAATTACTCACTAAAAAAATATTGAATTAAAAAAACAGTATCATTAGCAGCCGACCTAAGCATCGAATCTTATCTGGAACTACAGTATAAATATATTGCAAGTTTACGTGGATAAAATACAAGAGTGTCTGAGGAACTGATCTAATAATAACTACATAGAGCAATTCAACTGATAAAACTCGCATGACACATGTACACACGTACATACCACTAACACGCGCGCGCGCACACACATCTACGCACGCACATTATACGCAAGCACATTATGCTCTCTCCGATAGCCTTCCACTAAGGGAACAAGTTGGCTTCCTTGAGTGACAGTGCATACACACATAAACACGCCTCATGATTATCTCACTCATTCACTCACTCTCTCTCCTTGCGTAAATGAAGCTACCTCCATGCTGTATGACATTTATACATGACACATACTTGAAAAAAGAAATTCAGGCAAAGAGATCAATTTGTCCGAATACAGCAGTAACAACTAACTTCCAATAAGTTTGCGCGCGCACACATGTGCACGTATACCATGCACACACAAACACACCTAGTACTACATTCACTTCATTCATTATGTATAAGTATATGATTATGTACGTATACAATGTATATAAGTGTACAAATATAATATGTAACCTACCTGAACTTGAAAATAAACTGTTCCTGTCTCTTCACCCATCTGTAAGGCTTTTTCAAAGTCAGCTAGAAAGTACATAAACACATTATTATAAGGCATGCAAGCCATACTAACCGCTCAGAAAGTATGCCACGAAACTCATTTCATAAGTTTGAGCTGAACCTGCTTGTAGACAACGGAGAGATGAATCCATAAATCGCCATAAACAACTCATTCTTAAAATTCTGAATTAAAATCAAATCAAAATGAGTTTCCTAGTTACTTAGTACTGAATTCCATGTTGAAACCAGTTGAACGCCTAGTTTATCAACTTGCTTGTACACACGAGCAATACAGTATTGTATATATGACCTTTGAATCCTAACATAAACATCCTTCTCACTAACACAACTTTACTGTTAATGAAAATGACACCTAGAGCAAACTCAGTGACTCTCAATACCAACAGAAATAATATAACAAAACATATAATACAAAAATGGAAAGGTTGCTAGTTTCTATAACTTCCACTATTTCGTTATACACACATTTTTGTCTTAGTACCTGAAGTAATCAGCTAAATAGGTTTAAGTGTTCTCTAAAACTGATAAATAAAACCAAATCACTACTTGAATTGACCATACCAAAAGTACAATATCTACTACTACTACTACTACTACTATTACTATCTACTATCACATTGACTAACCTTGATTAACTACTGGCACAAACTGGTGTGATTCATTGGTGTACAGCAATCCAAACTCAGATACTCCAAATCGAGCCTTGATCTGTGGTTAAGGATTATAGTTAGTCTGGTTGCTATAGTACCCACTATTCTAACAATATATTTTGCCACCCCAACTGTAAACCTAACTTGAGAAATGACACTTCCTGGTGTCAGCAAAAAGGGTTAACACTCCCCAACCACACTTCCTGGTGTCAGCCAAAACTCACCACAAACCAACCAACCAATCAATCGAAACTAGGAAACGTAACCTAACCGCAACACGAGAAAACCAAAACTTACTTTACTCTTGAAAGCACAGAGAGTGTAATTAGTTCCTTTGAGCACAACTGCTTCTAGAACAGCCTCCCCACACTCCGCTCTTAACGTCATTTGGTTCCTCCGCTGCTGGGAAGTGCTGGAAGCACTCGCCATAGCTGGGCGGTGTACGCGTTTCATTTGCTCCCTTTGATAAGTTAGGCAAACGGGCGTAAATACGCCCTCCCTATTTGTGAATGAGATAGACTTGAATTACTTTCTTTACATTAGAAGTAACCAGCAAGCACTACGAGTTGCCAGAAGTATACGCAATAGAAAAAACCCACTTGCCTTAGAGAGGTTGAAAGGGAGACAGGTTTCTTCCGTATGTGGTTTTGTTTACCTTGTATTAAATTAACTGGCTTGCTAAATTTAGACACTAAATGACGTCATATCATATCGTATTTCCCCCGCGTGTGCCGCGCCGCCACCGCAACAACTAACTCTCGGTAGAAGATAACTCCGCGTAGCTCACCTTACCGAGTTTATGGTCACACAATTTATAAGATGATCCTGAGATAGCGGCAGGATACAGAATATCAATTACTTGACAAGCTTGCTAGCAAAATCCAGCAAGTATTACTCAATAATAATCATTCTTCACACCACTTAAATGTGAATGCTTCAAGAAAAAAAAAAGAATACAAACAATATCTCCGCATAATATGTGCTGAATTACTGAAATAATTTTACACAGAAATAACAGTGGCGGTAAGAAGATGATTTTTTTTTTTTTTTTTTTTTTTTGGTGGGGTGGGGGGAGGGCTGACAATAAATAGACCTATTTGGTGTGGGTGTTCACATGCTACTTTTTAGACAGCATACACAACATATCCAGGCCTGTAGGCTGGGTGGCCCATGGGAGCTCCTCTTGTGAGCACCTTATTTTTTTTTACTTGGTTTATCAATTTCATTTATGTTAGTTGTGGAATCATCTCTTCGAAATTTCTATATAGTCTGGGAGAAAACTGTCCAGCCCCCCTGGTTCTTATGCCACTGCAGGGCTTGCACAGAGGGGTTTGGGGTTCATGAAATTCAGGTGAACAACTATCCAGATTTCACTTGACCTGAAGATGTCTTGGTTTGAGTTTTATAAGAAAAAATAGCTGCAGAGTTAATATTGATGAATAAATTATTTGTATCACTTGGTAAGGTAATCAATATGATGTAATCAAAATGTGGTTAAAATAGCTGAGGTGGCAGAAGCATAGCTTAGAAAAGGCAAAAGCAATCCTTTTGGTCATTTTTATTTGTAAGAAGAAGGCTTTTGAATAAGATATAGCGACGAATCACTTTCTTGATATTTTTTGAGGGTGATATTATCACATCATTATTGTTTGGTGATCGTCCATACAATCGAGTGTTTAAGCTTAGCAATTAATAGTAAATTTTCTTGTTCTAATGAAAGTGATGAGTCTGTTTTAAGGGTAAGGTCCAAATTAAGCCTCCATTTTAAAATCCCATGTACACCCCCTATATAAAGCAAAGTTAATGTATTATATACGCCATTGTGGGTATTCTACCATACATATTATTCTACTGTAGAAAAGTATTTTATTTAGAAGTATTTTTATGCATGTAATATTATAATCACACCCAGTATATACAACATATCCATCAACTCTTAGAACAAAGTATATTTTATTAGAGTACAGTTGTGCAAATTCATTCTTTTTATTTTGCAGGAAGCAATGGATCCAGTAGTGACTTGCAAATCTTGGTCCAGGAGAAGTTTTCCACAGCAATTTTTCTTAGTTTTTGAGCAACTTCTTTTCTTCGAGAATAATCTTCAAATTGACCATTTGGGTAGAGCAACTGAAGTGCACTTATAATCCTAGCAGGAAGTTCCTGCTGCATAAATGAGCCATCCACCAGCTCAAATATCTGTCCTGGTCGTGGTGTCATGTGCATGAGTTCCTCTAGTTCAGGTTCAGCATTTTTAACGACATCCAAGACATCTGCTACACCAGAGTGATAGTTACATATGGGCAAGACACCCGAGGACATTGACTCAACTACCACCATTCCGAAGGCCTCGGCACATTTACTGGCTACAACAGCCACACTTGCCATGGAGAGGATTTCACAAAGCTGGTCATGGTCCAAAATTCCAGTCACAGTGATGCGGTTTCGCTCGTCAGGAGAAAGCTTACGAAAGGTGCTGTGAAGTTGCTCGGATGATGCATCTAAAAATTTGCCTGCTTGGCAGAAAGCGATAAAAGCTTCCACATCTCCAGTTTCCATTGATCTCAGCATTCCTTCAATGTGTTCACGATAACCTCCATAACCCACTACGATGAGTCTGGCCTTTGGAATGGCCTGGAGAACAGTTGGAAAGGAAGCAATTATTTCACCTACACCTTTTGTGTTTAAGTAGGCCCCAAAATAGATTATTATTGGTTCATCCTTGGCAATGTCAGGCAGACGTTTGATGAGATCAGAGTCAACTGCCCACTGGTCATAGGACCCCGCCAGAGCTGTGAGAGTGACGTGCAAATTTTTGTCACTTGACGGATTAACAGGCAGTTCTATTTTATAAGCATCTCTTCCCTCAGGCTTTCTGAGGATAAATTTCTTGATTTTCTCTCGAAATCTTTGTAGGTTGTCGGCTGTATTTTTGTCAAAAAGTTTAAATACATTTGGATCCATCCCTGGTGGGATTATTACAGTTTTGCTTCGTAAGCCAATCTCCTCTTTTTGAAGTTCAAACGTGGCATCCAAAAGCCTACATATATAGTCTGTGCCAGCAATAATTTTTTCACTGTGACTGAGTCCTTCGATCGCATATTTCACCAGCTCTGGGCGTTGCTTGAGGGAGAAGTTGACTGCACTTCCATGAATCTTCACGTCAAATGGAACACTACTTCCTTCACAGGCTCTCTTGGTAATAACAGGACTCAGTAGTGCATGATTGGCCAGAACATGATCCACTCCCTGCTCCAAAACTTTACGCAACCCAGCTGCTGTCAGTGTGATATGGTTCTCTATTTCAGAGAGGGAACATTCAACGTTCCCCATTTCTTTAACCTGGAAACCTTCATAGCAATTGTAGACATACACGAGAAGAAGTTTATCAATATCAGGCACAATTACTCGGATGGATCCAGCTGCTGGTGCTTTTGTAGGAATATTGCTTGTTCCAATAAAGCACTCATCCACAAATTCCAGTGAGTCAGCTTTATGATCCTGACACAGAACAGTGACTGAGTGGCCTTGATTCTTCCAAGTCTTTGCAATATTAGCACTGTAAATGTTGGATCCCGTTCCACGAAGAAGATAGCCATGGACAATGACAAGATGCATCTTTGTTCTTATCTGGCCTTTGCAGTCCAAGTCAGCAGCCAAAATAGTATACATTTAATGCAGACACAGGAAGTGCAGAAACCACATTCAACAAATTTTAGCCACAATAATCTATGTTTAACTTAAAAGCATAAAACAGATTCAGGAGGGTTTTTAGAATATATTTGAGAAACATTGAGTAGAGTAGCTTTAGTTCTTACACAGGGTGAAAAGTGTCCATTTACAACCATAAAAAATCTGTAAACTGTCTTGGTAATTAGAGTTATCAAAAAATTTACAAGGCTGTAGAGGTTATTTTCAGGCAGTGCTAATCATTGTAAATTGGTGTAGAATTTGATTTGCCCCCACGGACTTTTATTATATTCTGTATGCAATGAATGTTCTACAACAACATGTACTAAATTAAGTCTTTACTAAATAAAGCTTTACTATATGAATAGTACACAAGTAGCTATTCGTTAATTTACGTAGCTAATTGCACGAATAGCTACTTGTGGGGATACTTATTTGAAATCCTGTATGAATTTGACAGAGGCATGATAACCAGCTAATTGTGAATGAAATCTTTGTGGAATTTTCAATGACCTTTAACCCAAGATAGCAATCAGTTGTGTGAGGACTCCCAAATAGGAAAGTGCAGTACTCTGTGAGAGTAATGGAGTAACACTTTAGTTAGAGTAGGTTGGCCACCTTACTACAAACAGCCAGCTGTTACATTCTCATTGAAATTATATTGTAGCTACACTATATCGTTTTTACAGTAGTATCAATCCAGAAAAAAACTTTAGGGAGTGCTGTTTAGCATATAGTTGCAGTACATTCAGCACATAATTCATGCACTATCTCTACCCCTCAGTCTATGTTTTATAAGAGAAATAGCTATGTGGAGAACCACCCAGGAGTAGCTACATAGTGGCACTTTAAAACTTTGCTCTAGTACACTATGAATAGTGGGACTAAATAATTTTGTTAGCATGTCTGATGGGCTAGTACATGCAATCAGATTTTTCTTCACTTTGAATTACAGATCACTATGCCGCTATACCAGCAAGCAATTCTAGTAGAGGTCTTTAGCTGGCCAAATTCAAAGTAATATGAAATGTCCATTTCTATGCATGAATTTTAAAACACGCTTGAAATTATCAAAAAGTAATAGTAATAGCTACGTACCTGAATGATAGGTTCACAAAATAATATAGCTAACTACATGTATTACGTGTAAGTCATATGTATGCCTAATTTTTATTATATATTAGCTAATATTAGAATGTAGTGTGTTTATAAACAATTAAGATAAACAAAAAAAATCGAAGTATTTGAAGTTGCCAAGGTGTTGTAGCCAATATTAATATTTAAAAAAATGCAGTGTCCCTGAATTTGAAAGCATGACTGTTTTCATTATTGTTACTGGGCTAGTCAGGGTGGTGTTTAATCACTGATTTAAGTATCTACGTTTGTCTGGACAATAATACCAGAATTATGTTTTGATGTTTGTATGAGCACGGGTATAGTCTCGCGAACCAGACCCTTTACCTAAAGGGTCTGGTTCGCAAGACTAAACCGGATTAATAGCACGAGTAACGTGATTGAAATAGTACGAGGCGAAGCCAAGTGTCAATTGCTTGATCCCTAATATAGCACAGGTTACCCGTGCTATCACTCGCTAATAGTAGGCTAGGAAAAAAATTCACAAAATAGATATATCTCAGGCTTATCAGCAGCTGTTACTTGAGCATAATTCAAAGATTTGACCACGATTAACACTCACCAGGGATTATATCGCTATATACAAGGCTACATTTTGGCATTGCATATGGATACCATACTCCAAGGTATTCCCAATGTAATTTGTTAGCTATATTGATGACATCCTTATCACTGGATCTACTGATCAAATTCATTTGCAAAATTTATAAGCAGTATTGCAGAAATTGAAAGAGCATGGCATTGAGCGAAGTTAGCGAAGTGTGCATTTATGAATTTATCTGTTGAGTATTTGGGTCACAAAGTTAGTGCTGATGGCTTACAACCACTTTAAAGCAAAACAGATGCTATAGTGAGAACACCAGAACCACAAAATGTACAACAATTAATATCCTATTTAGGTCTACTCAATTATTATTCCAAGTTTATTCCAAATTTAGCTACTATTACTAAGCCCCTAAATCACCTATTGAACAAAGATGTCAAGTGGAAATGGGCATCGGAGTGTGCTAAAGCGTTCATGGCAACCAAGAATGTACTTGTATCATCAGAAGTTCTAGTCCACTACGACCTAAATCTACCTATTTCTCTAGCAGGAGATGCATCTGCATAATGGACTCGGAGCTGTGATTAGCCACACATTGCCAGATGGAAGTGAACGTCCGATAGCTTTCGCATCCAGGACATTGTCATCCGCTGAAAGAAATTATTCACAATTAGAAAAGGAAGCAGCATCTTTTGTTTTTGGGTTAAAGAAGTTCCATCAGTATCTTTGTGGGAGGAAATTCACTTTAATAACAGATCACAAACCTTTGACAACCATTTTGGGCCCCTAAGAAGGGAGTCCCTACTCTAGCTGTAGCTCGACTACAACAATGGGCCGTGCTACTCTCAGCTTATTTATATGATATTCAATTCAAGCGAACAAATGCTCATAGTAATGCAGATGGTCTCTCCCGACTTCCTCTACCCGAGGTCGCATCAGAGGGACAAAGTTTGGACGCTACAATATGCAACCTGGCTCAGATAGAGAAATTATTACCTGTTACATCAGTTCAAATTCGACAAGTCATTCAGAAGATGTTGTATTGATTAAAGTATTGGAGTATATACAGTATGGATGGCCTAAGCAAGAGGAAGCTCTAGTTCCATACTGGAATAGATCACAACAGTTATCGGTGGAGGATGGCTTCTGGGACCAAGAGTGATAGTACCAGCAGTGTTGAAGGATCAAGTACTGAGTGAATTTCATGACACACACCCTGGAATTGTCAGGATGAAAGCAATAGCCCGTAGTCATGTATGGTGGCCACAGATCGACAGGGATATTGAGGAGATAGTGAACAGTTGTCCGTCTTGTCTATGTGTCAAACAATCTCCATCTAGTGCTCTATTACACCCGTGGACCTGGCCTTCTAAGCCATGGCAGAGAATTCATGTTGATTTCCTTGGACCATTCCTCAACAAGATGTATTTTGTGATTGTGGACGCTCATTCAAAATGGCCAGAAGTGTATGAAATGTCAAGTACAACAGCACAGAAGACAGTAGATATGCTCAGACATGTTTTTGCTACATTTGGTCTACCCCAACAGCTAGTATCAGACAACGGACCACAATTTGTGGCAGCAGAGTTTTCATAATTTTTTTAAACAAAATGGAGTTAAGCATGTTCGTTGCAATCCGTACCACTCTGCATCAAATGGACTAGTCGAGAGGTTTGTCCGATCTTTCAAGCAAGCTATGAAAGCTAGCGGAGCTACAACAAGATCTATTCATCATCAGCTGGAAAACTTTCTTTTGTGTTATCGTACAACTCCTCATTCAACAACAGGACGCACACCAGCATCATTGTTCATGAAAAGAAGCCAAATTGTGAGAGTCGTGTTCTAGTTAGTCAATCAACACAAGTGCAGACGCATGGACAGAATTCCAGGCTTAGGGAACTATCTCTTGGACAGAAAGTAATGGCAAGAAATTATGAAACTGGGGAGAAGTGGATATCAGGAAGTGTCAAAAGAGAGCAGGACCACTGTCATGAAGTTGAGACGACAGAGAAAGGAGTATGGCGTAGACATATCGACCAGCTGTATGGAAAGGGACCAAAAGCAGGAAATAACGATTGTGAGGTGGACCTGGATGTCTCTTATGAACTAGATGAGACTTCAGTAGAGCCACAAGAAGCTGCAGGAGAAGAATGTGAAACAGACCCGGATCAACAAGAAGAAATTCCAATAATTGTAGCAGCACCAGCCGAACCAGATTATCCCATAAGGGGAACATTACCAATTTCTACCAGTGCTAGTTCAGGAACAGTGAAGAAGTATCCTACCCAGAATTGTCATCGACCAGAATTATTATGGGTTTACCTAAGGAGGAAACTACACGTTTACCTTAAATTAATTGCTATCAAATTCACACCTTATTCAGTTCTATTGATGTGTTACCGTGTGTGTGTGTGTGTGTGTGTGTGTGTTAATTGTTGTTTTCACCTCTATTCATACCCAGACCTACAGCATGCTACAATATATTATGTTCTAGAACTTTTCATTCCAATCAGTCTAGCTTATTCTGTGATTATGTGAACGTGTTGTTGTGTTCTTGTTTCAAGATTAATATTAACATTTAAAGTAAATTGAACCCATTACAAACACAACAGATTTAACCTATAGTTATTGGCCACCAGTTAGGATGAGCACACAGAGAAGTAACTATACCTAGCGTCAGATAATGGCTTAGCAAATTGAATTTATAGCAACAAAATCAATGCAGCAAAACGCCATCTCTGGCAGAGAAAATAAAATCTACAGAACAAACACAAAAAGCAGCAGCAAATTAAAAATTTTCAGTTCAGCTCAGCAAGTTTTGAGAAAATCTCAAGGAGTTCACTGTTGGCCTTGAACAGCTTCGACAAACTCTTCAGGACTTTCAGGAAGCTATAAAAATATCACACTATAAGGACATGCCTACATGTACACACACACACACACACACACCACACACACCTCAGCTGAAATTAAAAAATTGACATTGCCTTGCTTCTCTCCAACCTTCAGAGCTTCCTCAAAGTCATCTACAAGCAAATACAGACATAAGATGAATAGGAACTTGTTTCAATTGTTCAACTTGCCAACCTTGGCTGTCCACAGACCCAGACTTCTCTCCGTCAAAATATTTCAAAACAAAATTGGAAAAACCAAGTTTGCTTTTAATCTGGAAATTATACAAAGACAACAAAATTGTAATAGAGTGATAAGAAAAATACTGAAGTACTCATGAGCTTGTAAACACACATACACACACACACCTTGCTCTGCAGAGCCTTTAGGGTATAGGTGGTATCCTTCATTACAGACATCTCCATGGCCTTCAGTTCAAACTCAAACTTCATCTTGATTTGTCCAGGTGGACACTTGCCTTGGGCTGCCTGGTGAGCCAGGGATTTGCTTGACCAAGAAGGCCTCATCTTCTCTTTTTCCTCCATCTAGAACAAACGCAAGAAAAAAAATATGAATATTTTGGATGACAAATTTAACAGACTAAACAATAGACAGTGAATGGCTATGAATAGAAGGGGAAAATTGAAATGAAAAAGTATCTATTTAAACGGACAGAACTAAATGTATCATAGTACACTATTCAATACCTTGTCTATGACTTGGAAAGACACAGAGCCAGATTTCTCACCCATCTTCAAAGCCTTTTCAAATTCAACTGAAAGCAAAATTTAATGTTACTACTAAATTCCATTGGAATACGTCCAAGAATCACCAGTATGACGCTTACCTTGAGTGTCTACGGAAATGACATCTTTTTCTTCATCAAGATATTCCAAGTTGAAATCAGTCAAGCTGAATTTGGTTCGGACCTAAACATAAAACCACATAAGTTCAGTCAACAGTAGTCAATGCCTAGTACACATGAAAATTTAACAGTCTTGTAAGTTCTTATCTACTAATACACTGCATTTCCTTGGCTGATCAGGAAGTCACTACCCCTAGTATTTGAATCCTTTGTCACTTACCTGACTCTTGAGGGCACGTAGAGTGTATGCAGTGTTTTCCATCACAGACACCTCCATGAGTCTCCCTTCATGCATCATCTTCAGCAAGGTCTGGCCAGATGGTTTCTTACCCTGCAAGGCAGAGTAAGCAGCCATGTTGGCCTTGTTCCAGGACACCATGGTAGGATGCTCAACACGCTGAGGAGTATACTTATCTTGTTTCTTCTCAACCTGAAAGGAAAGCAAATCACAACATGAACTAGTACAGCAGTAAAAAACAAAAACAATAAACAACAACAACAAACTATGGAATATAGTATGTAAAGTAACTTGAGCACTATTTGTTCATGCAACAAAACACTCCAGAAATATGTTGTAAACTTTACCTTGTCAACGACACGGAAGTTGACAGCAGTATTTTCCTCTCCCTTAGATATGACCTTTTCAAATGCAGCTATGGACGAAATAACACAAAAGTTAACACCAAACATTCGTTAATACTCCACCAAAATATTCACTGTTCCCATCAATGTATTTAACATGCCTTACCTTGAGAATATACTGTAGTGAGGGTGTTGTCCTTCTCTACATACTTCAGAGAAACATAGTCCAAACCAAACTTGGTTTTGATCTATGGATTGAATAATAATAATAATAATAATAATAATAATAATTAATACGCCAGCTATTTACAGACATCATTCAGTTTGAAGCCAAGAAATTTCAACCCGCACGTGAAATACAAATGCAGTCAAAATTATTACTCAATTATCTAGAAGCGGCGTATGTAATTGTGCTGCTTGCCATACCCTCTCTCCACTGCTAACCGATTAAGAAACCATTATGCTACTACAAGACCAACCTACCCTGCTTCTGAGAGCACAAAGAGTGTAGCAAGTGGACCTGAGGACAGCAACTTCCATCACTTGGCCATTGTACTCCACGTTCAGCTGTATCTGGCCAGAGGGCTTCTTGCCCTGGACAACCTCTTGCATCATCTGGCGAGAGGCGATGGAAGAATGAGTGACTCGATTGACAGTCCATGATTCTTCCACATTGTCAGCCTAATTAAACCATTGAAAAGGCTATAAACAGTGCACTGTAACAAATAAGTGCTTTTATTGTCTCCCAGTGATAGACTCCTAAAAATCTACTCCATTTATATCTAAATAGGTAGTGCATTACCTTAATCACCACTTGAAAGACTACCACACCAGTCTTCTCTCCCGTCTTCACTGCTTTTTCAAATTCCACTGCAGATAGAAAAAAATAATGGTCAAAAATAATTTGACTGTGACTATAATTTCATATTCAGGTAGTAGTACATCTTCCATTAAGTGACACATAACTTAGTTTACACATCCTGCGTATGTATATGCGCAAGTGTTATGTTAGGAACAGAAATAGACACCCTTGAATGACATCACCAAGAAAAGCTACTAGTTATAGAAACACCATAGGACAGAGTTCACATAGCTCTTGTGGGCTTGCCAGATGACTACACACTCAATCACCATCTAATGTATTTCATGTGCTCTAGAATGACCATATAAGGTAATAACAAGGCATTAGATTCAGCGAGGAAACATTATACAGCTAAGCACACATAAAACAGTGTCCATCCTAGTCCATTCACACTACCTATAGCAGTACAAACAGTATACCTTGATAAATACTAAACAATTACTATTCTCCAGTATTTCAAACCTTGGTTAGTCATAGACTCCACTTGACCCTCTTCATTAGTGAACTCCAGGCGAAACTTGGCAATATCAAAGTGAGTCTTGATCTAAAGCACCAACAGAAAATTAAATATAGAACATATTCCAATAATTTTTCTTATGAAAGAATCTGTGGGCAAGAAACCAGTTTGGGTTATCCACTCGCTTACCCTGCTCCTCAAAGCACACAGGGAGTAGGGGGATCCATTCAGAACACTGACTTCAAATACAGCTCCCTCGTACTGCACTTTCAGAACAATCTGTCCCTTGGGTTTGGCACCATGGTTGGCCCAGTTAGACGTGTCCTGGTTTCTCCAGTTCGCCATAGACGGGTGCTTGACGTGTTTGGGTACTGGCAAAGGTTCCCTTTTAGGCAATATCTCAGTTGTGATCTCCATTGTTCGTTGACCTTCCCTTTCTCCAAAATACCAGACGACCGGCTCAGGCGATTGATTTGAACCAGAGCGTGTGTGTTTACTCGCGCTTTTTATCCAAGCTTGCGGCCCGCAGGAAATATTTTTGTTTACACTTAGTACATACCGCGCGTCCTGTAACCTCCTCGCGACCATTGGCGCGGCGCCGCGTCATTGTTTGCGTGTGTAATTATTTTTAGATAATATTTGGCTGACGTTAGGCAAAATAAAGTAAAGGCGGAGTTAGGGCGGGGATTTGAATGGACCGGATGTAGTAGCATGGTCTGACGTGGACGAACCGGGAGAGCCTGGAAAAAAAAAGCTTGTAAACTAACGGCTGTGGAGGTCCAGAAGGTGGAGGTTAAGTCCAATGGAGTTTTTCGTTTTATCCTTAAGAAGAATCCTTTTTATATTGCTTATTTTGTCCTACGTGTTGATTTCTTTTGCGGGGTGAGAAATAGGACAGTTAAATTTTAATTAATGCTCACCAACATTTTCTTGTGAAGTTGTGTTAACTATTTATTTTCCAATATAGGAGAGATTTCTACAAGATACTTGGTGTAAGTAGAGATGCCACCACTAGTCAAATAAAGAAGGCCTACAGAAAGTTAGCGGTCAAGTACCACCCAGACAAAAATCCCGACGACCAGGAAGCTTCTGTGAAATTTCACGACATAAACGAGGCCTACGAGGTTCTACAAGATGATGAAAAGCGAAAAATATTTGACCAGCGAGGGGAGGAAGGTATCAAGGAACATGACAAGAATCAAGCTCAAGGGGGCGGTGGTTTCAGGTGAATTTATTGGGGGTGGGATAAAGGACTTGCATTAGTTAATAGTATACACGAGCCATATTTTTCAAGTTAATCATCTGAAATTTTGACTAGGAAGTCATGCACAATTTGCGTTGTCAACACTGTGGTATGCTTGTGCTTAAATGTTGTGATCTGTCAGTGTGTTGATTGTAATGCAGAGTGAATGGGGGAAGGAAAAAAAAAATTTGTCTTCTGTCATTATACTTTTCTTTAGTATGTGCTTTCGGATGCACTAGTTGTCTATATTTTGATCAGATTTGAGGTATTTAACCGGAAGGTTAGTTGGAGTCACGAGAAAACTAGTTTGATTATGGGTATGCAAATTCTCCACGTTGTGACAGGGGCTGCGGTGTTGGGCTTATGTTACAGCTTTATTTTTGGGACTTTATCTGTAATCCTACATGTAGGGAAAGTTTGATAACTGAAATGGTTAGAATTAATAATCACATTCAGTTTTGTTGCTATGCTTAATGAGAAGTCACCAGTTAGTTTGACTTGCACATACTGCTGACTATAGGTTACTGGAAATGGTCGAATGATTGAAATTATGAAGCATCAGTGAAATTCATAAAGCAGCATCTAGAATAACATAGAGCTAAGAGTGTATGTGAGAATTTCAGTCTCTCTCTCTCCCTCCCCCCCCCCCTCCCCCCCTTCCTCTTCCCATCTTCTATTATTATTACTTTTTGCAGTTCATTCTTTGGCAATTTCGGTTTTAACTTTGGAGGTGATGGCGGAGATGGTCACAGAGAAATTCCTCGCGGAGGAACGATTACACTTGACTTTGAGGTTTCCCTGGAGGACCTGTATATTGGGAGTTTCATAGAGCTGGCCCGGTACAAAGCTGTACCCAAGGCTGCCTCCGGCACCAGGAAGTGCAACTGTAGGACAGAGATGAGGACAGTCTCCATGGGACCGGGCAGGTTCCAGGTGAGAAAAGGGCAGGTCAGGGTAGATGCAATTAACGAATTCTCCCTTTATCCCTCTTCCCCCCCCCCCCCCCCCCCATCCCCCCCGGGTTCGTACATTCAGGAGAACAAGAAGCCTTTTTTCACATTGTACAAATTCTGAGTATGTAATAATTGTTCTGTGTAGACTAATCAGTCTGAATGTCACTTTAGTTTTATGTGTGATGTTAATTATATACAATAAACAAACAAGTGATATAGATTGGTATTCTTGCGGTTAAATAAAGGAAAAATTTATTATTGCAGTAAGAAGAGGAAGTGTTGGTAACCAACCACTTCACTTCTAGTGGTAACCCATTCTTTATTACTTCTTTCTTTTTTCCCAGATGTCACCTCAGCAGGTTTGTGAAGAATGTCCGAACGTCAAGTAAGTGTTATTGGAAAATGGTTATGTATGATCTCAAACATGATCAAACAACAGAGTAATTATTAAGTGGAGGTTTAAATTAGTTATTTACCCATTGCTTGAATATTAGAGAATATGTTTTAGAAAAAAAAAAATATTGAAATGCACTTATGATTGTATTAACCCTTTGCGTACGATCGTCACGAATTCGTGACCGCCGTAACTTAACGCGCGCGTACGATGGTCACGAATTTGTGACACACCGGGTGCGTCAAGAGAATACGGCTGTCACAAATTCGTGACAAGCTCTTTCCCGCTCTGTTATTACAATTACAGAACTTTCAGTAGCTTACATAGTATACATTTTGCAATCTCTATTCTACAAAATAAGTCTTATAAAATAAGTATAACTTATATCAAGTGCACCAACTAAATTAAAAAAAAATTTTTTCTATACTTTGTGTCTAGCTATTTTCAAATAGAACATCTACTAAGAAGTAAAGGCCTAAAGTAGCTAGAAATAAGCAAACTAAAACTAGAACTTACACTTGGGTGTGATTTCTCCTTTCATAAATATAAGCTAAAAAAATAGCTAACAAACTATGGCCTCCTCGATAATTCCAACTAAGTTTGTATTCAAAACAACTCTATAAACTATAAACTAACGAATTACCATAGCTACAACGCAGAGGCAGATTATTTGAGGCCTAACACAAAAGAAACACTCGCCCGTTTTCTTTTTCCACGTGTCGAACTCCAACTGGTAAAACGCCGTCTCAGGCAACTAATTGGTTTTACGGCGTGCACGTATTTAATTACATAATTGCTCGCCCACGTTCGTCCGCAAAGGGTTAAAGAAAGTTTCTTTTAGCGTATCTAACAGTGGAGGAAGATGTATCTCTCTGAAATAACTTACTTTAATAGTCAAACTTGTTATGAGTGTTTGACAACTTCAGGAAGATAGTATAAAGAATACTGAATACTGCACACAATAGTAAAATACATCTTTCTGCCAGGCGTGTAAGTTGTTTATATATTGGGCTTGATAGTGAGCCATTAGCGTCGTTGTCATGATCTATCAAGTTTCTAAATTTTAATTGTAGTACATGAGATAGTTAGAGATGCCAGAGAACATTAATTTATAGTTTGTAACAATATTTCATACGATTGAATTGGTTTTTCTATTTGTTAGATATGTGCTGGAAGAGAAAGTTCTGGAGATAGAAATAGAGCCGGGCATGAAGGATGGGTACAACTATCCTTTCATAGCAGAAGGTACAGTGGCAGACGTCTCAAGCAGTTTTAGAGGACTATAATTATATTCTTGAATTTACCTTGTTTTAATTTACTATAGAAGTTCTAGAGGGGAGAGGAGGGTAATAAATAACATGCACCAATGATTGTGATGTGCAAATTCACTATTCTAAAATATTGATTAATTCTACAGAATCTTTTAAAAGTACAGTTGTAAGAAAGAGATAGTTTCAGTTATATGGGAGTTGGCTTGGTCATATTTTAACTTATTGATCACGGTTGCTGATCTTCAACAAGTTTATCACTGTATGATGACCTGTCTGAAAATTTGCTACACTCATGTAGCAATCTATTAACGATGTTTCCACTTGTTTGTTTGTTTGTTTGTTTATCCAGGTGAACCTCATATGGACGGTGAACCCGGGGATCTTATTCTTATTATTCTAACTCAAAAGCAAGTTGTTGTTTAGTTTTGTTTTTCTGTGTACTGTAATAATTTGTGGTTTCCTTATGCAATGACTGAAAAATGGCACAAAACTTAACAATAAGTATCTATAACTTAAAAAAACAACGCACACATGGAATTAGTCATATATTGACTGCTACTGAAGTTACAAGGGAGAAGTAACCTTGAATGTTCCAATGCTGTTTTCCTGAGAATCCTGTGGCTTTGCTATCTTCTCTTTGTTCCTCTCCCCCTGTTCTTATCTCACCCTCCTCTCTCTCTTTCTTCCTCTCTCTCTGCTTTGGGCAGCAGAGGGGAGGAGAGGGATTGCGATGGGACAAGCTTTTCAATAAAAATTGTTATCAATGTTGTCATTATAATTATTGCGGTTGTTGTTAAAAAAATTTAATGTAGCCAATTGAAATTATTTGACTTGTAGTAATGGTATTTTATTGTGACATGTTTCAGAATCAAGTACTTTTTGTCCAATTCTAAAGTGACCTCACTTTGCAAAGAATCATTCCAGCTATTAAAATTATAGAGTTTGTTGTTGTTGTTGTTGTCTTATCATTTTAGACATCCTAGGTTTGAGCGAAGGGGAGATGACCTCTACACCAACCTCACTGTTTCTCTGAGGGATGCTTTGGTCGGATTTGAAGTAGACATTGTCCATTTGGACGGCCATAAGGTAACACTTGAAGAACAAGGGAGTGACACCTGGCTGATGTAATTACTTTAGTACACTGATTAGGCTATTATTACAGGGGTGCGATTAGGGAGGGGGAGGCAAAGGGAAGGCTGGAAAAGCCTTTACTCCCTTCAGTCGTACTAGCTTGTTGACTTTGGGTCATAAAATCAGCTAGTATGTTTTTAAGCACTGTAACGTGTCATTATTGCCCCTCCTAAATTCTAAGAAGTTATTTTCCCCTCTTACATTTGTTTCCTGTATGCGTTCCTGAGGTTAATAAAAAAATACCTGCTCTACCTTACACTTATGCTGCTTTATCAGAAGCCGTCATATGCCATCCTGCCTATTGTTATACAACACCTTCTATGTCTACCAGTTGATACTCTCGGCCAAATAGTCTCTTCTCTCTGGGAGCTTTGAGACCAGAACATGTCCAAAGCTCAGAAACGTTTATTAATCACACAATAGCCATGGTGGAACTAGAAATTGATAACTTGCAATTTCGCATACAATGTGGTCAGTGAAGCATCTCAGACATGCACTGATGACTTGTTCTTTTTTTAAACCATTATGTGATGATGTAATGGTGCTCAACATGAACATTTATGGTAATAGTTGTAACATGGTATTTTGGTATGCACTGGAGTTTTCTGATATTATCATGATACAGCATGACTTTTCATTAGTTCTGTCTCCTTTGCCCTTACAGGTGCACGTTCAGCGAGATAAGGTGACTTGGCCTGGGGCTAAGATTCAGAAGTCTGGGGAGGGCATGCCTAACTATGACAACAACAAGATTAGAGGCACGCTCTACATTACTGTCGATGTGGACTTCCCCAGACGAACTTTCTCTGACGAGGAAGCAGGAGGTTTGTTGGTAGTGGATGAGAATGAATTTGTAGGTGGTGTGTATGTATAAATGTGTATGTATATACCAATACATATGTGTACCAATGTGACCGTGCACAGGAAATCAGGCACAACATGGTACGTTAATATTGGGAAAAGATCATTTTACTTCTTAAACTGTATAAGAAGCCTGTGGATTGAAACAATTAGGTTGTGTATGTTAGCAATGGTAGGAACTATGGCTATAAAGCTAAGAGAACTTCTTGCCTGGTTGCTGAAGAATGTGTTTGTGCAATTGATTTTTTTTTTGACTGGTATGGTTATTTTATAGAAATATATTTTTTCAAGTCATGAAATGCTGCATCAAGTGGTTGCTGTGGCAGTGAAAACCATTTACCAAACTTCAAGAGCTACTGGTACTACAAGCAGTATGAAATGCTAAATTAGTATTGCAGAAGCTACCACTACTCTGGAAGTATTATTGAATAAGAGAGTTATTGTAATAGTTAGCTAAAATGACTTGTCAGTGGCTATTTACTTGAAATTTTAAATATGACACTATTGAACTTAGCAGTACAAGATGTCATGAGTAGGACATAATATGTATTACAACTACTAACTCACTCGTCATTTGTGCTCAAGCACACACCATGCACAGGAAAATCGGACACAACTGTATGCTTTTTATTCTAAAGTAATACTTGGTCGTATAGCTGAAGGCTAAGCAGTATTGTTGGAGAAAAAGGAGCACGCACATACATTTAAGGGGCACGTGTAACTAATATACACTTTATATACATACACACTCAATCCCCTCTTATCTGGACACCTCAATTACGGGCACGCCTCTTTACCAGGCACCAGTTCTAAGACACTCAATCAAATTCTTACAGTGTGAATTTGTTAATTTGACGACCATTACCAGTCGTGGCAAGCCGGTTATTTCTAGTTCCAGAGAGTTGAAGAGAATCCTATTGAGAATTGCAAGCGAAAGACGACTGGTTAAGTTGAAAAGAGCCTGAAACTTATTGAAAAAAAGGTTGTTTTAACTTGTATTTGGAGAAAACTATATCTTTCCTTGATTAACAGGCATTTCTGAAATACGGGCACCCTCAGGTCCCAAGGTGCCCAGATAAGAGGGGATTGAGTGTACCATTATGTCCTCCCCCCCCCAATTATTCACACCTATGTACATGTAATGCTGTCTTGCTTGCTTCGCTCACTCGTCAATTACTATATTGTGAATATTATACACATGTATACATCTGGTAACTCACTACTGGTTTTATGCTTGGTTATTTTTTATTTGTGATTAATTTTGACAGCTATGTTTTACTTGATGATCTTTCAATTGTTCATGTTTATCTATGAGGAAAGTTATAAGTGTACAAATTGAACATTGGAAGTATAAAAAAAATATTTTTTTTTGATACAAATTCTGATCACTTTTTATTGTAATCTTGAATGTCAGAGCTATGTTATGATTTTTATTTCAGATTTGATTAGGATATTAAACCAGGAGTCAAAGACGGAGGTGTACAATGGACTGTGATGGAGTCTGTTTGGCTTTTAGTGCAATTATTATATGTAACTGGCAGCAAAGCATGTTCTAATACTGATTGTGTAGTGCAGTTCCCTCGTCCTGGGACTATGCCATCTTGTGTTACTCATTTTCATTTCACCATATACATTTTCAGTCATAATTATTACTTGGTGTAGCTGCCATAGGTTTTTAACATGATTTTCACATTTATTTTAATCGAAAAGAATTTAGGGGGGAAAGTTAAATGTGGTAAAGTACCGCCACAATTGAGGACTTCGTCATTTAGTGGGTGCGGTTTCTTTAATTAACTTCACTAATTTCCTGAAGAAGATAAACTAGAAAGAAATTGAATTGTTGTCAATTTTCGAGTTATTGTGTTGATGGTGGTTTTTTGAATCGTTGTTTTCACCGCTGCTGCCGTCGTTGTAGGGGAAAGTCGCGGCGGTAGGAATGGCGTATTCAAACCAGTGGAAGGTGCTGACGGGGTCACTCGTGGCTGGTTCACTCGGGCTGGCGGGCTGGAAAGCTACTCACAATGGCTCCGTAAGTTTAATTGTGTTCCCTGCATTTAGCTGCGCACAGTGAAATTCACATCGCTGTTGAGCATTTGTCGCGACTAGCTGCTGATTAAAACCATGAATACTATAAGTTAATGAACGGAGGGATAAGATATAGTATAGAGAACCCCATTGGCCATGTGCTAGATAACTGAAAACTTGTCAAGGCCAATTTCTATCACTTGGAACATTCATACTTTAGTAGTAAATAACTGAAGTTGTGTTTACTATTGTCAGTTTATAGCGTATAAATTCATTATTCTTAGGAATGGACTTACTTGCAAATGCTCAAACATGTAGCAGGAAATAGCTATGTGTAAACCAGAAGGAGGAAGTTAAGAGGCAAACGTTCAATGAAAGTGTTGTGTAGGCAATACGTAGGGACATGTGTTGCTGTTAATTTATTTGGGCATCAAAAGCTTGTTGTAAGTATTTAAACTGGAGGTTGTCTTTCTTTTGTGATTATACAACCACACGTATGTGAACATACTCGTGTTGCTAAGGTTGGCGGCAATTCATGTTGACTTTCGTTGCTCCGCGGCATGCAGTGAGGGTTGTAATTACGAGTTACCATAGAAACGCAACTTTGGCATGTGGGCTTCACGCTCTCGAGGCATGCAGCTTGTTAGGTTACTTGTTCCAGTTGTGGTGAACTTCAGAAGGAACCTTTTCTCAGGTTGTCCAACACTTGTAGGTCACTGTTCACTTGCATTCGGTAGATAATGTTATGGTAGTACATGTAGTATATTTTATTACTATTATTATTTTTTTTACTAGTTAGACAGTTTATATACGGTAGTTCACAGTTTAGGTAAGGTGTGAGATTGCAACAATCAGCGAGGATAGGTAGTAAATAGGTGACAACCTGCTTCTTTACTGCACAAAGTAATCTCTTAATTAACCACTAGAATCATATGTACTATTATTTTTTCCCCATAACCTTCTAATAATTCTAGTGAAGTTAATTAATCTCTATAGTTATATACAAGTATGTATGTGTGACACGGCTGAACAAAACTACAACAACAACAACAACAAAAAAGAACAACATAGTGCAAGCTCCCTTTAATTTCATTCTCACTACATCTCAACATCATTATTCATACCTGTTTATTTGACGGGTATGAATATCATCCTTATGAAGTTCTGCATGCCAACTGTCTACAGTCGAGCTCTGTTATAATCTTACAAATTCTCTCCAATAATTAACCTTGCTTGCTACGAATATTTGCAAGTATTTTTGATTGCCTGGATTAAGACAACGAAGTAAATTCACGTACTGGAGGTTTGTTCAAACATGAAATGAAATGTGTATATGTATATTACGGTTGTGTGTGTGAAAGTTTATTTATGTTCAAGGTATATTTTTGTTTCTGATAATTACAGGGGTTGCTGGAACTGCATGCTAAAGAGTCTGAAGAGAAGAGGCCAGCAAATGTCTCACGATTGAAGCCGATCCCAAGCAGGTGTGTGTGTGTGTGTGTGTGTGTGTGTGAAGTGTGTGTGTGTGTGTGTGAAGTGTGTGTGTGTGTGTGAAGTGTGTGTGTGTGTGTGTGTGTTAGGTGTGTGTCTATGTGAAGTGTGTGTGTGTGTGAGTTAGGTGTGTGTGTGTATGTGAGTCAGGTATGTGTGTGTGTGAGTCAGGTAGGTGTGTGTGTGTGTGTTATCTAACAATAGCCCTACAATGCACT
>WLWD01006216.1_pt1:0-37500 | contig 112799 bp, 88 predicted proteins | sample 6712731 | NCBI WGS metagenome assembly WLWD01 (sample SAMN12718690, study PRJNA576275) | sponge metagenome | isolation source: marine sponge | host: Mycale hentscheli | place: New Zealand: South Island, Marlborough, Capsize Point | collected 2014-11-01 | reverse complement strand
ATCTGAAAATACATAGACGCGCAGACTGTGATACTTTGCTGCAGAAGATGTTGGAGGTAGTGTTTGAGGGTGAACGTAGCAACTTGAGCTTGCTACTTTGTCACAATATCTTCTGTATCTCAGTGAGTCAAGACTTTTTACTCCCTTTCCATTGTATAAAATGATCAGGGCTTCTTCACCAGCAGCAATTATGTTTTGTTTCAGAGATCACTGTGAATGATGAACTCTGGCTAATTCCGCGAAGCGACGTTGCTCTCTGAATTTCTTCAGGGCATTGCCTTTGCCAAGACCATGAAGGCGAGAAGTTGTATCACATCCGAGGATGGAATGAAGAAACAGAATGTGCTTGCATACTTCCGCCCCTAGTTGCCGTTTAACAGCTTGTATATCCCAAACTAGGATTTTCTTGGCATTTCTCTTTGGTTCTGGCTTGAAAAGAAGGCTACAAGTGTCTAAACTTGCATGATAACATAAAAGAACAAGCAAATCGGTGTCGTCCCCAACCAACACCGTCTTCATTGTAGTGGCAGACTCTACTGCTTTTTTAACAATGAGTAGGTCGGCATCATCAGAAGCATAATAAGACTTGCAGTTATTCTTTTCCAACGTTTCACCTACCATGTTGACAAATCTCTGTTTGTTGATCTTATTCATCAAAAACTCACTCTTGGTCATAGTGAGATGCATTTTTTCTGTGAATGTCACAGTGGCTCCAATTTTCGACTTTAAACGTCTCTTTGATGAGTCATGTCTTTGGTTGATGAGTTCAGATAACCATCAAATACAACAATTGCCCGACCATATTTTCTGGTGACATACTTGGTGTAGGTACCCAAAATTTCACTGTATGTTGCTCCCTTCTTCCATGGGATACGTTGGACAAGTGCCCCTCCATCCAAAACATACTGAACTTGGCCACTTACAGCTGGAATGTTGGGTGCTTGCAATAACGACCATATTGCATCTGACAGTGCAGGTTTCTGTGCCTCACGAAGTAGAAGTGGAGACTCTAATAAACCTGGAGGATAGCTACATAACTCATACTTAAAGACAGACTCTAAATCATGTGTAGCTTTAGCAGCAAGCGCAAGTCGTTGAAAAAGAAGTTGTGGGTCGATTTGAACTGTATTGCCATCAATTTTTATTGAAGACTTCATGTCCATTGTAACTGCTTGATTTTTTCTCCTGAAAGTGTACTCGTTCACACACTGCCCTTTCATGTCATCTATAATAGCTTTCCCAACCGTTTTTGCCTGGTCAACATCAACTGGACTATGTGCATGTACTCCAGTTGAAATGTTATGCAAACCAATGTCAGAGGTGAAGGGGTTTCTATCACTAAGATACCTGAGGACTGTGTTAGTGTCCTTCCAATCTCGGTCTTGCCTTGTCACTGACATATCTTTATTTTGCTCCCCTGTGTTATAATTTATGCCCGTGACATCCTGCATTATTTTGTTGAATTCTGCACAAGCAGGCATAGCCATCACCCATGTCAATCGTTGCTGCTCTGTCATATCCCTTCCTCTAGTGAGGCCACCAGTCGTCTTTAAGGTCCTCATTAGTGCTTGCTCTATCACTAGGTCTGTTGGCAGACCAGCCCACAAACGGTCGCTTCTTCTCACTACATGGAGACCTCGTATGAAGTGGCGGTAGACAGTGGGATGTTCATCTTCAAGCTGGGACATCTGCTGCAAATATATCCACACACATTTTGTATAGTGATTGTGTCCAGATGCAGCTAGGTAAAGAAGCATGTCTGAAAGAGATTGAAGGTGCAATTCCCCATTACCACTGTGTTGCGCTCTTATAAAGTTTCTAAGAATATCTATCATATCCAGGTACTGGATCCACAGAGAAGCAGTCCTGGAGGATTGCAAAGAACACACCTTGCTCTTAAGGCTTTCTTTGAGCTTCTGAACAACTTCTTTTTGACAAACTTGATGCACAGACAGTGAATTGTTCATCAAATTTTCATATAGAACAAAGGCTTCTTGAAGATCAGAGTTCCTAGAACAAAGATCGGTTGCAACCACTTCCAGTAAAGAGAAAGAGGACTTTTCTTCAACCTCTGAAGTAGACTCTTCTTCAACCTCCGAAGTAGAAAACAGATTGATCTTCATTGCATCAGAAAGCAGCAGGGCATTTAGTGCAGATTCAATAGTTAAGTGTGCTCGCACTGCACGTGCAAGAGCCTTACCAGCAAGCATATGGACCACAGCATTGGGTGCATAGATCAATTCAAAAAGTTCTTGTAGCCCAGATCCAGCCATAAGGTGCCCTATACTGCCCAAAAAGCTCATTTCAGTGTGGAATCCCCCTAAACAGAGCACTATGTTTCTAAGATCACTGTTTGCTGGCTCGGTAGCAGTAATCAAGAAAGCCTTCCACCACAGTGGTTGATCAAATGTAATAATTGGCTGGACATTGTATCGGTGAGCATGCTCAGTAATAAGTATCAGCGTTGAGTATATACAAGAAACATCAGTTGGATTCATATCAATCATTGGGAGGATGACTTCCCAGGGTGATCACCATGATGAACAAACTGCATCATGCCCGACCATGATGGACGTGGGGATCCAAGCAAGATTGATGTTTTCCACAAAATATCAAGGTTAGCTTCTTGATTCTGGGCCTTGAAACTACACAGATTTTCAAACTTTATAGCCTCTGTTCCCAACCTTTCTTGTTTGTGGAAGTGAATAGGTACTCGCCCTACAATTGCTACATCTTTGTATGTAACCTTCACCCTAGGAATAGGCTTAGTACATTGATTTTCTGGAGTAATGGCAACTATCATTCCCATACCATGAAATGTGTTGTGACCATCGAGAGTTCGACTGTTGTGGTCCACATTATCTGCTGCATACTGCACAAACTCTGACCTGTAATTTGGAATGTCTGTGTTGTGTGATAATGCGACATTCCTTTCAAATTGTTGCACTTCATTATAAGAACAACAAAATCCATGGCAATGTAATGCATCAATTAAGAAGCGTGATCCAAAATGATGGTGCATTTGTACACCTAACCCAAACTGCAATGGTGCTAGCAAAACCCGTTGTCTGGAAGCTTGCATTATTGCCTGACCTATTGAAGCAATCTTCATCTTGGCTCCTTTTCCAAGAATTAGTCCCTCAAGCAATATTTGTAATTTCAGGCAAGAATGCTATGCATTTATCTTGTGACTCAAAGTCATCATAGCTAGGATAACAACTATTTTCTGTTTCTACTAGCTTTGTATCACTCTTGATAAGTTTAGAAGCAGTTTGAACAAGCCTTATCTTGTCTGTGCTAAGATCAGGCTTTTGCCGACTGTTGTAGAAGTCCTGTAGGATTGTCGCAGCAGTGTTTCTGAATGTAACGACATCGGACTTTCCATTGATGTGTGCTCTAACAATATTATCTCCAAAATGCTCTTTAAGTTTGGAACGCACATGTACTCTGCTATACGCGCTATATTCCGACCCATCTAAAATGGCTTCCATCTTGCTTGTAAGGTCGCTAATAGTAATCTGCTCGTCGTCATTTTCTTCTAGAAAATGTGCTACTTCCAAAAATGCTTCTGTCCTGTCCAGCTCTTCTGGACGACCTAGCTTTACTTTCTTGGCTGTCAACTCTTCTTTTCTGAAAGCTGTAGGAATTGGTCTCATTGTACGAAAATTAATATCACAAGCCTTGTGGTAGATTGCGTCTGCTGCATGCAGGTCATGAGCGCTTGAAATTCGTGCCAGTACACTATGTGCCCATGAATCGTTTCTTTCCCGGCACACCGTCAGAACTGTATCTTTATATTCAATAGTCCTAACTGATATTACATCAAAAGCTTTTCTCTTGTTTCCAGCCATAGCCTGCTGACCGCAAAAGAAACAATTTGATTTGAAGCTAAATTTGTCATCATCTGATCTAAGTGCTGGCCTTTTGAAAGCAGTCTCACCAATTCCTTGCTTGATACGTAAACTCTTCGCAACCTGATCAGGCTTACAATAATTTCGTCGACAGTCCTGGTGTATTCTTTCTCTAGGAGAAGGCTGAATAGCATTGGCATCTTCCCTTTCTTCGATTGCCTTATTTATACTAGCACACCCTTTGTCAGTCAGAGTAGCACATGGAAGATCTCCTACAAGGTAGCATGGTTGATTATGTACTCCTTTAGCTTCATTACGGTACTTACCTAGTGGCTGCTGGCAGATAACACAGACTTCCATTATACCACCAGCTGCCAAGTCAAAATGACCACATGGTTGAGGTCAAAGGTCAAGAGTGATGTAATGCCAGCAGGTCAAGCATGATATGAGTTGTAATGACAGCTGATAGTATAAATTTGGCTCCTGGATAAGCTTGGAGTAGCTGTATTATTTAGTGCATTATTACATTTATTATAAATTGGATTCCCAATTAGTATCATCAATTTCAGGGTCTTCCCCATGTAAGATTCCTTAGGACCTTTAGTATGTTGTAGAGCACATTTTTATGTATAGGAAACAGTTGAGAAACCTTTTCTTGCAATTTGTTCAGGTCCAACTATAAAATGACTGGACTATATTGAAGCGTAAATACAGTATGTGTCTTTAGTCTAGATGTACATTCAGTGAAGTAGTCTATGAATACAGTTGCTCTCAAGTTACCCTCCTCACATCCCCCCTTATGTGCAGCCCCTGTTGTTATTGTGTATTAATGTATGTGTACCTCTGTACTATGTTAGGTAAGACCATCGCAGGCACCACCGACTCTCCAATCTCTGTCAGCCATCTTCCTGCACCGGACGAGAATGACATCAAGTTCATCTTGAGTGAAGTCAAGAACTACTTGTCTCCCGACATATCTGTCAGGCGTGGAGATGTCCAGGCCGCGTGGAGCGGACTCCGCCCACTTGTCCGAGACCCCAACAAGTCTGACACTCAAAGTATTGCAAGGAACCACATCATCGAAGTCAGCCCTGGAGAGCTGGTCACTATTGCTGGGGGTACGTGTGTGTTAATGGGCGGGGCTAGGATAGGGGTGGGGCTGGACACATACATACTGAGGGGTGGGGCTAGAGTACATACATGCTGATGGGCGGGGCTAGAGTACATACATGCTGATGGGCGGGGCTAGGCATTCATAGCTGGAAATAATGTACTTATGGAGTCGGTATAAAATTTGCTTCAACGTAAATCATTACTCATTCTACAGTAAAGTTGGCTTAAGTTTTATATTGGCGATTAGAATGTGAAAATTTGCTATGATTACCAATGTCTAAGTAAAGGTTTCTGTGGGCCTAAGAATTAAGACTATAAGGTTTTCGTGTACCATTATTTTAATTTGATTGTTTATGGATTTTTTCCGAAATCTCAACTAATTTTATTTTTTTACTATTAGGTAAATGGACAACGTATCGATCTATGGCAGTTGATACTGTGAATCGTGTGGTTGAAGTCGGCAAACTCAAGCCTAAAGAAGGGGTGGAGCCTCGCAGCACAGACAGCTTCATCCTGGAAGGTGGTGAGGGTTGGCAGCTGACTAGCTTCATCAGACTCATCCAGGACTTCGGACTAGACATTGACGTAAGAGACGGACATTGTGATAGTTATTACGGGTGTGACTAAGTAAGGTGGGCATGGCTGTCAGGTGTGATGGATGCATTAAAAAGATCATGCAACGGCACTCACACACAAATAATCATCATCAGATTCTTTGTGTGTGAGTCCTGTAAAGCATGAATTGTTGGAAATTTTTTTTTTTTTTTTTTTTTTTTTTTGCTGCACATGGTCTGTGACTGACAGTAGTGATGATGACAGAGTTAACTCAGTTAATGGAAGTCATGTTAACCAATATGTGGTACTATTTGTCATGCATATATAACATCGCTGATGATACTTTACCAGGTACTGACTTGTTGATGATTCACTAATTGACTTTTATTGGTATCTTCTAGGAATTAGAATACTAACATATGCATAGTGAATTAAACAAACAAACAACAACAACAACAACAACAACAACAGAGTGACACACCGTGTGTGTGTGTGTGTGTTTTGTACTGAGCCTTATCTGTAGATAAAGCAAGCCAGCTTTAGAATTCTATAAATTTATTGAATGAAACGAATACTTCGTTCTCAATCTTATGATGCAACCACTCCTAAAGTTACAGACCAACATTGTGCCTCAGTAGTAGTAATACAATATGTGAGTTGTGCCTACACAGGGAACTAATTAAGCTTAGTATATGATACTGTAAGTACCACAGTAGATGAGAGGGAACTCTAGAGCTAGTCATTGTATCAAGCAAGTTCTTCATAAAGATATTACCATTCTATAGTTTCTCATTTCTAGTTGCTGAACACATGCATTTTTTTTAGCTTGTAAAAGTGTACCCCATTGGCAAAAATCGTGTCTACGGTACACCTGATAGAGTCGGCCATTTAACAAGTATAACCTAGCAGTTTATCAACTACTTGAATAGACCACAGTAAAAATCGTGTCTATGGTACACCCCTAATAGTATCAGCCATTTAACAAGTATAATGCAGTAGCAGTTTATCAACAACTTGAATAGACCACAGTAAAAATCGTGTCTATGGTATACCCCTGATAGTATCAGCCATTTAATAAGTATAATGTAGCAGTTTATCAACTACTTGAATCGACTGTTCCTCCTCCTTGTATCCATTTCTTTGCAGGTAGCCAAACACCTCTCTCGCTCGTACGGTTCTAGAGCAAGTGATGTAGTGAAGATGGCCAGTCTGACAGGGAAGCGCTGGCCCGTGGTGGGATGCAGGCTCTCCGAGGAATTCCCGTACATTGAAGCCGAGGTGAAGTATGCCGTCAAGGAGTATGCGTGCACGATTGTTGATGTGTTGGCTCGCCGTACGAGACTGGCGTTTCTCCATGTGCACATTGCAGATGAGTTGGTGCCCAAGATTGCAGATATCATGGCCAAGGAGCTGAACTGGTCCAAAGCACAGAAAAAGGTACATAGATATTTTATCTCCTTACTATTAATAGAATAATATGCAATCCAAAAAAAAAAAAAAACAAAAACCAAAAAAAAAAAAAACACCAAAAAAAAAAAACACCAAAAAAAAAAAAACACCAAAAAAAAAAAAAACACACACACACACACACACTATGTACAACAACAGCACTTACATATGTTGTTGTGCATCAGCCGATTGGTAGCCTGGACAGGTCTTCATACGAGATTCTTTGATTGAGGGTCATCTCTTTTCCTCTCACACCTGGTGCCATGGTCAGAGGTGTTTTGCTCATACATATAGTTTATGAAGCTACTAATAGACAGCAAAAGACATTCACACATTCTGCTATACACTGGCCTCAGCCACAGTGTATTAAACATCAGGCGCAGTGCCAGCTACAAAAATAAGAACCCAAGGTAATCTGATAAATAGCTACAGTAAGTACTGATAATCCTGATTTACATTATCTTCTTGGTAAGGGTCACCAAAGTGAAAGTCCAGGAAATGTTAATAGTGTTATGCACCATTATTTATTCCCTTTTTTTTTTTTTTTTTTTTTTTTTTTTGTGCTGGTTGTTTGTGCAAATACATCGTATTTAAAACGTTAATTTTATCCTGTGACAGGCTGAAGAAGAAGCTGCTCGTCAGTTTCTGGAAACCATGGGGCTGAAAGTGGCCAGTGAAATAAGGGATGTCCCCATCAATCTGAGTTACCAGGAGGCCAAGCACTACTCCCAGATCTTCAAGACGTTGGACAAGGATAAGGACGGACATATCAGCATTCACGACATGAAAAGGGCGTTGGCGGAGATGGATATAAAAGTCAGCGACCAAGAGCTGCGTGATCTCATCGCCGAGGTGGACATTAATAAGAATTGTACTATTGAAGAGGAGGAGTTTCTGCAGGTGAGAAAATCAAATAAGGTCTGATCACTATGCTGTATCAGGGCTGATCCAAGAAAGTGAATAGGTTGATATGTCCCCCACCCCCCAAATTTAAATGATGTTGCTAGAATTTAAGCTTGCAGACATCGCTGGTTAGGTTGTTTGTTGTTTATTGGTAAACAAGTGATCAAACACAGCCATATAGCCATGAACTATCAGGAAAACATGTGACTATTTGGGTTATGGCTTAGTCAGACCCTTTACCTAACTACTTTGCACAGTACATACAGTAGTGGACCTGGTTCCGCCAGACTAAATTTGGGTGTGCTCAAGCTATTTTATTCATATGGCACACATGATCACCCCCTGCAAACATTTTCCGCATTTGCCACCGTCAGCACAAATACTATTTGTGTTACATATATACATTGTATAAGAACGTAGTATTTGGATGACTTGTTTGTTTTGAAGTTGCTGTATTTATTTTACGTCAAGCTATTGTAGCTCATGGGCAGGGCTTCATTTAAGGGGGTCAAAGGTTCTTTTTTTTTTCTCGCCCCCCTCAAAGTCCTTTAGTGAAATTTTGACTATGCAACATGGATTAGCCTTTTTTTTTTCCTATTAATTCATTAATTTATTAATTAATTAATTTATTTATTTTATTATTTTTATATTTTTAATTCACTGCAAGGGTCTCTATACAACATTATGTGTCTGTATTTTACTCTCATTGGCCCTCCAAAATTCTAAGAAAGTTGTTGTTTTTTCCCTCCTAGATTCGTTTTCTGTATGAATCCCTAATGGGCACTATTTAGACTATGCCACTGTGTTATGTGCAGTTCAATATTGTCACTGATTGATTGTTTGTGAGTTTTGATTGTAACTGTTGTCTTGGTAACTTCGCAGCTCATGAGTGCCATCAAGACCGGAGAAGTCACTCACGTGAGGCTGAGAAGCATCGTCGAAGCTCAGGAGAGGAAAATCACAGTAGATAGGAGCGGAGGAGGGCTCTAATTAGGACATACAGCTAGCATTATTCATCTAACAGCAACTGTAATTTGTTTTCTTCCTCTATATGTGTTTGTCTTGTTCCACCATCTACAGGATGTAGCATCTTTATGACTGTGAAATATCAAACATTATCAGCTTAGTGTCATAGTTTCATAAAGTCATTACTCGAACTGATATATTGTCATGTTCATATTTATGTGAAATAAATTACCATGAAAAAAATGTGCTAATATTTTTTAATTCGACTTCCCATGTATATTGGTGTTCGGTTTATTTATTTTATTTTTTTATATTACAGTTGGGTTGGATTGAGACGTAATACTGTGCTTAGTATTGCACTCCCCAAGTCTACATTTTGTCAGTATGGTTCACCTAGCGATATACACAATGGACGGACAATATTACTATGCACTCCTCAAGTCCATCTATTCTGAGCTACTGTTGCTACCTATACGTTGCTATTCATTGAAAAGGAATGGTTTGAGCAGCCCTTAAAAATTGTCATCACTCCCACATGTATTAATAATATTCCTTACTTTGTTTTTACTAGGGAAAAGATACTAATGGTAATCATCTCCATTATCCGCCCCTAAATTCTGAGAATGTATTTCAGGAACAGTAGCAATGAATTTCTCGTCTCCATTATCCGCCCCTAAATTCTGAGAATGTATTTCAGGAACAGTAGCAATGAATTTCTCGTCTCCATTATCCGCCCCTAAATTCTGAGAATGTATTTCAGGAACAGTAGCAATGAATTTCATTTTCTTGTGTGTTGTGATTGAAGAATATCTAATGGCTTTCATGAGCAAAATATTTTAAATGATGCTCTCCCTCATTGCTAAACTCATTGCAGGAAGAAATTCACTTGATATACCGTATGATATATGCACATTTATTGTGTATTATACAGGATGTTAGCTAAATTAGTTAACATGCAAAAAAAAAAAAAAAAATACAAATTACATGAAAGAATATATATATATATTAGGGAACCACACAACAACAATGACAACACAACAACAACAACAATTATAGTCGCGAAGTGCAACTATTTCACTAATTACCTTCCTACATAACGATGCAGAAAGTAGGTAAAGGGTTTTTACTGGATAAAGTGAATGAAAGTGTAAATGTTCTTGGCCTTTCGTTCTTGTGGCATCCAAAGAAGTGTGGTTAAATAGACATGGCTTCTTATGGTTCTAGGTCATAAAGAGGCCCAGACAGACCTAAAAATGTATGGGTTTGTAAATAACTAGTCGCGTACCTATACAAATAACGGGATTATCATTAAAAACTAGTAAAGTAACACAACTGACTACTATCTAAAAGTATAGCCATTTATAATTGTTCAGGAGTCGTAAATTCCTGAGCTGGAAGTTGGTATGGGGTGGAAGGACCAGAACCACCACAAGAGCTTCAGCAAGTTAACATCTTGGCTTACTCATTGCAATATAATTATATTCTATTATACCTGGAATCTTCTGGAAGCAGAAATATATATTTCTATACCTGTATTACATAATACCACAGTCATTTACAATGCAGAGGTACATGTTGCGCGGCATTGGATAAATATTTGGAAGTGAGCTATTATTCTATAACAAAAAGTACCACTGCTTCAGAAAAGCATTATAAACTAAGTCTGTTGTTCTTAGTAAGGTTTACTTGTAAAGAAAGCCTTGAAATACATATGACCTGGAAACCCAAACATCTAGCAAATATAAACTTTCTTTTTTTCTTTTATGCCTTTAGGTCTACAGACTCATATGATATCCATCGAGTGTGTAGTATGCATGCTTTATTCTAATTTATTTGAAGACAGGATAAAAAATGGACTATTGCATTGCAAATAATTCATGAACCATAATGTCACTTTCCACATTCTTCCTTGATTACAGTTAGAAGCTTAATAAATTAACTTTGTCTCAGAGACAGGAAGTGCTACTAAACCACGGAGGGTCAATGGCTATAATAGGAGTACTGCTTTAGAAGTGCTTAGGTTTAAAACAGTTTTACAATGCGGTTAATAACAGCACTGTTTCTGTCTCTGTTCCACCTTTCACAAAGTCTAAAATGTCCAGACCAGGCTGAAGCATGTGAAGAGTGTCCAGAAAGTGCATCTGAATGTGAATTCACCTTTAATATCCACGAGCGATTCAGCTTTGTCTCATACGAGCTTGATGAAAATAAAAGATTGGGAGAAAAAGGCTACCTTTATTTCCTGAACGCCAATGGATACCAACGGGCTGTAAGTGGAGATGATACCAATTATTGCAACTTTGATGGAGCAACAACTGAAGATGATTTCACAAGCAGAAACTGCAGTGTACCAATGACACTTGATGGAGTAAATTACCGCACCCTGCTACTCATTAACGGCCGTGTTCCTGGTCCAACTATTATAGTATATGAGGAACAGACTGTCATTATTCATGTTTTCAACCACCTCACAGATGTCGGAGTCACCATTCACTGGCACGGAATGTTCCAAAAGAAATCTGTATGGATGGATGGAGTAAGCCACATCACTCAGTCTCCCATAGATCCTGATGCTTCTTTTGACTACATTTTTAAGGCAGAGCCAGCTGGAACTCACTGGTACCATTCCCATGCAGGATCACAGAAAAGTGACGGAATATTTGGAGCTTTCATTGTGCGAGAAAGACGGTCAGTGGGAGATCTACTGCAAGATAGCAGGTACATCAATGTTGAAGATATGCCTGACAGCCACACTTTGTCCCTTACTGACTGGCAAAGAAAACCAGAAGCCATTCACCAAGCATTATCGTCAGTGCCATTCTTTACTAACCTTGAAATAGGTATGCTGCCTACAATGACATCTGAAGCATCACACCGAAGTTTAGATGGCCTGGATGGATCAGGCCATGGCCCATTCCCATTTTGGTCAGGATTGATTAATGGCAGAGGACGAAAAGAAAACAATATTTGGACTCCTTTAAGTACTTTTTCTGTGGTACGAGGAAGAATGTATCGTTTTCGAATAATTGGGGCCATCAGCATTTTTCCATTCAAGTTTTCAATTGATGGTCACAAATTGATAGCGATAGCTTCCGATGGAGATTTATTTCAGCCCAAAGAAGTAGACTACATTGTTATTCACAGTGGAGAAACATACGATTTCATCCTCAATGCAAATCAAAATGCTATGAATTATTGGATACGTGCGGACACATTAGAAGATACTGCAGCAGAAGACGAGCATTCTGCAAGGGGAATACTGACTTATGGAAATGCAAACCAGCTTAGCTGGACTTCGAGATATTCCAATGTGCCGGATGTACGGCGATCATGCACTGAGGGAGACAAATGCAAAGTGCTTAACTGTCCTTATTCTGAACATCCAAATAACCTTATTTTCCAGTGTGTTTCCTTGACAGATCTTGTTAGCATATTACCAATACCTGATTCCCAACTGCCAAAATTTCCTCCTGAGCAACCCAGTAACCTCCATTTTCTCAACTTTGCATTTACCGGTCGACGAAATACAATAAATGTCAACAGATTTAAGGCACCAGCTCTACCTTATGCCACAAACTGTGGGGCATACGACCAAAGCGTGACGGACTCTAAGATATGTGGTGTTTGTACTGAAAGCAAGTCATCATACAGTAGTATAAATCAAGTGTGTGAGTGCGTCAATGTTATACAAGCAGCTTCCAATGCCAAGTACGTTGAGTCAGCTGAGCCACAGTCAATCGGTATCATCATTAGCGCCAAAGGAGCGGGGTTTGCCCATCCGATACACCTCCACGGACACGCTTTTCACGTCGTGTACATTGGCAACACTTCAGAGTTGAGCTGTGCAGAAAAATTGAACGGTGCTTGCACTAGGCTAGATTGGGCAAATGGTACCATGCCACAGGCAATTTCCAGTCGATTGCAGAATGGTAGGGTTGTCAGCACTGCCATCAAGAAAGACACAGTTATTGTAGCTCATGACCAGTATGTTGTGATTGCTTTCCTTGCTGACAACCCTGGATACTGGTTCATGCACTGCCACGTTGAAGAACACCTGCTAGATGGAATGGCTGTCGTCATCCAGGAATACTCTGCTGACCAGCAATGGACTCCACCTTCTGGCATTAATAATCATGGTAGCTTTCAATGGTCTATAGATGGGTACAATAGTGCTATTGGTAAAGGGTCAACATGCTCTGATGCCTCTCCAACAAGTACTATTGGTAAAGGGTCAACATGCAACTGTGATGCCTCTCCATGCAACTCTGATGCCTCTCCAACAAGCAATAGTTATTTTCTGGTCATACTTGTGTCCATTTTTGTTGCTTCCTTCTATTTCTAGTTTGTAGACTATTGTGTTTAGCAAGTGAAGTATTAGCGAACATCATTTTTCCTAGTTTTGTGTTTCAGTAGAAAATAATTGTGATATCTAGTTTTATACAAAACTACAATTAGAGTAGGTGAATTGCACAAATAGAATACTGTAGTATTAGTTGCATCTGTTAATTTCAAGTTTCATTTATACAATTCACTTTGTATCATAAAACCTTGCAAGAGTGATATGAAACCTTTGCCTAGTCTCGCGTAGCCAGACCCTTTACCTATTAAGAAAGGGGGAGGGAGGTGGGAGGCCTCGATTGGTCAGGCCAAACCCCAGGCTTATAGTCTATTACTGGTTAGTGGGCATAGTCAGCCTTGACAAATTGTTGAAGATTGGCATACTAAAGGAAATTATTTTTATGGAAGTAAGTAGCTATAGAAATATGGAGTTTAAATCTTTTTTTTTTTTTTTGCTTTTATTTAGCTTTGTCTTGATTTTATTGCCTTCTTTTTCGCCTGCCTTATGAAATTCACATACTTTCACTCAACAATTCGATTCCACCCACATTTTAGTTTCATTTAATCCTTTTCTTCTTGCTTTCTCTTTTGTACTTTCACCTTCTTTTTATTATACCACTTTACCTCGCCAATTCCACCTGCTTATTTAGTTACAATTAATCTCCTTTTTCCTTCTCTTTTTTTACTTTCACCTTCCTTTTTAAAACCTATGCCACTCCCTCATCTATTCCACCCACTTTTCAGTTACAATAATCACTTTCTATTAAATGTAGCAGCACTTTCTATTAAATGTAGCGGCACTTTCTATTAAATGTAGCGGCACTTTCTATTAAATGTAGCGACACTTTCTATTAAATGTAGCTGCACTTTCTATTAAATGTAGCACACTTTCTATTAAATGTAGCTGCACTTTACCCATTTAGTGTAATGATGACACTTTACCAAACTGTTTAATCTCATAACTTATTCATGAATACATTCACCATCATTGGTCGTTGTTACTGACACACAAGTATATTATTATAGATATTCAAATATATATATAACACTTGCACAACTACATAGCTTATGTAACACAAGTGGAGAGAAACAAACTCCATGTTAAAATTACTGAAGAAATTTTCCGTGTAGTCAACTTATTTTTTTTACATTAAAGTATTCAACCTTATATAAATTCATCACTTGTGAATATATTGGAGCGGTCGAGTCCTGCCAGGGCCGTCCTCACTCAATAAGAGAGTTGTGGGGTTGTAAAGCCCACAGATGTCCTGAACTTCGTAACAGACTGAACAATCTAAGGCCACACACTTAGCCCCCCTGACAGTCACAAATAAAGGGTTAATTAGTTAAATTGTAATGAAGATTCAGGGGTTGACTAGAAATGAAAATGAACAGTAACTCAATGAAAGATAACTGAGATAGAACAACAAATCTCACAAACCGCACACACAACAGTAAGGAGACACAAAAAATGAATGACTCACACAAAGTGAAAGAGGGTTCAACGTACACGTAGAAGAAAGTTCAACGTAAACGGTGAAGACAGTTCATACACGACGAAGACAGTTCGTACAAGATGAAGACAATTCACGTACATGACAAGAACGAGAGAAGACGCGGTGCGACGAGTGCCACAACACAAGCGCGTTACAACAACTAAAAAAAACTGAATGGGTGAGCAACAAAAAGAATAAGTAATAAGGAAAAAAAACGGGGAAAAATCAAAACACGCATGCGTAACAAAACAAACACACAAATATGAGAAAGTTCTAAGATCGATCTTTAGGCATCCTCGCAGGCCTGACCATAGGCGGCAGAAGGTAGGGGCTCAGGGGGCTCTAGCCCCCCCAATTTTGAATAGTAGGGGCAGAGCCCCCCCCCCCCCCCCCCCCCCCCACCACCCCCACCCCCCCACACCAACCCCCCCCCCCCCCCCCACCCTCCCCACCCCCCCCCCCCCCCCCCCACCACCACCACCAACTTTTTGACAGTGATGAATTATGTGTGTGTCTTTTGTTTTGTTTTATAATTTACATGTTAAACCTATGACACTATAATACATCTAGAGTGTGATTAGCTTGCCTAAACATCGGTAAATGGTGCTAGCAATTGGTACTGAACAGAATTAACAACACCCGTTGGTTAATGGCAGATTAGCTGGCAGTCCATCGTCCCGGTGAAGACGCCTCCTATTAGTAGATAGACCTTCCCCTACAATTCACGCGTATTGGCCACCCCCCTGCTCCCCTATAAGTCCCTGCCATGAGCGCAGCTGCCAGCTTTAACGGTAACTAAGCCATGCAAAGAGATAAGGACAGTTGAGACACTGGTAATCTAAAAAGAAAATGTGCCCAGTCTCTCCTGGAAACAAGTACAGAATTGTCACCTCTCAAGGTCCAGAGAAAGTAATGGAGTTAGTAACTGGTCTGAAGCGAATTCTTTGAAAGGTCGCGAAGGAGCCATTGGATACTGAAAGTTCTTGTAAGTCAGATGAATGTTGAGTATTTTGTGTTGCCACCAAATGACCAGCATTTCAACCAGAGACAAGCTAGGTCTAGAAAATTAGCTAAAAAGAAACCAAAAATTTCATGACAAGCTGGTATAAAGGACTTATCCATGGGCTGGACGGTGGCATGGAAAGAAAAAAGTTTTCTGTTATTACTGCAGAAAGGTGGAAAAGCAAGGTATGCTTACATTTTGTAAAAGAGGTGAATTGACTTTCACTGCAGTTGGTTATGACAACTGGAAAAAAGCCCTGGAGAAATTTAAAAGGCATGAATCATGTGAAACTCACCAAGAAGCTATGTTGAAGTGGAAACTCCATAAGCTACCCTCTGTGAGTGAACAGTTGAGTTCCGTAGTTAAAAGGGAGCAAGCAGTTCGTAGACAAGGTCTATTGAAGCTTTTACACCGTCTTTGATATCTTGTTCGTCAAGGACTTGCCATTCGAGGTCATTATTGAAGTGGAAGGCAACTTATACCAGCTGTTAATTTTGCTATCTGCCTTTGACAGTGATGTAAAGAATTTTTTGTCTGCAAACAGGTATTTATCTCATGATTTCATTAATGAGCTGATTTCTATGATGGGCCAGAGCATTTTACGTTCACTGATTCAAGAGATCTGTGCATGCTCACCATCATGGTATTCAGTGATTGGAGATGAAGCCACTGACATGTCTTACAAAGAACAGCTCAATATCTCCATTAGATGGGTTGATGAAGCTTACGAGATTTATGAAGATCCTGTTGGGTTATTTAACCTACCAAACACCACTTCAGAAACACTCTTTACAGTTGTAAAAGATGTACTCATACGCTGCTCTCTCCCTCTCTCACTTTGTAGAGGCCAGGCTTTTGATTGGGCAGCAAATATGCAGGGGAAAAGGAGTGGCCTTGTTACATGAACTAGGGATGAAATACCATCTGCACTTCCAGTTCATTGCCTAGAACATTCCCTTAACTTGTGCTTACAAGATGCAGGGAGGCAACTGCCTTTCATTCGAGATGCACTTGACACCGTAAAAGAAATAGCCAAGCTTATTAAATTTTCAGCAAAAATATCACACCTGTTTTCAGAAAAGCTGGCTCAACCAGATAACTCTGGCGTTAGCATCAAGCCTCTTTGTCCTACAAGATGGACCGCCAGGACTGGAGCTATAGAAGCTGTTTTAAAGGATTATTCAGTACTGATGGAGACTCTTGAGGAAGTTAATCATACTACTCGTGATGATATGTACTGAAGGCTGGTGGACTTCTAGCAGCTCTGGACAAGTTTCAAACTCTGTTTGGCCTCAAGCTTGGGCATCTAATTTTTGGTGCATCAGAAACATTATTGAAGAGTCTGCTGGGAAAAAAATACCTCAGTACAGGAGGCAGTAGCAGCAGCAAATCTTGCAAAGTCTTTTTATAGACGAATTGCACAGATGACTGGTTTGATCACTTTTACTCTGGAGTGACCAAAGAAGCTCAACATTTAAATATTAGTTCACCTCAGCTTCCTCGATACAGAAGAGCTCCTTCAAGGCTTGATGAAGGCAGCCAACCACATTGCTATCAGAGTCCCAAAGATTATTACCGCCATCAATACTTTGAAACTCTCGATTTACTTCTCAGGGAGCTTGAAGATCGTTTCAATCACCAGAATGGTTTTCTGGCACCTGTGTTGGCTCTTGAAAACTTATTAATGAAATGCATCTAATGGCAAAGATTTTGATACTGAATTTGATGTTTGTAAAAGAATCATGTTATAGTAGTAATTGTGATTTTGATGCCCTACAAAAGCAGCTTCCACTTCTCAGTGATATGATTCGTCAAGCACTTCCTGAAATAAAGGTAGTCACCAGTTTGCGAACAGTCTGTGATGCAATGACAATTTGGGTACAAATCCTTATTTTCTGAAGTACACAAGTTATTAAGGTTATATTTGACAATTCCGATTACATCAGCCACATCTGAAAGAACCTTTTCTGCTTTGAGACGAATTGATACCTACTTGCGTGCCACAATGACTAAAAAAAGGCTTAACAATTGCTTGCTGCTACATGTCCACAAACAATTAACTGATGAGTGTGATATGCAAGTTATTGCGAAGGAGTTTATTTCTAATAGTGAACGACATAAATATTTTGGTACTTATGATTAATGTGTATCTGAGAGTTTTAAATTTCATTAAAGGTTTATTCAATTAAAAAAATGCATTGAAAAATCAGTGTATTAGCTAACACTGTCCCAAACAGTTTCAGTCGAAACTCATTGCTAGCAAAGATATACACTGTAGTTTATAGCTAAATATGAGGAATTTAAAATCCCTATCCCAATACAAAAAAGTGCTCCAGTTATGCTCTAACATGTAATTGCTGTAGTTTTGGCAACTGGCTTTGTTGAGTTTAGAATACTGGAACAAATTTAACCATTGAATTCAATGAGTACCTAGTTATTGGTAGCTATTCTTATAAGGATAAGAAAGGTTTCATTTCAAAAGTTGTTAATTATATTGAACTATTTGGAAGGTTATTTTATGTAATACAAATGTTTTATGCGTATACATTAATTTTTTTACAGAATCTCAGTCTACCTTGCCTGGGTTTATTCAAGATGAGAACATTTCTGTGTGTTACAATGGACACTTAGGTTACACCCGAATGCCTAATGAGGTTGAGTCAGTTAGCAAAGTTTATTACATACACAGCTCCAAGATTCCCGAGACTGTCTACTGGTGCAAACAACTTGGAAGAAACTACACACATACGAGAGGTACTTAACCATCTTCTTGACAAAGCACAGATGGCTATAAGAAAGTGGAGATCAAACTCTATTGAACTGAAGGGTAAAGATTCCAGAGGGTTTGGTAGAAAAGGATGAATTTCAATTGATCTGCATGTCATAAAGCCCTTTATGTTCACTGGAACACAGCCAATGACTCACTCCATGTTGCTACACCAACATTTGAGGATAAAAACTTACCAACCAATCGCCAAGTTCTATCTGATGTAGCCAGGGGATTCAATTTGTTGGACTGGTTTCCCCCAGTAACAGTGACATTGTAGATATTTCTTCAGAAGTTTGACATCTTGGGATTGAATAGGACCAGTCTATTCCACAGGATCTAGCTGTGATATGGAGAAAGGAACTACCCTTAGTGATAGAAGTTCCAATACATCGCTACAACTGCCATCACAACAAAGAAAAACTTAATCTACAGTTACATAGTTTTCGCAAGTAGCATTTGTTGGTGTAGTTTACATTTGGGCTACTTACACTGATACTTCAATTCCAACTACACTGGTGATGGCCAAGTCTAAAGTGGCCCCACTGAAGCTCAAACTATACCCAAACTAGAACTGTGTTCTGCAGTTTTGTTGAGCAAGCTATTGTCTATAGTGAGTACAGAGCTCAACATTGATCTGAATAATGTATTATCCTGGAGCGATTCTACCATTGCTCTGGGTTGCATTAACACATCACCACATCGACTGAAAATTTATGTGGCCAATCGTGTTGTGTCAATTGTCGATTGAATTCCAGCTAATCACTGGAGACATGTCTCCTCTCCAGACAATCCTGCTGATGTTGGATCTTGGGGGAGCCACACAGGAGTGCTTGTTAATCTCAAATTCGGTGGTCGGGTCCGTCATGGCTCTCACAGCCTCCTGACTACTGGCCAGTACGGAAGCTACAGATACAGACTACTTCACTCCCAGATATGAAGTCTACAGCACTCACTATTGAGACCATCAACCTAATGAGGATCTCACTTCCAGATTTTCATCTTAGAGGCTATTTCCTGTGGTCTCTTGGATGTACAGGTTCACCCATAATGCAAGGAACATACTGCCAGACAGGATCTTCTCATCTCAACTGTCTGTGCAGGAACTTCAAGCATCTGAAACTATATTATTCCAATAACATCATTTCATGTCCTAAGAACTTGCTGCTCTCAAGACTAAAATGGCTGTACCAGTTTCAAGTTCTCTTCACTCACTTCATCCTATCCTGGACTCTCATGGTGTACTATGTGTTGGAGGAAGACTATCCCAGTCTGGCTTATCTTATAGTCAATGTCATCCAGTCACTTTGCACAAGAAGGCACATCTTAGTAAACTTATTGTGCATCAGCTTCACATCGACCATCTCCATGCAGGTCTTTCACTTCTGATGAGCTTACTTGCACAGTGCTACTACATGATTGGAGCTTGACGACTTGTCAGAAATGTATCTCGCTACTGTGTTGTCTGCCAGAAGATATATGCTAGGACATCTAGTCAACTTATGGGAGAACTACCCTCAGCTAGAATCATGCCAGCTCCACCATTCTCCAAGACTGAATTGGACTTTGCTGGTGCAATCATCCTCAAATGTGGACATAATCAGAAGCCAAGCTATGTCAAGGCTTATATCTCACTCTTCAAATGTCTAGCTACCAAAGTAGTACATTTTGAGCTAGTTTCCAGTTAATTATCTACTATTGACCTCATTGCAGCCTTTCGTAGATTTGTGGCAAGATGTGGTTGTCTAGTTGAGGTGCTTAGTGATAATGGCACTAATTTGGTCGGAGCTAATAGAGAACTCCATGGAACTATACCAACATTTGGAATCTCAAGAAAGCAAGCAGTCTGATAACTCATTTACTACTGTGTTGGTCAATATTTGCTAATTTTTAACTGATTTTTAAGGAGGATCCATGGAGGCCTAAATGTCTTATTTTATCCAACATATTTTATATCCATTTTTTCCCTATACAGAATCAGCTTGAATTGTATTATTTACAGACTATTAATTTAGATATGAACATGTCATTGAATACCCATATTTCTTTTGTTAGATTAAAAAAGCTGAAGTCAACTGAAGTTTGTGGGAGATGTCCCGTAACACATACGGAAGAAAGAAGGTGGTGACAGGAAGGAAGAAGAATAGAACAAAACAAACACACATATACTTAGATAATTGGTACTTCACACAAATTGTATCATTTAACACTTATATCTGTAGGAGTTAAGTACATTGAGATTATTTCATGTTTCAGTTCTATGCTTCTACCATTTTGTGCTGTTTCAATTGCAACCTCTTCGCGAAAGGTTGGAGAAAGGTTGTTGTTGGTCTTGCAAGAGCTCTGGTGGCAGTGACTCTACCAGTCAGGGAATCGGTTAAGCTCAGGCGAGAAGAAGAACCTACAAAGTTATCGGCACTTTATTTACTTAGTAAATTATTAAACTCAATGCAGTTCATGGAATGGCAACAAATTGTCAGTTCATAAACTAAGTGTAGCAGGAGTTCATGTGGATCAATTCACATTCGTTACCAGCGCTTGCGCACATTTTGTTTTAAATGTGCGAAGTAAAATCTACGTCAGCTTCACTTGGCCATACTTTAGACATGTTGCCTAGTAGAAATTACACTTAAGACTAGACTCTACCCATTATTTCTTCTTTCCTTCGGCTTGATTATTATTCAGCGAGCGAGCGAAGCGAGCGAAGCTGACTATCAGTCGTGTTCAATTGAGATTTCAGATATATATATATATATATGTAGGTATGTATGCGTACGTCAAATATAATTTTCTGCTGCCGAGTCTTCTAATACGTCGTAAGTTAGGCAAAGCGTTTACAGTTCCGGTATTTTTCAATTAACGAGCACGGAGAATCAATTAAGTTTCAACCAAAAAGTTTATAGCTACTCTCTTCTTGGCGAAAGACTGAATGGCAAATTGTCAAGCTGCGCTTCTTTGCCACTGCGTTCGAAGTTTATTAGGTAATTCTGTTATTGTTAACTCTTCATGCCTAATCATTGCTATTATTTAGCGATTTCCTTCACAAATTATCTTTACCTATACTCATATATTTACTCGCTCGCCATGCATTTGCGCTATTCGAGCGCACCACTAGTAGTACGTACATTTAAGCAACCTCGTCCTTTACCTTACCTTAGTTGGTAAAGGGTAGTCAAACTTGAGCTCGGTAAAGTTAGTAAAGAGACTGACTGAAAGGCAGTTTGTTTGTTGTTGTTTTTTGCTGGCTAGTGAAGTGCTGGCTGTGGGATTACTATTACATAAGAAAGGTATTGTCCTTGATGTTAGTTTTTACCTGCCTATATTTATTATTTATTAACTTTGCATAAACTGGACTTACTTCAGGTAGCATATAATTTTTACAACCTGTGTTCTCCTTCAAATAATTTGAGTAGAAATACATGTCACAGACTTCATTATTGAAAAGTTATGACAAATAACTTTTTTTTGGCAGGAATAGGGAGGGAAACTAATTTAAAAAATAATAATTAAAAAACAAAAAACAAAAGAAATGCATCTAACCTTAATTATTCATGTTAGACTGCTTCTGAGGAAAAAAGTAGTATTTCTTCATGCAATCGCACTTGTTGCTTAATTTGTTTGCAAATCATTGTATCCACTTATTCTTTTCTTGTTTATTGTTTTCTTTTTGTCTCAGCTATGATATTGAGGATAAGTGTGCTGATGATTGTTTTTCTATACCAGACAGAGATGGATGAAATAATGTAAGTTTCATTGCAGTGATATTATTGTTTTGTTTTTACATCATAAGAAAGAATCAATTGTACATATTGTGAGTTTAAGATATTAACTGTGGAGTGCATCGAGGAGTTGGGTGCATATGAAGTAAGTAATGGTAGTACAAAATTAATAAGACATAGCGTTCTTATAAGGAGGATCTTTGCATGAATATCTTGCACCATCACACTGAATGCAATTAACCAAAGTCATTCTTCTTTTCGTATATATTTTAAGCTCACTAATTGTTGGCTAAATAATATAATAGCTCTTAATATAATTCTCATTGTATATGTTGGTACTTGACTTGATCCGTTTTTTGTTTTTGTTTTTTTTTTAGCTTAGCAACAGTTTATAGAATGTATGTGAACTTATGTATACAATGAAAAAATTTGTCCATAGAGTGATACATAATGGTGTATTTGGCATTTAGTAATGATTATATTGTTGTGTGCAGACAAGCCACTTTAGTGCGAGTTTGAAAAAGTGCACCTAGTAATGTTACGCATGTATAGACATGGTGGACAAACTTTAAAGAAATGAAGAATGCTTCATTTATTAATTTCATTAATTTCATTTTGGTTTTGTTATTATAGGAGTTTCTAATTTTAATATTTTGGAGCAACAGCTGCTGAGAAGTAAGTTGAGGGTCTCCCATGTTTGTGGTTGTGTGTGACTGGGGTATGGTTGGTGGGTGTAGGTACTATCCTTCATTAACTAATGCCTCCTTGATGAAAGATTTCATCCTACTTATGTATTTTGGCACCGGTTATTTATAGGCAGTATTCAATAAAGAAATTTGGCTAGCAGGGGAACAGATGAAACTATGCAGTTTAAATTTAAATTTCCTCTTAAAGTCTTAATTTTTAATATGTGTATAAGCAGGTGAACTATATAGATTAAGAAAGCTACATTGGCCATGGGGAGAAGCATCCCTTTTAGGGTGGTGGCAACTCTATTTGTGGGAGGGGAGGTGGGGGGGTGATAGGGAACTCGAGTTAAAAGGAGAAATCCCGGTGTTCCTCTCTTCCACATTCTGTGTTGGCTGTACAGAAATAAATGTATTCTATTAGTGGCGGTGGTAAGTACCTTGGTTAATGCGTTGTTTGCCTGGCATACGCCTTCCTTATCAGATTTGTTCTTACTTGAAAATCCGTTTTCAAATAGTCAGGTTACTAATAGAATACAATATGATGTTTTATCTACTAGAACTCTGGTACAAAAGAGCATTTTCAATAGTGCGTACTTTGGAAGGGCGGCTTGATAAGCAGAATCCTTTGGTTTAGTGATCCATACCCATCTCGGAAAAATTGATTGCTTACCTCTAGAATATCAATTGCCCAATAGTTAAGTCGCAAAAAGAATGTGATGTAAGTCTTGTCCTGTTATGTCTGGTGATTAAGTGTATATAAATATGTACAAGTATTGTGTGTTGCTAAAGAATAACACAATAAATTAAACAAGAACAACCACTAGCATTCAAATTTGAATTTCATTCAGACCAGCTTGCTCGTCATTTGTGTTGTAGCACATCACTAGTCTATAATATAATACAAACTTCCATATCAACAGATAAATACATTATTGATCATGATTAGGCAATCTGTATGCACTTAATTATTTAGACTTTGTTTTGTGTGATAAAAAAACAAAACTCACATCGCTAACAAAAATTGTTCCACTACTGGTTTGTGGTGTGCACTAAATGGAAACTTGCTTCTTTTTTTCTTTTTTTTATATTTGAAATAAACCCTTGCCAAATTTGTTCAAATGCTAATAAACTATTGCAGTAGTCATAATTATTGATAGTGCCCTGACAAAAATAGATATGTGCTGTATGTATGCCACATTTATAATGCATTCATTGCAACACATGTGCATATTGCACTTGTGCGTAAAATGTAAGCAAAATGCACTTAACTGCAGCATGTGCCCTGCATGTATGCACAAGGAGAGTAGCATGCACACATGTAGTTTACACATGTGTCACATATATTTGCTTGCATGTGTGCACAGTTTTATGTGCCACATGCATGTTAGGTGCACATGTGCATGTTGCTACTATGCCACATGCATGTCAAACACACATGTGCATGTCACTACTATGCCACATGAATGTCAAGTAGATGTGTGCATGTTGCTACTCTGCCACATGCATGTCAAGTACACATGTGCATGTTGCTACTACGTCACATGCATGTCAAATACACATGTGCATGTTGCTACTATGCCACATGAATGTCAAGTAGATGTGTGCATGTTGCTACTCTGCCACATGCATGTCAAGTACACATGTGCATGTTGCTACTACGTCACATGCATGTCAAATACACATGTGCATGTCGCTACTATGCCACATGAATGTCAAGTAGATGTGTGCATGTGCTACTCTGCCACATGCATGTCAAGTACACATGTGCATGTTGCTACTATGTCACATGCATGTCAAATACACATGTTCATGTCGCTACTATGCCACATGCGTGTCAAGTACGCATGTGCATGTTTCTACTATGCCACATGCATGTCACATACACATGTGCATGTTGCTACTATGCCACATGCATGTCAAATACACATGTGCATGTTGATACATGCCACAGCATGTCAATAAACATGTGCATGTTGCTACTATGCCACATGCATGTCAAACACACATGTGCATGTTGCTACTATGCCACATGAATGTCAAGTAGATGTGTGCATGTTGCTACTCTGCCACATGCATGTCAAGTACACATGTGCATGTTGCTACTGTGTCACATGCATGTCAAATACACATGTGCATGTTGCTACTACGTCACATGCATGTCAAATACACATGTGCATGTCGCTACTATGCCACATGAATGTCAAGTAGATGTGTGCATGTGCTACTCTGCCACATGCATGTCAAGTACACATGTGCATATTGCTACTATGCCACATGCATGTCAAATACACATGTGCATGTTGCTACTATACCACGTGCATGTCAAATACACATGTGCATATTGCTACTATGCTACATGCATGTCAAATACACATGTGCATATTGCTACTATGCCACATGCACACATGTGCATGTTGCTAATATACCACGTGCATGTCAAATACACATGTGCATATTGCTACTATGCTACATGCATGTCAAATACACATGTGCATATTGCTACTATGCCACATGCATGTCAAATACACATGTGCATATTGCTACTATGCCACATGCATATCAAACACTTATGTGCATGTTAATTTACCCACGATACCATGATATGTTATCGACCCTTACCAAATCTCATTTACATTAATGTTATTCATACCCACTCAAACCCAATGCATGTATCATCGTGCGTCATACATAAGTGTACTTGATTTCTTACTTATAACTTTTCATAAAGGTAATAGTATTCGCTTAAGTGTGTGCGCTCCCACTTCCTGACTCATTCCAGCTCTACAGCGACGGCAGAGTACCAACATCTACCAGGCAGACATGCAGCACATGTACCACCCCTACCAGACATCTACCAGGCAGAGATGCAGCACATGTACCACATCTACCAGGCAGACATGCAGCACATGTAACACATCTAACAGGCAGACATGCAGCACATGTACCACATCTACCAGGCAGACATGCAGAAATATATGTACCATAGTGCTTGTGTGCCACATACACAAAAATTGAAACGCGCCACAGGCATGCAGCATGCAAGTAGAAGGGTGCACAACTCATGAGTGGCATGCATGTAGCTGCATATGAGTAGCACATAAAAACGTACTTGTGTGCCACATACACAAAAATTGAAACGCGCCATAGGCATGCAGCATGCAAGTAGAAGGGTGCACAACTCATGAGTGGCATGCATGTAGCTGCATATGAGTAGCACATAAAAACGTACTTGTGTGCCACATACACAAAAATTGAAACGCGCCATAGGCATGCAGCATGCAAGTAGAAGGGTGCACAACTCATGAGTGGCACGCATGTAGCTGCATATGAGTAGCACACAAAAACGTACTTGTGTGCCACATACACAAAAATTGAAACGCGCCACAGGCATGCAGCATGCAAGTAGAAGGGTGCACAACTCATGAGTGGCATACATGCCACTGCGCATGTGTAGCATACAAGAGAATGCACACATGTGGCATGCTTTCTTGTGCACACATGCATCCCTCATATGCACATATGTGGCACATGTGAGGCGCTGTTTCAATTTTTCTGTATGCAGCATACATGCTTGATAGCAGCATTACGCCTGCAGCACATGTGCTGCATATGTACATGATGAGTGCAGTAAGGCAGCACGAATGTGTGCAGCATGCATACAACATTTTTGTTAGGGTGTTCATTGTTGTTTTATTTGTCAGACAAGAATGCAACATCTTTGTTTGGTACTACTAGCCACTCACTGGATGATTTCCATTGTATTGTTGAAGAAAACTCAAGTGAGTAATTATAAATTTATTCATTAATTAAAAAAAAAAAAAAAATATATATATATAGTAGAAAACAATATTATAATGTTCATGCACTTCACTAACTTATGTCTTTTATGTTTTAATTTGATGCAATTTAGCATAAAAGATTTGTTATACACTGACTCACACATTACACTGGAAGGCTGGAAGGTAACAATTAATTCTTACCTTAATTCAAGGTAACAATTAATTCAGGGTTTCCACCCCTTCATTCAGTTCACCCCTCCCTCCCTACACTGATTTTTACCCTTACTGAATTAAAAAAAAGGAAGATCAGTATACTTATTATAGTCCAGTGGGAAATTGTACTTTTGATGCAATATTGTAACAGAGTGGACCAAAGCATGAAACTTAGCACAGTGTTTGTTGAAGGTATGTACAGCAATATTAGAAGGGGTGCCATCCAGATATACATTCCTTTACAAAAATATGTCTTACAAGAAACTTTGGTCAATATAATCGGCGATACCCGCGAATATTTTTATTTGCGCGCCCAATACAATTATTATAGCGAAAAAAAAAAAAGGCGATATTACAGGCAGCTAGACTATTTAATAGAACTAGCTACCCTGATAGCTAGTTAGGTGTAGCAAGTTTCAGAGAATTTATTTCAGTAGAATATAAGCATAATATTTCGGCTTGTGGAGCCTTCTAGTGGTTACTGAACTGAATGAGGGTGACTGAACAAGGAACTTTGTATAAACAGATGATACAGAACATGAGATCATTGTGTGGGGGGCACAGCCCCTGGGAATGTTAGTTGGAATGTTAGTTTCTGTGACATGTGAGTTGTACTTGGGAGGTGTGAAGGTGTAGTCATAATTTAATTAGTGGCCCCTCCACAATGACTGCCACTAATTCAAGTTGGCATTGGTTGGGAATTTCTGTGACATGTGAGTTGTACTTGGGAGGTGTGAAGGTGTAGTCATAATTTAATTAGTGGCCCCTCCAGAATAACTGCCACTAATTCAAGTTGGCATTGGTTGGCAATTTCTGTGACATGTGAGTTGTACTTGGGAGGTGTGAAGGTGTAATCATAATTTAGTTAGTGGCCCCTCCAGAATGACTGCCACTAATTCAATTATGACTACACATTCACACCTCCCAAAACACCAACTAACATTCATTGTGCCCCACCACACAATGATCTCATGTTCTGTATCATCTGTTTATACAAAGTTCCTTGTTCAGTCCCTCATTCAGTTCAGTAACCACTAGAAGGCTCCACCAGCCGAAATATTATGGTTTTATTTTACTGAAATAAATTCTCTGAAACTTGCTACACCTTGCTAGCCATCAGGGTAGCTAGTTCTATTAAATAGTCTAGCTGCCTGTAATATCAGGTGACTCCTAATTATTAACATTAAAGTATTAAACCACAATACATTATAATAAATAATTTATATTGAGCTCTTTTTACATAATTAACTGTTAATCAAAATTTCACACTTTAAAAAAGTTGTTTTAATTAAACAATTTTTTTTGGCACCCCTTCTGATACTGTTATATATGCCAAACCGAACCTGCATACCAAGTTTCATGCTTTGGTCCACTCTGTCACAATATATTTTTCTTATCTGCTGGACTATTAGAAACTATGGCTATTCTACTGATTATAATAATTTTAGTATTTTTTAATTTTATTATTTTGCACTAGTAGGTATGTACTCATGTATAATTCTCTCTCATAAAATAAAATATGGAGGGGCCGAAACCATTAGTCTAAATATCTAGAGGTGCTTGGCCCCACTAGTTTTACAGCCTATGTGTAGTAATGTGTGTGTGTGTGTGTGTGTGTGTGTGTGTGTTGTACTGCCTATGTGTAGTAATGTGTGTGTGTGTGTGTGTTGTACTGCCTACACAGTAAAAAATGGGGTGTAACGGTACACCCTTACTAGGGTGTAATGGAACACCCTATTAAACAGGGGTGTTATGGTACACTCTATGGTGCACCATAACACCCTACTATAAAGTAGGTGTTTAATGAAACACCTTATGGTGTACCATAACACCCTATGATGTATCACAACACTTTATAGTATACTCCTAAATCCTGGTGAGAGCAACTTGTAAAAGCAGTCTAAGGAAAACCTTTTTGTTATATTATTACGATTGAATTTTGTCAATTTCTTTAAAAAGACTGGTGGCTGTGTGTGATAAACAAATGGTATGAGTGTGACTCAGTAAATCAAATATATTTGAAGTTCTTGCCAAAATACAATACTACATATCTATACCATAGAGACTATTGTAAAATAATTAAATGCCACTTATCCCTTTTTATTTCTGTGCTTTATCTTTTGTCTTGTATATCTGAGGACCTTGTACCCAACGTGCATATATTGAATTAGGATAGATCGTCAAGTAAAATAAAGCCTTGATACACTTCCTTAATAGAGTTTTACCTGTAATGACCACCTGATGTCACTATAATTTTATTTGGGTTGTTTTAAATAAATTCTCACTAATAATGTTTATACATTACATTTTGAAGAAAGAAAAAAAAGAAAAAAACTCTACATGATCAACAAGTGAAGGTTCAACAATAGAAGATGACTTGAGAACAGATCTTCACTCTTCCATGATGGCACACATTATCTACATCACATACAACACAATCTATAAGTTTTGTTGCAAGCACAGAAATATCAGATTTACTTTCCACAAGCAGTTATACCCAGCCTAGCCATAGATAAGTATTGCTAGACAGAAATTCAAAATTTAGAATATGCATAGAATTAACCAGGGCCCCAGAATATTCAGGGTTACGCATTCAATATAATGATAATGTTATCTTGACTTCTTGCTGAAATCTGTTATTTATTTGCATACTTACTGTCCCTTTACCAGATATGAACATAACCATACAAATCTGGTAAGAATAAGCAGGTTAACTAAATAGAAAGTATCTGTATCATTGCTTGGGCTCATAGACAGTGTGTGTGTGTGTGTGTGTTTGTGTGCGTGCGTGCATGTCGTGACTTTAACACATTTAGCTGCATTTAACTTACCACATCAAACATATCAGTTAGGCCCATTGTCAGAAAGTACTTCACCTACACAAACATGAACACATACACATGCCACATAAATGCATACATATCTCCACAGGCACACGTGTAATGGGTAAAAAGTGGTATGTAACAAGATATGTTAGACTGCACTGTTACTACAGTGTGATTTAGGAAAACAGGACCAGAGAGAAGTGAAACTACTGCCAAAGAGCGAACATGACGTATCGTGATTTTATTATCCAGCCTCTACTTATATTTAACTTCTAATGGGATCCAAGGTGTTTGAAGTTACAGAAGGAACTGTGATAGAACAACTGCAGAGATGAGTGAAACTAAGACAACTGATTTTATTCAACAGACACTTATTAAGCATTTGTCAAAAAAAATCCAATTATTTTTAAATACTAATGAATTTTGTAATTATCACAGGTTCTAGCTGTTTGTTTTTTTAATATCGAATCCTCATGAATGTTGCACAACAAATTATAAATTTAAAGGTATGTTTGGTAAGGGTCAACAAATGCACATTTCAATCTTACAGCCCTGCCTAGAAAACCACTGCTTTGATCATCAGCTCAAGGACAAAATATCAATACTAAATAAACAGCTAATAGCACTGCAATTCTAATACATGTTAGGATGTTGGCAAACTATTAGCAACTAATAGCATGGTTAGTCGTACGATGCATCACCTCATTCTAATTACCTTACTCATGCTATTAATCCTGACTACCTTAGTTACTCATGTTCAATACAAACTCACATATTATTCTATTTCACCTCTTGCTGTCACTGAGACCACAACAAATCTCTTCATCAAGATCACAGATTCCTACATGATTACACATACAAAGTATACCTATAACACTGGATTCATTTCTATAATATTACAGGGCTTCAAGGATATAGACTCTGCTCTATACCATATTCTAATTACAGCACCACTCTAATAGTAGCACCTTTTCGCGGTAATATTTTCTTCCTAGTTCTATTACAAACTAAACTGAATTTGGAATTATTCTGTGGTGCTTAGCCAATATGTACGGACTCATAGCATACATAGATTTGTGGGACTATCTTCTACCTTTATCTGGGCTGAAACTACTGCTTTTTATGAAAGGGAAGCAGAGAAGATGAAATTTAGTGCTGGTCCTCCAAAATTGCCATCACTGCACGAAGATGTGACAATGTACTGATCACTTGCCAAGGTCACAGGTCCAACTCCATCCTAATTGCTAAGCTCAGACCTAATTTTAGAACCAGCTCAAACCAACAATTAATGTTCTGTTCTAATAATAGACTATTTCAGAATCTGAATTATTTTGGTGCTGTAATTAGAATAACTATGATACATTCTATCAGTACATTAGTGTCATGATTTTGCAAACCATTATTTAGAAGCATAGGGTGTACACTTTCTGACATTCACATGCACAGATATATTTAGGCGAACTTGTAACCATAAAGCTTCTGTTCTCATCAAGTTGAAATCAGCTAAATATGCAATGTGCAGGTGGCTGATAACCCCACCATATGGTAAGCCCAAATCTGACTTAGGTTGCTATTACCAAACAACACTTGTATGAATACGTTCACTTACATCGACGAGACATCTTTAGACTGATTAGACTAAACATTTCTTCTGCTTCTGCCCTCTACACAGACAAAGCCAAGAATAAAATTACTTTTGGTAAAGGGATTACGCTTAACTTTTAATGGGAGGGTAAAGGGTATCTTTATCCTAAATCCCTTGATACTTAATGGGGTAAAGGGTTTTTGTCCTAAAAAGAGTGTCTATTATTGGATCGTGATGTAAGTGGCGGCAGAGAGCTAGATTCTACAAAATGAAAACGCGGACACACAACAAGACATTGATTGAGCTAGCTTGAGATATGGATACTTTGTGTGAAGGTAGATAACCAATTTTATAGCTAGCGATAAGCTCGAGAGCACTGGTGTGATATTGGTTGATAATCAGAACTTCAATAACATCTGATGATAACTGCAGTGTTCCTTTTATATGTGATCACTTCAACTTTAGCCCCATCAGGGATTGATACAGGATTTTTATTTGAGGGGTAAAGCTTTAAGTATGGAAATGAGACATTTAGTACAGTTAAACTGACCTACCAATTGGATAAACGTTGATCTTTTTTCTTTTTTTTTTCATATTCAAGTAGTCATTTTTTTCGGGCTTTGATTTTTTTAAATCTCCTTGTGGAGTATGATATTGTGAAAAGGTTTCATGGCTAGTATTGAGTACTGCATATTCTCTGACTTCACTTTTTTTTTTTTTTTTGCTTTTGTCTTATTTCATGTATTTTCAGCACAGAAGCTACTACTACCACCAACACAAACAACCCACTAAAAGGGGACGCTGTAAGACGCACTCCCATTTGTCAGCTGCTGGTAAAGGAACAGCACTCATTGAGTGAGCCAGGGAGGAAAGAACAACACAAGACAACTCAGGTAATAATAATAATGAGAAATTTCACAAAGAGAAAGTAAAGGTGCCAATTTGGAAACATAGCAATTAGAGTTGATGGGCATGATAAAACAGGCGAGAGTGTTACATGTAGGTCACACATAAGCATCATCGGGAATTTACATATTGGCAGGGTTTCATACTGGATTTTTTGCTGAGGGGAGACTTCAAGTATGCTAAGCCACACTCATATTTGTACTTGGATAGGTGAAGACGAGAACTCGGTGTGTACATTGTGTTGTAATGACTGCTAGAGGGTACTGTTGTATGTATTCTATGGCTAGTACTGAGTACAGCATATTTTAAGAAAGAGTGTGATTATGATTATTTTTCTTGAGGGGGGTGGGAGTGGTCGAATTCTTAAAATTGCATTAAATAAGCTAACGGAAGGGAACGATTATGTAGAATGTATTGAGAACCACTTAAGCTATGACTATAACACTTGGAAACTCAATATCTAGATGCTGACGACTCAGTGCAAAAAAAAAAAATTTTTATTATTATTATTTTTTTTTTTATGGAGGCCACATTGGGCGTGATTTTTCTGTAGGCAGTCGCATATAGAGAAGTGTTGTACCCACGGGACCAGTTGTTCTGCAGCTTTGTTACACGCTCAGCGTATAGCACACAGTATGAATGTTTAGCTTCATATTCATAGTCCAGTGATGAACAATCAAGTAGACTAATTGTATACAACAATTTAGTGTTTCATGTTCACTGCAGGCCACCAGGTTTTTGTCCAGTGTTGCCTCACGATGTACATCGCCCAAGGTGACAGTAAGAATGCTACCCAGTGTTTTGAGAAGGTTCTGGCAGCTAAGCCTAGCAACTATGAAATATTTAGGAGTACTTGAAGAAAGTGACAGACCAGTTCCCAGATGATATGGAGACTTAGATAGAACTGGGCAGTATCCTGGAACAGGGGGATTTAAAGGTGGGTGTGGTCAATGCATTAGTATCCTGGAACAAGGAGATTTAATGATGGGTGTGGTCAATGCATTAGTATCCTGGAACAGGGAGATTTAATGGTGGGTGTGGTCAATGCATTAGTATCCTGGAACACGGAGATTTAATGGTGGGTGTGGTCAATGCATTAGTATCCTGGAATACGGAGATTTAATGGTGGGTGTGGTCAATGCAATATAGAACTGGGCAGTGTCCTGGAGCAGGGGAATGTATAGGTGGGTGTGGTAAGTCATTTGTTTAGCTCCAGTCCATAGTTGGAAGTGGTCATATATGGCCAACCAACCATATAATATGCAATTTTGCTCAGCATCTCATGAGAACTGAATTGTAACCATGTGTTGGGTTTACTTTGATAGAGCATTTTTGCAATAATGTTTCTTTATAACTTACTGCTGATGAATGCTACTATTCAATAGTGGCTATTAATTCAAGAGTTGTTATTAATGTTGACCAAGTGGACTATAGAGTACATGAATTTACTCCTACATTTGGAAGTCCTATAGTGGTCTAATGCGCTATGTGGAATCAGTAACATTTGTCTGCAGCTACTATTCAAGAGTGGCTGACGTTTTATTAAGTCTCTCGAGCTGGGAGGTTAAGTATTGAAGGCAACGTCTAACTGCAAGTATATGGTACTTGGTAATGTATTTGGAACTGATTATATAATAATTAGGCACTGTCACCGAAGGCACTACTGTGTGTAGGGTCCTGAAGTGCCAGGGTTGTGGCATCCCAAGTGAAACAAGGGTACTACTAATGACGCCAGAGGGACCCTAAACACAGTAGTTCCCAACGGACGCACAGTGTTTAACTAATTTAGAAAATAGCAACGGTAGTCATTGCTAATACCCTGAGAGGCAGGGCACTACATGTAGTAGCCCTCTACCAGGGCACTACATATGTGACCATCTACAGGAAAATCGGGCACAACGCGGCCCCGACGAAAACATTTTATTTTTTGCACTTACACACACCTCGGCATCCAGATATTAAGCTCTCCAAGTTTTATCGTTGTAGCTTTAGCATTCCCGCTATATATCACCTAACCGTTCCCTTCGTTAGGTTTATTTTATAAAATTTTAAGAACTAAATCTATCTTTTCGCAACGTCTACGCATGCTGCGTTGTGCCCGATTTTCCCATAGACAGTCACATATAGTGCCCTCATCTGGAGGCACTATGTGATTCAGAGCCCTGCTACGTAATACAAAAACTGGAGCTTTTTTTAAATAAATAATAAAAATAATGACAACCAATTCTGAACAACGTAAGCAGAATACTGCATATTTAGTTGTTATTTAGGATCTTCACAAACATCTAAAATTGGAGTAGCAAAATGGTACAAAAAGCACTTGACTCAAGTTTTTGTTGACGTTCTTGTTGTTTAGCTGTTGATGCATACTATAAGTCATCACACATTCTGACAGATAAAGTGGGAGCTGATATTCCTCCAGAGATACTCAACGGTAGTGGTGCTCTCTATTTCAAACTGGGAAAGCTTGATCGTGCCATGGTTAGATGTGTGTATGCGCGCGGGTTTGTATGTACGTGGATATGGTGTTTTTCGCATGTTTTGCTTGGGAAAGATGTAGTTTAGTGTAGTGGAGCTGGCACTTGTAGTGCATATTGTGCGCGGTATTGTTATTGCTATTAAATCTGATCTAGTATATTATTATTCAATTATTTATAACTTCTTGGGTGGGGGGAAGCTAGAACCTTGAGGGGGAAATTCTAGTTCCCCCTCCTCCTCTGTATGAAACTTTTTTTTTTTCTTTTTTTTTTCCATCTATCTCTTTCTTACTCTCCCTTCTTTCTCCCTTCTTGTTGGACTTTTCTTTGTGTGTACGTTTGTATGATATGCATAGTAGTCCGGTAATGCCGTCAAATGTCCACGGGCATATTACAAGGCCCTAACAATTCAACAGCATCCTATTCATGTTCAATTCACTCACATTAGCCTGATTCATATGTTTGTCACAGCATCTGGTGGGTGCGGGGGGCGAAGCCTCCCAGGCGTATTGGAGGATATGGGGGCAAAGCCCCCCAAAATTGGGTGTGTCGGTCATGTGACTATAACCACAACGGGCTAGGGCTACTTTTCAACCACAGGGAGGGGTTCCCTAGCACAGAAAGTTTTAAATTTCATAAATTTTTTTATTTTGGCATGGACATCCCAAGGGACTTCTCTATCATCCTAGTCGCATGGGACAATTGACGGCGTTACTGGACAACACTCACTATTAGTTTGCATTAGCAGATATTCATAGGTTGTTGTTGTTTTTTGTTTTTGTTCGTTTTGTTTTGTTGTTGTTAATTTTTACAGTACATTTTTCATACACTAGGTTATTTGCTATTGTGATGTCATTATTATTTAAATTGTTTTATTTAGCTGATCATTATTCTGTGCAAGCTTAGCAAAAATATATTAGCATGACCCTAAGTCAGAGTGTGAGTCTAGGGCACACATAAAAGCAGCTGCTGTGGTTTACTGGTTAACCTCTGTGGTTTTGTTTGGGTAGCTAGCACATGTTGAATTACAACATGTGATGGGGACACATTGTTGTCACACCTCTTGCATGGGGTAGACTAAAATAGTACTCCAGCAGTTAGTTTGTTTCGTGTACATATGCCTTTGGGTCTCTTTTCATAAGTACTTGAGGACATCCTTGGAAGGTTTCCCTCCCCCCCCAAAATACCTGACTTGACTACATATCATAGCTTTACATTTACCGGCATAAAATTGTAGCTTACTAAGCAGGGTAAACATGGGGGGCGGGGGGGGGGCTGGAAGGAGGTTTCAATTCTGATGGTGATGTGTGATGTTTGCTATTCTCTTTAATTGTGTGTGTGCGTGTGTCAGGCTGTTTATCAGTTGGCTTGGTTAACCTATGTGGTTTTGTTTTTGTGCTTGTTGTTGTGTTTTGAATTACAAGCATTGTGTATGAGAGTACACGTTGTTTCACACTAAAATAGATTTACTTCAATTCTGTATTAACCCTCAGTGTGGCTGCACACTGAGGGTTATAGTTGTCCACTGGGTCTGTCTGTCTGTCTGCCAACAACACTTCTCCGAAATGGGAGCCATTCAGGCATCAAAAGTGGCATCAAACTGCACCAATACACAAAGCATTCCCCCTAAAGAATGAAATGCGTAATGGTATACGTACGGTATGGTTCATCCTCAATTCCGGGGACTCCACTGTTCGTCATTGCAAAAAGTTAGACGACAGTCATGTGCTAGCAAAAATTACTGCTGAGGTCTCCTTATTGCAAACGGTCAGTTACAGGTTTATGAAGTGGTCAGTAAGTGTATATATAGCTTCAGTGAGTTTAAAATTACCAGCCTCATGATGCAGCTGTGTGCCATGTGATGAAACAAGCTATATAATGACCTAAGCAAAATATTTTGTGCTCTGAACATGTATTTTTGCCATTTAGCTAGGATTCACAACTAGATGCTCTAGTATTCTTACTCTGTTTTACTAGTTAATAAATTAAACCCCTTCCCTTTTTTCTGCTGTTTTTATGTTTGTCCTTCTCTTTCATTATTCCTTCCTTCTTCTGTCACTGAGTCTAGAGTAAGCATTGTTTCGTTTTTATGCTTTTATCTTAATACACATGATGTGGTTGTGTTGATGTAGTTTAGATGTAATTTGCTATGGTTTAGATGTAATTTGCTATGGTTTGGGTGTGGAGAGTGGGTGTGGCTAATATCCTGGTAAGCCTTGAATGTAAGCTGGCTTTGTGCTCTTAGATAAGTTAATAGAATGGTTTTGCACAGCTAGCGCTGAGGGTTCGCACCTTTGTTGCTCTAGTTTCTGCTAAATAAAGTTTGAAATTATATCATATTGCAGCAGTCAATTGAAATATACTAGGTAAGGATTCTTAGCATACAGCTTTGCACCATTGTGAGCTTTGTGTGTGGGAAACGGGGGGGGGGGACAGGTTTAATTACCTTCCTAACATAATTCTAATTCATTTCCATGGTAACTTGTTCCCTTCCTCCCCTCCCCCCCCTTATCCCTGAAATGTTGGCTCACATACACACTATCACTTGGGGACCTTGGAGAGATTGGTTCTAGAAATAGTCGATATGTATTCTTGTTTAATGTTTTTCTGGATTGTTTGTTTTGTGAGGCTTAATTAGATGCATCATGTAGAGTCTCTTTTCATGACCACCTATCCTTGCCCATACAAATTTTTATCATGTTCCGCACTCAGCTAGTCCCATAGGAACAATAGTATTTGAACTATCCCAATATTTTACCATGTCGCGTCCCCTTCGGCTCTCCAAGTGTTATCGCGTCCCCTTTAGCATACCTGTCGGGTTACTATGGGCACATGATAAATAAGTTACACTTTGAACGGCAAAGTA
>WLWD01002556.1_pt1 | contig 112877 bp, 62 predicted proteins | sample 6712731 | NCBI WGS metagenome assembly WLWD01 (sample SAMN12718690, study PRJNA576275) | sponge metagenome | isolation source: marine sponge | host: Mycale hentscheli | place: New Zealand: South Island, Marlborough, Capsize Point | collected 2014-11-01 | reverse complement strand
GTATATAGCTTAAAAAATTGTTTTCTCTGAGTTGTTTAAAATTGGTATAGTTCATGTAATAATATTTGGACACATGACATTACATTAAATGGAACTAGTAATTTTCTTAGACATCCCTCAAAACACATAAACATATAATGTAAAAAATTAGAATCATAAATAGATTTGTCCTCTCATAAAATAATTTGCTCGTTACATATTGTGTAATAACGTAGGTATCATTCAGAACAAGCTGGTTAACATTTTTAATTAATTAATCTTAATCGATTTCTTAGCGAACTTAATTGACTTGATGAAGTATTGTCGCACGAATTAGCAGAGCCTACGAGAGGAACACTTATCACCGGGAAACTAATATCACTGATGATGTTGAATCGTCCCACTACCGGGGATATGTGTTCGGGAAACACGGATCCCTAGAGTTTTGTGTTTGGGGGAACATATATATCACTGTAACACCAGGAACGGAAACCTCATCACAGGGCTTTCCCCCAGTGGGCGTAACACGACTTCGCCCACATACATACGCGAACAAAACCACTAAGGGCGTGTTGCGGAGATAGTTAGTATACGGAAGACAAGACACGCCCTTAGTGGTTTTGTTCGCCAAAACCACTAAGGGCGTGTTGCAAAGATAGTTAGTATACGGAAGACAAGACACGCCCTTAGTGGTTTTGTTCGCCATTTTAACGGACTAGTAAGGGCTTGTCTTCGCACGTTCCAGAACTTCTTGGGAGAAGTGTACCGGCATTTGTTGTGGATTTGAGAAACCTATTGCGAGTTAATTTCAGATACGTGGTAATTGCTCGCTAATAGTTGTTGGTTCCCCTTTGTTTTGATTCTACTGAGGGTAAACAAGCATACGTGTATATAAATCAATATTAGTATGAAATGTGTCACAAGCAACAATAGAAAAAACTAGTGGTCATAGCAGTTCAAAACAGTCTCCTTAGTCACTTTCAGTAACCCATTTAGCCAGAAAGCAAGTGGTTTTATATTCAGGCTAACTGTGTACAGTCACAGGTGTATATTTCTTGTTACATAAAGCCTCCCCTCCCCCCCCCCCCCCCCCCCCCCCACCCCCCCTCCTCCCCCTTTCCCCTGGAGACTTTGCCATTGTAAAAAATATTTAGTTAAAGACCGCTATAGTATAAACTTGATAATTTATTATGAGCTAAGTTAAGGTACATGAGTAGAATTGTTCATGTAACACAACTGAAGGAAATGGCTATATATGTAGTTCACAATGTATTCATTGAGCCATGAATAAGCTCATTCCATAAAGTATGCACACATATTACCAAGTTTGTCAAGCTGAAATAAAGAGAGAGGAAAGTATAATCAGTAAAGTAGAAAAAAGATTTTACTATCTTTAGGTTATTGTTTGCTAAGTTCATTTTATCAATAGCTAAATATGTTTATTTGCAATATACAAGTTTTCAATACAGAAGGCAAAAATAGTGTGCATATTATAATTGCTATAAAATGTGTAAGAAAAAAATTGGGCATATTTAAATGACTATGTTATTGTTAGCAAAATGTGTGTCGGCCTAGATACCCTTAAAGGGAACTATATTATGCTTGAGGACATTTTGGTACAATGCACTTCTTTTTGTAAAGCCTTGCTAACTGCTAGTAGCCACATGTGGATTATGCCCATACCAACCTTAGTTGATCTTGTATTTTCTTGTTAATTTCTGCTAATTTTTCCATAAATGTCCAGAAATGCCGTAATTTGTCCATCCCATCCCACAGTACTATGGGGCAGTTGGACATTCTATGGGATATCCACCTGTCACTCTATAGATGCATGTGTGCCCTAATATCCACCCCATCCCACAGTTCTATGGGACTGTGGGATTGTCTATCACATCCCATGGTCCCATGGGACAGAGGGACATTCCATGGGATGTCCACCTGTCCCTCTTACAGATACTCGCACTGTTCATTCCCTTCCACAATCCCATGAAATATTTCACAGAACCATGGGATCGTAGGATGGGATGAACAGTAAGACATTCATGTGACAGTGAGAGTGATAGGGTGGACATCCCCTGGAAAGGGTCCCATGCTCCAGGTTGAGGCTCAGAGGTTACTCCTTAACCAGGTACTATGTTTAATCTTGTCTAGTTAAGGATATTATCAAAGTCAGAGCACAGAGTGAACTGAATGACATGTATGATACAGACTGTTAAATGGGTGAGTGAGTAGAAGGGTTGGGTTCATTAGAACAAGAACATAACGAGTAAATCTGTACCAATGAATAAGCGTGATAAAATGTTTGGTAACATGAGTAGCGTGCTAGGCATATATTGTGTGAGTGCATGATGTAATACATAAGTAAATAAACTGTCTCAGTTATGTATGTATATGTATTCATGCAGTGACTTACTTTCAATCGAAATTTTCGGGCAATAATTGGTCTGGTTTCATAGAGTGTAGCGGTAAGGCCCTATGTAAATCTATATTTAGTATAATGTTGCAGAGCATTCATTGTGCTATAGAAACTACTTTAGGAGACCTTAAGAAATACTTCCACCATGAGCTTTAGTAAATTTTCCCAGACTCCAGACTTGTATTGTTAGAGAGACGAAGAGGTAGTCTATCCAGACAGAGTATATAAAGTGTCAGAGTGCTGAGAATTAAGTTACATCTACCACAGATACAGATAATTTGAGATTTAAAATTGGGCAATGGAATGCACTCCATATTATAGCATTTCCTGTACCCACATAAATTGTACTACTGTTATAGACTTCTGGCTTATAGACATAATTATATATATATATATATATATATATAAATATATAATACTTATAGCACGAGTCAGAGTACAATATGGGAAAATATTTTACGAGCACGCAAAATATTTTCACGAGCCAAAGGCGAGTGAAAATGTGGCGTGAGAGTAAAATATCATTCCCATATTGTACGACGAGTGTGATAAGTGATTTATTGCTGCCTTGATATTTTTCTCAACCGGTTACAATTCAATTTTCATTGATTTTACTCGCTACGCGCATGCGTAGTGTACCGTACAATATAAACCGTACAATATGGGAGAATACAGAACGCTCGCGTGATGCGGAAATATTCAGGTAAAAATATCAAAGCCGCAATAAATATATATATATAATGAATATAAAGGAGCAAGAAAATAATGTGATATTTAAATTAGCTAAATAATAAATTCCATAAATTTTAATGGTCTAGATATATATAATAGCATGTATGTATATATTATGTACATTTATATATTATATACATGTATAGGTACGTATGTGACCAGTTTTGGGAAAATTGGCATAAACGCGGCATCTAAAGTTTTCTATTTTTTCTACCACTAGATTCCCCAAGGCCTTTGGCATGTTCCAAATTTGGAAGCTGTAGCACAAGCAGTCTTCGCCCTTTGCACTATAACACTTCAGTATTGTTGCTAAACTTATTATTGCTTATTTATAGAGAACACCGATTAAAGGAGTTACTAAGACCAGGGTGTGTGCCTTGTATCCGTATATTATTACTGCGTGTCTTCAGGACACTATTGACTTAATCGGTTACAGGCGGATTGAAGAAGTCGAGTATGCTTAATGTAGGCCTTCTCGAGAAACTATGATGGTGAGAATTGTGTGAGTACGCTTACTATGTAGAATAGTAAGTGAATTAGTTAGCTACTGTTTTTTTTCCCGCTGTTAGAGAATAGCCTGCCAATAGATTTCTTAGCAACATTCCGTACAACACAAGTCCAACCGGCTAGTGTTTCTAGCCTCGTAGCGTAAGTTCTAGAGCTCGCCATAGCTTATAACTGCGCCATAAGCTAAGCTAAGCGAAGTTTATCTATTTCTGACAATTTTTTTTGAAAAAAAAATGGATCCATGAAGCTTAACCCCTGGATACTGAAAAAAATTGTTCACCACATGTAGGCTGATTTTCCCAAAACTGGTCACATATATAGTACTTATTACATGATTCAAAGTGTGATATGGAGAATTATTTCATGACCAGTCTAATTTATTCACACTGAGCCATATGAAGTGAAAATAAAGCCTGAGAGTGAAATATAAGTGTAACGTGTGGTTTATTCCAGGCTAGATATCTTCACTGCAGTACTCTTTAGGGACTCTCCTAATCCCCAGCTGTAATTTTAGCAGCTGCTCTAACCCTGCAGGTGAGGCATAACTAGAGGAAAGTAGCTGTTGAACCCCAGAAAACAGATAAGCTAGTCCAGTTGCCATAACTACTAGCTATATGAGCTTGTTCAATACAGCAATACTGGTAACTCACAACTTGATTGGGTAGGCTTCATTTAGAGGAAGGTAGCTACAAAAACCCATAAACTTGTCTGATTCCTATAACTACTAGGGTAATGAAGCACCAGGAGGTGCGAACCCTCAGCGTATGTCCACCAGAGATCAGCAATAGAAGTGAACGTTTGTTAAAAATCTTTTCAAACCTTTAGCATTTACACGCAGACAGTTGCTACTTACGACGATACAAAGAAAGAAGCAAACAACAAAGCGAAGGGAACGCCTCTAGGTTAAAAAAGATCAGCTCCACGGTATATAACTCGACTCTAGCCTCCTTACACACGTGAAGCGCGACAATTGCAACAGAGTACAAGCCGGCCGGCCACTCTCTAGCTGCAATTTTCAGATCACGTGATTATAACGTGAGGTAAAGGGGCGTTACCGGTAGCGCAATAGCAAACGATCGTACGGAAGGCTAAAATCAACTAACTTTTTCTTGAAAACTAAGTCGAAACAAAAAATTCTAGCACATTAAAGGGACTTACTTTGCAAATTTCTCTATCTCTACCTCGTTTCAGAGCCAGGGAGGCAGCAGTCATTGATATCCTTTGTTGAATGAATGAATGAATGAATGACTGAATGACACACAGACAGGATGACTACTGTAACCCTCTCGCGCATGCGTGCTGAGGGTTAATGAGCTTGTGCAATACAGCATGCATGTGATAACTTGAGTTATCTCATGGGTCACATATGAAACATTAACATTGTGAATATATCTAGGGTGGAATAAACACATTTATTCCATGCTAGATCTTCACAATATTATCTTTAGATCACATAGTGTTATCTCATGGCTGTAATGTGCAAGCTCATTACCCCTAGTAGTTACAGCAACTGACCTGGCTTTCCAGTTTTCAGGGTTTTTACAGCTACCTTATTCTAGTGTAGCCTACCCAACCAGGTTTGAGCAGCTGCTATAATATTAGCTGTGGGTTTGGAGAGCCACCCAGAGAGTTTTATGGCCAACTTTACACTAAGAGTTACCAGAATAAACCACTTATTACAATCTCTGGCTTTATTTTCACTCTGCCTCTGGCTCGTGAATAAATAAATTAGCCTGTTCATGAAATATTTCGCCATATCATACTCTGACTAATGTAATAAGTACTATATATTGCTATTTTCTATATATTATATATATATATATATATTTATTTAAGTTCTACTTATAATGTTTTACTGTAGACTAAGCACTATTATTTTATTAAGGACCTGTTTTCTTCCTTGTTTTTAGCACTTTTTATTAAGTACTCCACTAGTTCTGTCTACTTCTATTTGTGCTCAGCCCCTGTATTTAGGATACCCACTCACTAGTAAGCGCCGATTTTTTTACTAAGTGCCCATTTCCATTACCGTTTGGAATTATAAGCGGGGGGGGGGGGGAGTGGGGGTTTAACAACCCGAATCTACGGTATCATATAATCAATTTTCAATATAAGGAAAAATTGGTAGCTGTGAATATAATCATTAAATCTTTGTTTATAAAAATAAGAGTGAGAGAGCATAAATAAAATTAGCCATTAAGCAAAAAAAAAAAAAAAAGGATATAGAAAAGGCAGTCTTAGCTGAGCATATAAATACTTCTCGCAAATGTATTCAAAATAAGTGCTTCATAAGTTTTATAGACACATACATTCTGAATAGATGACTCAACTTTGTTGTCATAATGTGGTAGTTTTTCTGCAAATTTGTTAAAACAATAGTTTACTTCTTTACGATCACTAGTCTTTAACTGTTCTTCAGCATCATTGAGTTTGGTGTAATACATTGTAGCAATATAAAAGCGTGGTTATTGAAACACTATGTGACTGTGACTCAGATATTTCAGACTTTGACTCTAGTGGAGCAAAATTGAAAATGTTTTCTGCCTACAGGGACCATAGTTTGTTTTGTGAACAAAACCATTATGATATAATAATAATAATATATTATATATATATATATATATATGTGACCGGATTTGTGAACACCCGGCTAAACGCGGCATCTAAAGTTTTCTAATTTATTCTACCAGTAGGCTGCGCGGGGCCTTGGGATGCCTTCCTCCTAATTTGGAAGCTGTAGCACAAGCCGTCTTCGCCCTACGCACTACAACACTTCAGTATTTTTGCTAAACTTATTATTGCTGATTTCGAAAAAATGCCCGGTAAAGGCGTTGCTAAGGTCAGGGGGGGCGTGCCTTGTGTCCGTATACTATTACTGCGTGTCTCCGGGACACTATGGAATAAATTGGTTACAGGCGGATTGAAAGAAGTCTAAAAGGCTTAATGCAGGGCACCTTAAGAAACTATGATGACGAGAATTGCGTGAGTACGTGAATTATGTAGAATAGCAAGTGAATTAGTTAGCTACAGTTTTTTCCCGGCTGTTAGTGAAAAGCCCGCCAATAATTTCTTAGCAACTCTCCGTACACGAGTCCAACCAGCTAGTGTTTCTAGCTTCCTAGTGTGAGTTCTAGAGCACGCCAGAGCTTACAACTGCGTCATAAGCTAGAGCTAACTGGTGTCTATCCATTTCTGCCATAAAAAATTTTTTGAAAAAAATCGACCCATAAGACTTTACCCGGTGATACTGAAAAAAATTGTTTGCCGCGTTTAGGCGGATTTTCCCAAATCTGGTCACATATATATATATATATATAAATAGTACTTAGTATATGAGTCAGAGTGTGATAAAGCAGAATATTTCAAGAGCAGGCTAATTTATTTTCAAGAGCTGGAGGCAGAGTGAAAATAAAGCCTGAGAGTGAAATATCTTGCCATATTCTGACAAGTGTAATAAGTGGTTTATTCCACACTAGATATCTTTACTACTGTAGTTAGTACTAGAGGACTGGTAACTCACTGGTAAAATAGGTTGTAGGGGCTACCCACACCCCCAGCTGATATTTTAGCAGCTGCTCTAACCCTGTTGGAGTAGGCTACACCTGGTCCAGAGGAGGAGGGTAGCTGTAAAAACCAAGAAAATTGAAAAGTTTGGAGGTTGCTATAACTACAAGGGTAATGGGCTTGAGCAGTACAGCTTGAAATAACAGCTTGAAATATCTTAAGGTCATACCTAAAGATATCATTGTGAAGATATCTAGGGTGGAATATAACAATATATATTACATTAGTGAGAGTGTGGTATGGTGAAATATTTCAAGAGCAGGCTAATTTTTTTTTACTCACCTCTGGCTTGTGAAAATAAAGCCTGAGAGTGAAATATCTAACCATATCACTCTGACAGAGTATAATAAGTGGTTTGTTCCACACTAGATATCTTCACTGCTGTAGTTAGTACTAGGACTGGTAACTCACAGAGTGTTGTAGGGGTTACCCACATCCCCAGCCAATATTTTAGCAGTTGATCTAACCCTGTTGACACTATACCAGTGGAAGGTAGCTGTAAAAACCTGAAAAGTGGCAAGTTTAGCCAACTAATGCTGGTAATGAGCTTGTGCAATAACAGCTGAAATAACATTCTTTAAATATAGTGAGTTATTCCACCAATCATGTACTTAAAGATATCATTGTGATGATATCTAAGGTGGAATAGATATATATTATATATTATATATATATTATAAATATAACTACAGCTTTACAAGATAAGCTGATGTGAAAGCTTCCATGAGAACGAATAAGATGCACAAGATTATGCAATGTATGCAGTTAGTCAAGTATCTTAAATAATAATTGTTGCTCTTATGCTGTTACTTTTTCTAAAATAAAAATGTTTACTACACAGTCGATAAGAACTAAAAAGATCTCTGACAATTCAGCAGTGAATAACTTCGATGGGTTTTATTTCAAATTATATTTATGTGAGTAATTATTGTACATGTTATGTAGATTCCCACGATGTCGAAATCTTCTACTAAGCCCAATCACTTTAAAAGATTTTTAAATTGTTTGTTATTATTACTATTGCTTTCCAATTTATCAGCTGCTCAAAGAACTGTAACAGGTAAAGTAAAAATTAGCCATCGGCTTTAATTTAGACCAAATTTTGATCACATGTATATTATTGTAAACAGCTAGAACCCTGCCACACACAATTGCCATATGTATTAATTTGTGCAAATTTGGTGCAGTATCATAAGGTATTCCCTTCTCTTACTTTTGTCTACCTCTCCTGCTCCTCAGAATCTCTGTCCATTCTGTGTATTCTCTTTCACTTCTTCATTGAAGTGTTTACATCAGTCAATTTTTTTCTCACCTGCTTCTATATTTCTTGACCCTTGCGTTCTCTTGCTTCTCTGCCTCTCTTATACTCATTATTTGTCGTGCATTATGGTTAGCTACAGCGTAGGTGAATATTCTTTCCCAACTCATCAGTTCAGTAACCCAGTATTCAGGTTTTATTTTTAGGTAAGGGTAAGACACTGGGAAAAAAAAGAATGGAAAATAGAAGGCAATGCAATAAGTTAATAAAGCAATCCAGGGTTTCCTATGCATTTTGGTATTAAAGGTAAGTGTGCGCAACTCTGAACGTGATGGTTGCAGGTTTCAAACCAAGCTGTGCTATTCTTTTTTATTCTCTGCCCCTTTATTTTTCCTTGCCAACTATAGTATGACTCTAACTTAACTCATTTCCCTTTTCATAAAATGATGATGCATTATTAACTCTGCATAGCTCATGAATTATTCATGACATTGTCATCATCAGTCACCTTCATCATCGTCGTTAGTCACACAAGCGCTAAAGTATATAGATTGATGTTAATTGCAAATTTTCTAGAATCTAACAGCCAATATTATGTTAATTAAAGCTTAACGTTTCTTTTCAACTTCTTGCTGTAGTCCTTCAGGGGTCAATGAAGTCAAACTTTCCGTGGTGATATTATAATAAACACAAAAATAATTTGCAAGATAACTAGAGGTTATGCTTACTGCTTATTATATCCTTAAGTGTGATTTGCACATAGCATAGATGGCCAGCATCCAGGAAACTCTAAACCTATGTCTCTGTTAAAATTGTAGTTAGCTATTGTCATCTGTATGTGTAGAGTTTCTTGAATTTTAATTGATGATTCTTAATAACTGTGTACAACTATAACCTCTTCCTGTGTAATGAGGTGATAAGCATGTTCATCCAGGGCTGAAACCTTTCATCACCTGTCTTGCAAGAATCCTAATGTTCTTTCACTTTTTTTTTCGAGCCTTCTGGTTGTGTTGCCTATATATACTTTACCACAGCTGCAGGGTATACTATACACTATGGGTGACATAGATATAGTATCTTTAACTTCAGTAAGATATGATCTTTTTGTCTTACCCGACTTAAATACTGTTTTGATGCAAAATCTCTACACACTCTCTGAATACCCTCACTCGATCCTGCTATGTATGGAATAGTAAGAAACCTTTCTTTTGCACAATGACTATAAATCTGTCAGAGATAACTCTTTAGGGCTTGCCATAATTATATGGCAAGCTCATATTGTAATAATCATTATTTGGAAGTACTTGTGTAGGTGCCCCTTCAAGCATTTCCCTCATATTAGTAACCCTTCTAGCTCTTTCATATAAGCATCTCAAATGTGTTCCTTAATGTAAAGTATCGTTGGAAGAAATAGTTGTGAATTAGTGATAGCATCATCAGAGGGTGTTTATTGTACCTCAGAGCTTGAATTTGGCCACAAAACTGTTAATAATTACCAAAATTGAAAATGTAATTTATGGTTTACTTGTAATTCTAGGCACCAAATTTTGTAATTCTAATGCAGCTTGATTGAAGCATCGTGTTTCTGTACCACAGCAACTAGATGCCATACAATATGAATTACCTAAAGAGAAAATTACCCAAACAAAAATACACATCATATTGCTACTTATGAGTTATGAAGTTTCAAAAACCCAAAATTTAAATCCCTAGAACTACTAGCAAACTATAAACTTTTAATGTACATTTTATTTTTTGTAGTAAAAGCTCTTATCCGTGCAACAATTAAAGATTAAAGTTATATGATCAGTTATTACTGCAAAACTCTAGTTTTTGGGTACAACTTTAATGTTGTTATCACATAAGTTGAATTGTTAAAAATATGCATTATTGTACTTAAAAAAACATTAGTAGGCTAACTTTCATGTTTATGGATATTATGTGACTGTATACAGGAAAGCCTGGCACAACATGTACCCCATCAATTAATTTTGTTTCTCTTAGACATTGTTCACAAACTAAAAATTTAAAATAGGGGGACTTTTTTAAACGTGTGAGTTATATCTACTTTGAGAAAATATTCTATAATTTTTCCTACAAGATAATATTCTAATGTTTATTATTACATTAGCAATAAAATGTGATTGTTCAGAACTGAAATAAATGTATTTCAGAAATCAAGATAAAAATTTTACCCGTAACCTATAAAAAAACTATAATATTAACAAAACGAATTCACAAAGGTGTTTTATTTTTCGGTCCAGAATAAATAGATAAATAATGGGTCAGTTAATCATCTATAATTAAAAAATGATTTATTAAAATTGAGAAAAAATGTAAGTAATTATAGAATAAAGCTGCAACAAAAGATAAGATATTGTGGTTTGTATTGTAAATTCCTGAAAAAAACAGTGACGAATATTGTTGCTCTTATTTCTTTCTTTCACTTACAGTAAACAATAAATTTGCTAGTTAAAAACAGGGACTCATTCTGAAAGAACCGGACAATTTGGACTTGCAGTTAGAATAGACGTTTAAACTGTGCAAAAGTAACTAGCCAATATATTAGGTCGCTTATTTTGTTATTTATAAATTGATTGGCTCATGCAACATGGTGGATCCCACAAATTCTCCCCTGATGAAATTTACATATGTAATACTTAGTTGAAAAATGTTGATGGGTCTGAGCCATTTGTTTACATATAATACTTCTCACAGGGTGAAAAGAGTCCATTTACAACCATAACAAAATCCGTAGACTGTCTTGATATTAGAGTTAACAAAACATTTACAAGGTTGTAGAGGTTATCAAACTAGTTATTCACACATTGTACACTAATTTACGATTTTGTTATGGTTGTCAATGGACACTTTTCAGGCAGAGTCTGATTTTGCTATAATTATGTAATTACAAAATAAGGTTCTACTTGATGTTGTAATGGCTTGTTGTTGTTCTAGTATTGACATTCATTGTTGTTGTTGTTTTATAATTTTTTATTAGCAACTCCAACTCCTGGAAAATATATATATATAGGAGATACTACTTCTATAGGCTGCTTTTCTTCGGAAATAGTTGCAAATATCATTTGGAAACTTAATAATACAATATATGATGGAAGCTTAAACACTATTTCCATATATGAAAATCCATATGGTTCTCTACTTTTATGGACTATGGTTTCTGAACTCTATAATAATACAATTATCATATGTGAGGCTATATTTTCTGATAGTACAAAAATTGCAAGTAATACAGTGACAATATTACTTCAAGGTATGAATATTTATGTTCTGTGTATTTTTTAGTGGTATGTTGGTTGGTGTATTGCTGACCGAGATATGTGAATGAGATTGTATTTGGGCTGGACACTTGAAAATCGGGTTGTTGTTGGCGATGTGTGAGCGAAGCTGGCCTGATGCCTCAAGTTATTGGTAATCTAGATAATCAGAATAGCTTTAAATTATTTTAGATGCTACAGAATCTACCAGTACTTTGGAAATAAATGCGAAAAAGCAATTCTATACTTGTTGACTAAAATTAATGGTTAACTACTGTAGTACAATCGTCTTTTATAACCTAACTAGGCTGGTTTGCTGACAATTTTGTGCTCAAACACACTTCTAGTTGTTACTGTTTTTTTATAGTATGTATAATGTGTACGAATGTATGTGTGTATGTATGTATGAACACATTATTGGCTAGCATCTGGTGCAAACTAGACACAGAGTAACACAATTGAAAATCAGGGATGTTTGGATGTACGTATGCCATTTTGTACTTTGACCCTAATTTTTTTTTGTTTGGTGGTCGACCCCGTCTCAAACTTCACTAAACAGAATCCTATGCTTTATCACTTATTTCCTGTATCATCCTAGAAATTGAATTGTTTACCATTTTGACTTCTATTGCGGGTGCAGTTAAAACTTAAAAATTAGAGGAGTTTCATTTCTATTCGAGTTAGTGGTGGTAGTAAGTTAATGGGATATTTGTCATAGTTACAATTCCAGCACAACAGTATTTACTTGAAAATTCTTTGGCCTAAGACGAACCACAAAGGTAGCAAAGTCTTATGTAGGCTGGTCCAGTGATGTGAAAGTAGTGTGCGTTAGAGCTACTACTTAACTCAAGAATAATAACAAAGAAAATGTTTTAGTAACGTTTTAATAACGTGACTTGTTTTGTTTTTTGTGGTGTTTTTTTTTAATTCTAACAGTTGTGGGAGTGGTTACTATGGCATTGAATCCCCTTTACTGTATACAAATATTTAAAACAACTCGACTTTTTTTTAGTAGCTTGATTATGCATATATGTATGCTGTATAGCTTCAGGTAATAGAATGAAAAGAGAGGCGAATCTAATACATGCAATAATTAATTATGACCAAAGCTTACATAACTAGTTATGATAAAGTGAAGTAAATTAAGTAAAGAAAAAATTGCTTTAATTAAATTTGGCGCCTGGCGTACTAACTTAGCAAATTAGGAGTGTGGTAGCATGAGAAAGTTTTATCTAATGTTTCCCCTCTCCTACTCTCTCATTTTCCTCAGCCATCCCAGCTTAGTTATTCGTATTCCTCTGTTCAACTCATAGATGCTCTTCACCTCCTATCCCTACCTCTCCTGTTTCCAGTATGTCTGTCTTTTCTGTGCATTTTCTTTCACTTCTTCATTGAAGTAGTTGCAACAGCCAGAATTTTCTCACCTGCTTCTATCTTGCATCCTCGTGCTCCTCTGCCTCTTTTATAGCCACTATAGTAAGCTACTCTGGATGAACACTCTCTCCAACTGAGTTCAGTGACCCACTGTTAGTTTATTATTGGATACAATGAGTTAATAAGGCACTTTAAGATTTTTGAACCTGTTGGGTCAAGACAGTTTAATGAATTGTGTGTACACTCTGCAATCAAAGGTTATAGGTTTGAACCACGACAAGGTCACTTTCTATTTATCCATTTTCTCCTTGTCAAACATTTTTCCCCACTCAGGTAATGGCAATGCTTTATGAAGTCATGAATACGCACACTGTTGTTTTTCGTCGTCGTTACAGTCACACATGTGAATTATTGTATAGATTCTTTAGCATGAATGAGCAGTATATTAGTAAGGCGCTTTATCAGTCATTCAGTTAGTCAGTCAATTAATTCTTCTAGTGTCATTCAACAAATTTGAAGATGGTGACTACCAAACAAGTGCAATAATTAAGTTCTATTGTAAATGACAATTGAACTCCCTTTTATAGAAAAAGATTGTATTTGGACTTAGTTGTCCAATAAATACAAACCAATTTTTGGTCATTTGAATGAAACCTTTTGCAGTGTGGGTAACACCACTTGAAGAGCTTTAGTATTAGTTCATAATGAATCTATTTTTAGTTTACTGAAATCAAGGAAAGAGTTTCCTAACTCTATAAAGTTTTATGAAACTAATATTTAAGTAAATTTTTATTCTTATAGGTATTCCAGATCCTGTGTCTAATTTAACTTCCACAGTGCACACTAATGGAATAGTTTCTGTTTCATGGGATGCTCCATTTCATCATGATGTAGTAAGAACAGATCCAGATCTCACTTTCTGTGTTGATATTTGGAATACTACACATTCAAAATTTTCACTGGCTCATTCAATGTGTGACATTAATATCACTAAGCACATTATTGAGTTATTCCCAGTTTCGTTGGCTTGTGGAGACTACAAAATTGGAGTGATAGCTTCTAATGTATTAGGAAATAGTACGACTACAACAGAACTTGTCCAGTATCCAGGTAATTTAATGGACATGTAAATATGTAAGAACAAGTTAAGTTATCATTCAAGTTGCTAAATACAGCATATATATTATTACAGAGAGTAGATAAAATGTAATGCATTATTTAATGTGGGTGAATCATTATTAATCAAAATACATCTATGGTAAAAAATATTATTTGGTCATTGGTTAGGAAATTTCAAATTAGTGTATTGTGTAATTGTATATGCAACATTGAACAGATTCAGTTGGAATTGCAGATGTTGAAGTTATAGGATATGGAAATACAACTAAATTAATTAGAGCAGAATTCGTAAGTTACACATGCTAAATAAAGTTAATATCCTAATTATTATTATTCGTTTTGTTTTAGAACCAAAGTATCTGTGGACGTAATGCAACCATTATGATAGATGGTCAAACTACTATTATACCCAAAACTGAAAATCATTCAAGAATTATCACATTTGAATTGGAGGATAACAAGCGTTATTATGGAGTGTCACTCAATACTCACACAAGAAGTGGTTCGAGTAGAACATCATTGGGATCTCTCAGTAAGACTATGAAATGAATTAATTATAATGAAAAAAACTTGTAAGCATTGATTACTTATATAGAGCTAAAGTCATAACACTTAAGCACTGTGATATTGTAATGGTATTAAAAAACTACTTTTGTCAGAGGTCAACTGTCAGGCATTAAATCTGGCTCTTGATTTCTCGCACCTGATGCTTACAGGTTCGCTGCCACCATAGGTTCTTCTTGAATATCCCTCATAAGTCTCCTCAGCCCACTGGTTCTCTACTCTTAAGTTACGATTAGAGACTTTTAAGAAATGATACAAAGGTTGCACAGCAAAGGAGAACAAGGGCTGTGCAGGCGCATACTGAACATGAAACCATGCCTACCCATGACGCACAACATCAAAATATTGACACCTACTTGACAACAACTACGCTAATAAAGTCCTTTTGGTTAACTACTAAGAATAATACTGATATATTGTTCTGGTTCAGGCAAGTCTGTGCCCTTAAGTCTCTGTGTCTCTGTAGGCTCCATCTGCAACCTCCAAGCCTTCCTCCTTTTCTTGTTGTTATCAGCTTCTTCATGTAGGATACGCACATAACTTTATATTATGTACCACTAGGTACATTTAGATAAATGAACTGAATAAAGTACAAATTAATAACCAAAATCATAATAATAGCAGGTGTTCTCGTTCTAACAGCCAATATTGTTAATTAAAACTTAACCCGACCCCTGAAGAGAACTTCTTGCCGAAGTCTTCCTCAGGGGTTAACTGAGGTCGAACTCTCCATGGTGATGTGATAAACAATGTAAACAGCAAGAGTTCAGGAGGATACACTTATTGTATATTATAACCTGAAAGGTGATTTGCATCTCTGTTAAACTTGTTCTTGTCAGGTGTCATGTGATGTGTAGAGCTTCCTTGATCTTTTACTCCCGATTCTTACTGCCTCTGTCTACAACTTTTATTACTAAAAAAAAATATGCCAGATACCCCACTGCAGTCAGGAGTGTACTTTTACAATTTTAGAATAGCATAATGAATTCTAAAGTCAGGTTAAGGTAACTACAGTTATCTTTCGTACATAAATAGTGAAACCATACATTTGAGAAATTATCAATGATAATGATCCTGATTATGAGGACAAAACCCCCAAGTGAGACGGTAGTTAACCAGTGATAATTGCAAGACCTGCCATGAGTTTTTCCATTTTATACCTTAGTTAACTTTCAAAAAAATTCTGAAATTATTGTAAATCCCATATAGCTAAAACACCAGTGGGTACCTACATAATAATTTAACAATCATAACTGTCATTAATTTCCAGTTTAGCCAGCAATAGTGATAAAAAAAGGTGCAGAGTCTACTAGATGCTTGTCTGCCTAGCTTATAAAATCTTTATGTGAGTATATTATGTCATTTTATTCAACCAGGTACAATAATTACATTACAAATATTATTGTACCAATTTGTCAAATATAACTATTTCAGGTACTTTTGATGTCAGAAGCATTAATTTAGATAATACAAATGATGGATTAAATATTTCTTCAACATTTGTCGAGGAAACTAAAGCAAAAGGAGTTCTATATGTGTTTTGGAACAAAGGACAAAGTTCATATGAAAAAAATCAGCCTCTTCTTTATCCTGTAAAGAAAAATGAAGCAGAGGCAGGGTTTACATTTTCAAATTTTCCCTTTAACTATAATGCTATTTCAGCTAATGATATTGAGTTTGATAATAAGATTCATTCAGGATTACCAGCTTCAGAAACTGATATTGATACTAATATCTCAGAAAATAGGAAAACTGCAGGAAATATAGGTGATATGAATTAGATCACTTAGCCGATAGTACTTGTAAATGTATTTGTAAATACTGTCATTATTTCTTTAATCAGTTAGTTTATTTTAGCTATTTTTTCTATATTATGAAAAAAAAATACCTGCCAGTATAGAATAAGAACCATATGAAAGACGACATAATCATTAAGATAACTCATTACATATTATCGAATGAAAAAAAAATAAAGCACTAGTTAAACTTAGCTAAAACATTTTTTTCATTAATAAAACATTATACTTTTAAAAAATTGTTCTAATTGATTAATTTAGATATTAAAAAAAATAAAAAATTTACATTTTGACTGACCCAATTTCTGGGTGCTCAAAATAATGTAATTGCTGAAAAATATTTATAAAAATTATTCTTGTCTTTATTATTAAGAAATATTATATTCTTGAACACATCAAATGTGTTAATATGCATATGGCACATTACTGGATATAAATGTTTTGTTGCAAACAAACAACAAAATAATTCAGTTATCACACTTGAATTCCCCCCCCCCCCCAAAAAAAAAAAAAATCATGTATTAAAACCCTGTGTTATATTTTAATTACAACTGTAAGTATTAATCTTTGCCTTTTGCTTAATTTTTAGCATAGGATATACTATTTTCATTATTATAATGACTATCTAAAAGGTTTCTAAAGATTTGATATTTTAGTTGATATTGTACATAATTATTATGTGCAGATTCATTCAACGGTACCAATGATAATTGTGAACTTAATATTCACGGTTTTACTGTACAAGTGTTATGTAATTGCATTGGAAACTATCAAATTCTATTATGGCAGCATGATCAACGTCACCATTACATACATGCATTCAGTGGAAGTTGTGGTTCATCAGTAACTTTCAAACTTAATTCAAGTGGAAATTACTGGGTGACAATTTTTCATGAGAGCATGGAAGGAATTTTTGAAGGAATTTTTTTGTATTCTGGTGAAGTTAAACTTGATTATAGTTTGAATTCAGAAGTGACTACTAAAAGAATTGTCACAACCAATACAACAATTAGCATCTCTATATGTAAGTAATAATACAATTACTAAAAAAATGTTATTTATTTGTTTGTCCTGTAGCCGTGATAATAGTCTCACTTCTTATTTCAATAATAACTACAGTAATATTAATAATCATCATCAGATATAAAGGAAAAAATAAGTAAGTTATATTTATGCATTATTATTTTCATTATGTTCTCATAGTACTTGACTATTATAGGTAAATTATATATTATGACATGTAGCTTATTTAGATTAATGCATTATGTTACATATAAAGATGATTCTATAATTGCGTGAATTATAAAATATTTTTCAAATTTATCATTCTTTTAACTCCAAAAATTTATTTTATAATATCAATGTGTTAGATATGAATCAATCGTAAGGGCTCATGATTGAAAGTGCTATAAGCAATTAATCATAAAAAAACTCGCACTCTCAACAACCTCAGCGTGCATCTCGCAAAAGTAGCCACCTACTGAAATGCTAACACACATAGATGAAAGAAACTGCAAGAATCACTGACCACATAGGACTACTTGTACGGTAGCTTTGATACATTTTGTTACAACCTCGCTTAAACAGCAAACTCTAATCATGCCTTTCAGTAAAAGTTAGAATAAGGTAAATAATTTTTTTTCAGAATAGATAAATATTGTACCATGGTACATTCAAATTGTCCAATCAGATTGTTCAATTCGCGGTGAATATATTTCATACCATCCTCCATAGTTATGTGCCATGGTAAAAGTCAGTTGCACCCCTCCGTTTGGTCTATATTGGATTTATATTATCCTTGGGCCATTGGCCTCGGATGTGTAGATCTTATCCTGGCTTCTACCTCATGTTGTTACCTATACATATATATATAATATTATAGTATATTATAACTATGAATATTATATATTATAATGTATATAAAAGTTTTCATGTATGGACACAAGGTTAGAGCAAGTACCTGCAATACGTGGGGTTTTCACTATTAGTCTCAATAATGTTTTCTTCCTGGCTGTGACGTTTCACCCATTTTGTGGCAGGAGTCATCAACAAAAGTACTCTAACATCCATATTCTCATAATTTAGTGTCCACTCTTATGCTCCACAGTATAATATCGTCCAGTATTTTAGTCTACATTAGGCTCCAAATGATACAGCTGCATAGCTGTACCATGTCCACTATTTCTGTACTATCTATCTCTTCTCATCCTGTTGCTAGTTCTGCTTAAGTTTTTCCAACTCCTTCAGCTCTTACTTTAGCAGTCCTAAAGTTAAATGAGAAAGTTTTGTAGTGTAACTCAACAAATAGGCTTTAAATTTGAGTTTTTCACTTTCTCTAAGTTGGTGAAATATTTCGTCGTGCAACTACAGACTTTTGGACCAACCGTTTGTGTGACACGGTTTAGTTATGTAATCAGCACTACCATGTTTTGTCACTTTAACTGTTTGGACTATTTCATGAATACTACGTAATATTGTGAGTATGGCTTGGGCTTCCACCTTGTAACAAGTAACAATGACAGCTAATTACTAATATACTTAGAGTCACATTTGATGCAACTTGCAGAAAGGTCTTACAAACATGTGAGATTGTATAGACAAGAATAGTTGGAAGCGGTCTTATTTTTAACTACAGGGCAATATTCTGATTATTCCTCCACTACCATACATGATTATAATGGAGGAATATTGCACTATAACCACAAGCGGTCGAGGACACAATTGAGAGGGAATATTTAGTGAAACGAGCTGCGAGGAACATGCTGGAAAAGTGCTAAGCAAATGCTTCATATTTTGTGGTCATAAACTTATCACTGAAGACCTCCACTACAAAAACAATCTTTTGCTAATGCTTATCAGAAGGGACAGTGACGTACTGCCCAAACCACTGCACATAAATTCCATGAACAACTCATAATTAAAAGAGCGCGAGTGAATTATTCGATTTCTTTTATTTTCAATTTTAATTAATATTCTTAAAATTTTTGTGTTAAGCCTGTGTTAATCCTGCAAGTTCTAATGCAAAATGATGCCAGGAATTTCATTAAGTAACCTTATTGCATTTCATGACATTAAAAAGGACTTGAGAGATACACCCCAGCAACTAATGCAGTGGAAAAACTTAACAACATTAAACAAATTTTTCTGAGAAGCCATGTGACAACATCATCTATTGGCCACTTTGTCATACCTTCATAGACTACACAGCAACTTTCTTAATATTCATAGAAAAGAAATTTCCAGTACTTTACCACTTATACGTTACAGAATGCCTCACATTACTGGAACTTACCATTACTCAATTATGTTTTTCTTTATATTCATTATTGTTACTGCACAAACACTCATGTGTTACTTAGAATAATAACTTTGCATATGGAACTTTAAGCACACACCACTACTTGTGGACTACAAATATATAGTAATTCTAGCCACATTTCATAAACTGTTTAATGCATATTTAAACATGTACCAGCAATTTTATTTTTAATTGTAATATTTATCAAATATATTCTTAATCAATCTATCTGGGTTTATGGGTTGAGATTATAATCCTGGTGGCAGTAACTTCTCTAAAACTTTGTCCCACCACTAGCACATACATGTAAAAGGCTTTAACATGGTTGTCGGTACAGAATACAAAAGTTGTTACATAAATTTCGAAAACTCACATGGTCCATGTTCTGACAGTCGACCATTGTTTGAAACTTCTGCTTCCCTTTGACTTTTAGCTGCTTCTATCCAAGAGTGAATCTGGAATCTCAAGTTTGGATCCACAATGCGAGGGTTGAGTCTTTAGCTTAAATACAAAGCTGTAGCATTCTGCAGCCAGCTTTGACTATACTCAGCCGATAAAGCTTGTTTATTTACAATTTTTCCTGTGGTGTGCAATATTGTCAATAAAAGAGCTAGTTGCATAATTTGTACTTATCTTGTGGTATGTTACTTTGCCTTCATAACATTCACATACTTCACACAGTCATTATGACTTGATTATGCATTATTGTGTTTTAATGTTAATAAAGTTTAGTAAAGCAATACAATGAGGACTTTTTTGTACATTAAATTTTGTAAATATTTAATTTAGTGACCTCTTTCTCCTTGTAATTGTGTAGAAAAACATTGGAAATATTACAAGTACATCAAGAAAATGATAATGTAAGTGTGAATACATTTATGAGCTATTACTTGTAGATATTATTTGATAGCGCTACTTCACAATGTTTATGTTCAAGATTTTGTTCACTATACATTTATAATGTTTTACACTTCATGCATGCATGTTTACATAAATAAAATTAGATATTTTCACAAATTAATTGGCTAATAAAGTAGTGTGTGTACAACCTTTCATAATAATCAAGACATTTTAAATGAAGGTACAAGTTCATAATTCTCAAACGTTTCAATTCTGACAAGTCTTTTTGAGAGATCGAAGTTTACATTGAAAAATTCCTTTCCTATTAAATAATAAAATTTCTGGAGACTTTTCTGCTGCTTTGTACTTTTCACGAAGATAAATACAACTTTCTAAGACTTTAATTTGCTTCAATAATGAAAATTTGAAGTAGCACTTCGAAAATAAAATTCAAATACAATTCAAATAAAAAAATTAAAGTAAATAAATAAAGATAGTAAAATTCATTGTAAAATAATTTTTAATAGTTATAATAAAGTACAATTCCAAATATTTTTTGCAGAAATCAATGACAATACATTAAACCTATTATTGAACTTCAATAACACATGCACAAATTTAATCATGTTATACCTTTAGCCCAATTGACCATTGTGAGAGTTATTAACCCTAAGCGTGCATGCACATGTAGGTTATAGTAGTCGGCCTGTCTGCTTGTCTGTTTCTCTGTCTGTCTGTCTGTCTGTCTGTCTGTCTGTCCGTCTATCTGTCTGTCATGCTTTTATTTTAGTGATTACTAATGATTAACAGCTGATTTTAGGTATGAACTTACTCAGGACGAAGATTTAAAATCTTTTGTTGTGCTACATTTTTTTAATTTTGGGCTAATCGTTTGAGAAAACACGAAGCTTTCAGCTCCGCATAGGTACCAGATTTTATGGACAACGCCCCCTAGCATCACCTCATAATCATGTAAGCAAATAATTTCTTGCAGTCAATGGTTTAGTTCGCTTCATACTGAGAGAAATTAACTGAATTGAAAGAATAGAAGTTTACATTGAAAATGTATATTGGTGAGTATTTCTGGCTAGTTTAGCATCTTTTCTTATGAAGACAGCGTTTTCATGTACCATTTTCATTTGGACCAGCTATTTTGATGCATCATTAAATAGCTAACAGATTACTTGTTCTTTTGGAAGGAGAGTATAGTGTGATAACTAGATAGGGTTTAATAGTGCTGAGGGTTTGCACTTTTGGTGCTTTTTGGCAACAATAAGAAATTTGTGCCAGTAAATACCTCAAACTCTTTCATTTCTACTGATTTTTTTCTATGAATTAATAAATAAAAATTAGAGAAAAAATAGAAGTGCTGTAAGCTTGTAGATTTATTAGATGAATGATAGAATGAATGTTTCTAAAAAATTTAAGTGCAACTGAAGCAACAGTGAAAGTAATGGTGACCGGTTTTGGGAAAATCGGCCTAAACGCGGCATCTAAAGTTTTCTAATTTATTCTACCAGTAGGCTGCACGGAGCCTTGGGATGCCGTCCTCCTAATTTGGAAGCTGTAGCATAAGCCGTCTTCGCCCTACGCACTGCAACACTTCTGTATTTTTGCTAAACTTATTATTGCTGATTTCGAAAAAACGCCGGGTAAGGCGTTGCTAAGGTCAGGGGGCGTGCCTTGTGTCCGTATACTATTGCTGCGTGTCTCCGGGACACTATGGAATAAACCGGTTACAGGCGGATTGAAAGAAGTCTAAACGGCTCAATGCAGGGCTCCTTAAGAAACTATGATGGCGAGAATTGCGTAAGTACGTGAATTATGTAGAATAGTAAGTTAGTTAGCTACAGTTTTTTCCCCGCGGTTAGTGAAAAGCCCGCCAATAATTTCTTAGCAACTCTCCGTACATGAGTCCAAGAGGCTAGTGTTTCTAGCCGCCTAGTGTGAGTTCTAGAGCACGCCAGAGCTTACAACTGCGTCATAAGCTAGAGCTAACTGGTGTCTATCCATTTCTGCCATAAAAAAATTTTCGAAAAAAATGGACCCATAAAGCTTTACCCGGTGATACTGAAAAAAATTGTTTGCCGCGTTTAGGCCGATTTTCCCAAAACCGGTCACGTGCTAAAAATGTTTTCAAGATTGTTTTGATTAGAGTGCTATGTGCAATATTAGCAGCCAGGTTCTGAAATAGTAGCCAATTACAAGATAATTGTTAGTGATAGGAAAAAAGAAATATAAAATTCAAAAAATTAGGTTAACTTAACCAGTATATTCAAGACTTACAATTACAATTCAATTTTAATGCTTATAACTTGATATAAAAATTACTTACTTATAACTATCTTTGAATAAAAAGCTAAATTTCCTCTACTTGTATGGCTCTTTTTGAAAATAGTTTGGGTTACTGTGCACAATTACATAATAACTGATTATTCAGTACAAATTAATTTTGACAGTTTGCTTTATAAATTGTAATCAATGTTTATTAATAATTTTGTAATAATGTGTGACATTGATTTTGTGACCACATACTAAATTGTTCTTCTGTAAATTTTCTGACCTATGCTAGTATTTTCTTTGTTTTACATAAAACATGAAGATCAATAAAGAGAACCAAAGTAGTCCATTACATACTTGTGTTACAAGTCTAAATGATAAACTTTTTAAATTATCAAAATTATATTATTGTTATACTTTAAACGTGCAGGTCAATCTTTCAGAATACAAAGAAACTGAAGTAGCAACTGAAGAAGCAACTATAGTAACTCCCTCAGTAAAAGGGAATCAATTACATACTGTGGTTGTTGTAAGTCTAAACAACAAACTATATTTACTTATGTACATGTTTAACTTAGTGTTTATGCTTATGGATGTCTTAGACATTAATGTTTTCTACCGCACCTTTGTTCAATACTTTTATATTCATGCCAATATATAAAAGTATTGAACAAAGGTGCGGTAGAAAAGACTGCATAGCAGTATAGAGCTCACTAGTATAGTTGTGCAATAGACCATTTGCATGAATACACTAAAGGAATTTAATTATATACATTGGATGCCGAACCTCCAATTGAAATAAAACAACTTCCGCATGAAAAATGACTTATCTTATGATAGTTTAACAAACGAAATAGCTGAAGTAGTTCAGGAGAAATCATTGTTGCGAGTGAAATGCCCAATCACAGATATCAGATATATATATTTATATATTATATATATATATATATATATCAACATGGATTTTTTTTATATTTCACCATCTTAAAGTAATGGACTGGTTGCCTACAGTTAATTGGTGAAAGGAATATTACAATCATAGAGCCTGTTAAAGGTGGTGGAGAACCGTAGAATTAGGTACTTTAATTCCCTTGCAAAGGAGCCACAATCACAAAGCTGCAAGGGCTGTGATGAATGTAATGAGTGGTTTATTCCACACTAGATATCTTCACTACAGTAGTTAATACTGGGACTGGTAAATCACAGATTAAAGTTGGTTGTAAGGGCTCCCCACACCCTCAGCTGATACTTTAGCAGCTGCTCTAACCTGGTAGGCTACACCAGAGGAAGGTAGCTGTAAAAATTTGGAAAAGTGGCAAGATTGGCCAGTTGCTATAACTACAAGGGTGATGGACTTGCCCAATACAGTGTGAAATAACAACCAAATAACACCCAAGTGAAATATGATGAGTTATTTCATGGGTCATGTACATAAAGATGTCATTGTGAAGATATCTAGGGTGCAATAAATAAATTTATTCCACCCTAGATATCATCACAATGTTATCTTTAGGTAAGGGACCCATGAGATAACTCACCTTATCACATAATGTTCTCATGGCTGTATTGTGCAAGCCCATTACCAGAGTATTCATAGCAACCAGGCCTTGCCTGGCCTGGTATACCAGTTTTCAGGGTTTTTACAGCTACCTTTACTCTAGTGGAGCCTACCCAGCCAGGTTAGAGAAGCTGCTAAATATCAGGTTGGGGGTGTGGGGAACCCTTAGTGAGTTTTACGGCCAATTTTACACCAAGAATTACCAACAAACTACTTCAGTGAAGATATCTAGTCTGGAATAAACCACTTATTACACTCTGTCAGAGTGATATGGCTAGATATTTCACTCTCAGGCTGTATTTTTACTTGCCTTGGACTCGTGAAAATAAATTAGCGGTAAAATGTAAATATTTTGGCCCACAGGTAAGACATTACCTGAGGTTTTACATTTTGTGCTCAGGAAGTATTTTGCCATATCACACTCAGACTCATGTATGTAAACCTTAATATCATCACTCTATCACTAGGGTTACCACTGTTTTTGTTTGAAGCTGTGAAATTTGAGTGAAGTACAATATTTTATAGTTGGACATTTTTCCTTTCAAAATAGCAATATTAGGTTCTTGTTTAGATATTGCATTGCCTAAAATGGTAACTAATATTAATGGCTATTCTCACAATTATTCCTCAATATCAGTGATAATTTCTCTAACTCTTGCATTAACTACTATATATAATATAATTATAATTATATATATATTATAATAAGTAAGCACAAAATGTAAAACCTCAGGTAATGTCTTACCTGTGGGCCAAAATATTTTTTCATAAAATAGCATTTTATTCTTTGTATAAATTGTTCACTTTATCCTTTCAAGGAGCTAATATGTTCGGTTTGTATGTTGTTGTTGTTTTTATTATTGTGTATAAATTTTTAACTGCCGTAAGTATATTGGCACTTAAACTACAAAACCAACTGTTAGTAATATACACTCCAAATATTTTTGATATTTAAGTAGCTATAGTAAAAATACTAGCCAGTACCCTGCCACACAGCGGTGCCTGATATACTAACTCATGGATTCCCCCCTTCTTCCTCTCTCTACCTCTCATGCTCCTAAGTATCTCTGTCCTTTCTGTGTATTTTATTTCGCTTCTTCATTGAAGTAGTTACATCAGTCAGCTTTTTCTCACCTGCATCTATTTTTATTGACCCTTGTTTTTTTCCTGCATTTCTGCCTGTAGTGTACTCTACTGTAGATGAACACTCTTTCTCAACTCAATTCAGCGACCCAGTGTTTAGTTTTGATAGAATATAATAGGTTAATAATTAGCATCTCATGATTTAATGGTTTATGGGAACGCTACGCAATTGACGGTCACAGGTTCGCACTGTATAAATTCAAATCAGCTTGACTTTCTAATTATAAGCTCTAACATTTATAGATAGTAATTTTGTTTCATATTTTAATGCTTCTCATTGACTATTATTATTATTTAGAAACCAATGCAGTATGACTCTATTGGAAAAAAGCAGATGCCAAAATTTTCAACAAATCGAACGACTTTAGACAGTGGTAATGGCTTTAATTTGACACCTATACCTGGAGATAATCGTGAGTTATATTTGAAGCTTTTTCAATTAGCTGTCATATGTAATAAACAGCTTATTTTTAAGTCAACTTAGTGGCCTTGTTAAACATGGTACTTCACAAATTTGACATGTGAGTTGATGTGAAGTGTGATTATAATACTAGCTTAGTGAACTATCCTGATATTATGTTACCCTCTGGTTTAGCTTGCCTAAATGTGAAACCAAGTTCAGTTATGTAAAAACATGTAGGTACAGCCAAGCAAGAGATCAAGGAAGTGAGCATTAGTTAGAATTGAATACGCAAAATTCACATGCTTTTATAGTGCATAAAATACCACTTCAGTGTCTAAAATAATTCATGAACTGAGTGAAAAGTGTGATAAGTACCTGTAAAACTTTATTATGTAAAAATGCATATTAACATCCTTGATACAATTTTTATTAGATTTACTGTGATATCATATAACGTGTGTAAATTGTTATTATTTAGAATCACAAGGGGTTTTTGCGGCCTCTGCGGGCAATGATTTTCATGAAGCTTGTTCTATCGCTAATAAATCTAGTCACACAGGAAGCCAGCAACTTGGTTCAAATAGTAATGAAAACCAAGCAGTATGTTCAAGTGGGCATGAATCGTGTTCTGGTTCTGAAGAAATGCAAGAAGTTGATTTAAATGATGAAGGTAATAAAACTTCCATACTTCACTCTAATAATTAAAATATAATGTTGTTAACCTCAAAATGTATCCATAAAAACATTGCTCAAAGAATTTGTTCACAGGAAAGATACATAGACAAATTAAAATGATGAAATTATTGAATGTAAAAATACTGTATAAGAATTTGAATGCAAAAAAAAATTTTGCATTCAAATTCTTTTACTGTATTTTTACATTCAATTATTTCATCATTTTAATTTGTCTATGTATCTTTTCTTTTTTGTGAAATCATGTGGCTAGTACTTTGGCATTTTTTATTATAAAAAATTACAATAGGTACGTTAAAATTGTTGTCATATATTTATATTATATCTATTAAGATATCTATTCGACGACTTCCTTGATTAATTTATATTGACACTTCATTTTAGTTGATGACTTTCGTATGGTTTGTTCTCTGAATGATGTTGATTTCACATGTGAAGCCACTACAATGATATTTTTTCAAAATTACGGAGATGGTAAGCAATTCTGTAAAATTTTAAATTGTGTAAGATGTTGATTAAATTATAGATACTCAAGAAGAGAAGTTAATTTTTTCTGAGCCAAATATTGTAACTAACAACAAACTAGGTACAACAATACTGAAATCAGGAAGTATAACTAAATAATATTTTAAATATGTTGTAGATTTTTTTTATTCCGAAATATATGCTTAAAATGTTAATTAGGTAATACTTACTCTGTTTGTACAGATATTTTTAATGAACAATATCTAACTTCTTTATCAGAACCTTTGGGGTAAGTGTAAAGTGCAGTAAAATTTGTTTTTCATTTTACGAGGGCGTACAAGATTGATGTTGATTTAAACTTACTTAGCTACTTTTGCTTAGTGTTGTGTATTGAATATTTATTGTTGCCAAGAAATCAAGTTGAAATGGATTAAAATAGCTTTAATATTAATTGTAATTTTGTTCAGTTTTCCGTATAGTCTATGTTTACATGAGTGGTGTGCTTGAGCACTAATGGCAACCAAAACTACACTAGTAGTGGAGTGCTTTATGAATGAGCTGCCAACACCTTGGCTTTGTAAAGGTTAAGGTTTTGAGCTAGTCTGCTTAAGAGGTTGTGGCTACTACATTTAGGGTTTTACAAAAAAAATTTGCATACGACAAAACAGTTGTCCCACATTCAGTAGTGTTGGTAAGATATTTTGATATATTATCTACAATGGTAGAAATCCGGAATAACTTATTCTTCACATTGTTTTGTTTCATATGAAACAAAAATCATATTTTAATGTATTTAGTTCTCACAAAGATAAGATGGCTTCTGGAACCTTGATGATTAACGAGATACCAGGCTGGAAGGCAACTCAGCCACCATTTATTGGCCATTTTAAGCCATATGAAAGAGATCATTCGGCTGTGGGCACACTTGAGTGTGCAAAGCCAATGAATGGACACTAACAGTAGCCTTTTAGCTTGTGAAACATATATGTAGTAGATTGTTTTATGCCAGATGTTTATTAGATACTGTTATTTTGTATAAATGGACTGGCTTGATATAAATGATAAGCTTCTGGTGTAGCTTATTACAATATTGTGAAGCATAATTTTTGAGAGTTCATGCAGAAGTGTAGTTAGCAATGGTTTCAATTAACAATATCCCTAAGTGAAATATGTATTAATTCAATGTTCACATGCTTCACAAAACTACAGTAATGGGAAGATAGTTAATTTTATAGCTGTATTCTCTCTCTTTCACAGGCTTTTTTAAACAATATAGGATTAAAAATATTTGGTCGCCACCAGGAATCAAACCCAGAATCGCTTGATTAACACACAAGCACTCTGCCACTGAGCTACGACAACCGACCGGCAAACAAACACTCCAATTCTGTACAGTATTTATACTGTTAAGAATAAATACAGAAGGCTGAGAAAGAAATTATGAAATTTTTATAGCTGCTATTTCTGAGTTTAGTATGGCATCTATTAGTACTTATTATTTCTTGAAATAAGTTATAGCTGTTGACAGTATATTTTACTTCTGTGGGAGATTAGAGTTCCCAGAATGGGAAATACATTAGAGTCATTATATGGGTGGAAACTTGAACAGTTAATTAATGTTAGTTTCCATTACACCACATGTCCCCACCCCCTTCAGGAAGAAGTTGTGACCATCCTTGCCTAGAGAGCACATCTGGAATGAGGTTCTCTGCTCTAGGTCTGTAATCAATGGAAAAGTCAAAGTCTTTAGCTGTAGTCTCCATCTCCACAGATGGTAGTTGAGGGTTGTCGAGGATAATAGTGATGTCAGTGCCTTGTGATCAATCTTCACTGAAAAGTGGCGTCTATAGAGGTAGAATACAAAGTGCTTTACTGAGTTAAGCATGGCCAGGGCTTCTAGCTCAGTGGCATTGTACCTGGTCTATCTCTCAAGTAACTGCTTTGAATAATAGGATACCAGAATTTCCTCATTAGACCTGCAGACACACAACACTCCACCAATTCCATAAGAGGATGCATCACAACACAATACATAAATATCATTGGATGATGGAATGAACAACTCTGTGATTACAAATAGCAGAAATATCAAAATTTTTCTTCTACCTATAAATAGAGCCCATTTATTTAGCTTTATAGTCATGTGCACTGTTGCTATGCAGAAAAGCTACACCGATTGGCCAAAATCTCTTTATGTAATGCGCTTTCTAATTAGTGCCCACCATAACGTATCACACGTTCTCTCTGTGACTATACCTTGGTATCGCTTCGTGAGAATGTGCCTCATTCTCTCGATTTGATCTCAGCTGAAACAATAAAACATTACATACAAAGATCTAGGAACTATATGTTTGCCTACCTTGGAGGAAATAAGCCGGGAAGTGAGATGGAAAAAATTGTGAAAAATTTAAGTAAAGAGTATAAATCCCACCGACGTGTTGGTGTAAATAACTGACATTGTAGTGTACACATTGTTAATTTTTTTCTATAGGTTTATTGAACATCTACTTATCTTTCATTTCAACCATTTTTGTCACAAAATGTTTTAAGTTATATGAGATGAATCCTTTTTGCTGGATCATGTTGGATTAGTAAGAAACTTTATTATATACATATGTAACAGCTTATGTATCAAAATTCTCTCTATAGAAGTATAGAGTACCACAGTGGCTATGGATAGTCAAAATTTTATAGAGATAGCTGTTACTATGTATCAGTTGAATGCTAAACATGATTATAATGGATAACTAAGGCAGGCGGGTCTCCTCAGTTGCCATGGTGATGAAACCTTGGGTATATGTTCTTCCAAAGTAACTTGTTATGGGTTTTTAATTTGATAGGCATTGTGGGTTTTTGTAAAAGTTATAAGGAATTCATTTCATGTACTAAAAAACCAGCTTTATGCTGTGGTGCACTGTATGTAAGTAAGAGAAAACCTCTCTAGATTTTGCAAGCAACGTTGCATAGTGTGCTGAGTATGACCCTGAGTATCTTATCCCTGATCATTTCATGGGTGAGAATCTCTCTCCTGATCAGAAGGCATACAGAAAAGAAAATTCCCATAATGAATCCTGCCTCACTTGACGTTCCAGGGGAAACCGACATTACTGCAATGTCTATTCATACCACTAGCAATGTCCCAGTTTGGTCACCTTCCTTCACCATCCCTGTTAATGTCCAGGATAAGTTTAAGGAAGAGCTTGATTTACTCTTGTCTGCTGGTATTATTGAGCCTAGCCAGAGTGAGTAGTCCTTTCCCCCTATTCCAGTGAGAAAAAAAAAGACGGATCAATCTGGATATAGTTGTTAACTATAGCAAGTTAAACTCTGTGACAATTCCTATTCCATTCTATATGCCTTCAATGGAGGAAATCATATCAAGCCTTGGAAATGCAAAGGTCATGTCCAAGCTAGACTTGGCAAAAGGCTTCCTTTCCACCAAGTCCCAGTAGAAGTCAGTCATGATCTGACCACATTCTCTTGTAGATTTGGAAAGTTCAGGTACAGGGGGATGCGGTTTGGGTTGAGCAATGCACCTAGTGTCTTTCAGCTGCCTCCTCTGAAACGGACAGAACCTTGTGACAGTGACTATCAGGCTCATCAGTGTATATTAATAATAGTTGACTCTGTAGTGAGTCTTAGTGTCATCCTTCCAAGACACTTTATAAGTCACAGGGGTGACCTGGCTAACTATTTTATATGGACCTTCCCATGAAGTAGCAAAGGCTTTGCCAAGACCAGGAGTTTTCCATAGGACTAACGAACCTTCAGCAAAATTTCTAATGGTGCCATCATCTCTTTTTTCACATTCTCTCAATCTAGCCTCATTCATATGCTCACTCATGGACTGCAATATTGTATTAAAGTTATTTTGCAAGTCTGTCATGTATTGTGTAACTTTAACAGGCTGCTTGCTAGGGTCAGTTCAGAAAGATTTCAGAGTGGCAACTATATAAGGGGTCTCTAGCCCGTAATGGAGCTCAAACACACCAAGAAATTCTATGAGGCATTTCCTTAAATAAAATGTAGCTAGATCAAGTACATCAGGCCAATTACGTTCATTATCGATGCATTTTCTGTTCACAGATTTGAGAGTTGAGTGAATCATCTCCACTGCAAACAAGTGAAGGACTTGACACAGTTTAAAACACAAGAGACGGAAGTGGTTCCTGGAACTTTGTCTTTATCACAAACAAGATCAGATGAAATGAGGGAAACCTGGGCGCCAGAATCTAACTCAAAAGTGGCTAATTTATCATTGACCTTGCATTCCAACAAAGTATTAAATTTGTTAGGTACCCCATTGGTGCGATTAACCACTGAGGAGGTTACAACATCATCCTCTGAGTCACTGTGAACAAGTTTATTCAGTCCGCTCACTTCCTGCTGTGTGTTATTTGCTGGTTTATTGGACAGTTCTCTAGCTTTCTTTCTCTGCAGAGTTCTACAATTGTCAAGAGTATGATCACGAAGGTTGCAATAATTACAGTAAGCTTTCTCAGCTGCTTTCAGTTAGTGTCACAGGTTAATATGAGATACAGCAAAAACTCCTAGGTGATAGAAAATACTGCAAAAAATGAAGCACCAAAGGTGCGAACCCTCAGCGCTATTAAATACTACCCTGTTATTACAATACAATCTCCTTACAAAAGAACGTTTAGCTATTTTAATGAGGCTTCAATATAGCTCAAGCAATGAAAATAGTACATGGAAATGCTGTCTTTATAAGAGAAGAAGCTAAATTAGCCAGAAACACTCTCCCGGTATACGTACACCTTCAAGGCGAAACTTCACTACTTTCAACTCCTTTAACTTCCCTGAGAATACTAACTACATCGCTGTGGCTGCAAGAAAATATTCGCTCACGTGATTATGACGTGACGCTAGGGGACGTTTTTCGTGGAGCTTTCGTTTTTTTGCGGATAAGATCCGCCTCAGCTAGCAAGGTGTGTGCGGAAGTAATGACATAATAAGAGTACACAAATCAAACGAGCCAATTTTGTGAACCTCTGGATTCAACCACGATAACCAGCGGTTGATTATTCAAACTGAAAAACGAAATCGGTGTGAGACTTAGGTTAGTACCAGGGTCAGTTCCTCTGGCTTATGTGGACCTGGGAAGCAACGATAAAGGTGATGTAGCTATATCTAGTAGCTAGTAAGGAATTAATCGGGCATCTTAGACTAAAATGTTGGTGATCTCTTTTTTCTGAGTATCATGTTGATTGGGCTTTTATAAGACTTTTAATCATCACTATAGCTACTATTAGGTCAAAGTCATTTGTATGTGAACAGTTATCATGTATGATTAATAAAGCTTATGAGTAGATGCAACAATAAAAAAGCAAACATTTAGAATTCACTAGCTATTAAATTCTAATGCTTTTAATCAGACATTGATTGTAAATAATTTATAAAAGCTATATTTATTTTTAGTCAGAGATTCTGATGATTATTGTTAAATAGTTAATTGTCAACAGTCATTGCATTGTCACACAAACTGAGATCAATGAAGATGTGAATGCATATAAAAACCTATGTAGGATTTACTAAAATAAGACATACATCTTAAAAGTGTAGTAATTTATGTGAGTGTACAATCTCACAGAGAGTGTGGGATTAACTATGAAGTAATTCCGGACCATAAAGCACATACATGCTATTGTTGTTGTTTTTTATTCTGTTAGTTTTTTATGCCTGGTATATTAATACTGTTTATCCCAAAAATGCTTTGATTTTTGGTTTACAGATTCAATTTTACAATAATTATAGACACTTTGACAAATATAAGTCTACATTGTTGTTGTTTTATAATGTATTATTATTGATACTGTAAGTTGTAAATCTATTAAAACAAGCATAACACTGCTTTATTATTCTCTCTCTATTTATGTGGTATAGTTATTATGCATACAATTATATCAGCTGTAAAGTATTTGGTGTAATTTTTGTCATGATGATCCTATATGACAGGCATCAAGCACCTTATAAGAACATTATCATGGAGTTTAAACTATTACTTATTAATGTTTGTCTCCACTTAATTTCCTATTCAAAGGCTGAAGGAGCATTGACTGGTGAGCTGACAATTAAAATAGCTATATACATACATGAGGTAGCAATTGTGATCCAATGAGTTATAATAATATTACTTTTGTATGTTAAGTGAATCAGGAACATATTGCCTCCAAGACATAGCTAAGTTTGCAACTGAAGACTGTTGATAATTTGGCTCATACACAATAATTGTCATAGAATAATGCATTTTTTTGTCTTTTTTACATTATAATCCAATTTATTTTGAATAATGCTGTTAGTGACATTTTATCATGGGGAATATTTATATATTGGAGATACGGCTTCTATTGCTTGCTTTTCTAATGACATGGTGGATACTATCATTTGGGAATTGAACGGATCAATATATAATGGCAGCATAAGTAACATTAGCATAAGTAATAATCCACATGGATCTAATTTGCTATGGTATTCTGTATCTGAATTATATAATAATACTATCGTGAATTGTGGGGCTAATTATTCTGATGGCACTACGTCTACAAGTAATGAAGCAACAATATTACTTCAAGGTATGTTGTTAAATATCTTTATTTGTTTATTGGTGGCAATATTGTATACAAGTGTGACACAATATCAGACAAATAGGTTTTGTACATAAAATATATTACTTTAGAATGAAAAGTTTCCTGCTTAATTAGATCTACAAAGGCACACCAAAAGATACAATTACTGTTATATCAGCACAAGTAGCACAGTCATCACAGTACTTGAGCTGAATGTAATTTAGCAACATAATAAAGTAAAATTGCAAATATTTTTATGGTTGCAGGTATTCACTTTTACTTATGCATCATTTCACACTTACCGAGCATGCTCAATTCTTCTTTTATGTACATGCGTATTACTATCACATTCACGTATCACCTTTGTTACCCGTGGTCTCTTTCTCACTTCTCGTTGTTATTCAAACCGTTTTACATCTGAATATTATCAAGCCACTGCTATACTGTATAATTAATACCTAGCTAATTAGCGAGAAGTCCGGAGCGGGGAATTGTTTCCAGTAAACGTTCCCAGTCTGTTACTGAGAGCGGAAGTCTCAGACATCAACCGAGAGGCCAGCCTTACAACCTGACTCGCTAGAGGTTGACTGTGCGTGAGTATTCCCCTCTTCATATTATGTTTGCAAATTATTTACCTTATAGTCTATTTTTAACTGATATTATTATTAACACTTTTTCATTATCACTTAGTATTAACAATAGTACACACTGAAATTTAGCGTAAAAAATACATAATTATAAGGATTGAATTCAATATTGCAAGTATGTACTGGCAGCAATCAATAAATTGTGTTAAAGTAAATAATGTAGCATATCAATCATCACAGTACTTGAGCTGAATGTAATTTAGCTACATAATAAAGTAAAATTGCAAAATATTTTTATGGTTGCAGGTATTCCTGATGCAGTGAGCAATGTATCATATCATATAATAAATGATACACTATTTGCAAATTGGGAAGCACCTTTTGTGTTCAATGTTAGAAGAACTAATCCAGATATTACTTTTTGTGTTAATGTCATCAATATTACTACTGATGATCAGTCAGTGTACGCTGAATGTAACATAAATATAACTTCACATAAGTACTACATTAATTTGTTAATAGACACTTGTCATACATTCAGATTGGATGTTGTTGCAAGCAATGTATTAGGTAATAGTAGCGCTCAATCAGTGCAGATTTCTGAAAAAAGTAAGGAGTATATTTGTACATACTTGTATCCTCAGTAATAGAGTAGTAAATCTTGTTTTATACTTACAACCTTATGTTGCTGATCATTTCAATTAAAAAACGATTAACTATGACTAGTTTAATACTATATATACAATATCAGTTTCATACTAGTCCCAGTAATAAAACATAAATAAAATCTTGGATTGTAATCCCTCTTCACATGATTATTTATTTCTTTACTTGTGATTATGTGTGTCTTTCTTAGTACCAGTCCACATTGTAAGTACTACTGTTTTAATATACAACAATACCAGTGAAGTGGGACTAAATATGGTAAACAAAATTATAGAAATAATGTTGTATATTATTATAAAAATTTACATTATTAGAGTGGCAATTTATGTACTATTGGTTTGAAAATTATATCAGAGGGTCTCAAAGTGAATATCATACTACTGGAATCTCACATGATAATATTTAAACTCAACAATTATATTCATTACAAAAATATTATTCTGGTTATTAATAATTCTGCACTTAACATTATCAGATCATTGGGCTCAATAAGTGAGTTATTCATTTGCTAAATTACTAGATTAACAAATGTGTAGTGTACTAATGAACTGTTTCAACAACACCAATAGAAATTGAGCTTGCATCTTTATAATATGACCTATAAGTTACGAATTGATCATATTGGTGGTCTATTTACTATCAGTTTTATCATTAAATACTAACTACACTATGTATAAGCTAAAAAAAAAAAGTTTGTCGTCATAAAGCCCTCTCATCGGCAAAATTGTGCTGTTTAGCACACTCAAATACAAGTGAATACATAGAATAGCATACTGTTGCTATGCCCAGCCAAATTATGCTAGAATTTTTTCTCGAATAATAGACACTTACCATCATAATGGAATAATTCTAGAATACTATCGGCATAAGGGAAGAATAAAAATAGTCACCTTGCTGGAGGTGTAGCATCCCTTACTAATAAACTTACAAACAACAACAAGACAAGGGTGAAGCAAGCACATGATATTTAAAGAGGATTTAGAGGTAGCAGTTTCAGTTTTATGTTAGCTCAGTTAGTCTAGAGAGTAAAGTAGTGGAATTACTGCCAACATCTGGCGATCTTAATAACCTCCTTGTTTTCTTTTCCTGAATAGCTACTCACATTATCAACCAATTGAAACTTGGACTATTGGAAAATTATGCGACCAATATTATATATTAGTACCTCTCACACTGATCAAAAGTGTGCAAAATATTTCTGTAAATTAAAACATCTTCAGCAACAGTGGAATGTGCTATTACCATTTTATTAAGCAGTTACTGAAGAGACAAAAAAAATTTCACTAGAAGATAATCTTCCATAATGATTTAATAAAATGGTAGTTACTAATTTCAGTAACAAGGTTGAGGTGTCATAAAATTACTCATTTTGGACACCTCAACTTGCTACTGAAAATTTACTTATTCCACTTATAATTACATTAATTTCAGAATTTTATAGAATAATATGCGATTTTTTTTGGAATAATAATTTATTTTTGGAAGTAAAAAAATAATTCTAAACTTTTGAGCATCATTTGGCTGGCTCGAACTGTAACTCAGCTTAAATGCATTTTAACAACAAGTTGAAAAGAACAGTTTAATTTAAAGCAAAACAAATATCTACTGTCTGCTAAGATTGTAGGATTCAGCTGTGGAAACTGAAAACCCAACTTAGATGAAGTCATGTCTACATAATAGTTACATGAACATGCATACCTTGTATTTCATTTTCTTGCTGACTTACATAATTTCTTGTGCTTATGTTATTTAGGTACATTTAATGTAATTGAAACAAGATTCCAAGTGAGGATTCCAACTTTAAATTTAGTGTATTTAGTATGCATGTTTCAGACCTATGCTACAGCCAAAGGAGTACTCATAGTATTTATATATATACAAAAAGATGGTAAATCAGATTTTTCAAGATCATTTTTTTATCCAGTTAGTAAAGATTATGCCTCTAAAGGATTCTTTCGCAGTCTTCCTATGGGTACATATAGAATGCTGTCCTATGATATAGATGCCAATAATCTAATACAACGACGTGGAAGACCAGCTCATGTCAGCATGGTTCATGTTAATGGAAGTAATAGAGGTGAGACAGTATATAGTAACAAATATTATAAGCATCTGTCTGAAATACTTTAGATTAGCTTTAAATAGTATAATAAGAACAACTTTTTATGGAAAACTATTCTAGATTTGACTCAATCTGCATCGAACCTCATAAATGATGTAACTGAGCAAAAAATCTAGAAAGAAAATCAAAGATTATATCCATAACTAAAACATTCTAATCTCTCAATTTTCCATTGCATTAAATTATTATGAACCACTTGAAGGTACATTTAAGAATAATTAATTTATAGTTCAAAATTTTCATCTCTTTTTAGATATCTATCACCATTACAGTGAATGTAAGATATACTCAACCAGCGAAGTTGGTCTTCAATTAAGTTGCAATTGCCATAGTTACACATTCTATCAAGCTGTGCTACTTATGTATGATGAAAATTTGAACTCCACAGATGAAATACGCACTGCAAGGTCATCCTGCAAAAAAGCAATATACTTTGCAATTAATACATCAGTACTGCATTACATAACTGTGTTTGTAGAAAACTTAGATAGTGGTGTATTGGGAGCTCCTGTATTGTTTGCTACTGAATTCACAATATCATCTACTCTTACTACAAGAATAACAACATCAGTTACATTTGGGAGCGATGATTTACAAGTAATCATGGGTAAGTCTCTATCCTGAAAGTGTTTAGAAAAAATACTTACCAAAACATTGATGACTTCAATAAATAAACAGATACATAATCCGATTTAAGTTGAGTTTACGCAATGAGATTTGGGAAACACTTAATTAAGTGCCAACCTCTAATCAATACTTTTTTGTTAAGATGCTAATTATATAAACATGTTTTATTTTTGTTTTTTGTTTTTAGTTGTAATTCATTTGTAAGCCTTAATCATACTTGATTGAGTGAAGTATTGGTAGTGAGGTATAAGCAGCATCACAATGTAAAATTTAGTATGGAATTTACATGACCACGGGCAGACAGCCCAAGAATGATATAAATTCCGTGTTCGCTGAACAAAGTAGTGCAACCAACTAGTGTTATGGCTTTAAGCTATACACACAGTCTGACAACCATACTTACATTTTATAGTCCATGAGCCAGGTGAAAAATGAGCACCAATTGGTGGAGTAATTCTTATTTTTATTTTCAGTTATCTGGTCATCCTTTACACATTTTCAGACACTATAAAACACCAGTGTAACTGAAACCAAAAGTTAGAAATACTCCCCAAAATGATACTCAAAGTCTTAATTTAGGTGATTGGAGCATAGACTGTTAAATGAGATGGGTATGAAATAATTATATATGTATTATTGATGAGCGGAACACTAACAAGGGTAACACAATAGAGATAATAATTTTATTGCAAATGTTGAAGTTCTTGGTAAGTATCAACATTAGCCTTCTTCATTCTACTATTAGGAAGTATAATGGGAGGCATTGCTATCCTGGTAATCATAACTGCAACTATAACAGCACTGGTTGCAGTTTCATGCTGCTTTCGAAAGACACACAAGCCACTTCAGAAGTAAGTAACAAATAGGAAATATTTATTTAATTTGCTATTGTGTTTTTTTATATTTTTAATCGAAAAGAAGTAAAATTTAACATCCTAGTACTTTCTCTAAAGGTAGTATTTGATTAAATTATCTTCATTAAGCAATCAACTACAAAACTCTCTGAGTGAGAATTACCCTTAGCTACAGTGGCAAATCTACTTTTAATCTTAGCGCTTAATTTGTTACCACATATCAAAATATCCAGGTACTAAATATATATTTTAAAATGTGTGAGTGTTCACAGAAAACTACAGAATGTGTCTTAATACAATATGTTGAAGTTCACTACTTTATATTTAAATCCTGCTCTCTTTATTTGATTACTGGTACTTTCATTGAAAATGTATTCACACAAAAATTCTATTTATTTCTCTTTTTTTTAAATAAGCATTCTTGATGGCAAACCAATCGGAGTAAAAATAAACCTATCATTAAATTTTTATACGGTTACAAAATACATACTGATAATTATTTGCAAAAAGTATGTCTGTCATTGTAAAATAATTAATGTATTAAGTTTATATACTTCGATATGATAATAAACTTACTCCATATCAATGATTCAATCTTTTCAGCTGAGATGGAATAATAAAAAAAGATTTTTTCTTATTTTTTTAAACCAAGATAATAATATAAACATATTTATTTATTTATTTGCTGCTATGTCTAAGTTAAATCTAAATAAATGATGGATTAGTTAAATACATTTAATTCATTATTTATTTGACATATTTTTCTAAATGGGACGTTTCCTCAACTTGATAGTAAAAATATTCATATAATTTTTTTACATAATCATTGTAACGTGCAAACACTCAAAATGAGAACTTTGTGGTTAAATAATTTAATGAAAGCTTATTTTAAATGTATTAAGTTGGCTGAATAATGATAACCGCTGCAACTCTGAAGTCAATGAGTTTATATTACTGTTAATTGTTATTATTACCACATTGTTAAATAATGTTTTCTTTTGTTTTTTGACAGAAACACTACTAATCTTGGAAGAGAAAATGTGATGTCTTTGAATACAAATGTTTGCAATGATTCTAAGAATTTAAGATTGGAAAGTATTAATAAGAATACATCAGCCATTGTTTATGAAGAAATACAAGACATAAAGCCAAATTATCAGTTTACTTCCTGTCCAGCTTATGAGATAAACTCAAAGGAGTAATTGTTTTTACTATAAAATATACAGAATACATTAATATTATTTCATAGAATCCTTTCATATCATTAATACAACAAGTTATGTACACCAAGTATACAATCCCATTCATAATTAGCAATATTAATTTATCATACTCGAGACCCAATTAAACAATAATCATATCATCACATATATTTCAGGGGTGCTGTAAGTGGGGGAACAGTAGATGGAGCACCTTCCCACTCCTCCTGTTCACAAATTTATAGTTTGGAGTTGCATTGAGGGACAAAGAGCAAGTAGATTTATAATCACTACATTTTAATAAGCATAAATTTTTATGATACTTATTGTCTCTTGCAAACCAATTTCAGTTCATATACTGTCATTATAATAAAAAGCAGAGGGGAGTTGAAGTACTGACAAGGCCAGTTATGCAATGAGACAAGCTATGCCTGAAGATGTAGTGCATCAGGAGTGTTGCTAGCTAGAAACAAAGTCACAGCTTTCAATTGCAAAAGACCAACCAAAATGAAATAACGCCAAATCAAGACATTACTGTACTTCAGTCATCTGAGGAGATTTTTTCATTCAAAATGAGTTGCTTTTACTGTGGAATTAAGCTATGGTACGCTAGTATTGATTTTATTGTTGAATTAAACTAGGCTAGGCTAGGCTAGTATTGTTAAAAATTAAACCAGTATGACTTTTGCAGACATTAAGTCTCAATTTCTAGCTAGATCAAAATATGACTGGGATACTTGTTCTAGGAAACATTGTTGTGTTAAGAAGTCCACTTATAACCAATTGTCTAGAGACCTTATGTTCACTCTCCAAACAATAGCAGTTCTTGCTAAAAACATTGCCACCAGATGTGCCTCCAGTCCACTGATAAAAGAGGTAAACTGTGAAGGGCACACCGCTGCCAACCAAGTGTGATGTGGCTTGGCTGATTAGAGTCTAGTCAACTAGGGTTCTGGTTGTCCAATTTCTTGACGAGGAATGGACAGATAGTCACTGCCACCAGGGAAATCATGTTTTAGTTCAGGAATTAAGCTAAAGTTAGCTCTCCTATAACCAACACTAAAATTAACTAATGTATTAGAAATTAAAAGTACTGGAAATCCACCAAATACTACAAAGCAGCAACCATTTGCAGCATTGGCAAAAAAAAAAGACACAAAATAAAGAGTTGAACCATGGTACAATGTGGTAAGTTAATGACTGGATGATGCCAGAGTTCATGAGCACTCTGAGGTGAGAAATGCACACATCACAAAACACAAAATGATGTATAGTTATGAGAAGATTGCAGGCTGCATAGACACACAAATATATTTGTTTTCCCGCTATGTGGTTGTGTAAGATACCACACAGCATTTGAACTAATCATTAAACCATGCTTAACAAATTTCTTGTATGCATTTAGCTAAAAGGACAGAATTGTCTCAGAAAAAAACGACTTACCCTTACCCACTTGCATCAAACTTTTATCTGACTGTGACTATAATGGTGGTATTTATTCTTCTTTTAAATGAGATGGGCAGACCAACTACAGAGGATTCTAATGATGTACAGAACTCTAAACAATAAGACCACAAACAGGGTATAGTCAGTCATAATTGCAGTGAAAGGGTATCATTAGACCCAACTGTCCAAATAAAAACAAACCCAAACATTCTAATTATGTAAGTGCTAGCTCTCACAATGACCACAACAATGTGGTCTCTGTTTATGTCAATAGTGGGAAATGTCCTATTGTACTAGATACAGGCGCTGATCTTACTATTGTGTCTGAGGACTCGGTCAATGACGAACACTTAACAACTGAGTTTGCCCAGCTACTATAGTTAGGTGGCTTTAGGAAAATAAAGTATAGAGTTCTATCATTAGACATAGAGAAAGACAATAAGATTCAGAGTTTTGGAAAACCTGCATACATCAACAAAATGGAAGTAAATGGAGAAAAAATTGGTCAGTTATTTAAAATTAGCTAAGTCAGCTAATGTGTATTATGTGAAATATGATGAATACTTTAAAATATACATTCATATTAAATTTAGATTACAACTACACTCATGGAGACTATAATGTGTATTCTATTCAAACTTATGTTCTGAAAATAATGTGTAAATGTTATATTTATGCATTCTTTCAAGTGATTCTGCAAAAGTATGATGGTATCCTAGAAACAGCAGATGAAACAGAAGCCAAAAGAGCTTCTTGTATGCAATCCGTTAACTTCTTTATTAACGAGTCAATAAATTATCCCATCGTATAGTATTCGTTGAAAACTTAGATTATGGCATATTAGGATCTACAGTGAACTTTGCTACAAACTTTATTCAAGTCTCAAAATCAAGAGAAATAACAGATAATGAAACGATAAATGAATCCCCAAAATTGAACAAAGAAACTCTCAATTATGTGTAAGTATGAGGACCATTTAATTATGTCTCTGTAGATGATAAACTATCACAAAATTTAGTATAAGAAAAAAGCATATATTAGCTTTATTTCTGTACTAAATAGTGTACCATCAAACAGCTTTTCTCTTTTGTTATCATAATTTAAAATGAATTTCTCCTAAGATACAACTTTACAGGTTTTAGTAATTTGCATACCAATAGATAATTATTTACTAGGTATTTTCTAACATAAAATATGACTCAGTTTATATACACATTGCATGAGTCAGAGTGTGACATAGCATAATCTTTCATGAACAGGCTAATGTATTTTCATGACACTATAGTTGGTAATGGCTTACAGGGTTTTCAGGGTTTTTACAGCTACCTTACTCTAGTGGAGCCTATCCAACCAGGTTAGAACAGCTGTTAAAATATCAGGTGGGGGTGTAGGGAGACTCTAGAGAGTTTTATGGCCAACTTTACACCTAGAGTTACCTACAAACTACTTCAGTGATGATATCTAGCATTTCAGAGTGATATGGCTAGATATTTCACTCTCAGGCTTTATTTACACTCTGCCTCTCACTCATGGAAATAAGTTAACTCTGACTCATGTAATATTAATATAAATATTTAATACTTATTACATGAGTCAGAGTGTGATATGGCGGAAATATTTCATGTATGGCTCATGAGCAGGCTAATTTATTTTCAAGAGCCAGAGTCAAGTGAAAATAAAGCCTCAGAGTGAAATATCTTGCCATAACATCTGACTAGTGTAATAAGTGGTTTATTTCACGAGAGTGACTCACAGCCTAAAGTTGGTTGTAGGGCTACCCACACCTCCAGCTGATATTTTAGCAGCTGCTCTAACCCTGTTGAGCAGGATAAAGAGTAGGCACACCAGAGGGAGGTAGCTGTAAAACCAAAGGTATATGAAATACAGCTTAATTCTAGCAATCAAAGGGTCTATAGATAACTAATGGCTAATGTATGTATTTTTCATTATGTATATGTATATAAGCTCATGTATACAAACATTTAAAAGCATAGAAGATGTTAATAAAAATCAAGTTGTGGCTTCCCAGGTGTCTTCAATAACAGAAGTATATTCTTCAAATGCAGAGCCTGAAACTGTTGTGTACTAAGAAATAAATGGCCAAGACCTCTCACTTATGAAGTTGGAATATGAGATGACATCATGCCCAGCTTATGATGCAGTAGCAAATACAAGTGCTTAAAGTAAAGTCTGAAATTTTCAAACTGTTTATAAATAGTGTAAAATAGCATTTATTGCAGCTATCATGGTGTGCATGATTTGTGCATGTATGTACAATAGATTTTCTGCAGAAGTACTACTAATATCATTTTTAAACACACAACATACCTAAGTGTACGACATTTGATAGCAGCTAATTTTTGTATATCATTGTTAAAACTGTACAATGATATTATACTACTAATTAATGGGATTTTAGACATACATCAGATCAATAAAAAAAGTATCTAGTTCTTGCATGCATCACGAAGTTATTAGAGCTTCAGATGGTTCCAGCTGGGAAAACTGCCACCAGAGTTGGTCTAGTAGTGTGACATTTCTCTACCAGCAACCTATCTATCTTGACACTTCCTAAACTAAGCCCCAATAGTATTCAAGGAAGCTTTAACCCTTTCTTTCCGGTTCCAATTAGAAGCAGGAGACTTCATTATATATTTAGCTAATTGGTATACTCCAATTAAAAGTGAGATTGAAACTGATTAATTTAAATCCATCCACCCATAAGACATGAAAAGAACAATCTGGTGCATGCTCAAGATAGTACCATGTGAAACCAGTGTAGTAGCTGACTATGTAGCAACTAACCACAATTACATAGCATGTACACACACCCATCTCTTGCTATCCCCTACAACTGCTTTGTGGGTGGCCTACAACTGCTTTGTGGGTGGCCCACAAGGATATGCTGAAGTATATCCAAAATAGTACTAACTAGCAACAATTCTGACGATAAGGAATTTAAATTTTAAACAAATATTGTATTGTATTGGATTTGAACTGTTTTCATAGCAATAGAAAAGCACTTGCATTTGTAACTTGTATTGTATATACAGTAACATACATTATTTACAATGTAAACAACTCTATTGTATCACAAAGTCCCTTAAAATTGGACTTTTTGAGCTAACATTAATCAATTATGGAAAATAAATATGAGCTTTCTCTATATATATACTTATTACATGAGTCAGTGTGTGATATAGCGATATATTTCACAAGCAGGCTAATTTATTTTCAAGAGCCAGAGGTAAGTAAAGCCTGAGAGTGAAATATTTAGCATATCATTCTGCTGAGTGTAATAAGTGGTTCATTCCACACTAAATATGTCACTGTAGTTAATACTAGAGGGCTGGTAGCTTTAACATTGGTTGTAGGGGCAACCCACACCCCCAGCTGATATTTTAGAAGCTGCCCTAACCTCCCCCCCCCCCTCCCACCCTCTGTTGAGGACCCTGCACAAGAGGAAGGCAGCTATAAAAACCAGGAAGGTGACAAGTTTGACAGGTTGCCATAACTACAAGGTAATGAGTTTGCACAGACACCAGTCATGTACCTAAAGATATCATTGTGAAGATATCTAGGATGGAATAAATAATAAATATATAATTATATAGTAATTATTACATGATTCAGAGTGTGTTATGGTGAAATATTTCACTGAACAGGCTAATTAATTTTCATGAGCCAGAGCCTAAGTGAAAACAAAGCCTGAGAGTGAAATATCTAGCCATATCACTCAGACTGAGTGTAATATTGCTCAATTCCACCCGATTTTTAGTTACAATTAATTGCCCTCCTTTTTGCTTTCTCTTCCCTCCCATTTTAAACCTACCACCGCCTTACCTCACTGATTCCACACGCTTTTTGGTCACGATTAATCGCCGTTCACCGCTTTCTACTGAATATGACAACAATTTACCTACAATGAGATGAGGACGCTTTACCAAACCATGCAAGCACATGAATTATTCATGAATATACACCCCGTCGGTTGTCATTGGTCGTCGTTGTCACTGACACACAAGCGTATTATTATATAAATGATTGGGTTCAACAAAAGTATTAGATGCAGTTATTCCATCTCATTGGAACTTGAGCATTAACTTGATGGACATCTTTACACTATACATAATTCTTGTAAAATTCAAACATTTTTTAGTGTAAATAACAGTTATATGTAATCAATATTTATACCCTGTCTGTGTGTCTGTCTGTCATGTCCTGTCTGTTTGTATGTAGCTATTTTTGTTCATTTCAGCGATAATATTTTGTTTCTAATCAAGTTGTGAATGCGATAACAATGAAGATTCAGCAAGATGGCTAGTTTGGATTGGGCAATTATGTAGAATTAAACTTCCTGACAAATTTTTTTTTGCAGAAGCAGACATACTTACTCTTCAGGAACAAACAGCTCATTTTTATGAGCTGTATCAGTTGCAATTGCATCACCTTCACTCTCTCCCACAGCATCCTACATAGCATATTACCTAAAAATGACATTATAGCTATCCAATCCAATTAACACTACAAACAAAAGGCGGTAACCGCAAATTGACTGTTTTTGCTACGTCTTTATTTTAATTTTTCTGTGTACTGTGGGCTTACTTCGTTGCTACAGGTGGAATGAGCACTAACAGAGGACTCAACAAGCCAAATTTGAAGAATGAAGACTCATCTGGGACTGAGATACTATCACTGTTCCCCTTTCCGTTGGTAATAAAAAAAATTTTTCTTTTAAGGGTGCTGGCACATAGCAACGCTCGCGCGCGGCTTAATTGAGCAATAAACCACGAAACCACCGAGTTGTAGCGGTAGAGGGCGGACCTTAAATACCCGCGCATAGATAAGAGCCTTATACGCGTATAGTTAACTCGGCTTACGGAGGGCGGGGCTAGAAAATTGCACAGCTGCAAAAAAGTGCGAGACAATTGGAATCTATTTTGTACTCCAAGTACAGAAAGGCGGATGATTAGTGTTTCAATTTTGGTACAGCGGCGTAACTTAACAAGGTAATAAAAGTAGTCGTTTTTGTTTTTCGATACAGTATACATTTGTGACGCAACAAGAAAAAAATCACGTAAAAATATGAGTAAACATAAAGCAAAATAGAATTGAACAAAACAAAAACGACAATATTGTAAACAATGAGCTGAAGAAGCGGTGGACGAAATTCTGGCTTCTGTGCGTCCTCCACTATCTCCAATAAGTTCCGTTTATTTTGGGACTTTGAGGCTTCATAACTTCTTTGGTTCAGTGCGTATGTCAGTCATTCATGGTAAGTCCACATTTTGCCAGCATGTCTCGTAGATCCGCTTGGCTGCGTGAACCTGCCAGGTATAGAATCGGAGTTATTTTCCATAGCAACAGCCAATTAACCTTAATTGATTTGTGTGGGCGGAGCGCGTATCCGGTGTGCCAGCACCCTTAATTAATTGATAGTAGGTTACTACCGGGCCTGTAGGCGAAAAAGAAGGGGAAAATATGCCAAAACTAATAATTTGTGTGATGTTCTATGTGTTCTATTAATAAATTCATTGAGCACTGCTGACTATCAGCAATAAGCGATAACTGATCGCTATATCCTTATCGTGTAACCAGGCTTCTAATCACTACCGTGAGCTGTCCACAAACAGTGACCATTAATAGGCCTTTCGTACTATAAGTTATCTAAATAAGTACATTATGGCACACCATAAAAGGAATAGTTGTAGGGTAGCTTGCTTTATCAGTGTCATTACGAGAGCGACGTCGTTTTGTAGGGTGGGTCACTTCCCGTGTACCGAGTGTGAGGAGACAGAAACAACTGTGCCTCGTGGAAGAAAATTCACAAAAGAAGATGCACTTTTCATTTTGTTTCTTGGTTATGTATTTCTTACCTAGGCTTGGACGGGCTGAAAGCGGAGATGGGGACGGTTACCTACTACGAAACAAAACTGGTGATAACGATTCCTGCATTGTTCCGCTGTATTCGCTGCCGTTGTACAGTGTAAACGCCACTGAAAGCGACACTAAGCTCCTCTTTATCAGTGGTAGATGCTATCTGAGTTGCTTCAACAGATACTCTGTGAGTTGTTCTACTGGCTCATTGGTGGAATACCATAGGATTTAAAGTGGGACATAATAGAAGCAGGTGTTAGCAGAGAATATTTAAGAGTTCTTTATGAGAGCAATTACTAGCTGTCAGCAGGGAATATTTTAGAACCCCACTTTAGCAGAACTGTGTTTTTCAGCTTTAGGTTTCTACTGTAGCTAATAAGATTGTATTAATCAAAAGCATTCTTCTTTCATAGAATTGCTGGTGTACTTGCAAGTTTGAACAAATTTTCAACTTGTATTTCAGTCACACATTAATACTGAGAACATTTTATGCTTATTGTTTTAGTATTATTTTTTGCCTATTACAAATAACAATTCATGTGTATTTACATAGATATTTAATATTAATAGTCTGGACTTACAAATATTTCTTTTTTATTCAAGGAATTATATCAATCATTAAAAAATATGAATAGCTATGTAACCAAAGTTATTGCATGATTCAACGAGTTTGTAAATTACTTAAAGGGTGCTCGCACATAGCAACGCGCGTGCACGTTTTTCCGTGAATTTAACCACAGGAATAGTACCTCGCGAATTGATAACGCAAGGGGAGAATTCCCGAGGTCAGGATATTCTCTAACTATTCCCGCGTGGCTTAGAAACCACGCTACTCCACGTGTGGTTTGCTGTAATAACTCTGCTGGTTTACTGTTACTCACTGTGTGGTTGCTGTCTCTGAAGACTGTGTGTGGAAACTGCTTTATACTTCAAGCACAGGTATGATCAACAACTGCTGTTTCTTTTTATCTCAACAAAACATATAACAAAATATTATAGGGAAAAAATCATTTTATGCTTGCACAACAAAATACTTTGTTATAATACACCAAATAATAAAATTGCAGTAGTGGAGTGACCTGAGCTTGACCTTATAGCACCAGGGGCGAATGAAGGTGATGCTATGAACACCACCATGTCAGTGAGCACACTCACAGCTACAGATTTACCCCAGCTTGCTGGAAGTGATAGTGGAAGTGTTACCTCTGTTGTTGAGGAGTCCAGCTTGGTGTCAACTTCAGCAATCCCTGCGATTGAGGACCTGAGCAGTTCAATACGTAAGTCATATGATAAAAAAAAGTGTAATGCTATTCTAGCCGTAACTACCAATTAAAAATATAATTTATTGACACACAAAATAAGCAAATAAATAAATAACTATTTGATATAACACCATTGTTAGAAATGACAGGGAAAGTACTATAGCAAAAGACAAAAAAAAAAGCCAATGGGTAGGATGATGTTGGAGAAATTTATAACTAAACCACAAACAAAATTTAGTATTTGGGCTAGCAGGTAGGCAATAGGCACGCATATACACACACACATAATGAACTGGTTAGTGCCAGATAATTCTGAGAGAATTAGTTATCAGTGCATCAACAAAAACTTTGGGTTAGTGTGTAGGATACAGTCTCACAAACTGCTATCTGTATATCAACATGCCATGCAAGATTAAGATTCAGAAAATTATTATTTGGGTGCACTAAATATTTGCTTAGAATAGGCTTACCTCTAAAGTAGCCTCCCCCTCTGCTCCGCTGCATCCCAGCTGGCTCCAGCAGAGCCGATATCTGCTTCAGTGTTTATCTTCTTATTTTTTCACGCCCGGCTCTTCTGAGAGCTACCAATAAACAAAATATTTCACCTCCTCCGTATACTAGGGAGGGGCTAAAATTGGGGCGGGGTGCATGGAATTAATGTTAGCGTAGTTTTAATTTCTGTTCTGTACACTACTTTGGACTTTATCGTAGGAATGGGGAATGTAAATGACTTCAAATTTGGAACAGAGCCCAACCAGAGTCTAGTCAGCAAAATGTTAGTTACAATTTAAAAAAAAATATTTTTTTCACAAAAATATAGATCTAATAAAGCGTGCACATACCATAAGTAAAAAGCAATATTGAATAGAGAAAAAATAGAACGAAATTATTGTAGGCAACAGGTCCGAGAAGTAGTAGGCGAAGTATCGCCGCTCTAGGTGCGATACTGGCGGAGGGGTTATCGCTATGAGAAGATAGGAGGGTCATATCTCTTGAACGACTTCAATGGTAGCAGTAAGTAAGTAAGTCCCACTTGCAAAGACAGTTTAAATACAACAGAATAAGAACAATTCTTCCCTAGCAACCAGACTCAATTAACCGCGTGGGAGGTGCGTGGGAAGTGTGCGAGCACCCTTAATATGTTGAGAGAAAAGTGTGTATTTTTTGTACAAGTATCAAATAGCATCTAGCTAGTTAATTTGTTGAAAGACGGAAAGGGAGATGTGGCATAAACAATATTCATGAGTTAGCTAGTATCATGAATGTTCACTCACTATGGTCGCAGTTACTTCCTGTTATATTTCTATTTTGACTTTTTACTGTTGAGTATTATTACCTCTTGTTATTATCTGAAGTTGAATCCTATACTAGTGTAGCTAACTAGCTAGATGCGGAATTATCGTTCCATGGAGTCTTTCTACAAGCCCATTCTCTAAGGCCTGTACGGTGCCGTCTCAATCTTGTGTATTGCAAATGCTGCACAGAGTTTCTGCATCATTTTCCCTGTGAATTGGCCCCCATTATCTGTTATAAGGACTTTTGAATGTCATTGTAAGAAATAATTTCAAATAGCGCTTCCAACACTGGCTTAGCTGCTCGAGAACACAAATACTCATAATTACCTCGTGCTCATGGCAATGGTCCCACAAGATCTGTACATACTCTTTCAAATGGCTCTGTGACCACTTCACGAAGAACCATTGGTGCTCTGGGTGGCAAAACCTTATTATAATGTTGGCACTGTTCACACAATCAACAGTGTCCCCTTACATTTTATCCTAGACCTTGCCAGTAAAAGCTATGTCTGATAATCTCGGATGTTTTCTTATGGCTAAAGTGACCACAATGTTCATGAGCTAACTTCATAACATTCGGCCTCCATCCAGAAAGTAAACATAACTGGGGTGTTGGCTGTCCAAAATCATTGCTCATGAATCTTAGATTAAGACCATCCTTCCAAGTATACCCTTGCAATGCCTTATCTTCCAACTTCCTTTCTGTGCGAAGAGAACTATTCAACTGTGTCTCCTCGAGTAATCGCTTAAACTTTTTTCCCTCCTGTATCGCGATCAACTGATGTTTCATAGTCCCTTTTATTCCTCTACCTTCCGAACTGCAAGATATTACTTCTTTCTGCAAAGCATCCAACTCGGCTGTTAAATTCTTCTCAGCTGCATCCTATTGCAAAACATATAATCCCTCAAGCTCATCCTTTTGTAAATCATCCAACTCCTCAACCTTATCATTTTGTAAATCATCAAACTTCTCAATCTCATCCTCATTTTTCATCTCAATCACATTGACCTTACTGTCACTTACTCACTACCACCAGAGATTCAGCAGCTCTTCTTGACTCTCTGCCCCATACATGTTACACGTTTATTAAACAGAATGATAAAAAAACAGAGCACATGAAAAATCTCTCCCAGTGGGCAGTCCAGCAATGTATATATACAACATGAATCATACCAGAAATCAACGTAACATAAATGCTATCGAACAAAAACTGATATACAATGCATACAGTACTCAGTGATCAAACAAGTGATTTCTCTGAAGTGCAAGGTAAGTGTCAGCGTCCTCGATTACTCCTTTGTATCTGCTTAAGTGTAGGATTCACCCCCCACAGCCACTATGTGCAAGTATCAATATGGCTTCTAGTTAGCAACACTAGTATAGAACTCAACTTCAGATAATAAAAGGAAGTAGTAATATTCAACAGTAATAAGTCTAAATAGAAATATAACAGGAAGTATGTGTGACCACAGTGAGTGAACATTAATGATAACTAGCTAACTCATGAATATTGTTTATGCCACATTTTTAAGGCTGTGTTATACAGCAAACTGAAATTGCTTTTCTTTGTACTTTTTTTACTATAAACATTCTATTTGATATCTCCGGTCAGCTTTCCCAATCCACAAACATTGTATGTTATATTCAATTGAATTCTGGCACATATAATGAAATTACCACTTTCATAATTGATTGATCTTCAATTGGTCATTTTGTTGGACATGTTGACATTGCTGCTTGTGTTTTTATAGTCCATGTTAACAAATGTGACCTTGTATCCTGTCTGGCTCACTGCTGTTGTCAGTGACGATGCACATTGTGGCTACTCAATTGGAATGGTATGTGAGCATCTTTACTGTAGTGTACTCAATTGGAAGTGGTAAAGAGGAATTGTTTGCTTTGCTTTCACATGATAATTGCTGTAATAACAAAATATAGTTGTTTTTTTACTTTTGTACAATAGTTACACACAGATATATTTTCTCTAAGGAAAATTATATATAACTTTAATTTAAGTGTTCTGGGATACAGTTGACAAAATTAACAGTCAGAATGTACCTTAACATTTAGACTTGCTCCTACCCATCTAAAATAGATATATAATATATGTAAGTGTGCATACTATATATAATATATATTTGATGTATATATTATGCATAATATATTATAGTTATTTCCCAATAAATTCATTGATTAAAAGCAAGAATTATTCTATTGTCATTGTATATAAGTAATTCTCTAATTACCATACAAAATGATAAAACTTGTAGTTATATATACGTGTTCATTACAGATTCACGAGTGTACTAGAGGTTGCCGCACAATGTTAATGGATCCTCAAGTTACACTACTAACTCTGAGGCAGAACAGAAATAGTGAACTTACCAGATGTCGACAAGCTTGTGTAAGTGATATCTATGGCAATAAGCTTCAAGCCTCTTACATTTAATGTTTGGCATAAAAGTATTCCACATTAGGTTTCTAATAGAACTGTACACTTGCCAAAGGAAACAATATATTTAAGGTGTTATGAGTGAAGTTTGGTACAATGTAGGCATCGATCAGTTTTAAAAACTATTATTGACTATAGAATACTTCAATAATTTGAATGTACACTGTAAAATTATAGCATTAAATTTTCACTCCAAACTGGTGGTGTGAATGCCCACCATCAATGCATAGTGAGTCTTTCACACTTTCTGCCTAGTGTGAATGCACAATAAGCGTAAAATTCACACTCAAAGGAATAGTATGGATCCTTTACCGAACATTAATAATATTCATGTGCAGGCAAATACTAATGCTATTATCATTGTAATTTAACTTATAAACGTGTTGTACACATCTGTGCTAAGTAAGAGAGTTGACAAAAGGTTTTGGTATACTGATTAATGAGATCTGGGATTCAGGCACAGAACATACGTCAATCTCTTATTGAAAAATAATGTTGATATATTATAAACGTAATATTAGAATCAACCCAACTTAAAATAATACAGCATTAATGTAAGTATGAGTTCACACTGTGTAGGGTGTGAATTCACACTGAATTTGGTGTGAACTCATACTGATTTGGGCATGTAGTTCACAACAAAAGGATGAGGTGTGCACATCATACCATATTTTGGTGTGACTATTGTTACAAGTGATTCACACTTAATTTGGTGTGAACTACAAACCTTTTACTTTACAGTGTTAGAGAATTTCAGGTACTTGTTTGTTGTGTATGAAAATGCTAAGAGCATAGGATATGTTATTCAATGTGTGTTGCTACTTGTGAAAATCTTATACATATGGAAGAGAAAACTTTTTGTAAAGTTAAAAACAATGATTAATACTACAATATCACTAGACGACCCTATATATAAGTAGTAGAATTGTGTATTATATACAATATAATATGTTCATTATAGAGTGTATTTGTTCATTTTAACTTGAATTTTCTAAAGAATGCTGAATGCAGAGAAGAATGTGGTGGTGCCGACATCTGTAGAAATCCTGACCTATTTGATCTTTGGGTAGCACGAACAGACTGCAACATACAGTGTAACTCGGTAATTTTCCAATCGTAGATTAATAATTTACATAAATGAGTCATTGTACTTTGAGATTATATCTTCATTTCATTTGAAATTACATAGAAATAAGAATAAGCATAAAATAAGCAAAAAATTTTTTTTTCTAGTAAGCAATACTTTGTATAACACATCTATATATCAAAGTAGACCTCGTACGTCGTTTATTGTAAGCCATTCTGGAAATCAAACAAAACATGGTCTTCCACACTGCTAACTGAACTCAAATGAAAAGAAATTACTTAATTTGTAATACAGTGTATTCCTGCAGCAGACCATGTTTTCCTATATACATTTGGCTATTAAGTTACAACTCTTTACATAGCTACTGAGCATGTACTATAGATGTAATGTGCCTACGAAACACTGCTTCTTTATCTTCTATTCTGCAGTATTACCCAGGACTTTCTAATTTGTATATGTATTTGGAATCAATTCTACATTTGAAAATCAATACATTTCACCAGGATGACAATAATACTATTTGCTATGATATGCTGGTTTGCTGACAATCGTTAATTATGGACTACTTGTTTAGATATTCTCAGTAATGTCTCTCATTAATAATTCTCTGTTAATATTACAGTTACTTTGATTGACATCTCCCTTCTTTTCGTTCCATTCTTTGGACTGGCTGTTTATACAGAGAACAGCATGTCTATTGGGTTGCTTGGATGCTGAAGAAATCCTTACAGAGCTACAACATTATCCACCTCTTCCTCTGGCTCCTCCAAATTTGACAGAATGGAATGACTCCTCTGTGTCCAGTGACAAAGGACTGTACAGGGTAGATCTGAGTGAGGCTGCAGGAGACAGATCAAACAGACTGCAGGTCGAATTATGGAATGGATTCATCTTTCAAATTCATGATATGGAAACAAACAACATTACGTACATCTGGCTAGTAAGTAACATGTCTTGACATAACAAACATAAGTAAGCATAATATATGTTGTACATACGTCTATGAATCACTATTACTTTATCTTCTATCTTGTAGCATGATGTAAGGACTTTCTTAAATCTGTCCAGCCACATTTGTAGGACTGTTGAAGTTTCATTTTGTGTCGTTAACAAATTTGGTGCTACTAATTTCTCTCAGTCAACAGTGTTCTTTATAAAAGAAGGTGGGTATAAATTCCTGATATAATTATATGGTGCTTCCTCAATTATCCTACTTCAATTAACCATACTTTCGAGTCAGTAACACCCTAAAAGGGTAAAGCCATCCCCTATAAAGGATAAAGATGTAGTGGTTACCGTAACAGACGGTTACCATACAACTGCAGGAGCCTTACTATTATTTGTCTCAACTGCCTCAAAACTCTGTGTAGATAGTACATTAATATTATGAAATGTGCACTTTGTATCACTGAAATGCAAAATAAGACAATGAATTTAATTATGGTGGTTATGAATATCATTATTAACATCAGCCATTTTTGCATACCCAGACACTTCTTTAAATATTTGACAAAAAGTGTCTGAATAATCAATGAAGCACTGCAATACAACTATACCATGTAATGTTGTACCAATGACACAATTGCCAACTATCCCGAAAACTTCAGGACAGTCTTGGATTTATTTCTTAGCCACTGTCCTGCATCACAATGGTTCATACTAGGCTCATTTTCCACTCAACAAAAGAGAAACTCCTTCCTTAATTCTCCCCTATTCCTCTCTCCCCTTTTTTGTCACTTGAAAAAAAAACTTTTTTATAAAAAAAATGTTATAATGAGAATTAAAATAAATATAGTGGCAGTATAAGAAAAAAAATAAAGATATAGCTTAAATTTCCTGTTTTTAAAGCTATAAACGTCAAAACCTGTTGGAATTGTATCAGGTAAATGTGACCACTCAACTAAAATTGGTGTTAGCCATTCAGAAGAATCACTTAGATGATAAAGTTAAGTTGTATCCAGTGGCTGACAAGGTTATTCACTCAATAACCAGCTCTACTTGCTTTAGAACAGATAAATTAATGATATTATAACATAAACTAAATTGTAAGACATGCATGTTTTATCATGCCTTATGGACAAGAAATCAGAAAGTTTTATTCGTTTAAATAAAGAAGCAAAACCACTGTATATATAATATGCTAGTGGTGTGCTTGAGCACAAAGGGCGAGCAAACCTGTGCACAAACGAAACACTTAAAAGCGTCTATCAGTCCATTTCTAAAGTATATAAGTACGTGATCATTATATACTTTAGCTAACAGGTAGAGCTACTATCTTTACCTCAATTCCCTGAGTACCGGTAGTTTCTGTAGTCTCTTTCTGAATTACCAGTAGCTTTTTGACCACAAGCACTCGCACCTACTAAAAAGACAGAGTTTATTTAAATTACATCTGGTAAAGGATTTCAATACTGTAGTAACTATTCGCCATAACATTTTGCAACTTGAAAAAACAAGAAATTCTAAAGAATTACTGCACAGTGTTGAATCTAACTGTTAGTTTTAAGAACTAAGTGTGTCTTGAGTCATTCAGAAACAACCCAATACAAAGGGGTAAACTATTAATTTCCTTGAATGATGCAGGATGGCTAAACCGAAAGATTTTGTTTAGTGGAGGAATGGGGAGGGGTAGACCACGAAGCAAACACAAAAACGTGAGGGTCAAAGTACCAAATGATGTAAGTATGTCCACACATAATAATAATATGTAAACTAGTAATTTGCTTGAGCATAAATGGTGAGTGAGCCTAAAGCTACACTATTTTTATATGATTGATTTCAACTTCCATTCCGTCGAGTTTTTTAACTACGTATATTATGGTAAAGAATTTCATTGCCATAGTAAGCACTCGCCGCAACTGTTTGAATTAAAAAAAAAAACAACCAAAAAATACACGTTATTTAAATGTTTTTCTTTGTGATATTCTTTAGCTAAGTTGTGGCCGTAATGCACAATACTTTCACACAACTGGACATGCCTACACAAGACTTACCTTTGTGGTTAGTCTAGTGGACAATGACTTTACAAGTAAATACTGTTGGGTACGGCTCATAACCAGGACAAAGAGCGGATTGACTTACCACCGCCACTAACTTCAATAAAAATGTATTCAAGTTTTAACTGTACCTGCAAAAGAATTCAAAAAGGTAAACAATTCAATGATTGGTTATAAAATTTTTATATCTATATTTAAAAAAGAGTTATATAGAGAAGATGCAACCAAACTTAAACGATCGAACCCTATTTTTTGTACTTTCTGTCGAGGACAAGAAAATTATGTTGGTAGATTTAATACCTAACTACAATATAAATATGAAATACTTTAATATTTGATGTTGTTATTATTTTTGTTTTGTTTTTGTTGCATTTTTTTTACAACAGATCGACGTAACTTGCCAAATGTTCCGTATATTCGAGATATTCATGATTCCCTCGATGAGAGAACCTCATTCTTCCAGCATGTAACTATTAATGTTACCTGGGAGCCACCACAAGGTACTAGATATTTACTAGTTATATAGTTCCAGTCTTTAATCAATCCCATTGGTGCATACGTGCGTGTGTTTGTTTATCCAGACGATCAACACTTGACTCACTTTGTGGTGACATTGAGAAATGCTGCCTACAGGCACGGTCCAAACTATTGCAATGGTACCAATGTGCAGCACTTATCCAAAATGGTGGACCATGTAAGCCTCATATCATATTCTCTGGTGAACAGTTAACACTGATCATTAGTTCACACTACTTTGTGCTGATTGAAAGTGTCATAAACAATCAGTTCTGTGAAAGCATCTATTGGCACCAAACATTGCCAATTGCATAATCTTAGAGGCAAGTAAAAAGGCACTAATAAACCCCAGCAGAGACACAAACACAATGTCGAAAAAAGCAATATATTATTACTGGCAAGGTAAAATATTATTATACAATCACAATTCATATATTTTATCTGCTGCAAATCTTCTCTGCATTGTTAACTACTAAAAGTCAAGTATAGTAGTTGATTTTATTCATACGTCAGTGAAGTAATAAAATTTGTTTAGAATAAAATGAGTGGATAAATAAAGCAGGAAAGCAGAAAACACATTGAGCAATTGACATTGTATAATGTATGTGTGCTATTGACGTTCATAATGATTATATTAGGTAAATTTTCACGTGGACTTCCACTATTATCACGTTCAATAATTATAAGAAATTGAAATGTCAAAACATAATGAAGACAGTCTGGTCATTAAAGTTTGATTTTATAATGTGACCACTCATGTGAGCTTTAGTTGTTTACATGCATCGAATCCCTATAAAGACTCTAATACAAGTCGGTTCACAAGTACAATCATCATAATTTTTAATATTTGTTCTACTTTCAGACATATCAGAGAGAATACTCTACTCTTCTGAATGCCATCTCTTCTAGAGATGATCCTGTTTTGGGTTGCAACTACACAATTACGGTAAAATATAACTCAATGTTTATGAAAGTACTCAAAATAACAAAAGTATTACATAATTCCAAATTTCTATGTTGTTGTTGTTGCTTGCTTTATTTTGTTTGTTTGTTCATATAGGTCACATCAGTTGGCAATGATGGTAACAGATCTGTGTCTAAGCTGCACACAACCAAATCTTTTGCAGGTAATCATGTAATAACCACTCCAGTATTATTGATACATGTTGTCTACTTTGAGCACGTTGAGCACATTTACTTTGAGCACATTTACTTTCAGCTTGTTGTAGTATTCTGAACTTGTGTTAGACTGTTAGCAGTGAAAGATAATTTTCTTTATATAAGTTCATGTCTGTATGCTCTATAGAAATATTTGTGTTGATTATAATAGAATATTATTTTAGGTTACTTAGGACCTGTTCTGAAGTTAATTAACTGTAATTGCTTGAATGAGACTTTACTCACTCTTTTCTGCTCACAGATTACAAGAATGATGTGATAACATTTAACTGTAGAAAAGATCTCCAGAACAACATTTATGGAAATCCTTACTTCCAATTCTTTTTCAACATCATAGCTGCTCATAATTTAGCAGAAGGGAACTATATTTCAAGCTTTGAAATTTCTCGAAAAATTTATGTATATGATGTAAATGTAAGGGGAATTCCAATTAATTATCATATACCGCAGCATCCTGATCCATCACTTTTATCTTACAGATTCCAAGTAAGTTTATCAAAAAAACAAAAACAAGAACAACTACAATCACTTGTTTGGTAGCCACTTTATTAATTATCATTATCACATCTGTTTGTTGTTGTTTTTGTTAATGGACATCACGATACTTCATTGAAAAAAATCCAATTCATATGTTTTATTCAATGTTATTATTTCATTATGTGCTGAATACAGCCAGGAAATCATGAGTATCAATTGGATGATGTTGCTTACACCAGGTTCCATATTCCAAGAAATATATCCACTCAGTTCTTCAGATTTGAGGTAGCAATGAATAAGTTGGCAAAGATATAGATAAGCATTATTCTGCATTGTAATGGTGTCCATAATTTTGTGAGGTAATTTCTCACATAAACACATAAACACCAGTGAACTACAAATACTTGCCTTTGAAGCCCCCTTCTCTCTTCCCCACTCCCCCTTCATCCTACCCCACACAGTGAAACATCTTCTGATACCTCTGGTATACATTTTTTTTAGCTGTCCGTGACATGGAATACCAGAGCTATGCTAATCACTCCCTCTTTGGAATCCTATATTTGTATCACACGTGCAGTAATATCAGAACCACCTTCAAATGTCATGATGTTCACACTGCATAGTGCCACCTTGATGGGAGACAGGAGTGTTCTAATTAATGCCACCTGGAATCCACCTGCAAAACCGAATGGTAAACTTGGAGATTACTTGATATGCTTGTCACCTAAACCTCTTATTGGAGCTGAAAATCCTGTCAATGAAGATCTCTGTGAAATAATACCAGTAAGGAATAAACTTCAGATGAGAATTCATACTGATCTATTTAAAAAGCTAGCGACAGTAACTTGGAATTATTTTCCACATCCGAAGTATTCACGCCATGATAGTAAAGAATTAATCTTTGCATCATTAATAATTAATGTCCAAAGCAAATTTAACTATGTAGTGTATGTTGATTATTTAGTTTTTATTAACAATAAGTATTTATGTATGTAGCTACCCAATAAACTATGCAATTACTTAATATGCATATGTTACAATAATATCTAACCAAGGTTTAAGACGAAGCTTTAATAATTTACATTTCATTTTTTATTCCTTTTGTAAAAATAACATCCAAAGCTATATTATATTAGAATAGTTGGTTTCTTTTTTTTTGCTGAGTGTTTAGCAATATAATTTTATTCGTACAGAAAGTTATTTCAATATAATAAATAGTTTGCAGGTTTACTTTTCACTTCGTCATAACTGTACGAGTACAAAATCATTAATATATCTTTTGCCAACGGCAAAAACCATTAAGTGGCTTATGCTATGAAATATTTTAAATGACATAAGCTTAGAATAATTTTGTAGCTGATTTGTAACTCAGCAAGCATATTCATTAACTTATTCTTTTATAAATTTTATGAAAAATATTTGTTTGTGTAAGCAGAACAATCAATCGTCATCTCTTGGTGAAATTCACTATGACACCAATCAGCAGTTTGTGTACCTCCAGGTAGGCTACTCCAATGGTATAAAGGTCAGACTTGAGAAATCCTTTCATGTTTGTGCAGATACGTCCCAGCAACACATTCTCTGTGGGGAATTGGTCTGACGCTCATCAAATTAATGTTGAAGGTAAATTTGACATCTTAATGTGCAGGTTAATCTGTCAAACATATTGAAGTTTGAAATCAAGGGACTTAAATTACGTTTTATTAATTGAATACATAAAATTATTACATGTGATTGTGTCTGCAGATTTTTTTTTATTATTTAACCATTATTTACTGCAGCAGTATTTCTCCATTTGAATTGACTTCAACAAGTATCATTCGTTTGGTATCCAGCTTAATCCAAAAGATTAATAGAGTGAAATATATCACTTAATTTTATCTTATCCTGTCTCTACTCCTAATAATAGGAAACTAGTCAGTGTATTCAACTTGATACTTTCTGACACTTTCAAGTTAAAAATTTCTAGAAATTAATTTAAAACTCAAATGCATCTGTTTTTTGTTGTTGTTTTTTGTTTCAGAATTCATGATTACTCCAAAGTCAAGCATTGGTGGATTAAGTACAGGGGAGATTTCTGCAATATCCGTGATCTCTTGCATCATACTAGTAATCATAACCACACAGTAAAGACAGTTTAGTTACTAAAAATTATTAGTTATTTTTCTTGCAACTGAGGTAATCACAGTTTTATTATATTAACTAGACTTATTATCTCGTTAATTTAAGAATATTAATAGTTGTTGAAATAAACACCATCGCTTTTGTTAAAATAAAGAATTTTTATGTTAGTAATTACGACAGTTTTAAAATCATTGAAATATGTTTTATTTATTTATTAAAATTAAGCTAATTCTGTGGTAAAAGTAACATTTTTTTGTTAAAACAAAAATTATTTCACGTTGCCAATCTGTATTATTAATAGGAATTTTTCTCTTTTTAACAGCCGATATTTTTAATTATAACTTAACTCGACGTTTCGACTTCTTGCCGAAGTTCTCTTCAGGGGTCAACTGAGGTCGAACTCTCCGTGGTGATATAATAACACAAAGTAAACAGCAAGATTTCTGGAGGGCACACTTACTGTTTATTATATCCTGGAGGGTGATTTGCACGCAGCATAGATAGTCAGCATCCTGGAAGCTCTAAACCTATGTCTCTATTAAACTTGTTGTTGTCAGGTGTCATCTGTATGTGTAGAGCTTCTTGATCTTCAACTCATGATTCTTACTGGCTCTGTCTACAACTCTTACCTCTTCCCATTTAATGTGGTGATGCTGCTGCCAAGCATGTTCAGCAATGGCTGAAACCTTCTCATCAAAGTCTCTACACACCCTCTGAATGCTCTCACTCAATTCTGCTATGTACAGAATAGTAAGAATCAAACCTTTCTCTTGCTCAGTATTTGTGTGATCTTTAGAAGGTAACTCTTTAGAGCCTGCCCTAATGGTTGCGTTGTCACCATTACTTTGAAGTACTTTGTGTAGGTGTTTCTCTTCTTCCTTCAAGTTTTCACTCATATTAGTCAACATAATAAGAATATTGGCTGTTAAAAAGAGAAAAATTTCCTATTATTATAATTATTTCAGCCGAGAATGACTGAATAATATTATTAATGTATAATTTAAAGTTTATCCTTGTTGTTATGTAATATATTCATTGTTTTTATTACAAAATTCATCGTGACTATTACACTTCAACTAGTTAATTATTACATTAGATTATAATATACATTATTAAAATGTGAGCTTTAATTGGTGCATAATAAAAACAAAGATTACTAAATGGCAATGTGTTGAATGTCTGTTGTTATTGACATATAAGTAGATATTTTCTTACACAAATTACTGGGTAGTCCAAATACAAATTCTTGAAAAAACAGACACACATCTTTAACATTTTTGTCGTATTGAAGATTGAATACATAAAACAAAGCAAATGACATGAATAAAGATTTAATAAATGAGGTTATGGTGCAATACACTATTTGCTCTACACAAATAAAAAAAAGTGAGTCACAATCGGCAGTTTTGAATTCTGCAATCCTCAGGACATTTCTTGAGAGATCTTAAGTAACATATTCTGGATTTTCCAACATCGAATGGAAAATAAGTCAACTTCAACTTCTAGCTAATCTCACATATTATAACTGACCTCATGCTCAGAAATGAGGTTTGAGAAATCACCATCTCCTTTCTTCTGCTGCACACACAGCAAATAATAGAGAAATGGAAGAGTCTTCTTGTCATTATTTGTAATTACAATGAAATATTTAGTACGGGTTAAAATGCAAAGAAATAATCATACCAAATTCTGTCCTATCCTGTAATAATAATATCTTCTTTGAACACACTGTGAGTAGGAAAGTATTGCTGGTGACCACATGTCTGTCCATTCTTTGTTGAATGAACAGTTGTAGACCTTGTTTTCCAATTATCTGCTCAAGTACCAGTCCAATATACAAAATAGCAACAAGTACATACTTAACATGTTATTAAATCCTAGCAAGAAATTCAAATGCATTTCATACCAATGACACCAATTTAAGTGCAGGAATCGTTTCAATCACTGTAATCATTATATTCAAGAATGTATTTTCGACGCATGTAAATTTAATGTATTGGCTACAACACATCTTTTCAAATTTTTTCTTTCTCCATTTCTTTACAAATACCTGTGATATTAAGTTCCTGCAATGTATCTCCTTGTTGTTGGACTACTGGATTATAGCGCATCATGAAACTGCCGCATTTTGGTCTTTCTTGTTTAATAGGGGGTTCCTCCTCAAGGGTGTCAGTGCTTGCCTTTTTCTACTTTTCTCAATATTGTATACCGATCCATGATTTTATTAACTCACGGATCCTAATAATAAACATACATTCACAGTAAAAACATCAAATTTAAATTACAGTGGACATCTCACATGAGTAGTAGACACATTAGAAACGAGAGAGTCTCCCTTTAAGGGATACATTTCATCCAGAAGTTTGGCTACTTTAGTTACACTGATAGAATTATTTTGGTCTATCAAAACACCCATACATACAGGCTACTAGATCTCTAACAATCTCATTTCTAATTTCAATCATTATGCTAGATTTCCACTTAGATAGAATGACAAATTCTTTCATTGGCACTGCTGTCTGTGAGGACACCAACTCTGAACTATATACAGAGGGACTACTAGATGAAGATGAGGTTGAAATCCCTGAAATTGAAGATGGAAAAAACACAGAAACAGCTACAATTTGAGGACCCTTTATGATGTGGTTATCCTTTAAGATAGTAACAAATGTAGAACAAAAATTTGATGCAGTTAATTACCTTTCTTATTATCAAAATACTTTTTGTGCAGCCACATTAGCTTTTTCACTATTCCAAGAGGCTCTATATATTATAACTTCTGATGTCATCATCTTCACATATTTCAATGAATGAGACTTCCATAATGCATATTGTTCTCGAGTCTGAATGGTTAAAAGCGGAAGTGAATAAATGCATAAGCAAGGGAGGAATATATCCAAATGATATTCCTGGTCTTAGCCAGTTTTTATTCAAATACACCATTGCAGAGATTACATTCTACCTATCTTAGAGAAAAATTCTTTGATTGCATTGTAAGTTGAACTATGAAAGTCAATTTGTAGAAATTTTGCAATTTTCGCTCATTCAATTCTTTTTGAGGAGCTAAAAATACTTCAATAAGTCAGGTAAAACAGCTACAATAACATTGTATCCATTAGAATTGGCGGCTGCTTTTCTTTGAGGTGTGATGTATCTATGAGAGATTAATTATGACTAAATTTTATATTTTAAGGCTTAGTAAGGAATTATTAACCTAATCTTTTGCTTCTATGAATTTCTTAGGCTAAAGTAAGACTCACTTTTTTCAGAAATTCCTCGCACAATTTCACTGAAAATTAAAATGAGGTGTTTTAGCAGTGTTAATACTTTATTACAGAGATTTTATTGATTTAACATGGACAAATAAATTGGAGTAGAGTGGAGTATAAAAATATTGAGAAATAAAGGACATATAGCTAGCTAATGTGCAAAAGTTAGTATAGAAAATATTGAATTAGTGAAGTATTTATTATAGCTATTATATGCCATCAACCAGCAAATTTGTGGGTTTATTTTTCCATTAAACCTCGTTGAGGGATAAAAAAGATGCAAAACATGAAATGCTGACAGTAGCCACAGGGATAAATAATTACAAACTAGGTTCTCAAAGTCTTTTCCAATAGAAAGTTGTTTGCTTTTTTGCTTTTTTCTTCACATTAATATTTTTGTATATGGGTACTTTTATGGCATTTTTCTTGATAGGATTCTGTTGAAATTCATGTTGGACCCTCTTTTTATGCACAACGATTATCTGGAAACAAAGCTAAATAGGTTTTGAAAACAGATTGTTACACTACATTCAAATTGAAGATACTCTGAAAGCTCTATTAAAGTGCCAAAATGTCACTAATGCATTTCATGGTTTCTATGATGACATCTTAGGGACATGTGTGATGGTTCTGTCTTCAAAATCATTTCATTTTCAAAATGGACAAAACTGCTCTACAAATTATAGCATATTTTGACAAAATTGAATTGTGTAATCCCCTTGGCTCCAATGTAAAGTAACACAAACTGGGTTGAATTTTTTTTTTTCGGAATTTTAAAGCTGAAATATCGATCCAAATTAAAGTGTATTTTTGTTGCATGTGTTGCTAATAGTGTGACTATTCGGAAACATGGGATTAACTTGTTTTTGAAGCCATTATGTTGAAAGCATGATATTATTACTCTGCAAGAATGGTCTTGACATCTCCTTTGAGGGAAAAAAAACAAAATTACAAGGTAGGGTTGCATGGTTTTCTTGCTGACAATCTGGGAGCTCATTTGATAGGAGGTTTCAAGGAATCTATGTCATTCCCTTACCGAATTTGTCGCACATATATGGCAACCACTGCACAAATTCAAACCTCTTTTTTGGATTCCCAATTCAAGTTGCGTACTGCTACTGAGCACATGCAGCAGGTGAAGTCACTGAATGATGCAACTTCAGTTGAATACGGCATCAATCGTCCATCTGAGCTAGATAAAATTCCTAGTTGTTCTTTAGCACAAAATCTTCCTCATGACATCATGCATGATTTGTTTGAAGGAGTTGTTCAATATGAAATGAAGTTAGTCATTCTAAAGGTAAGGCAGTCTGCGTCAAAGATATTGCTTCATGCAGTTACATTGCCTCTTATTGGTGATTTCAATCCTGAACTTTGTCAGGAGTGGGTGTTGTACATGTGCTATTGCGCATTTGTGGTATAGCTTGTTCATGGTCGATAAAACCAGACACTGTGTCCTATCTTAGAGTATTAATTGAAGAGCATTATTCCCAATTTCGTTACTCAGTATGCATTAGCAAATTTAATTCCTAAACTCCATTATATGGTCTACTATCCACTGCAGATTATGAAATTTGTCCCTTTAATTTACAGTTGGACTATGTGTCATGAAGTTATAATGTACATATTAAAGTGTATGGCAAGCTATGCTAACTTTAAAAAATATTACCTTGACTGTTGCAAAAAGCATGCTTTCTGTTACCACATGAATTGTGGTGATGCCTATCTTATCTCCAAAATTGAATTGTCCAGAGCTTTCAAAACTGTTTTATTCAATGAGGAACTAGAAGACATTCAATTACTTTATAAAATTTTGGAATTAACTCTACAGGTTATAACTCATCCATTGTGGATCATAATGGACTGCATGCATATAAAAAAGTATTGTTGCATATATTTGGGTGAGAATGAACTCTATCCTGTATTTGGTAAAGTTCTGGAATTATTTGTAATTCCTAGCAATTCTCCGCAAGATATCAAGTGGGCTTTTTATGTACAGAAAATGGAAGATTTGTACTTCGACTCACATTACTGTGCATATTGTGTCAAATTTATTCCATCATTTTTTACAACTTGTCTGTCATCTCTACCACTTTTTCCAGTGCTTCATTTACACAAACCAAATAAATCATCAAACACCTTTGTAATTCTCAAGCATTACTTTATCACTTGAACTGAATATTGAAGAATTTCATTTTGTTCAAATTTGTATACTATGATTTTGGTAATGACCATGCGTCTATGCATGTGCGTGTAGTATATTTGTGTGGTGTTGTGGTTTGATGTAATATTGACATAATAAACATGTAAATTTATTGTCATTCATACTGCTATATAAAGTGTGCATGCGATCTCAAGGTATAAGTTATGAAAGCTGAAGGGTGTGTGTCATGCGCCCTTTTTAATTAAAGGCCTTCAACTTCTAACAGCATGTTTTTTTTCTGATGTGACCGGGCCACTATTTTATTAATTTGTGCCTGATTTGTCCATCTAATCATATGCTCAATTCACTGTGAATACCCACTTCCTTGGAAGTGAATATGGAAAGCATCCAATCCAAATTTATTTTATTGCGTTTTCTAGCCTAAAGCCTTCGTTCAGTCCATACATGTTTTACACTACAAAGAGCCCTCATGATGAAACCTATGCATACCTATAATAAAACTGTTCACCAATCATTCAAACAAGGGGTGGGAGGGAGGCAGAGGGCTTTAATCCTAACATGTTGGTGAAAGAGACTATTGTCTTCTTCCATGCCATCATTTCTGTAGTGTTGTTTCTTTTTACCACTGCCATTAAAATATATAAAAGGCAACCGTTTCTTCTCCCTCCTTTCCCCTTCCCTAACCTTAAGCTATATCCTACCATTACCTGAAATTTATTCAGCAAACACCCATTCCTCCATATTCCTATACAAGTTTAGCTTCATCTTAGCTACTGATTTCTATGACCCTTTTTTTTGCAGACTCTGTTTATCTCATGAATTATTCATAAACTTAAGCATATATATATATATATTTTAAATATATATATACTTATTGCACAAGTCAGCAATGAGAGATTTTTGCGAGCATGATTAAGTATTTTCACAGCATGTAAAGAGTCCATTGACAACCAAAACAAAACCAGTAAACTGTCTTGATAATTATTAGAGTTAACAAAAAAATTACAAGGCTGTAGAGGGTAAAAAACTAGTTATCAACACATTATACATTAATTTAAAATTTTATTATTGTTGTCAATGGACACTTTCAGGCAGTGTTTAAAGACCCAAGGAGGAGTGAAAATACAAAATGAACATGACTTGTGATCTTGACGTGTACTGACTAACTAAAGTAATGACTAGAGTGATAAATTTGTTTTTCTCTGTCTAATTTGTTCCAGAATCACTTATATTAGTAGACAGGATTAATAAAAAGAGGATTACTTACGTACAGTCAGACTAGTATAAATGTTGTTAGAATTAGCACAATCAATTTGCACTTACAAATACTAGATGTTTAGTTTTATTAGGCAAATGTGGGTGAGAGGTAATGTGCTAGTCCAGTCTGTGAGATTACTTCACCAAAAATGACTACTTGCACAACTAATGAGCCCCGTCCCCTTGCCCCGATCCTACTGAGAATTGTGACAAAATAAGAGAGGTAGAGCACTCCAGACTTACAGGCTTGGGGAGGCAACTGCCCTGCCTACCTCCCACACACCCACACCCCTGGTTGTTATGCCAGTAAACTGTCTCTTACTGTTCATGTATTTCTATAATAACAAAGTCAAAAAATTGATGCCTCTGCCACTTAGAATTCAGTATAGTGGTTATATGACTGTGTTAACAAGCTTGCCAATTAATTTTGTTTATAGTCTATCATGTTCAAATGAAAATGTAGTCTCAAAATATTTTTAGGCACACAGAGCAGTAGAAGTTGAGAGCACAATGGGATATAAGTATTATTATTATCACCTTGAAACCCCGCAGCTTTTGTGACTATGGACACTTTTCCATGTAAGAAGAGAGGAATGTTTCCCATACATTCCAGTGGTTAAACTGGGTGTACGGCTGACCTTTTATTGTGTACTCAGTTCTACAGCCAAAGAACTTTTATGGTCGGTATGGCGCATGCAAGCCGTTGTGATTTAGTTTCTGAAGTTATTAGCAAGGCTTCAAAACTGTCTGGTTACAAGGCTGAGAGGATACAAAGCTGGCCATAAGAGAGTTCCTGAAGAACAATGATGATTTTGTCACGCAGGGGCATAGGCAGGATTATAATAGTGGGTTACTCAGTGAAACTACGCCAAGACTAGAACTATTAAATTAAATACTGGATAAATAGCAGCAATTACATGCATGCATCATGCATACTATTTTTTCACACTAGATATTTGATTAAATTTTGTTTCATAGGCATATGTAAATGTATTCAGTCCCTGTAGCTTATAAGCTGATGATCTCATTTAGTGAGCCATCATATTCAAAAATAAATAAATTCACTGAAGAGTCCTTGTCAGAGTCAAAATGTCTGTTGTTTTGACTTCCCATACTAAGCTAGAACTACTAATATAAGTTATATATTATTTAGAATTAATATGGCCTCCACACACAACAGCCATGGGTGTTGTATGCAGGGGGTTCAGGTGTTTAACCCAGTTTCAAATACATAATTCATCTTCAATGTGGTTGCTATTGATGATCAAAAATGTTTAGACTGCCCTTAAATTTTGATGGACTATAAAATATTTTGTCATGTAACAACCAGCTAATGACCACAAAGATATGCTGGCATGACATGTAATGAGTGCAGCTTATGAAATCTATAAAGATGGAAGCATCAAAATTGCTGATTTAATTCTAACAAAACAAATGATAGTTAGTGAAGTATTACAAGTTCTTGTGCTCCTTTATGTGGCTTTATTATGCTAGAATTTACATTAAAATACATATACTTTGAAATATATACTACAGGAGGAGTTTATAAGTCTATTGCTAGGAAGCAAAGTTATCTCATAATTGTACAACCTTCACCTACATTATATAGTGTGCATATGATCTGACCCCAATGTAAATAACCACTTCCTAAGCAACAGTAGCTCAACTAAAGGCAATTGACCTTGACTTAATTATCTGTGAAGTTATCGAAGGAGGTTCAGAAGGTTTTTTTGACTATGTTAGATTGTCTCAGAAGTCTGTGGGCCATACAACCCCACAGTTACTTTTGTCGAATAAAGATCGGCCCCTGGTGGACATAATTACATCATAGCATCTAAGCTAATTCTTTTAGCAGTTCCAAGTGATTTACCAAAGTTATCAGCAGCCAAAAAAGTATTGTACCAAATGAACATAACATGTAGCATCATTAGTTGTTAGTCTATATATTTTGCTATAGCAACTGTATTTTCAACTCTTTGCAGCCGGTTGACTCTCTTACAGCTGTTAGGCCCTCCTGCTTTTTCCCCTCAGGTTGAAAATCTACCTCCCCTCCTCCCCCCAAGATCCTGCATATCAGAAGTGTACCAAGTGCACCTTTGAGATGGTTCTTTACTTTGTCAATGTTTTCAAAAGTCTAAACAAAAAATTACATTGAGTGAAAAGTCTTTATGTCATGCAGATAAAATTACATTATTCTCAACAACACAAACTAGACATCAAATGATATAAATGATTTAAAATATGATCAGTTAATAGGAGTTGGAGCAATGACAAGAACACTATCTTCTCCAATGTTTCTTCCAAAATTAACCTTGCTTTTAACAAAAACAACTCTGTCAGTTATGTTTTTAATGTGACAAAATTGGATATCATCTTGTAAAGTAGCTGTTTATACTTGCTTGGGAAAACCAAACCATTCACGAATGCTAACACTCTCTTTGTCACCGTCTGGCCAACTCATACTACTACAGCCCTGCATGGGCAGGCCCTCCTAGGCCGGTGGCTAACTAGCCACTCCATCTGGGTGATCCTTCACTACTGTATGAAAGAGAATCTCTATAATTCAAGTAATAGTTATTGTTGTTGGTTCTTTTCATATGTAATACTTCAACTGCTGTGCAATATATACACCTTTGCTACTTCATGTTGACTCATGCACTTTTATTTGAGGTGGATTATTGCATCAGGCCTAGGTTATGTGTATTTTGATAAATAAAAGTTGAGTAAGTTAGCCCAGGTTATTATTATTTGGATTTGTGTTGTGTAGTCGATAGTTATGAAGTCTAATAATGATGCTGAAACTAAATCAGTATGTTTACATAAGCATTCAACTTTATCGCTCATTATGAGCTTAAAAACAAGTATTATGTCCCATTGGGAAAAATTTGCTGGTAATAGTGATCACATTTCCAAATAAATACCCAGTGCTTGTTAGTTTTAGTTGTCATTTTCAGTTTAAGTTATAGCGATTTTATAGTAAACTCTGGAAAAACCTGATAGCAAGTTAGTGCCTAATCAGTATGCATGCATCTTTTGGATTTATGTGTTATACATAGCTATTCTTGATTGTTATGTAAATTATTACTAATGATGATAATAATGATAATTGCAATGATAATAATAATATGATAATAACAAGACAACAATAATGATAATAATAGAAATAATAATACTACAAGCTACAATATTGGTTTTGTATACATTGCTATTATAATTACTATTATTATAAGAAATTTTTCTCCTTTTAACAGCCAATATTTTTAATTATAACCTAACCCGACAATTCGACTTCTTGTCGAAGTCCTCTTCAGGGGTCAGCAGAGGTTAAACTCTGCGTGGTGATATAATAACACAAAGTAAACAGCAAGATTGCTGGAGGGCACGCTTACTGTTTATTATATCCTGGAGGGTGATTTGCACGCAGCATGGACAGCCAGCATAAATAACCCTCCAGGATATAATAAACAGTAAGCATGCCCTCCAGAAATCTTGCTGTTTACTTTGTGTTAATTATATCACCACGGAGAGTTCAACCTCAGTTGACCCCTGAAGAGGACTTCGGCAAGAAGTCGAAATGTCGGGTTAAGTTATAGCTAATTAATAATATAGGCTGTTAAAAAGAGAAATATTTCCTATTATTATAATTATTTCAGCCTAGAGTGACTGAATTATTATATGATTATATGATTATTATTATTTATTATTACATTACTATTAGATTATTCTTTATCATTATAATGATATTATAATAATAATCGAAGTTTATAATTATTATTTTATTACTGCAATTATCAAGTTCTAACCCTTCATAAAAACTAGAGTGAAATTTTCTCACCTTAAGGGGTCTGGAAAAAGCAAAGGAAAAATGTGAAAAATCTTAGTTGTCACCGAAAATGAAGCCACCAGTGCTCTAACCACTGAGCTGCAACAACCCACGACTTCCAAGACCTTCACATTTTACCTGTATACTGTTGAGTAGTACTGTTTACTGCTGTCTTGTACTCAACAGACCTCCATTATGTGTTGTCAGAACACCTTTTTGGTGTCAACTGGAAACACCTCCTCCTCAGGAGAGGAGCCATAATTAGTGGATTGAAAAGGCTTTATCATTGCAATTATCAAGTTCTGACCCTTCATAAAAACTTTAGGTGAGAAAGTTTCAATCTATTATATTACATTATTATTGCAATTATTACTACTATTATATTACTACTACTATTATTATTGTTGTTGTTATTACTATTATTTTTTAATGAATTGTGTTCTTTTTATTGCCATAGCAATACTAACTTCAAAATATAAATAACTCCTGAAGGGCTGATATTTAGAATAGAGAAATACAACTTGGTGGATTTATCAAACCAATAATACAGATATCAAAGTATCATAGGTCCTCATACACAGTTGCAGTACATATGGGCTCTTACTATGGTATCCTAAACATTACCAAATTTAATTAATATTACTTATAATGCCACCTGTTTTCAGTAAGAGGCAATATTATTCATACCGGAGTGCATAGATTTGCAACATAATCACTATTTTTGTTCTAGATATAATTGTTACTCGTAATTATAATTATATCTATTTCTTGTTCCATATTACTAGGTATTTCAATAATCTGTATTTAGCTAATTTCACTAGTGATTACTATGAGTCATCTTAATAATAGACAATCTGGCACACTACACAGTATCCTCAGGCTTCATGTAATTTTAATCATTTAGCTAATACTGATGATGGCCAATGTATAGTATGTGAAAGTCCAGTACAGAAGATAAATAGCACATTTCTAAATAATTATAGATCAAATCAAGATCAAATTCAATATAATTACCATGGAGAGTTTAACCTCAGCTATGAAAAGTTTGCTAACTTTAGGTGTTAAATACATGAATGCATGTTTGCTAGTTTCATTCTCAGGACTGTTCAAATAAGTAATCAATGTTGTGTCTCAATGACATGATGTGTGTTATACAACCTAGTCCAAAGAGAAACAGGTAGTTAATTTACAATATCAAAATATACCCAAAACATTCAATAAGTCATAATGAATTAAATTATGATTAAGACTAAAAAACAAGTGATTGAAGTATCTTAAAGTTGGTATAATTAAATTGTTCTTGTATACTTTTGTTTTCTAAATCAATTTTTAGCCAAAAGTTTCAATTAGTCAAGCTTACTGTTTGCTAGAATAGTATGGACATTATTATGTAGACATGAGTACTGACTCTTGGTATATCTAGTGTCAAATTGAGTGATTTTTGGAGGTTGTAGATCAAAATGTCAAAATGTACTTACCTTTCATCTGGATGTTACTTGCACTGTTTAGTATGAATTTTATGCAACACAGATATTTTGATGCCATATAATAAGATACTTCAGATTATTATCATCTCAATCTCCAGCAACATGACCATAGCTTATACTAATTTGAACTACAAGAAAAATATGCCTCACATATCAACTGTTGTTTCAATATCATGGAAAACATTGCATGCTAAACACACACACACACACACACACAAATTGGTTATATTATCATGACCATTAGGTCAGACAGATCGGGATTTGGAGCAACAGACCTGCAGCAAGGCTATTGGCCACTGGTAATGCATATTTTTTTAGGTCGGTCCACTTATTTCTCTATCTAGGAGTATTTACGGGAATTGAGTACTCTGATTGAAAGGTTTATGCGTACCACGGAACAAGTATAAACAATCTGCGGTAGTTTATTAATAGACTCTGCAGATCTTTTTCGCTCCGTGCGGCCAGGTGCTCAATATCCGACTTCTACGGTTGCGGGGCAGACTTTTTATTTAATGTAATTTCATCTTACTTGGTAAAAAAAGCTGACAGAGCTTCAGTGTTTATAAATAGCTACTTGCAGTGAAATTGTGAGAAAGGTGAGCCTATACTACTACTTTGCAGTTGCCTGTCTGCCTTACAGATATAAAGTATGTTGATCTGTTTAAGATCCTCTTATACTAGGTTCATTTAATATTTATTCAGAAATTCTATAGTAATTTATTTTTTCACAGTTGACATACTTAAAACACAACTGTGAATGTGGTGGTTACTTTACCATTCTGTGTTGCTAGTGTAAAACTTCAAGGAAGCAAAAACAATACTACAAATTATAATAGATATGTATGAAATTTATTAATGTCAAAGCAATTCCTTTTAGTTGGCCAAGCAATACCACAAACTGAACTAACATAGGACATCTTTCAACATTACTTAAACTGCTATTACAACAAAGAATATTATTACAAAATAATCTTATTAACCTATACTACTAAAGCATTTGATTTTGCAAGATACCACTAAAACGATTCAGTAAGCAATATTGACCCTTTTTTATCAACTATTGTGATCATCACACTGATGTTACTGGCACGATTTGCAAAAATGCTAGTCATTGTACTGCAGTACTGATTTGTGTACTACTGGGAGCTTATGTCCGTTGGGAGTCCTGCTGCTACTGCTGTTGCTGCAAATATTTTGGACATATTGTCAATTGCTGCCTCTGATATGTTATCCAGGAATGACATGTGATTGAGCATCACAGCAAAGTTGTAAGACCACATGTGAAACCGAAACCATTGTGTGATGGATTTGGTGCCACCAGGCCTGTATTTTAATGGGAATGAATTCAGGCACTCATTGGGTGTGTAACCACCTACTGCCAACAGGATGTCTCTCATTTGATTGTAGGAGTGGCATCCTTCCACATTATTATAGTATGCTTCCTTGTATTGTCCTATCGGGACTGCGGGCAAGGCTCTCAAGTATTCTGCATTGTTAAGCTTCAAGTTGTATTGGAACCTATTGAGCACAGCAAATGTCTTCATTGGCAAGAAAATCATATCTAATGTGAGCAGGCTGTGAATGTTGTGGAGGGGCTGTTGAGGGTGTGGTTGTTTTGGACATGATTTCAGCAAGCAAGAGAAGTTGTGGGTCTAAATCACAAGCTTTAGCTCTTTCAGACAATGATTTCAATTCCTCCAATTTTGATAGTGTTGGGCTAGTGGGTGTATTCTTGGATGCTGGCATGGTCACCACAGGTAGCAGAATGATGATAGTAGATGTACTAGGTGACAAAGACTGTGTTGTTGGTATGGGTGCTATTTGCGGCAGTGATTTAAACTTTTAATTGGTATGGTGGCAAAGAGCAAGTTAACAGGTGCCGAATATGCAGATACTGGTTCAAATAGTACAAGTGAAAGTGAATGAAGAAATGAAAACATGTATTTTCTGATAAATTTATGTAGTTTGTGTACTTTAAGGATCATTAATTAGAATTTATCTTGATGTAATTCCAAGTGTTCTAAATACTTAATATCTTTGACAGCTCTTGGCACTCCACATTTGGTCCACAATTCTCTGTGTTTTTTTTATTGATTTATTTATTATACATATAATTCAGTCATTATCAGTTTGAAAAAAAAATAGTAATAGCATTTCTTGTTCCCACTGCCAATATATTGTTAATTTCTTGATGAAGTCCTCTTCAGGGATAAACTGAGGTCGAACTCTGCATGGTGATATAGAAAACACAATGAAAACAACACGATTTTTGGAGTGTATGCTCAATGTTTATTATATCCTGGAGGGTACTTTGCACACAGCATAGACAGCCAGCATCCTGGAAGCTCTAAACCTATGTCTCTGTTAAACTTGTCGTTGTCCAGTGTCATCTGTATGTGATTCCTTGATCTTTAACTCACGATTCTTACTGGCAAACTCTTACCTCTTCCCAAATAATGGGGTGATGTTTCTGCCAAGCATGCTAAGCAATGGCTAAAACCTTCTCATCACCTCTCTTACAATTGTCATGATGTTCTTTCACTATCTGCTCAGGCCTCTAATTGTTTCACCTATATATATACTTTACCACAACTGCAGGTTATACTATATACACTACGGAGGACTCGGTGGGAATGGGTATAGTATCTTTGACTTTAGTAAGATGTGACCTTAGTGTCTTACCTGACTTAAATGTTGTTTAGATGTCAAGTATCTACACACTCTCTGAATACTCTCACTCGATCCTGCTATGTATGGAATCCATACAAGGAAGCTCTACACATACAGATGACACAGGTCAAAAACAAATTTATCAGAGGCATAGGTCTAGAGCTTCCAGGATGGTGGCTGTCATGCTGTGTGCAAATTGCCCATTCATGATATAAAAAAAACAGTAAGCTACCCTCCAGTCACTATCTTGTTGTTTACATTGTGTTTACTAAATCACCAGGAGAGTTCTACCTCAACTGACTACTGAAGACGACTTCTTGATGTCGAAACGACAAATTAAATTTAATTAACATAATATTTGCTGTTGGATGAGAAGATTTTCTTAATATAATATATAATATACCTTTTCATGTCTATTTATTGCTCTTGTGTAGTGCTTCCTGTAATTAATAATGAAATGAAGCACCAAAACTGCGAACCCTCTGCGCTATTAAACACTACCTAGCTATGTTTGGAAGTTAGGTCTTGTAGGCAGTGAAAATTCAGTAGCTAACTCCTGACTCCTTTTCCTATCAATAATAAATAAATGATGTGACTATGATTAAACCTTGTGATTGATCAAATACATTGAGGTCTGAGTAACAAATTTCACCATGATAAGGTCAGCTTTTCATTAGACTACCTATTGCCTATTGAGACAAACGTTTTATACTTTATTTAATAATGATGTTCTAAATATCGTGTAATAAATTTTTTGGGAATATTTTTTATCATGAATAGCAAAGGTGACAAATATCTGATCAGTGATCAGTATTGGCAAATATTGGTGATCGAATATCGAATACTGTAGCAATAATATTTCCCCAATATCCATGCAACTCTATACTTCTGGGTGTAAGAGATAATGTCTGTGCCAAAATCCAGCATGACAACTCTTCATGTTCTGGCTCTTCACCCCTTGATGTGACGTTAAATGACTTTTTAACTGCTGATTTCTTAAAAAATATGATAAGAAATCAGCAGTTAAAAAGTCATTTAACGTCACATCAAGGGGTGAAGAGCCAGAACATGAAGAGTTTTATTGTAAAATGAGCGCACAGCGCCTCTGATTGGCAGTGCTTATTGTCATCAGAATGACAAATACGTAAACAACTTTGACGAGCATCAAGTTCACAGTGGCTATAAATAGCTGGATAGGTTGGATGCATTGAAGGAGGGTTGAATGAGAGTGAGATGATCTATGTAAATGTATGCTGAAAATATTGTTGAAAGATGTCAGGAAATGGGTGAAAAGGGTTTGGATGAGAATAGCCAGTAAAGTTGACAAATCATCCAAGTCATGGGATGGATCATATCATTAAATAATAGTATGAGTAAGGTTAAGTACAGGATAAAGGATGTGTTTGTGTTAGTCCAATATGCAAGTTTAGATGACTCATAAGTCTAATTAAGTGCAGAAGTAGATATTGTTGTGAGAAAGAAGTTAAATGTGATGTTATTGGTTATGAAGATATAATGAATGATGGAAGCAGTGTGTTTGAGATTGAGAATGATGCAAAAACCCATATCACACAAACCTCTGCAAGTAAAGGAAAAGATGCTGTTGAGTATTCAATTAGTAATGGTTGGGTATAGAAGAACTGATTCAAGCCCATAGAGCCCTTTCCTACATGAGATGGAAATCAGAGACCTTGCAGCAACTGTGCTTAATGGTGAAACTGATCACCAACAATATCCAATTCTCCATATTGAAGACCTGATATGAGCAGCAAACTAAACTTATGCAAGGGTTACTAGCTACCTGATTTAATTGCATGAGTCACATTCTTTGTGACTCCATGAGATGCCTATAAATTTATTGTGCAGTTTTGGGGTTAATGAATGTCCCAACTGTTTTTCAAAATAATGGTACAGGTTTTGAGAAAGTGCGCTGAGTTCACCATTGTTTACATTAATATATTGTTATGTTTAATGTGAGGACACATAGAAGGTGTTTGTTGGATGCAATAACAAGCCACTACTGCTGTGAAAATAGCTGGCATACAATAAAAACCACTTATTATTCTAATTTGAATGATATTGCAAGCTATTACTCTATCAAGCTTTTTTTAATAACTTCCTTATCACACTGAATTCATATAATAAGTATTATATATTACATTGTATTAAGTGCATATTATTATAAACAGAATTATGTTTTTATATCATAATCAACAGCACAATGAAGATCTTCATCGACCTTGCTACAATAAATTATCTGGATATGATGCAGTTTTACGTAAAGAACTACAAATTAAGACTCTTAATCTTTGGAATATTAATGCTAAAATTGTCGGTTGCCACTGATAATAGACAAAATATTTCAGGTAATCTTTTAAATGCAAATTATGCAGCTCGGGCAATTTCAAATCTAAGATGCTTAAAGCATGAAAACAATATGACAAACAAATGTTGGAAATTTGAGTGATTTACAACTTATAACAATAATTAATCTCACTTACAAATGTATTCATTTTAAAATACACCAAATTCTGTCACAGGACAGATGTATAATATTTTCATTGCAATCCGGTAGCTTAATGACATGAGAAGGAGACTGATCATTTCACCATTTCATCACATTAATCTACCACATAAACACACACACACACACTGACCATAATATTAACTGCAAATATGATCACAAATATAAAATTTTGTTGGAAATACTCAAATGTTTCAGCTCTAGCAACAAAAAATATGCCCTTTAAAGATTAGATGAATAACTGACCTATCCAAGAAACTATATTAGGTAAGCCTACTGTCCAACAGAATATGCTATACCTAACAATTTATATTATTTATCTCATAGAAATGGTAAGGAAATGGCCCCTTTAAATTCTCAGTCATCTTTTGTATATTATTGCATTCCTGAAAAAATGAAGCACCAAACGTGCAAACCGTCAGCACTACTGAACACTACCTAGCTATATAATCTCAGACCAAAAGAACAAGCTATTTTAATCAGGCATCAATATAGCTCGAGCAATGAAAATGGTACTTGGAAACCTGTCTTCATAAGAGAAGGAGCTAAACTAGCAGAAACACTCACAGGTGCACATTTTAAACGTGAAACTTCACTTCTTCAACTAATTGCCCTGAGCATAAAGCAAAAACTACCGAGGGCATGCAAAAAATTATGACATGATGCTAGGGGGCGTCACCCACAATAGCTGGTACATACATGGAGCTGAAAGTTTTGTGTTTTCTCAACAATTAGCCCGAAATTCAAAAAAGTAGCTCAATGAATGGTCATAAATCTTCATTCTGAGTAAAGTGATACCTAAATCAACGGTTAGTTGTCAATAATCTCCAAAATCAGAGATAGACAGAAGGACAGACAGATAGGTAGACAGACAGACGGACAGACAGACAGACAGACAGACAGATGGACAGATGGACAGACTGATAGACAGACAGACAGACGGACAAACAGACAGACAGACAGACAGACTAACGGTCAGACAGACAGACAGATAGACAGACAGATAGACAGACAGATGGACAGATGGACAGACGGATAGACAGACAGACAGACGGACAAACAGACGGACAAACAGATGGACAGACGGACAGACAAATGACAGACAGACAGACAGACAGACAAACAGACAGACAGACAACCCTCACACACATTCATGCTGAAGTTTTATTAACTAGAGCAGTTATGGCAAAATTTAATTATATCAACTCATTAAAATTGTAGCTATCAAAGTTATAATCTGATTGAAGAAAAAAAAATATTATAGGTTTGATAATCATGTTCAATAAAGAAAAATGCACCATGAAATATCTGAATATTCATTGGAAGCACACATAGACAGATATGTCTATGTCAATCATACCGCTTTGAAACCTATAAATCACTGTAAATAAGTAGCTAAATCATATTATTATATAACATTAAATATGTGTATTATATGGCTACTACAATGCATAATTATTATTACTTTATTAACAAAATAAGCATTTTAAGTGCTAAAATTTTTAAACTTGTGTTGTCTTGACTTTAAACCAAAGGCAGCTAAAATAATATGTATACATGGGTGAACATTATTTTAAGTATTCACTAATGAAAACTTCTTGAAGTGGACATGTTTCATGATATTAGTATGCTGGAATTAAAATTAATAATGACCGTAGTCAAATTCACAAACTGTACCAAGTTAATCCATTTGTCATCTTATTAATAGCTACATTTTTGTAGGTTCATTAAGTCCTGATAACCATAAGTTTATTTTGGGACAGGATTCTGCATTTATTTGTATGATAAACTCAACGCAAGATATCATGTGGTATGTGAATGACACAGTTCAAAACATGACAGATCATCAGATAATTCTTGTTAAAGTCCGTTCATCATTCCATCTATTAACAATTGTCAACTTAACTATGAACTTTAATAATACTCAACTTCAGTGCTCAACAACAGATGTTAAAAGTAATGCAATTTATATATATATTGAAGGTAAGTAAACAAACTTAATGATACATAAACAACCTGTTCTGTTAGTCCTTGTAAACTATTATAGAGTTATATTCATTATGTTACACTGTCTATATAAGAAATAATGTATGTAATATCATTATCAGTCTTCTATTACTCATTACATGTATTCCCTCTCATTCAAAGGCATCATTTGAACAATACAAAATCAAAAAAGTTTGTCTGTCAACAAGGATCGAGCCTAGTACTACTTCCATAATGCACAAGTACATGATCCACTACGATATGACAAATGCAAGATTCAAACATTAGCACAGACAGATTTTATAACACACCAATAATATTAGATGATTTAAACAAAATTTAATGAGATTAACACTGGAATTGCAGTTAGATAAGTAGCATTGTGGAGAAAGTTATCAAGCAAGAGGCAAGGGGTGGGGTAAACAGATCTTAGTAGCATGTGATTAAGACCACACACTATCAATGTGGTTTGTCAGGGTGGTAGCAGATTGATCAGAGTGGTAGGCCTTTGATTCAAACATTGGGACGTTGGAAGTTGGGGTCAGTTCTGGACTATATAAGAATGGACGTAACAACTCTTGTTGGCACTGTATTTGAGCTTCCAAAGTAATAAGGTTATAACTAGTAGCATTTGTTCTCTATTGACTATCATCTCTGTAATCTTGGTGAATGCTAGTTGTTAGTTGTAAAAATGATAGATTCCAGGAGGCCATCAGTATTCTGAAAGTAGCAGTTGGGGTTGCATTTATGGTGCCACTAGTGTAGTCATGCGGGTTTTGCCACTAGGGAGTGAGAGGGGAGGCTGGGTAGGTACTAGGTATGCTGATTGTGCATAATAATATAAGGGTTTGTGGAGTGTAGTTTTTAGTCACTGCGGAGGATGTGTACAAACATACATTCTCCAAATTATAATAAGGAATCAGGAAGATAATAAGTTAAGGGTTAGTAGGGAAGAGAACAGGAGGTTCTGGTAGGGGCTAGAGAGGATGTCCTAGCATGGATGAGTAGGGAGTGTGCTAGCAAAAGCTAGTATTGGTATGCTAGCAGAGGGTGGGAAAGCAGTAGCTACTGGCAGTGGCTAGCGAGGATGTGCTAGCAGAAACGGTACTAGCAAGAACTTGCAGTGGTGCAGGACCTGGTACCAAGTATTGCAAGAAGAGAGGTTCCTGGCATTACCAATCCCCTCCTTTCAGTAAAGACAGGGTGTGGTGTGTGTAAAGGGGGGGGGGGGGACGGGCAATTATGAATGACAAGGTTAACAGTAATAGTGAATTTACTTTTCTTGTTATATCCCTTGTGAAAATGATTTTGTAAGATTAGAAATCAGCATTATATTTACAGGATAAAGATAAAATTTCTGGAATTGGAGGATAGGGTATATTATCCTGAGTGTGTTCTGCCATTATCCTGAATAAATCAAGACAGAATGCAAGATAGTATGCCCTATCCTGCACTTCAAGAAATTTGACTAGTTTTAAAATATGTACAAGATAGATGATCAAACTGTAAGGACAGAAAAATCCTGTATTATTCCTGTGACTATCATGAAATTCAATTTTATGCTTTGTTGTAATTTAAAACTAGCTATAAGAATATCTACAAAACTTGAAATACCCATTAATATTACCAAGTAGTCAATTGTTTTAATTGGATGTTTTATTATAAAACTTATAGTCTGTAGTAATTGACAATAATGAATGCAATAACACTGAAGTATGATTGACTAGCAAAATCAGATCTAATGGAATGTCCCTAGCTGAACAATGATTGTTTATGTCTAATTTAATTTAAAAATACGAAAATATATAATAAATGGTAGCTTTATCTAACTATTCAGTTAACAATTTCTCAAAATGGTACTTCATATAAGTTGCATGAGTAAAATAATTTATTTTGCCACAGAATAATTAACACCAATTTAGGACAGTTGAAACTAATAAGGTATCATTAGAAGCAATAAATTATCATATATAATATACAATAGGCATTTGATAAAATTGGTCGGTCAGGTGTACTGGGATACTTCTGCCTCCATCTAGCAGCATACACACATATATGGACATTAATTCATTTTCAAGCATAACTATACTATGCAAAACAATTGCACAGCCTAAGTTTACTGCTCAAAGTTGCACGCTACACTCTTCAGTCCAGGCTATTTAGGACAAACATGTGCTAACCCACCTCAAATTGCATCACAAGAGCTCCTCTTAATATTGAACAACTGAATTCTGCATAAATCTACACAAGCAAACTTCAAAAATATTAGGAATGCTGTTTAATTGTGGTAAGTCTGACACCAATAAACATTAAAAGGCAGTTAAAGAGAACAAATTAAATCAGTTCAAATAGGAAATTGTTAAATTGAGATCGAAAAGTTGTGTCATATAAGAAGTGACAAATGGCCACTGGTCAGATACTGTCGAAGGTTGGCTCAACAGCATTAAGTATTTTTGCATATAAAGTGTACTATCAAGTATGCAGTGTTGATTTTAGAAATGACATCTGCCAGTCAAGAGATAGTGTCCAAGTCTTTCAAAGATAAATTGTCCGTGAAAAATTAACATTCTTCTAACTTGTGATTGCAGTTCAAGAAAATGATTATACATTTAAAGAAAGTTCCTCAGGAGAATGAATGGGAATCTGGGAAATACATATTCAGATTATGCATGAAATGCATCCGATTTAGCTGTCTCTGGTAATAATTTGAATACTAAGTCCATCTAATTTCATGATCAGACATTTATTTGGCTGTCTGGTCATAAATTTAGATGGATTTAGTATTCAAATTATTACCAGAGATAAAAGAACTAAGTTGAAACATAAAAAATCTGGCATATAAATCATTGGAAAAGAAATGAATTTTCACAAGCTCAGGATAGGTGTACTATCCTTCAGTCTGTCCTGCCATTTCTTAAAGTTTCCGGATGAGTGCAGGACAGTCTGTAGGATACTACACCCTATCTTGCACTACAGCAAAATGAGCAGTGTCAGAAAAATGCAAGATTAACAACCAAACTGCACAAGTCTGATGGCAGAAATTTCCAGTTATTTTCCAAGTGAAAGAGATTTAAACTACCCTAGGACTCCTTCATCATTAAGGAGGCCACTGTATCTTCTATATCCACTATTGTGCATGCCAGAATAACCGACTGACTGACTGATTCACAGACAGATTGTCTGACTGACAGACAAACAATTTGAAACTAAAATCCTTTCTCACTGAAGGTTAATAAAGTACTTCATTTTGTTTATTTTCCTTCATTTCATAAAATAATGTATAGCTATGATATCATTGAAAACATTTACTAGAAGTTGATTTATTCTGGTGCAATGACACATCAATAAATCAATAAATACATAGGAATTCATGCAATTTACCTACTAATCAATATGATCAAATTTGACCAGATGCTAATAGTGACAATATATATTTACATGTAGCTGTTCCTGGACAAGTTAATACCCAATTTGAGCTTATAAGCTCAACAGTACAAGTATATTGGCATTCAATTTATAATGCAGATCATTACTGCTTTTATGTTTTTAACGATCATATCGAAGAAAGTTTTATCTGCAACATAAAGAATCTCAGCTATTCACCTATAATTCAATCACCAGTATGCTTAGCTTGTGGTATTTATTACATTGATGTAATAGCCAGCAATAAAGCTGGACACAGTAAATCTTCGAAACTCCAACTAAGATATACAGGTGAGTCAAAATATGTGCATTAATTGTACTCTACTTTATGTAATGATATACTATTGAACAAGCTTCACATTAAAAGAAATTTAAAGAAACCAATACAACTACAAATAGTCACAACCCTATAATGGCAAGTCCAAGAATATATTAATAAGGGGCACGTTAACAAAACAAAATTTTGTATTGAGATCTCAATTTTAAGCATTGGTGTCAAAATATTACAATATCATGGATTTAAAAAAAACGTAGTCATAAGTTCCTTCTTGACCGATTTGATTTATGGATATCCTCTAGTTTTTATTCCCCAAAACATTCGATTGAGTTAAAAATGGGACATTGGTGAGCAATATCAAAATACACTGATGGTTGTTAAGTGCACAATAAAATAATGATCTTTTTCATTATATACAAAGTCAGATTCTGACTAAGTTGAAATTATACTTCAGACGGTATAAAAATAAATGTAAAGTTGCTGTTGAAAACTAATTAAAAGTTTGACTTGTATACAATACAGCAAATATCAATAATAACATAATTATTCCTGATAATATAATGAATTGGTACATGTCTAAACTCATCAGTTTAAATGCAACAATTGTGTTGGGATGCTGTTCATTTCAGCATTATGTATATAACTTGCATTCAAGACCGTAGTTTTCATTCCAGAGTTAATCTTATTCTAATGATAATTTAAAGCAACACAACATGTTCATAAAATATACTCAGCCAAGGCATAACAACTTTGTAATATTATGCTTAAAATTCTTTTTTTTTAGAATTAAGTATTTCTAGCATTATTGTTAAATCATTTAACAACACAAGCATGAAGGAGGTGCATATCCTGATGGTGAGCAATATAATTAATTTACAATAATATTATTGTTCTGGTGGTTACTCAGGCAACTATAAATTAGAACATATGTTTTTATTTAAAACATTAATTTGTAAGACATTTTTGACATTTTTGTGAAGATCTCTTTCTCAGCAATCTTTTACTCGTTAGGTATGCTATATCACTTTCTCAGTCTCCTTTTGAAACAATATATGCAGAATTTAAAAATGTTAGGCTGTATTAGGTTGTCAGACTCATGATGCTTGCTTAACATACAAGTACTCTGCCACAGAACTACAACAACAACAAAAACTTCAATTCTGTATTTATGCTGTTTAATGCTGTTATGGGGTACTCATATGCCACAGTCTTGCTCCCAACAGATCAATGAAAATTTATTTCAATTGTGTGTTTTATTAAAAGGAGCAGATGAAAGTGAGAGATTATTATTTAATGTGTAAAAGAAGACTAAGAAAAAAATTGTTAAATGAATTTTGTATTAAATATTCTTCTTGTTTAGGCACAACTTATTTGTTATAATGACACTAAAGTACAGATTAATGCGGTAGAAGTTGATGTATATGAACTAAACTTAAATAGTTTCTGGTTTCAATGGAAAGATAATCATCACATAAATATCAGTATCAACACTGAACTGCCACAGTATGAGCTTATTGTATCTCAATTGATAAGTAAGTAATTTTTAATACTCAGTCGAATTAGATACAACTAGATGCTGTAAATCATAATCATTATTATGTCTATATCCTAACTGTTTTCGTCTTATTTACTGATCAGAATTAATTTAAATATAATAATGTAATCATAATTAGAAAAATAATTAGAATATTGTTTAAAGTTTCGTTAACAATTATAAAATTATAATCACATTATTTCATTTAACAATATTTTACAATCTTACTGAATTGTTCATACTATTGATAAAAACGAATTTTATGTAGGGTGGCATCATTTCATGTGGTAGTGGTCATTTTGAGATACTATAAAGAATGTGAATTCATTCATATAATCACTTTAAAATTATTCACCTTGTAATTACTTAAGTAAATGATAAGATCACTAAAATTAAAGAACTCGATGTTTTGGAGATTGTATTTACAATCACAAATGGAATATCTTGCTCTTTACTAGGTACATATGATGCTATAGAAACAACTGTGGAAGTAGATGACTCAGGAGTACTTCTGGCTAATACATCTTTCATTGATGATACGATAGCTACTGGTGTCCTCTATGTAATAGTGTTTTTAAACAATTATACAGAACCTAACTTTTGTAAATCTTACTACCACACTATTCCTAAGAGTATAGCTATTGAGGGTAATACACTGCAGCACATACTACCTGGAGAATATCAATTACTCACATTTGATATTGAAAGTGAAGATCTAATACAACAATATGGGAATCCAGCTCATCAAACTGATTCATTTCAAATTTTAACTTCTCACAAAGAAGGTGAGTGATCTCGTTTTGCCTTTTATAGATGCAAATTTTTCTCTGACACAATTAACCCGATTTTCTAAATCAGCGTTTATCTCAACTTTTAAAGTTTAAACAGCATCGCCTCTTTTATTATTCTGTTTTGAAGCCATAAATGAATGCTGCTATGGGAGTGAACAAAGTTAAGCAAATTAATAGTCATGGGTGCAGTTATTACTAGTTCTGAATTTTTTGTTAAATGCCTCTAAATGTACATAAGATGTCTGAAAAATAATAGTGAAGTGATGCGATCTTCAAATTGCTTTTCAGAATGGAAATTAAATAATGAATACCTATAAAGTTGCTCTTAATTTTCTTAACTTTATTCCAATGCTGAGTTCCGTAAAGTTAAAAGAAAAGTTCAAGAAAGATTTTAGACAAACACATTTTTTGTCCAAATTCTTATGTAGCCTTCAAAATTTTGTTGAATGAATAATTGACAGAACCAAAACATTTGAAAAAATTAGACACATAAAAATCATCTTGAAAATTGACTATTCGTACAGCGACATAATAATTTAGTAACATTACTTGCTCTTTGGTTCAATGTTGCTGTTGTTTTTTAATTATAAGACCGTAAAAGAGATGAAGTTCATAATTAGTAAAGACACACAAATCCAGATTTCAATATTTCAGTAAATACTTCCAATACAAGATATTATGATATTATGATGTGTGTATATGCTTAAAATAAGAGTTTAAGAGCACTTCATAACTTTCTGTTGGTGACAAAAGTTTTGTGTCTACCTGACTCTAATGTAAGCATTGAAAACATTAAGTTTCAAAACATGTTGCAAATTAAATATTAATCACATCAAATATACATCATGTTAATTACTATGTATATGTAAATAGACAACAGGAAACCTACAAATACTTGTGTTGTGGCATATGATCATTTAAACAACATAAATATTCAATGTAACTGTACCAGTAATTACCAGGGAATTTTGCTTCAATATTCTTCTAGTGATTATTTGATTAATTCTAAAAAAGTTGAATGCAATGACACACTGCAAATGGAGTTTCAAAACACATCTATGGCTTATGTGGTTGTATTTGTTCAGAATGATGATGGATTGTTAGATTTCAATTCATATTTTGAAGCAGGCATTACTCAATGTACATTACACACACCTGAACATAAAACTAAAGGTGGTAAGTGCAAAATGCATATATATTTTTTATTCCATGCTAGATGTTATTTTTAGGTAAGTGACCCTGTAATTGGTTCAGCTGTGTTGCTGTATTGCCAGGCTCATTACCCTAGTAGTTATGGCAAGCAGCCTAGTTTGCCACTTTCCCAGGTTTTTACAGCTACATTACACCTGTTAGTTGGGTAGCTTAAGGGAAATTATGAGGGTTACATTTCCACGGCGGATAAAAGCACCAAATTTTATTATGAACTTATAGCACAAAAAATATACTGGCTCTGCAGGTTAGAGCACCTACTAAAATATATAAGCTGCGGTTGTGTGGAGCCCCTACATTCAACTTTACAACTTGAGTTCCTAGCCCTAGTACAAACTATAGCAGTTAAGAATAAACCACTTATTACATTCACTCTTCATAGTGATAAGGCAGGATATTTCACTCTCAGGCTATATTTTCACACTGCTTGGCTCTTGAAATAAATTAACCTGCTTCTGAACTATTTCGCCATATCATACTCTGACTTGAATATTTTAAGATTACACATAAATGTTTTCATGAGCCAAGGGTCTCTTAAAAAAGGGTGACAAGTAAATGTGATTCTCATTGTACGAAGAGTGTAATAAATTGTTTATTGTACATTGAATACTTTCAAGAACAGTAAGACAGTTGTGCTTCAAAGCCTCATCACAGAGTTCAGAACTATGTGCAGGCATGTTGGATCATTTAATATGCAGTGTTCAATATATATATTAGGTTCACAAGGCAAGACTGTTATATTCCAATGATATTTCTTTGTTTCAATCTACTTCAGACTCGGATGACAGTTCCACAAACAAATTTTGTACAAATACAAATGAACTAGAATTTCCATCATAGCTAAACAAATAATATTATTGTATACCACAGTGCATCTCAGTCTACTAGAAAATGTCGCCTGTGCTATGCCATTTAAACATAGTTTCCTGAGCGAAATCCACTATTTCTCGCCAAAGAAGTCACTTGACACTGCCATGTATGCGAAAATGTTGGCAAACAAAGTTGCTAGTGGAAATTGGGCAAGCATAAACGGGATCCAAAATAGTTAGATAATGCAGTAGATTAGTGCACTCAGCCCCTCGGACCTATGACACATGGGCCTAGGGCACTCAGGCATGCGTGCACAAATTCCCCCTGTAGCTACACTTATGCTCTAACTATTACATAGTAAATTATTCAAGACCAACACTAATTAATTTAATAAATTATCATACACACATCTTGTTAGGCTTGTTTTTCTTTTATGATTAGTTTTCTATATTTACTTGTATTATACATAATTCAGTTTTTACGCATGTCCTTGTTGTGACTTTTTATATCATGTCTAATAATGTTTATATGCATTTATAATCTATTTTAGATATTAAACAAGATGTTTTGATAATGCTGTTGCTAACAGTATTAATTACATTCGTTTTGGTTCTAATCACGAACTTGTTAATGTATTTAATGTAAGTTTATGTATTGCATACAATTAATTTTGTTGCTCATATATTTCATAGTGTTATTGCTAAGTCATTGTTAAAAATACAGCAGTACATTGGGAATGTGAAGTGATTAGAAGTTACACTAGAATTGACCCCTATATTTTGACATCTAATGGGATAAAGTAAAAAACAAGACCCTTAAGATGTCTGCTTCAAGTCCAGCTGTTTTTCAAAAATGTTATATTTTTTCTTGAGACCCGAATGAAGTTTAGTATCAAAAAAGGAAGTAAGAAAACTTTTCATCATGAGGATGTAGAATTACCCAACATAGTAAAGGGTACTAGTGAAGTCACAATTGCTTTAAATGTATGTAAACATGAAAAGTCTCTTGCCCCATGTGATGATAAATTCCTAAAATTACAGCTACTTTTAACTTTCAAGGATGCCACACAAAATGGCCTTCACTTATTCAATTAAGCAATAATTTAGATACATCATCTTGTAAGGCAGCTAACTTTTCTTGTTTCCATACATTTTAAAGCAATTACAACTTCGCTAGTTGCTATACTATTATAGGCAACTCCAATCCACAATTTTTCCTTAGTAAGAAAATAGTAATTCTGACTATACTCTTTGTTGTTAGTTTTTATATCACATTGAAATTTAATAAGGATACTGTGGCTATTTAAAAGTTGACTTTTTAGACAGTTATTTTTTGCCACTTGCTTAAAACATGGGAGATAGCTCTTTTACTACCCAACCTGAATTCTTTAGTAATAGATTTTGTCATGAGTATTATTCTATGTATTATGGTTCCTATTTGAATGTACTTCATTTGAATAGTTAATGTGAACAAAACATTATTTCTTGCTTTATGGTGGCCCAAATTTTTCCACTCCCAGCCCACCAAGAAATTAACTCCATTAGGAATGTGAATAAAAGTGTACATGAGAAGAATAAGAGTTTACAAAGAAATGTCAATGCATCCAAATTCATGAAATACTATAATAAGACAGGTTAGTGTTATGTATAAAGAGATATTAATGGAAGATGTAGGTGAGTATAATGTAGACCATGACAAAATAAGCTCAGCAAAATATGTTTAAATGAAGCAATTCTGAATACAAAATGGGCAAGAAAAAAGGAAAATGGGCAATGATGTAAACAAAGTTTCACAAGACGAACAGATTATATAAAATATAGGACACATTGAATATGAGTACTGTATCCAAACCTCAGGTATGAAAATAGTAAGTCATATATATTTTAAGTACTACATTTCAACAAATTTCTTGTGAATATTTATGATAAATTAATAGTTAAAAGTAATTGGCCTCTGGTTCTTATAATTTAATTAACATTTTTTCATTTTAAATTGAATATTAAAAATTTACTTTTTTGTTATTAAACTACTATATTTCTTAAAATTTAATGCAGAGGTTCAATCATGGATAAACAAACAGTAACTAAACATAACAGAGTATTTGTTTTGAATAATGTATAATATTTGTAACTTCATTATCATTACTCAATATTGGTTTTGTAATCAAATTATGCTCTAAATTTAGGAAGTTCATGCTGAAAATTTAATATTTGTTTGTTGTTTAAGGTATATAATTATTATAAGCTAGATAGCATTACAACAGTATTATTATGAGATCTAACTATATTACAGATATACCATTGTGTTATTACACTCTGAATGCAAGCTACTACCTCCAAATATTTCAGGCTAACAATTCTTTGAGGTGTTAGATGCCAACGTACTCTAGGAATCTTTATAAACTCCAGTTGTGAGGCTCTTCAATCTGCCCAGGGCACTTCATCTGCTGAGGGAATATTCTAGTCCCCTGGCTGCTGTTGTAGTAGCCACCCCTATGTAGAAGCTATGTCCATGGTATTGATCAGAGTAGACACCTGCTTCGTCCAGCATGTCCTTGACAGCTAACAACAGGCACCTTTGAGTAAGTGGCTTACCATTGCCAAATCTGAAAAGGGGCCCTGCATTCTTGCCCCTAACTACCATGTAATCCAACATAGCAGAAACTGGTCAAAGAGCAGATATGACTTTGCCAATAAGTGGAGATGCCCTGATGAAATGGGTTCATTGTAGAGGCCTTTATAATGTATTTCCAGCCTAGAAGGACAGATAGGATCATTGTACATCATATCACTCCATGATAAATGGTACAAAGTGTCATATATGTCATCATTTGGCACTGTTACCTCCCTAATGCACATAAAACCAACATAGACAAAGCAACACACTGCCCAAAGCATAACCACATTGTCATTGTGTGCTTCAGGATCCCACACACTTTGGATTATGGGATGAAGGTCAGGAGATATAGGTCCCTCCTTGGTTACACCAGCTGCATAATTCACACCATACAAGACATAGTGTAGTCTGTGTAATCAAGCTGAGAATAGATCCCTGGCCTGCTGAATTGAGGAGATGAACAACTCCTGCCATATAGGACTTAAAATGGTTCTATGATGAAGACCCTTCATGGCCAATGTAGCAGCAAAATGGCACAAAGTATCCTCGTCTGCTGGAAAACTAGGGTGTATACTGCTGTTGAGCATATCCCAATATATCTTCTCACCCCACATGCATAGAGTTTGTGTGTAGACTCCATCAGTCCAACTTTTGAACAGAGTTACCCAGTCCACATTGGTCCAATCCAGGGTGTCACGAACCAAACACTGAAAAACAACTCTCTGGAATGCTGGTGGCATCCTCTGCTGACCCTGACACCAGCTGCTGGAATAAAGTTCCTCGATAATGCATCTGCTGCACCATTTTATGAGCCAGAAATATGTTCGCATATAGGAGCCACATTATTCCACACTGGTGGTCACAACTCCAGGGGCGGATCTAGGGGGCTCGACTAGTATCATACAGCCCCCCTTTTATCAAAATGAGCCTTCGCTAGCCACAGGATTCATTTTTACCTTAAGCTAGGGAAAAGTACAAGAACAATTATACTTTTTCTCAGTCCAGTTCTTTTTTTTTCTGCGGTCGCAGCCTTCTAATAGGTGCACTCCATTAATTTTAATATGCTGAGTCAGGAATTTTGCAATTCGTCCTTTTGAATGATAGTGTGTCTAAACAAATAAAGCTTGGCTCTTTTTTCAAACCTCCTACCAAGTAAGCAGGTGAAGGTAGTATCTCAATGTACTTTACAGTTAACAGTGGACATCTCACATGATTAGTAGACCCATTAGAAATGAGAGAGTCTCCCTTTAAGGGATACATTTCATTCAGAAGCTTGGCTACTTTAGTTACACTGATAGAATTTGGTCTATCAAAACACCCATACATACAGGTCACTAGATCTCTAACAATCTCATTTCAATCATTATGCTAGATTTCCACTTGATGGAATAACAAATTTTTTCATTGGCACTGCTGTTTGTGAGGATATCAACTCTGAACTATATACAGAGGGACTAGTGAGGTTTGAAATCCCTGAAATTTAAGATGAAAAAAACACAAAAACAGCTTCAATTTGAGGACCCCTTATGATGTGGTTATCCTTTAAAATAGTAACAAATATAGAACAAAAATTTGATCCAGTTAATTACCTTTCTTATTATCAAAATACCTCTTTGTGCGCCCACATTAGCTTTTTAACTATTCCAAGAGGCTATATATAACTTCTATGATGTCATCATCTTCACATATTTCAATGAATGAGATTTCCATAATGCATATTGTTTGCAAGTCTGAAAAGATATACAAGCACACCTATGGAAGGTTAAAAAGCGGAAGTGAATAAATGCATAAGCAAGGGAGGAATATATCCAAATGATATTCCTGGTCTTAGCCAGTTTTTATTCAAATACACCATTCCAGGGATTACATTCTACCTATCTTAGAGAAAAATTCTTTGATTGCATTGTATGTTGAACTATGAAAGTCAAACTACTACTATTTGTAGAAATTTTGCAATTTTCACTCATTCAATTCTTTCTTGAGGAGCTAAAAATACTTCAATAAGTCTGGCGAAACAGCTACAATAACATTGTATCCATTAGAATTGGCGGCTGCTTTTCTTTGAGGTGTGATGTATCTATGAGAGATTAATTATGACTAAATTTTAAATTTTAAGGCTTAGTAAGGAATCATTAACCTAATCTTTTGCTTCTATGAATTTCTAAGGCTAGAGTAAGACTCATTTTTTCCAGAAATTCCTCGCAAAATTTCACTGAAAATTTAAATGAGGTATCTTAGCAGTGTGAATACTTTATTACAGAGATTTTATTGATTTAACATGGACAAATAAATTGGAGTAGAGTGGAGTATAAAAATATTGAGAAATAAAGGACATAGCTAGCTAATGTGCAAAAGTTAGTATAAAAAATATTGAATTAGTGAAGTATTTATTATAGCTATTATATGCCATCAACCAGCAAATGTGTGGGTTTATTTTTCCATTAAACCTCGTTGAGGGATAAAAAAGATGTAAAACTTAAAATGCTGACAGTAGCCACAGGGATAAATAATAATAAACTAGGTTCTCAAAGTCTTTTCCAATAGAAAATTGTTTGCTTTTTTGCTTTTTTCTTCACATTCATATTTTTGTATATGGGTACTTTTATGGCATTTTTCTTGATAGGATTCTGTTGAAATTCATGTTGGATCCTCTTTTTATGCACAACGATTATCTGGAAACAAAGCTAAATAGGTTTTGAAAACAGATTGTTACACTACATTCAAATTGAAGATATTCTGAAAGCTCTATTAAAGTGCCAAAATGTCACTAATGCATTTCATGTTTCCTATGATGACATATTATTAGGGACATGTGTGATGGTTCTGTCTTCAAAAATCATTTCATTTTCAAAATGGACAAAACTGCTGTACAAATTATAGCATATTTTTGACAAATTTGAATTGTGTAATCCCCTTGGCTCCAATGTAAAGTAACACAAACGGGGTTGAATTTTTTTCTTTTGGAAATTTAACGCCTAAATATCGATCCAAATTAAAGTGTATTTTTGTGGCATGTGCTGCTAATAGTGTGACTATTCGGAAACATGAGATGAACTTGTTTTTGAAGCCATTTATTGAAAGCATAATATCACTCTGCAAGAATGGTCTTGACATCTCCTTTGAGGGTAATAAACCAAATTACAAGGTAGGGTTGCATGGTTTTCTTGCTGACAATCTGGGAGCTCATTTGATAGGAGGTTTCAAGGAATCTATGTCATTCGCTTACCGAATTTGTCACACATGTATGGCAACTACTGCACAAATTCAAACCTCTTTTTTGGAGTCCCAATTCAATTTGCGTACCGCTACTGAGCACATGCAGCAGGTAAAGTCACTGAATGATGCAACTTCAGTTGAATACGGCATCAATCGTCCATCTGAGCTAGACAAAATTCCTAGTTTTTTCATGGCACAAAATCTTCCTCATTGACATCATGCATGATTTGTTCAAAGGAGTTGTTCAATATGAAATGAAGTTGGTCATTCTTAAGATAAGGCAGTCTGCGTCAAAGATATGGCTTCATGCAGTTACATTGCCTCTTATTATTGGTGATTTCAATCCTGAACTTTGTCTGGAGTGGGTGTTGTACATGTTGCTATTGCGCATTTGTAGTATAGCTTGTTCATGGCCGATAAACCAGACACTGTGTCCTATCTTAGAGTATTAATTGAAGAGCATTATTCCCAATTTCGTTACTCAGTATGCATCAGCAAATTTAATTCCTAAACTCCATTATATGGTCTACTATCCACTGCAGATTATGAAATATGTCCCTTTAATTTACAGTTGGATTATGTGTCGTAAAGTTATAATGTACATATTAAAGTGTATGGCAATTTATGCCAACTTTAAAAAATATTACCTTGACTATTGCAAAAAGCATGCTTTCTGTTACCACATGAATTGTGGTGATGCCTATCTTATCTCCAAAGTAGAATTGTCCAGAGCTTTCAAAACTGTTTTATTCAATGAGGAACTAGAAGACGTTCAATTACTTTATAAAATTTTGGAATTAACTCTACAGGTTATAACTCATCCATTGTGGATCATAATGAACTGCATGCGTATAAAAAAGTTTGTTGCATATTTAGGTGAGAGTGAACTCTATCCTATATTTGGTAAAGTTCTGGAATTATTTCTAATTCCTAGCAATTCTCCGCAAGATATCAAGTGGGCTTTTTATGTACAGAAAATGGAAGATTTGTACTTCGACTCACATTACTGTGCATATTGTGTCAAATTTATTCCATCATTATTATGCCACTTGTCTGTCATTTCTACCACTTTTTCCAGTGCTTCATTTACACAAATCATATAAATCATCAAACACCTTTGTAATTCTCAAGCATTACTTTATCACTCGAACTGAATATTGAAGAATTTCATTTTGTTCAAATTTGTATACTATGATTTTGGTAATGGCCATGCGTCTATGTGTGTGTGTGTACATGTGTGTAGTATGTTTGTGTGGTGTTGTGGTTTGATGTAATATTGACATAATAGACATGTACATTTATTGTCATTCATACTGCTATATAAAGTGTGCATGCCATAAGTTATGAAAGCTGAAGAGTGTGTGTCATGCACCCTTTTTAATTAAAGGCCTTCAACTTCTAACAGCATGTTTTTTTTCAGATGTGACAAGGCCACTATTTTATTAATTTGTACCTGATTTGTCCATCTAATCATATGCTCAATTCACTGTGAATACCCACTTCCTTGGAAGTGAATATGGAAAGCATATCCAATCCAAATTTATTTTATTGCGTTTTCTAGCCTAAAGCCTTCGTTCAGTTCATACATGTTTTACACTACAAAGAGCCCTAAAAAAAACCTATGCATACCTATAATAAAACTGTTTTCCACACCTTGCACCAATCATTCAAACAAGGGGTGGGAGGGGGCAGAGGGCTTTAATCCTAACATGTTGGTGAAAGAGACTATTGTCTTCTTCCATGCCACCATTTCTGTAGTGCTGTTTCTTTTTACCACTGCCATTAAAATATATAAAAGGCAACCGTTTCTTCTCCCTCCTTTCCCCTTCCCTAACCTTAAGCTATACCTTACCATCACCTGAAATTTATTCAGCAAACACCCATTCCTATACAAGGTTAGCTTCATCTTAGCTACTGATTTCTATGACCCTTTTTTGCAGACTCTGTTTATCTCATGAATTATTCATAAACTTGAGCACTCTTGTGTTCATGTAAGTTATTGCTATTGCACAAGTCAGCAATGAGAGATTTTGCGAGCACCCTGATTAAGTATTTTCACAGCGTGTAAAGAGTCCATTGACAACCAAAACAAAACCAGTAAACTGTCTTAATAATTATTAGTTAACAAAATAATAACAAAGTCACAAAATTGATGCCTCTGCCACTTAGAATTCAGTATAGTGGCTACATTGTAACTTGCCAATTAATTTTATTTATATTCTATCATGTTCAAATGAAAATGTAGTCTCAAAATAATTTTCAGCACAGAGAGCATTAGAAGTTGTAAGCACAATGGGATATGAGTATTATTATTATCACCTTGAAACCCTCCTCCTGTATACGCAGCTTTTGTGACTATGGACACTTTTCCATGTAAGAAGAGAGGAATGTTTCCCATACATTCCTGTGGTTAAACTGGGTGTACGGCTGACCTTTTATTCTGTGACCATAAAAGATCTTTGGCTGTAGAACTGAGTGGTATGGCGCATGCAAGCCGTTGTGATTTAGTTTCCGAAGTTATTAGCAAGGCTTCAATTACATGTATTCCCTCTCATTCATAGGCATCTTTTGAACAATACAAAATCAAAAAAGTTTGTCTGTCAACAAGGATCGAGCCTAGTACTACTTCCATAATGCACAAGCACACCATCCACTGAGATATGACAAATGCAAGACTCAAACATTAGCACAGACAGATTTTATAACACACCAATAATATTAGATGATTTAAACAAAATTTAATGAGATTAACACTGGAATTGCAGTTAGATAGGTAGCATTGTGGAGAAAGTTATCAAGCAAGAGGCAAGGGGTGGGGTAAACAGATCTTAGTAGCATGTGATTAAGACCACACACTATCAATGTGGTTTGTCAGGGTGGTAGCTTGATCGGAGTGGTAGGCCTTTAGGACATTGGAAGTTGGGGGCAGTTCTGGACTATATAAGAATGGACGTAACAACTCATGTTGGCACTGTATTTGAGCTTCCAAAGTAATAAGGTTATAACTAGCAGCATTTGTTCTCTGTTGACTATCATCTCTGTAATCTTGGTGAATGCTAGTTGTTAGTTGTAAAAATGATAGATTCAGGAGGCAATCAGTATTCTGAAAGTAGCAGTTGGGGTTGCATTTATGGTACCACTAGTGTAGTCATGCGGGTTTTGCCACTAGGGAGTGAGAGGGGAGGCTGGGTAGGTACTAGGTATGCTGATTGTGCATAATAATATAAGGGTTTGTGGAGTGTAGTTTTTAGCCACTGCGGAGGATGTGTACTAACATACGTTCTCCAAATTATAATAAGGAATCAGGAAGATAATAAGTTGAGGGTTAAACTGCACAAGAGGGTAAGGATGGAACAGGGAGGAGAACAGGAGGTTCTGGTAGGGGCTAGAGAGAATGTCCTAGCATGGATGAGTAGGGAGTTCGCTAGTAAAAGCTAGTATTGGTATGCTAGCAGAGGGTGGGGAAGCAGTAGCTACTGGCTAGCGAGGATGTGCTAGCAGGGATGGTGCTAGTAAGAACTTGCAGTGGTGCAGGACCTGGTACCAAGTATGGGCTGGAAGAGAGGCTCCTGGCATTACCAATCCCCCCTCCTTCCAGTAATGATTATGGAGGAGAAGAAGAAGGAAAAGAATGGATTACATTAGACAGGGTGTGTGTGTAAAGGGGGGGGGGGGGGGGGGATGGTCAATTATGAATGGGAGAAATGTGGATTATGGCATTAAAGAATTTTATTATGCTAGGCAGTGGATCCACATTCTCTTCCCTTCACATTCATAGGTCGGCTGGTATTAATATACATTTTTTGTCAATTCTGATGAAGTACGATCGTTGAGTTGCTCAAGAAGAGAATCCATTTAGCATAATTATCGATATGACTTGCATACTCTGTCCCAGTATTTAAAAAAAAATTCATTTTGGAAATACAATAACAGAGTGGCCAACACTAACCCAGCTGCTTATCAAGTAACGGAAGATCTACCTCATAAAAAAAAGAAAATATAGCAATATTGATTTTCCTTATTAAAGGATAATATGGACTGATTATTCTCATTTTCCCTCTATTATTCTCCTTAATACCCTTATTATTCTTTATATTCCACTATGCTATCACATGTCTATTATTCCAGAAAAAAAAATTCTAGCATAATCTGGCTGGGCCTAGTTGGGAGTGTTAATTAAGGAGCTGGACAAAAAGGGGTCACCATTTACCAAATCAGTAAGAATATGGGGGCAGTTAGCAAGTCTCAAGGTTCTGAGCAAAAAGGAGGGAAGGGGTCATTAATTCCTAGAGGGGGTCACCATTTACTAGGATAAAGTAACCCCAACAGCTCATGAAATCCTAGTATTTAGTGACCGTGGGTCACCGAAACCTAGGTTTAGTAACCCCGAGTCACCGTAAGATGAGGTCACCAAATCCTACGACACCGCTCTTCTCTGCTACAGTCCCGCAGTTCTTATCAAAAAACTCATTTCATTGGTTAATCAAATCATGTGACCAATTATAGCGCCGCGCGTGACCAATTATAGCGCCGCGCAAGGGCTAGGGCTAGGGCTAGGGGACCAATCAGAAGAATTCTTTGATAAGAACTGCGGGATGGCTCCTTCTCAGAGCCACTTCAGAACGAAAGGTTTCATTGACAACAAAATGCGCGTAAACCGCCCGAAAGGGCGGGGCTGTTATGGAATAAAGCATGCGTACCAACACTTTTAGCTTCTGCAAGCTATTTCTTGCCAAAACTACAGAATGACGTTTCAGAGCCGTTCTAAATTTGGAATAGAGTTACACAAGACCAAGTAAAGTAACGGAAGATAGCATCAAAGTTTGACATGTAACAACTACTGCAGTGCATAATTAGAACAGTAAATTGTGAATCTGAAAAAGCTTCTATAAGTTTGTCGGGCTACAAGGTCCGTAGAATGTAGAAACGGGCGCTGTAGCCTTAAACTGCAAACTGTAGCCTTGAACTGCAAACTGTAGCTCCCTCGTAGGGTGTGAAATTGGAGGGCTCATGTCTTCCGTGTTTCTTGCCGTATGAGTCCAATTTCAGGTAAACTTGCTTCTGGAAGGTTTCACTTCATAGTCCACTGCATGGAGCAGGCAGCAAGGAATAAAAAGTATATAAACTTGGGCCATAACAACATAATTGATTTAGCTAAGGAGTTTGCGTGGGCGGATACGTAGGGGGTGTGCCGGCACCCTAGCTGCCTATTACATACTGTTTAGCTCGCTTCGCACGCTCACCAATGAAATTCATGTGAGAAGTCTGTGCGCGGAAACTGGGGGTGGGGTGGTTCCCGGAGAGATTTCATGCAGTCAGGTGACCGCGCACCTCTGCTACAAGGGGCTGAATTATTTAGCTAGTTGGAATTTCTTCTAACCGTTCTGCGTGTCCGTTCTCTACCATGGCTACAGTAGACCAAGAGTTAGTGTGTTAAAAATTAGTGCTAGTTTATTTTAGTCAGTTTATTCTTATTCTGTAGAAGTAAGATTTCAACTATGGAAATTAGAGGTTTAATTAACAACTTAAAAAAATATCGAGATAATTCCGAATGTTTTGAAGTTATTGCAACTACGCATGAGGAATCTGCTGAAACTTCAGTATCAAGCTGGCCATTAAGGATGTTATCCAGGTTAACCCTAATTTGGGGAGGTGAATCAATATCTACAAGTCCTTCTGAAGTAGAATGTACTGAGTCAGCAATACCCAAAAGTTCAAGTTCAGCACAATCACAATCACAATTACAGGATCTTGCTGGTAACACTAATACTTCGGTGTCACCTTCAATGGAACCAGAACCAAAAGGTTAACTAGTATAGAGTAATATTAGCAATTAAAAGAAGCCCAAATAAATTTAGGTCAAATTTTAATACACTGTTAAATTATTTGGACATTTTATTTATCAATGGAGAGCTTTTAGCATGCAGTTGTCCTATACATGTTTGTCTATATCGGTACTTTTGTTCATCACAAATTTTCAATCAACTTGGTCTGGAAAGGGAGGGAGGGGGGAGCCCTGACCCCCTTACCCAGTCCCCTCATTCTCCCCTGCTATGACTAGTCATAATAAAGTGCTTTCATTGCTTTTCGCTTGGTGCTAGCCTCTAATGGGATTTTTGGTTTTACCTTATCGTAGGTAGCTAATTAGACGTTCAGATATTTGCTTAGTCATAGCCATTATATGCCCTACACTACAACTCTCTCTCTTTCTTTATCTCAATATAGTGTACTTTATGAATCACAGGAGCCATCATGTGGTTTATGCTTGTTTCTCAAGATGTGATTAGGTGGCAGACATCAATTTGTCAGTTATATTCTATAGAAGCATAACCAAATAGGTGTCAAATCTGTCTAGTTTACTCCACACTAGTTCACTTGTACTACTTTCCCACACTTATCACCAATAAATTAATGGGTTCTTATGCTTTCCAATCTAATTGGCTATCATCATCCAATAGTGTTAAATTTAAACTGCTATGTAATTTCATAACTTCTTTCTTAGCTTTCTTTTACTCATTAGATGTGTTTGCACACTAAATTATTATAAATTATAGAGGAGAAATAATTCCACTGACAAAAGAATCATTAAAAAAAGAAGAGAGAATTTCTGTTGATTAGTTGAGAGTGAGACTGTAAAATAACCAGTACCCTTTTATAGTATAAAATACATTTATATATATTCATATATATAATAAAACAGCTCTTTCTATTCCGGTTGTCAGAGTTCAGTGGCAGAGCGCTTGTGTTATAAGCAAGTTGTCCTGGGTTCAATTCCATGTGGCAACCAAATATTTTTAATTTTGTTCTGTATAAAAAAAAAATTGAAAGACAAAGAATACATCTAATGCTATGTTATATACAAATATTTAACTTTTCATTATGAAATTGGTCTATCTGTTTCATTGTTCCTATGGGGTTTTTTTCTAAGCTTGTTAAACTTTTGTATGTTAATACAGTAATAACTAATTCTCAGCTTACAAAAGCAAATGAAGTAAGTAAAGATCTTGAAGAATTGAGGTCTCTGTTCAAGGTAAGTATATTAATATAAAATAAAACAGCTCTTTTATTTTCATATAAGATTAAAATACTAGCAAGTACCCTGCCACATAGTGGTGCTTGAAGTATTGCAGATTAAGAATGCAGTAGCATAAGTAATCTTGCTCAGTTATCATTATCTACCATTGGTTAAGGTTATGTTATATTAGTGTCCCTTTCCTGCTATCTTTATTCTGAACTATCTCAGATTTTCTTATACTCCATCTTTCCTTACTTCAGCTCTCTTCTACCTCTCCTATATCTGAATCTCTATCATGATTGCTGACTTAAGCTTTGCAAAACTTTTTCCTTCCTTTCACACTTTAACTTTCCTTTTAGAAACTGCTGCCACCATTACTGTCGATTCCATTCTACTATTACACCCGCTTTTTAGTTAATTAATCACTTTCTACTGAATGTGACCACATGCTACACTTTCATGTACTGACGATGCCATACCAAACTGTTTAAGCTCATGAATTATTCATGAATAAACACCTAGTCAGTCACCGTCGTAGTCGTTACTAACACACAAGTCATTATTAGTGAGTGAGCAAAGTGAGCAAGACATTGCCAGGGGTAACACAATTGAAAATTGGGGACATGCGTTTGTTAGTGAGGGAAGCGAGCGAAATACTATTAGGGGTGGATAATGCAAAATCGAGTATATGTTATATATAATTCAGCGAAGCGAGCGGAGCTGACTCTCTAATGAGTTCGCGATATAATATATATATTTAGGTCTAGGAATTGTTTTGTTCTTGCGTGGGCGTACGTGTGCACCTTTTCTCCTACGCGCTAGCACGGGCCGGGTAACCTTCTTAGCAACATTTTGTTTTGTTTACCCGCCGTACGAAGTAGCGATGTCCAGTGAAACAAATTATGCGAAAGAGAGACAAAACGTTAGAAACGCTCGGTCAAGCAGTGGTGGCGGAAGCATTTTTTCATTGGTCAGGCAAATTCATACCTTCTATTTTCATAGCTCATTTTGTATTAAAGGAACAATGTTATTAAAATTTGAATTTGAAATAATAAAAGAAAATTAATGATTAGCTCAAGTTAAAATGATCCAAAAATTCTTCCTGCGCTCACTTCCACTAATAAATTCATGTTTGCAACTTAACTGACTTCTCTGGACAGTACTGCTCCAGTACGCTACCGCTGGAGTCGCCACAGGATGCCATACCAGTTCAGGTCGAATTCAACTGGTAAGTATCGTTATATAGTTTTGTACCCAGTTCTATTCTATAAATATCACTGCGCATGCACATGAAATAATATAAGAACAAGAGCCGACGTAGAGCGGTTAAGTAAAATAGTCTCGCTGGCGAGACTGAAATAGTCACGCAGTTATGAAAAAGCAGTTATGAAAAAATTGGTCAGGCACTTATGAAAAATATTGGTCCGGCACTTGCCGGGTCTGCCGGGCCAGTTCCGCCGCCACTGTCAAGAGCTTTGAGGGCGTTAGAAACTCCAGAAGAAAAATTAGTAAGGAGAGAGATAAGAAATGAAAAAAAAAACAGGGCAAGGAGGAGGAGAGCTAAAACGAAACAGGAACAGGTAGCAAAGTAAAGAATCTTTCTTTTTGGAAAGCCATTAAATGTTCCTAATTTATTTATTAGACTATTCCTGAGGATTACGGTACCAGGAACCTTCATCATAGAAAAAAGCTACCACTATTGTTTTCTCACTTTGACAGTATTTTGTAGCCATGGAATAGCTGCAATTACAGGGAACATGCATCGCTCACTTCACTATTTTGTGCTATTAGAGCGTGTGGGCACACCCACATGAAGAAGGAAGAACAAGGAACATGTGTGTGTGTGTGTGTGTGTGTGTGTGTGTGAACATTAGTTGTTTATGCTGTAGCATGAGAACAGCAGTTGATTGTGTAGTCATGTGTGGTCATAATTTATTTGTGTCAGTTGTGTTAATAAATGTAGGAATGTTGTATGCATGTGTGCATGTCTGTAGCAGAGCAGGAACTTTGCAGCCTTTCGTGTGACTTGTAGTTGTGGTTTCTGTGTTGTATTTAAAGCTGAGTTTTGTGTCATTGTGGCAGTCTTGGTTCATGTCATTCAATTCGTTGTGTGTGCATTTTTCTCTAATTAAAGTAATTTAATATACCTTAAGACCTAGCCTTCATGATTGGTCAGTGGTTCGCCTTGGGTAGCTAGAGAGGACCTTGACTCTGGTGGCAGCAACTATTTTGCTGTCGTCAGGTGCGAGCAAGCCAAGCAGAGTGACAACTCTCCTGAGCAAGCCCACAGAGCGCATCACTAGTATGTATGTATGGATGGTATACGTATGCCTCTCAAACACACGCGTGGGGACTTTTTTTATCTTAAAAAAACTGCTTTTCTGGTTTGACCCTAGTTTCTTTGGATAGTACAGCATTAACCAAGAAGCAATCACTAGTCGTGGGAAGCTGAGGTAAGTACGTAATTCCATATTTGTTAGCTAAAATTACAAAAATAACTCTGGCCTTTCTTTATTATAGCTGAGAACTTGTTGTCAAGAGTGACTGGTAAATTCAGATAGTCAGAATGGCTTCAATTTAATACTACAGAAGTTACTACTCAAGAACATGAGGTAAGAAAGTAATTTTTTATTTGTTTGCTAAAATTAATGGTCTTTAGTTTTAGTAGCTGAGAGCTTGTTACTCATAAAAGAGTGATTTGGTGTTTGTTTGCTAAAATGGGTCAACTGCTAGTATAGTGTTTTGCATGAAAAAAGCTAAAATATAGTAGCTAGCAATACTGTAGTATTATGTGACCTAACTAGGAAGGCTTGCTCAATATTTGTGCTCAAGCACACCACCGGTTCATATAATGTGTGGGCGTACGTATATCATTTTGTATTTTGACCTTTGCATATTATTGTGTTGTGCGTTACAACTACTGCTTAGCTAAAGAATATCACAAAGAAAACATGTTAAATGAAGTGATTTGTTTGTTTGTTTGTTTTTTGGTTTTGCTGTTTTCTTTTTTCAACCCAAAAAATTGCGGGAAGTGGTTACTATCGAATTGAAACCACTATACCGTATATATGTAATTTTTTAAAATGCGACTATTTTTTTTAGTACCTTGGAGTGTTAGAAATTAAAATCAAACGTTTAACAATAGTGTAGTGTTAGGCTCGCTAGCTATTTGTGCTCAAGCACATCACTAGTTTTATAGATCCATCATATATGTCCTTCTAATGGTGAGGATATAGTCAAGAACTCAGGGCATAATTGACACGAAATTTCTCCAAAAATTTTCAAAACCATACAAAGCTACTCAACATAACATTCAAATGATGTTGTTGAACCAGCTTCAATGTAGTCTCAAGTAGCCTGACTCTCGTCCAATTGCTATGTGGGAAAAAAGGTATGGTAGACTGACTAACAGTTTCGTCATGATCAATCAACATCTGTGGTTCAGTTAGTGTAAATCACTGTGATATCTAAAGGTACGTGAATTGTTCAGATCAGTAGGCAAAACTGGTTCTGTATTGCGATGGATAAATGTTGCTTTTGGTGTTGAATTAAATGACACTGATGTTGATTTTTGGCCAGCATTCACTTGTGTACGGTAGCATAAGGCATGTAGACCAATAGGCAAAGCAACACCTGTATCTTAGTAAGGCTTGGCAAAACTTCCGAAAGCTTCCAACTGCAGATCTTTTGAAGGAACTAGTTCAGTTGCTACTTAAGATTAATAAAGGTATCATCTAAAGGAAGAGCTTTGACATGGCTGTTGCACTTAGAAATACAACACACGCAAAAGTCTGAGCAATCTTACATCACAGGATATCCCCTCTTTAGTACATCACCTATGAATTTGTGGTCTCTCCAATTAACAAAGGGAACTGAAAAAAAATTGGTATAGGGTCTGGCTGCACGAGATTAGCTCCATTTATAGCAGTATCACCTGTCAAACTAATCTAGCTCAAGTAGCAACATCTCAGCCTACCTGCACATCACAATAGCATATACTGGACTACCAAATTGAGCACACTCATTTTTGGGTTGTTTTTTTTTATCTGTCTTGACTTTAAAAGGCTCTTTTTTTTAACTAAAATCTGGTACTCTGAACAAGTAACACATATACCGCTGTTAGGTGCAAAATTAAGTTTGTATTCAAGTGATCCAGTAGCAGACTACTTCATCAATGTCAATACAGTAATCTTGTTACTAAAATGTTTCTAAGCGTATGTATAGGTTCCAAGTTTCTGATATGAAATAGTGACATTACATTGGCCTGACCATGTCAATTTTTTGGCTGTGCATAGCCATTAATTAGACGTAATTGGCTAGTGCTGTCAAGAGTTTACACTCAATATTTGCATTATTAAGCTTCTCTTGGTATTTATTAGCCTTAGTGGGTTTAACACAACATGAAGCTAATCCTTCTTTACTCTGGCTGTTTAAACTCTTGACTAATTAACGTGTAAATTGTGCGAGCTAGCAGTATTTGAATGATACTATTTGTTTAAGCACGATCTATGGTAAATTGATTATTGTAGTTTGCTCATTGATCAATACTTGAACTTTGATTACCCCCAAGTTTTTAGCTTGTGCAGTCATTGTAAATTGGGATAACAATTATTTTATAAAGTTCTGTGAATATATTCGACGGGGACAAGATATGGTATTTAAATGCCATCTTTTGGCATGGGTAAATATATAAGTTCGATGTTCTGATTGATCGGCCTCATCGTTTTTAGGTTACTTATATTGTGTTTTATTTACGAATGTAGCTATCTTAGCTAATATCCATAACATTTTACTTCTTCATCTTTTTTTTTTTTTTTTTCATTTTCTATCTAATTAATAATGTTATTTTTTCGCTAAATCTGCTTGAGCTGGACTCTCACTTTTATAAGACAAATTTGTATAATGTAGAAACTTATTCTAATTCTGGAGTGTATTAATAAATAAAGAATTTGAAGAGAGCATTGATCACAGACACAGTATTGACCAATTGAATACAATGTTTGAGTTGAATGAAGTTTGGATTTCATTTCATGGAGTTAGCAACAGTGGAAAGAGTACACTATTGAATGCAATCATTGGAAACGGGTAAGAGCAATACTATTATGTTTCATCCTGATGTAATGTTACAAATTAATTTAATATGTAATTGTTGATAACTTAAATTTTATTTTCATTTAGATATTTATTTATTTATACATTTCATAGATAGAAATAATCTACATGTATTTTGTTGATTTGCCATACAATGATTTATGATTGTCATGTAATTCATCATTGTTGTCAGTTGCTATGGCAATTTTTTTTATATTGTGCACTTATTTCATATAATATACACTGTTAAAAAAATGGGGATGACTTACCTGTGGTGTTAAATAGGAGGCGCTGCCTGGACACCCCACTTTAAAGCTTTATATTGCCTCCATAGTTAGTCATTACTAAAAGATATTTTAAATTAAGAACTAAAGGATGTTAGCTATTATTATTTATGCTCACTCGTTGTAATATGCATTGGTGTGGAAGTTATAAGGCCTCAAAGTGGGATGTCCAGACAGTGCCTCCTGGTAAACACCTCACGAGGTGTTATTTAAGTACCCCGTTTTAACAGTGAATAGATTGTCCATATTGATAATTCTCTATTCATTTATTCTAGATTTTTTCCCGCCGGTCAGACATCGGAATCCAGTTTTCCAGTTAGGGTGTACTTTAACAGTCAAATAAAGTCCGGAACAAAAAATGTAATAGTGCCAAAAAATTAGCAACTTTCTTTCATGCTGTAACTTAAATATAGAGCAAAATCCATTGTGATTTAGTCATTATTGGCTAAAATAATTATATTAATAGCAAACTTTCTCATTCTTACAGCCTAAATTATGTTAATTAAAACTTAACCCGACATATTGACTTCTTGCCGTGGTCCTCTCAGGAGTCAACTGAGGTTGAACTATCCATGGTGATGAAATAAACATAATACTAAAGCATTAAGAGTTTAAACCCTCAGCGTTAATTAAAAAAATGCAATAATTTGCAAAAGAAGTCACTATTGTTGAACAACCAGTTTCAGCTTACAACAGTAATCATTTTGTTCTATTTATAAATATAACTTATCTAGTTAGGCCATTTTAAATTGGCCTGCTTGCATCTCTGGGATTCTTCAGGCATTTCAAGGGTTTTTTTATGGGCATAAACATTTAGAACCAGCATTTTTACATACCTGGGACTGATCCATACACTATTTAAAGCTGTTTTAGAGCTTGATACTCGGCAATACGGTATTTACGCCTTTCTGAGGACTTCATGGCATTCTCTGGCTTTAGTATTAACCTTGTCTTGGTAGGAAATAAAGCCACAAGAACATTTCATACTATTCCATAGGATTTAGTGAGAGTATTCAAAGAGGAATTTGACATCAAAACAGCACTTACACAGCATTAGTGAAGACACTGAGATCACATCTTACTATAGTCAAACATACTATACCTATTACCACAGAGTCATTTATAGTGTACAATATACCCTGCAGCTGTGATAAAGTATATAGGTGAAAAAATAAGAAGGCTCGACCAGAGAGTGAAAAATGTCAGGATGCTTGCAAGAGAGATGATGAGAAGGTTTCAGCCATAGCTGAACATGCTTGGCAGCAAATTCACCCCATTAAATGGGAACTGATAAGAGTTGTAGACAGAGCCACTAAGAATAGTTAGTTAAGCGTAGGTTTAGAGCTTCCAGGATGCTGGCTGTCTATGCTGTGTGCAAATCACCCTTCAGAATAATAAACAGTAAGTGTACCTTCCAGTAATCTTGCTGTTTACATTGAGTTTAGTATATCACCACTGAGAGTTAGACCTCAGTTGACCCCTGAAGAGGACTTTGACAAGAAGTCAAAACGTCGGGTTAATGGATGTTAAAACGAGAAACTTGGTTATTATTAATTCATTGTGATAATTAATAGTACTAGTACATATGTAGTTTATGTTATTCTTTAGATTCTGTGCTGTAAAGAAAATATTTTGGCCAGTGAAGCTTCTGCTATTCGAAGCAAAATTAAAGAAATAAATAAGGAATGGAGAAAAAGCAAGGTATAGCAAAAAGGAACATATCTAGTAAAGAATGAGGTTAAGCTATTACTTGTGTGAAATGTATACAATTTGCGAACATATTTGTGAAAAAAATGGGGATATATTTCTAGAAGAAGACAGTTTTTTTGTTAGTTTAACTGTAATTGTGTTACCATTGGTAACATATGTCCTGCCACGCTCATACTTTGATTAAGTGTAAGCGTAAAAAAAATCACAGCTATGCTAAAAATTACATATATAGTATCTTACGGCCTGGAGAATCACATTTATAATATAATACTGGGCAATATCCTTTTTTATATACTCTAAGCAGACAGCCAAAGCTTGTATGGCCATATCTCACATTTAAATCACAAAAAATATTTCTCCTCTCTCCTCTTATCACCACTGTCTTGCTCATCCCTACGCATAGCAGTTATAGACTTGAAGGGTAACTGAGGTAAAATAATTTTTTCTTACAAATACCATGAAAAGTACTCTTACTATGTAGCTATTTACAAATACCATGAAAAGTACTCTCATTAGTAGCTATAAACATGGCCCAAAACCAAACTGAGTAGATGCTTCATAATAGTGCCATTCTTTGAACTTAGCTTCCATATAATTCACTTCATCATGTCATGGGAGGGCTTTGTAGTGACGTAGAAAGGTTCCTGTATAAGCTTTTTAAGCTTACATTGGCTGGAATATAGGTTTTTAGATTTGGACTATGGCTTTTAGGCGGCATCTATGGCTAGTTTTGGACTATACCTTTTTAGGTTGAGTCTATGGGTTTTTAGGAATGAATTTTAGGCTTAGACTATAACTTCATTGGCTGGGACTGTGAAGTTAATGTGAATAATGGATTTTAGGCTGCAGCTATCATACTTGCCAATTGTCCTAAAAGCTCTGGGACAGTCTTGGATTTATCGGTTATCCACTATTCTGATGGAATGTACTTTTCTATTGTTTGTCTTGGAGACTGACGAACTTCAATGAATGGTCTGCAAAGGTGCTACTTAGCTAATTTACCACTAGTTGTTGGAGGCTTATAACTCACAAATGCATCCACTTTTTCATTTTTGGTTCATAATTCATCAATTATAGAGTTCATTTCTTTCAAAATTCATGCAATTTTATCAATTTTATCAGGAGTGAAGTTACTGCACAATTTTCAATCAATGCAGTCATCGACCATTGCCTTTTATAGCAAGTTCGTTTATGGCCTTTCCACTATTATGAAGTTCAGCTTGTGCAGGAACACTCACTTTAGTAAAAAAAAAAAAAACTTCTAAAATATCATACTAAACTTATCAAGGTCATAATTATGAATTATGCAGTTATACTTACTCAATACTCCTTCATTTTCTTATAATATTGCTTGTAATAAGGTGCATGTAACACCCAGCCCGACAAGATTCATGAGCAATTATCTATTCTTAGGAATGTAAATTATAGCTTTTTTAGGCTGGGTCTATGACTTTTAGGCAGGGATTGGCTTGTAGGTTTGAACTGTGACTTATTTTTACTTGAATAATATATTTTTAGGCTAGGACTATGTTTCACTAAGACTCTTCGTTTGGTAGGCTAACACAAAATATTTGGTCTAAACTGTAGTACTTTATGCTTTCTTAGGAGTTTGAGTGGCAAGTTCATGATAATAAAATGATAATAGATGATGCAAAAGGATGATGCAAAAGGATGTATCTGGGGCTGAGAGTTACCAGACATTATATAAAGTTATAGCAGAAGAAGTAAGGTTTCAAAGTCTGTTTGGACATGTACTCCACATTGTACATAACATGTTTGTATTAAATGATATAGTTTAGAGATAAAGGGCATAAATGAGTAAAAGTATATTACATGTGTTGTTTTTTCTCATGACAATTGTTATAATATTGTTGTTTTTCTTTGGGTAGGAAGAAATTATCGCTGAAACTTCAGTCTCAGATTATTCTATTCATTTACAAATGTCTTTCTTTGAAAATGCTTTGGAAAGTCCAAAAGTTGTGATTGTTGACAATCCAGGATGTAATGAATGTGGATCTATAAAAATTAAAAAAATCACTGAAGAAGCAAAGAGGATGAGCTCTTCCTTCATATTGGTTACAAATGTGGGCAACTATAATTCAAATGATTCATGTGAACTTTTGAGAAAACTCTATCAGGATAATGAACGTAAATTGGTATTTCCGTTAATTAAGCAATAAAATGGCTGACAATTGCAATTACATCTGTAAGATAGTGACTGAATAATATACTATGCAAAACTTTTATGTCATAGCTATTTGCGTTTTTGTTAGCTTAGCAACCATAACTTTAATCATGTATGTAATTATGTAATTAAAGAAATTCTATTAAATGTAATGATATAAGAATTCATTGATTACACTTAATGATGTACAATTTAGCAACTGAATTTTTTTATGGCTTAGTGTCATAATTATCAATGAAGATAGGTATATACTTCTCGCACATGTTTTAGGTTATTTAGAGATATTTACATTATGCAAAGTAAATTATTTTAGAAGTTAAGGCCAATCCCAAACTGCACCCAAAATATTATGTCTTCAGTAATATTAAAAATATAATGAGTAATTGGGTACATAGAATAAATAGATGTCACATCACTAAAATGAACATTTCATTAATGAGTCAAAATGCCCAAGTATAATACTTTACAGGATAAGGAAACTCAATTTAGTGGCATAACATGACATCTTGGTTAAAAAAAAGTGTACCTGTAACTAATAATAGTACAACCTTTGTGGCTAGCACATTATTATAAAATGCACTTAAACAATCTGTATTTGTTAATGGTTTAAGCAAGTATTAAGAAATTAATGAAATGCATTATTTACTTCTTTTGTCTTCTATTAGCAATTATGAAAGAAATATTGAATGACGTGATGTGAATATATATTTTGTTATCAGATTGTGCAATGAAAGAAAAGGTTTCTTTCTTTTTTGCATTCTAGTTTTATACCTAAGTGTTACTGAAACTTTGGGTGTTATCGCAAAAGCTAAGAAAAAGTATCATGCCATTAGGGTAGAAGTATCTTTTGCATTTAAATAAATTAACAAGTAAAATCAAAATTCACTCCTTTAGATATCATTTAAAATGCATATTATTTGTACATTAATTATTAGATGAAGTAGTTTTCTGATAGTACTTCTCTTTTTATACATTAACCTTTAATTTTCATCATATCAGTGCTATGAATCCTTGATGTTGTAATTAGTACAATTTAAGAAGATATTTGAAGCTGTATTTAATTGCAGATATTATATTAATGATAGCTACTACTCTGGTAAATCATTTATTCTGTTATTTCTTACAGAACTACTGAAACAGGATCGTTTGACCATTGTTATTACGAAGATTGATGAGGCAATATTAAATCAACCTGATGAGGACACATATGATGAAGAGCTACTTATCTCTAAAGTTCAAGCACATCTATGTGAAGAAGTATTTAAAATTTCAATGACAGATCTTCCCAGAGATGTCATATTTCCAGTCAGTGGTAGATGGGCATTAATGGCAAAGCAGCTTCGAGATCTTCCTTGTAGTACACCTATAGTAAATCAAGTTCAAATGGAGATAGATAAACTTACAAGTACATCAGACGATCAACGTGAAGCTACTATTGATGAAAAAGCACTATGGTTATTGAAAAGCAGTAATATTGATAAATTGGAAAGCAGGTATAGTCAAATAAATGTATTCACTGCTTATGATGCTTATGAAGTTAAAAAATTCATTAGTCATGAATACCATTGATTCTGAATATTTATTGATTATAAATGAACTTTTACATAGTATATCAATTTAAAAGAAACCACCCACTGACGAGATCCCATGGAAATGAATTTGTTTTTAATTGATTTACTATTATGAAAGTTCATTTATAATCAATAAATATTCGGAATATAAAAAGACATGATAAAAATGATACTAACTCTTAATATTACGTATGTTTAATTGGCAGCATCATACGCGAGAGGGTTATAGTAGTCATCTTGCAGTCTGTTTGTCTGTTTGTCTGTCACACTCTGATTATGGAGATTACTGATAATGATTTATAAACTTACTCAGAACGGTAATTTAGGACCCTTCATTGTGCTACTTTTCTGAATTTCAGGCTGATTTTTGAGAAAACGCAAAGCTTTCCACTATGCATAGGTACTAGCTTTTGTGTGTGGTGCCCCCTGTCATCATACTGTAATCACGTCAGCTAATAATTAAAAACTTGCGAGGCAGCTTGTTGAAAGTGGAGTCTTGCATGGAAAGCATATATGGCGAGTGTTTTTGCCTGTTTATCTGTTCGACTTTTATTACTGAGACATTTTTTACATGTAACATTTTCATTGTTCCAGCTGCATTGATCCATGTGATTCCTGATTAGAATAGCCAATATAATATTCTTTTGATCCGAGATTATAATAATAGTTAGCTAGTGTATAGAAGCGCTGAAAGTTTGCACCTTTTGGAGCTTCATTTAATTTTTAACATGAACCGCAGCTCAAGTTGTCTAAAAATTTAATGTACTATTGATATCACTTGCATTTTGTGTACATGCCTTTTGTTACTCTTCTCATTGAGTACACAGTGTAATAATAGAATAAATTAGCGAACAAGACAGTATTAGTTGTGAACAATTAAAAATCAGGTATATATTCAATGTGTATGTATGTTCCTTAAATGCATGTGCCAGCTTTTTTCACCAAAATACAGCCTGTTGGGCTAGTTCCCAGTTTCTTTTGGTACTACATTGGTAAACATATCCTATTTTATGGTTACGCTCTGAAGTGTGTGACAGTTCCCTGGAAGCAGTTTTTTACAAGCCACAAAAAGTTTTTGCAAGTGGTTACTATGGGATTGAAAACCCTTAACCGAACATAAATTCAAACACTTCGCCATTTTTAGTAGCAATTCTCTATGTAATAGTTAGAGCATAAGCGCTTGGGTACTGGTACATTTAGTGCACTGAAGCCCAAGGGCCCGAGGGCTTTGTGCACTTAATCCACCAGTACCTAAGCGGCGCATGCTCTAACTATTTTAGATCCCATTTACCCACGCCTGCCCAGTGTCCACTAGCAACTTTGTTTATCAGCATTTTCGGTGTCTAG